>ULMJ01008566.1_pt1 | contig 31705 bp, 30 predicted proteins | sample 1951641 | NCBI WGS metagenome assembly ULMJ01 (sample SAMEA4835550, study PRJEB28245) | human gut metagenome | biome: gut microbiome; material: fecal sample | place: Denmark | collected 2008 | reverse complement strand
CCGATGCCAACGGCGCCGGTCTGGCGGCTCCTCAGGTGGGGATCCTGCGCCAGGTGTGCGTGGTGGACGTAGGAGACGGTCCCATCGAACTGGTGAATCCGGAGATCATTGCCACCGAGGGTGAGCAGAATGGTGCCGAAGGATGCTTGTCTTATCCTGGGGAGTACGGTCTGGTGAAGCGGCCCATGAAGGTAACTGTGCGGGCTCAGGATCGCAACGGTAACTGGTTTGAGAAGACCGGCGAAGAGCTTTGCGCTCGGGCTTTCTGCCATGAGATCGACCACCTCCACGGCATTTTGTTCACTGCTCATGTCAGCCGGATGCTGACCCCGGAAGAGCTGGAGAATGGGATCATCGAAGAGGAATGAGGAAACTATTATGCGCGTGATTTTTATGGGCACTCCGGATTTCGCTGTGCCTTCTTTGGAGAAACTCCTGAAAGTCGGATATGAAGTCTGCGCCGTATACACTCAGCCTGACAAACCCAAGGGTCGGGGGCACAAGCTGCAAGCTCCTCCTGTCAAGGAACTTGCCTTGCAGCATGAAATTCCTGTGTTTCAGCCGGTCACTTTGCGGAAAGAGGAAGTCCAGGAAGAGCTTCGCAGTTGGAACGCTGACGTTATCATCGTGGTGGCTTATGGGAAGATCCTTCCCAAGGCGGTGCTGGATATGCCGTCACTGGGATGCATCAATGTGCACGGTTCCCTGCTTCCCAAGTACCGGGGAGCAGCTCCCATTCAGTGGACGGTGATCAACGGGGAAAAAGTGGCAGGCGTCACCACCATGTTTATGGGAGAGGGCCTGGATACCGGAGACATGCTGTTGAAGGCAGAGACCCCTGTGGGCGAGGAAGAGACTGCTGGGGAGTTGTTTGACCGGCTGAAAGACTTGGGCGCTGATCTGCTGCTGGAAACTTTGAAGCAGCTGGAACAGGGGATGCTGAAGCCCACTCCCCAGAATGAGGAGGAAGCCACTCATGCGCCCATGCTTTCCAAAGAACTGTCCGTCATCGATTGGACCAAGCCCGCTCAAGAGATTCACGACCTGATCCGTGGCCTGAATCCCTGGCCCTCCGCTTACTCCTATTTGGAGGGCAAAAAACTGAAGCTCCATGCCTCCCGGGTGCGGGAAGGTTCCGGTCAGCCGGGGAAGGCGTTCACCCAGGACGGAAAACTGATGGTTTACTGTGGGGAAGGCGCTTTGGAGCTGGTGGAGATCCAGACGGAGAACGGAAAGCGTATGGACGGAAAAAGCTATTTGCTGGGCCACCCGTTACAGGACGGGGCCTGTTTTACCACTCAAAATTGACAATAGATAGGAAGAAATTATGAAGGCAACCGCCAGACATACCGCATTGCAGGCTTTGCTGCAAATGGAGGAAAACGAGGGATATTCCAATATCGTCATCGACAAAGCGCTTCGATCCGCAGGGTTAGACCAGCGGGACGGAGGGCTAGCTTCCGCCATCTTTTACGGGGTGTTGGAGAAACGGCTGCCTCTTGATTTTTTTCTGAGAAGCTGTTTGAAAGATCCCAAGAAGAAGGTAGACGCAACGGTGTGGATGCTGCTGCGGTGCGCCGCTTACCAGATCCTGTATTTGGACCGGATCCCCGATTCCGCCGCAGTGAACGAGGCGGTGAATGAGGCAAAAGCGTACAAAAAAGGCGCCTACACTGGTCTGGTAAACGGAGTGCTCCGCAATCTGAGCCGCAAGAAAGAGACTCTGGTCCTGCCCCAGGGAGAGGATCCCAAAGCTCTCAGTCTGCGGTATTCCATTCCCCAGGAGCTGATCCTTCTCTGGCGGAAATCCTATGGGCAGGAGTTGACTGAGAAACTTCTGGAAGCATTCCAGCAGCGGCCTGCGCTGTATATTCGGGTCAATACTCTGCGTACCAGCATAGAGGAACTGGCCAAGTCCCTCTCTGAAAAGGGATTTACCTTAACATCTCTGCCGTTCCCCAAGAACGCTGCTGTGTTAGAGGGAGAAGGTTCTCCGGCGGCGCTGCCGGAATTCCAGGCGGGACTGTTCCATGTGCAGGACCTGTCGGCTCAGTTGGCCTGTACTTTGCTGGAAGCTCAGCCTGGCCAAACCCTTTGTGACTGCTGCGCTGCTCCGGGAGGAAAGACTTTCACTCTGGCGGAAACTCTGGAAAACCAAGGTAAGGTCTATTCCTTCGACCTGTACAAAGGCCGGGTGGGGTTGATCCGGCAAGGCGGGGAACGGCTGGGGCTTTCCTGCATTCAGGCGGAACAGCGTGACGGCCAAAAGTCATATGAGGGACTTCCTCCCATGGATGGTGTGCTGTGCGACGTGCCTTGTTCCGGATACGGGGTCATTCGGCGGAAACCGGAGATCCGCTATAAGCCCCTTGCTTCTGTCAAAGAACTGCCGGAGCTTCAGTTACGCATTTTAGAAAATGGCGCTTCTCTGGTGCGCCCGGGGGGATTGCTGGTATATGCTACCTGCACTCTAAATCCCCAGGAAAACGGCTGTGTGGCGGAACGCTTTTTGCGGGCCCATCCCGAGTTTGAACCTGCTCCCTTCTCACTGCCGGGAGTAGATCGCCTGGTGGAGGAACCTGATCACACCTTGACTCTATTGCCCTTCGCCGGAGGCTCCGACGGTTTCTTTGCCGCCTGCTTCCGCAGAACAGGAGATTTATGAACACTGAGTTTTTGAACCCAAGGGATATCAAGTCAAAGACGTTGCCAGAACTCCGGGAGGAGCTGGGCGAATTAGGACTGCCCAAATACCGGGCGGAGCAGGTCTACCGTTGGCTTCATCGGGGCGTGACGGATTTCTCTCAAATGTCCGATTTGTCCAAGGCGCTTCGGGAAGAGCTTTCCCAAAAGTATGATATCTATTATGCACAGGTGGAGCGAAAGCAGGTTTCTAAGGACGGGACCGTGAAATATCTGTTCCGTCTGCCCGACGGAGAGTATGTGGAATCGGTATTAATGCACTACCATCACGGAAGTTCCATTTGCATTTCCACCCAGGTTGGGTGTAAAATGAATTGCAGCTTTTGCGCTACAGGCAAAAGTGGCTTTTCCAGGAATTTGGCCGCCTCGGAGATCCTCTCCCAGGTGCAGGCCGCGTCCCTGGACACAGGGGAGCGCATTTCCCACATCGTATTGATGGGTATGGGCGAGCCTTTGGATAATTACGAGAACGTGCTGCGTTTTTTGGAGCTGGTCACCTCACCTGAGGGTCTGAACATCGGCATGCGGCACATTTCGCTGTCCACCTGCGGGCTGGTAGATAGGATCTACGATCTGGCGGATAAGCGCTTGCAGCTGACCCTTTCCATTTCGCTGCACGCTCCCAACGACGAGATCCGTTCCCAGACAATGCCGGTGAATAAGCGTTGGAATATGGAAGAGCTTTTGCGGGCCTGCAAGTATTACAGTGACAAGACAGGCCGGCGTATCTCCTTTGAGTACGCCATGATCAGCGGCGTCAACGATATGGACTGGTGCGCCAAGGAGTTGGCCGGAAGATTGCGGGGCATTTTGGCCCATGTCAATCTCATCCCCGTCAACGACGTGACGGGCACTGGCTACAAGAAGAGCGGCCTGGACCGGCAAAAGCGCTTCGTAGCCCTGTTGGAAGAGAGAGGTGTTACGGCCACTGTGCGCCGGACGCTTGGGTCGGATATTGATGCTTCCTGCGGGCAGCTTAGAAGGAAAGTCGAAGGAGGGACCGAACATGAGAGTTGATTTCGAAACAGACGTGGGTGCTGTGCGCAGCTCCAACCAAGACAGCTGTGACTGTGGTTTGTTTTCCCCAAACAGCGCTTGGGCCATTGTCTGTGATGGCATGGGAGGCGCTAATGGTGGAAACGTTGCCAGCGCCGTTGCCGTAGAGACCATTCGGCAGCAGATCCTTTCCGGTTTCGACGAGAACATGAGCAAGCCCAACTTGAAAAATCTGATGATCAATGCCATAAATCGAGCCAATGATGCGGTGTATCAGATGTCTCTGGAACAGCCTGATCTGCGGGGAATGGGCACAACCGTGGTGCTGATGATCGCCACGAAGGGCACTCTGCATGTGGCCCATATCGGCGACAGCCGGGCCTATCTCCGCCATGATGAAATCGTCAGCCAGATCACTATGGATCACTCCTATGTGCAGGATCTGGTGAACTTTGGACAGATCACCCCGGAAGAAGCACGGGTGCATCCTAAAAGAAATATCATCACCCGTGTGCTGGGTGTTCACGAGCTGGTATCCTGTGACTATGCCGCTTGGGACTTTTCTCCCGGCGATTTGGCGATGGCCTGTTCTGATGGGCTCTCCAATTATGTGGATGAGGATCTGCTGGAAAACTACATGGAGCGGTTTGGCCAGGAAGGCCATGGGCTGCCCCAAGAGCTGATCCAATACGCTGTAAAGTGCGGCGGTTCCGACAATATCACGGTGGCCGTCATACACAACAGCTGAGTTCCCAGGGATTTTACAGAAAGGTTTGGTAACTGTTTATGGATAGATTTATTGGAAAGCGCCTGGACGGCAGATATGAGATCCACGAGCTGATCGGCGTGGGCGGCATGGCCTATGTGTATAAGGCCTATGACCGTGTGGAAGACCGTTGGGTGGCTATCAAGATCTTAAAGGAAGAGTTTTCTAACAACAGCGATTTCCTGCGCCGTTTCCGCAACGAGTCCAAGGCTATCGCTGTGCTGTCCCATCCCAATATCGTCAAGGTTTATGACGTGAGCTTTGGAGATCAGATCCAGTACATCGTCATGGAATTTATCGACGGTATCACTTTGAAGCAGTATATCGAGCAGGAAGGTGTCATCCGCTGGAACGAAGCAGTCCACTTCACCACCCAGATCCTGATGGCTTTGGAGTGCGCTCACGAAAAGGGGATTATTCACCGGGATATCAAGCCCCAGAATATCATGCTTCTCCAGGACGGCACTATCAAGGTGGCTGATTTTGGCATCGCACGGTTCCTCCAGAGTGAGACCACCACCATGACCGACAAGGCCATCGGATCGGTACACTATATCGCTCCTGAGCAGGCCAGCGGAGATTATATTACCGACAAGGCTGACATTTACTCGGTGGGTGTGATGCTCTACGAGATGCTCACTGGCAAGCTGCCCTTTGTGGCGGATAACGCCGTGTCTGTGGCGCTGATGCAGCTTCAGGCCAAGGCGGTTATGCCCCGAGAGCTGAATCCCTCCATTCCCAGAGGTTTGGAGCAGATCACTATGAAGGCCATGGAGAAGAACCCTGTGGACCGTTTCCAGTCCGCTGGGGAAATGCTGGACGACCTGGATCAGTTCCGGCGCAACCCCAATGTGGTGTTCCATTACGACCTGCAAACCGCTAATGCACGGTATGACGCATCTCGTAGCATGGAAGCGTACGACACTTCCCGGCAGACTCCCTCTTACAATGACGATTACGAGTACGAAGAGGAATTGGTGCGGTCTCGGCGCAGTGCCAAAGGTGCTATGGTGGTCAAGGGCGTTTTGGTGGCGGCCATCATTGTGGGTCTGGCTGTGGCTGCTATCTACTTCCTGAACTATTGGAATAATCTTCCGGAAAAGGGCAACGATCTGATTAAGATGCCTCAGTTGGTGGGACAGCTCTATGAGGACGTGATCGCCAACGAGGAATACAAAGGATTTAATATTACGGTTGTAAAGGGCAATGATCCTGACAAACAGCCTGGTGAGATCATGAAGCAGGATCCTGAGGCGGGAATCATGGTGAAAAAGACCGCTGACGTGGAACTGCTGGTCAATGGCGGCGTGGAACAAGTTGAGGTTCCCGATGTGGTGAATAAAACCATGGAGGAGGCCCAGAACGCCATAACAGAGGCTGGGCTCCACAGCAAAGTGGAGAACGTAGCCGACGATAAAGTGGAAGAAGGCCATGTGGTGTCTACTGATCCCACGGCTGGTACTTCTGTAGACGCTGGATCTTATGTGACTTTGAAAGTGAGCACTGGTCCCGCAGATGAAAAGGTGAAAGTTCCCACTGGTCTGGAAGGCGACTTGCTCTATAATGCTACCGCAATGCTCGAGGACGCTGGTTTGACTGTTGGTTCTATTACGAAAGACGATACCAGCACTCTGCCCGCGGATACGGTCATCAGCGTGACTCCCGGCGAGGGTTCGGAGGTCTCCAAGGGTTCTGCGGTGGATATCACGGTCAGCTCCGGTAAAGGAGCCACCAAGACTTTGTCTACCAGCATCCCGCTGCCCAGCGGTGTCAACGAGGATATCACCTTGAAGGTTTACCGCAACGGCGTCACGGTGGTGTCTGAGGTGGTCAATCCTGCTTACGCCAGCAGCTATTCTATCAGCTTCACCGGTACCTCCGGTACAGAACCTGTGGTAGTGACCTTGAACGACCAGACCTATATGGAGTATGAGTTCAATTTCGACACTCAGAGCACCCAGGTGATCCGCACCTATGAGTTCGTCTCCTCTGGTGGTGGCAATTCTGGCGATGAAAATTCCGAATCCAGCGATGAAGGAAGCTCGGAGGAGGGAGGAGACTCTTCTTCCGACGAGGGGGATGTCCAGTGATGGAGCCGAAACACTTGGAAGGTCTAGTGCGAAAGGGTATCGGCGGTTTTTACACCGTGGAGACTTCTGAAGGGTTTTACACTTGCACTGCCCGGGGCAAGTTTCGGAAGGAACGGATCTCTCCGTATGCAGGCGATCGAGTTCGAATCACGGGAGAAGAGGACGGCACAGGAGCCTTAGAGGAAATCCTTCCTCGAAGAAATTTCTTGGTACGGCCTCCCATTGCCAATATCGATCAGTTGTTCATCGTGGCGTCTCTGCGGCATCCCTTCCCAGAGCCTCTCATCATCGATAAGACCATCGCTGTGGCGGAGATGGAGGAGATCCAGCCCATTTTGGTGCTGACCAAAACAGACTTGGAGGATGGATCCCAGCTGAAAGCCATTTATGATTTGGCCGGGGTGCCTTGCTTGGTGGTGTCCTCTGTGACCGGCCAGGGAGTGGATCAAGTGCGGGAATTGCTGCGGGGGAAGATCTCCGCTTTCACTGGAAACTCCGGTGTGGGAAAATCCAGCCTGCTCAATGCTCTGTTTCCGGAATTCCAGCTCAAGACGGGTGAGATCAGTCAAAAGCTGGGCCGGGGCCGGCATACTACCCGTGAGGTGGAGCTCTACAAGCTGGAGGATGGCGGCTATGTGGCGGATACCCCTGGTTTTTCCACTTTCGATATCGAGCGTTACCGGCTGACGGATAAAGAGAAGCTGGTGTATGGGTTCCGAGAATTCCTGCCCTACTTGGGAGAGTGTCAATTCACCTCCTGTTCTCACACCTGCGAGAAGGGCTGCGCGATTCTTCAGGCTGTGGAGGAGGGCAAGATCTCCCGGTCACGCCATGAGAGTTATTGTTCTATGTATCAAGAGGTAAAGGATGTCAAGCAATGGCAAACAAAAAACAAGAATGTATGATCATCGGTGCCTCACCCATTGAGAGTGAAGCGATTTTTCAGGAGTTCCCTCCGGAGAACTATTACGTTATCTGCGCTGACGGCGGTTATGAAACTGCGGTGAAGCATCACATTACGCCGGACCTGATCGTGGGAGATTTTGATTCCACCAAGGTTCCGCCTCAGAAAAACCGCAAGGTGGTCACCCTTCCTGTGCAGAAGGATGTTACTGACACCATGTATGCGGTGATGAAAGGCTTTGCCAAGGGATTCCGGCATTTTGTGCTGTTGGGTTGCCTGGGTGGGCCTCGGTTTGACCACTCTTTGGCGAATCTGGAAGTGCTCCAGTACATTCGGGAGCACAGCGGCCATGGGGTCATCGCTGACGAACACACCAAAGTGTTTCTCATTCGGGATAGCCTCCTTCGCTTGACCGAGATGAAGGGCGCTACTGTTTCCGTGTTTCCCTTCGGGGAATCCAGCTGTACCGTGACTTACCGGGGACTGCTTTATCCCCTGGATCACGAGACCCTGACCAGCGGCGGCGTGCTCATGGGAGTGAGCAACAGCATTGTGGGAGACACAGCGGAGATCCGTGTCCATTCCGGCACCGCGTTGATTGTGGTATACCAGGAGTAACACTTTTTTTCCCTTTGGATATACTGGTTAATGAACGAGAAAACCGGCAAAGGGAAAGGTCGATGTTACGTGATGCGCTGTGATTGCTCTTGTTTTAAAAACCGTCAGAACAGATGCATGTACGCAATCTGTTTTGGCTTGGGGATGTCCCTTTCCTGTTTTTGCCCCGTGGGGCTCACCCTGTTTCTTTCCGCGGTGATCTTGGTAGCCCTGGGGTTTTCGTTACTACGCTGTGGAAACGGGAGGCAAGGGCGATGAAGGTAGTTGTGATCGAGAAGCGAAAAGGCTTTTTGGGCATGTTTCTGCGGAAGCTCTATGGCATCCGAAAGATCGAGGAGCCGTAAAACAAACATAAGAGAAAGGCGTCTGCCGGGGAATGTCCCCCAGCGGGCGCCTTTTTCGCATATTCTCCTGTCCCGCGCATAGATATGGGGTAAGAACAGCAAAGGAGAGGATCACAGTATGCAGGCAAAGCGAAAGACTCAGCCATACGATTATTTCGACCCCGTATTCGACGGCTCTTACGAGGTGCCCATAGATACCGAGTACAACCTTCCTGATTACTGCGCGGATATTCAGAAGGTGCTCAAATGCAGGGTGGTACCGGAGATCATTTCCTATGGCATCGGCGAGGACACCCTGCGGTGCGAGGGTGTATGCGATATCCGGGTGTTGTACCTGGATCCCAAAGGAGACACCTTGAAATGCTGCGACTTTACCAAGGAGTTTTCTGCGTCAATCAAACTGAAAAGCACGGAGGGTTCAGCCGTGGCCTGGGTCCGGGCAGCAGTGGAGCACATGACTTGTCGGGCGGTCAATGCCAGACGGCTGGACCTGCACATGGCGGTCAATCTGAAAGTGCTGGCGGTGACTCAGCGTCAGGAAAAGATCACCTGTGGCCTGGAGGGCGAAGGGATCGAAAAACGAGGAAGGCACTGCCGGGCATCCCAAGCGGTGAACGCCGTCAGTCATTCCTTTACCATAGAGGACCGGCTTCCCTTAAAAAATGGCAAGCCCCCCATGGAAAGCATCATCCGTAAAGAAGTGAACTGCCGGGCCACAGACTGCAAGCTGGCTCAGGGACAGCTTTCGGTGAGCGGACGGGCGGATATCTCCTTCCTGTATCTGTCATCGGTGGACGGGGCGTTGGAAAAAATGTCCGCGTCACTGGACTTTAACCAAGTCATCGAATGCGGAGGAGCGGGGGAGGATTGCCTCTGCGATCTGCGGGTCACTGCCGGGGAAAGCCGCATCCAGCCACGGGAGGACGATGTGGGTGAATACACCAGCACGGATGTATCTGTGAAAGTCTTCCTCACCGCCTTCCTGTATCAGCCCTGCGAAGTGGAGATGATCGATGACGCCTACTCCGTCCAAGGCCCCTTGGAGCTGAAATACGCTCAAAGCTCTCTGCTGGAAGCCCAGGAGATCTACACAGAGGTCTTGAAAAAGAAATGCTCTCTTACCATTACCGAAGAGGAGATCCAAAAGGTGGTGGATGTGTGGTGTGAGCAGGAAAATGTCCAGTCCTCCTGTGAGGATGGGAAACTCACCTATCGTGTGCGGTACACCATCTGTATGCTGTATCGAGGAGCCTCCGGGAGGATTCTGTATCTGGAAAAGACTTTCGACAATACCTTTACCACGGAGCTGGAAGGCTCTCACGGGAAGCGCAGCGACACCATATCTCTGACGGATCTGTGGGAATACCGTATCGCCGACAAGAATACGGTGGAGGCTTCCGTAGAGACCTGGGTCTCCAGCCTGATTTACAGCCGGGAGACGGTGAAGTACTTGGCTTCTGCGGGAATGGACGAGGAGGCCAAAGCCTATCCTCATCAACCCCAGCTGCTGGTCTATTACGCGTCTGCGGGAGAACGGCTTTGGGATATCGCGAAAAACCATCGGGCTTTGCTTTCGGACTTGCGGGAACAAAACGACCTGTACGACGATGTGCTGCCTGAGACCCGGCCTTTGATCATCTGCAACCGATGAAGACAACATTTGCGGTAGAGAGGTAGAATATGGAAGGATTCAACGTTTACAAGGACATACAGGACCGCACAGGCGGAGAGATCTACATCGGGGTGGTAGGACCGGTACGTACGGGAAAATCCACCTTTATCAAGAAATTCATGGATACGGTGGTGATCCCCCATATCCCTGACGGGTTGCAGAGGGAGCGGGCCGTCGACGAGTTGCCTCAGTCTTCCGCTGGCCGCACCATCATGACCACGGAGCCCAAGTTTATCCCGGAGCAGGCGGTAGACGTTCAGATCGACGAGGACGCTTCTTTCCGAGTGCGGATGATCGACTGTGTGGGCTACATCGTTCCCAGCGCTATCGGTTACATTGAGGAGGACCAGCCCCGGATGGTGCGCACCCCCTGGTATGAGGAGCCCATCCCCTTCAACATGGCGGCGGAGATCGGCACCAAGAAGGTGATCACGGAACACTCCACCATCGGGCTGGTGATCACCACCGATGGGAGCATCAGCGACATCCCCCGGGAAGAGTACGAGGAAGCGGAAGAACGGGTCATCGAGGAACTGAATCAGACTGGCCGTCCCTTTGTGATGCTGCTTAACTGCGTCTATCCTGAGAGCTCGGAATCTCGGGAGCTGGCTTCCCGTTTGGGGGAAAAGTACGGCATCCCTGTGCTGCCGGTGAACTGTATCGACATCACTGAGCAGGATATCCGAGATATTATCGCCAGCCTGCTGTATCAGTTCCCAGTCCGTGAGGTGGCACTGGATCTTCCTGGATGGGTCACGTCCTTGGAGTCGGACCATTGGCTCCTTTCAGGGGTGCTTTCCGCTTTGCGGGATTCCTGCGGCATCCAGAAAATGTGCCAGGTCAAGGGCATGCTGGAGAGCTTGAAGGTTTGCGAGTCGGTAAAGGCGGTCAATATCCGACGCATCGATCTGGGCAGCGGCCAAGGGAGAGCGGAATTGGTGTTCGATCAATCGCTGTTCTATAAGATCCTCAGCGAGAAAACAGGGATCGAGATCCAGGATGACTCGGAGCTGATGGCCCAGCTGGTGGAGATGACGGCCATCAAACAGCAGTTCCAAAAGCTTCGCCAGGCCTACGAGGACGTGCAGCAGACAGGGTATGGTATCGTCATGCCTGACGTGGAGGAGCTGACGCTGGAGGAGCCTCAGATCCTGAAACAGAACGGCAAGTACGGTATTCGCCTGAAAGCCACGGCCCCTTCCATCCATATGATGAAGACTCAGATCCATACGGAGATCACTCCCATTGTGGGTTCCGAGCAGCAGTCGGAGGAGCTGGTGATGTACCTGCTCAAGGAATTCGAGGAAAACCCGGTGGCTATCTGGGAGTCCAACATCTTCGGAAAATCTCTTCATTCTCTGGTGAACGAAGGGCTTCACAACAAGCTGTACCGTATGCCGGTAGACGCTCGGGAAAAGGTGCGGGAGACCATCGAGCGGGTCATCAACGACGGGTGCAGCGGCCTGTTGTGCATTATTCTGTAAGTTATGCAGGATCTGGAAAAACTGCAAGAGATCGAGGAGCTGGGCCTGGAAGAAGAGGAGAATACTCTCTTTCAGGAACCGGAAGGGGGGAATTCCAGCGGGGTCCCTTTGGTGCAGGCCGCCTTATGCCTGGTGGCGTTGGTAGCGCTGCTTGTCCTCCGCTTTTCCGATTCCCCTATCTACAGTACGTTTGAGGAGTGGTATCACAAGGAAGCGTCCCAGGAGATCCAGCTGCCGGAATGGGAGGGAGCAGCCCCATCGCCGTCTCCTGCCCCTTCTCCCTCTGTTTCTCCTGAGCCCTCTCCCAGTCCTGCCGCTTGGGAAACGGACGCTTCTCTCCAGCGTGTATGACTCTTTCCTTTTCCGTAAGAGGCTGCCGTGTCTATGTGGGATTTTCCTGTTTCGCATTGGTGGCCTTTTGCTGTCTCTTTCTTGGAGCCGGAAGCAGCGCCTATTTTCTGGCAGCAGCGGCCTGTCATGAAGGGGCTCATATCCTTTTGATGTTTCTGTTGGGCGCTCCTCCCGCTCTCGTAAAACTTACCGCTTTAGGATGCCGTATGGTGCCGAATAGGGAGAAAATTCTGTCCTATGGGCAGATGGCCTTAGTATCTTTCGCGGGACCGGGGACCAACCTTCTTTGTGCCGGGGGGATGTTCCTTCTTGGGCTGGAGGCTCACCCGTTCTTTGGGGCGAATTTGGTGCTTGGGATGCTCCATAGTCTGCCCATTGAACCTATGGATGGAGGCATGGCGTTCCATGCCCTGCTTCGTGCTCGCATGAAAGGAGAGCGGGCCGACAAGCTGTGTTTCGCCGTTTCATTAGGGCTGATCTTGCCAATGGCGGTGCTAGGGTTCGTGATTCTGCTCCGCACTCGGTACAATTTTACTTTGCTAGTCATGAGTTTGTATCTCATGCTTTACCTGGTACTAAAACGTGATCTCTTCTCCGGATAAAAGGGGGCTTGCCGTGGGCAGGCTCCCTTTTTTCGCTGGCGAAGGGACGGCCACTGTGTTATAATACTGAAGTGCCAACTTGTTTTGGTGCAGCGAAATAAGTTCTTAACGATGAAAGGAGGAAGGCTGCTGTGAATGTGATTCTTTGCCTGGATGACCGGGATGGGATGTTGTTCAATCATCGTCGGCAGAGTCGGGATCGGACAGTTTTGGAGGATATATTCCAGAACTTGGGAGAGCGGCAGCTGCTTATCCGCCCTTTTTCTTTGAGTTTATTTCGGGAGCATGGGAATCGAGTCAAAGTGGAGGAAACGCTTCTGGAAAACGCAGAGCCGGAGGATTACTGCTTTGTGGAAGATCTTCCGCTGGCGCCCTGGAAGGACAAGATCCGGTCCATAACCGTATACCGGTGGAACCGCCACTATCCAGCGGATGTTTCCTTGGATCTCGAACTGAAAACGGGATGGCGTCTTGTATCCCAGCAGGACTTTCCTGGCCATTCCCATGATACGATCACAAAGGAGGTCTACGAGCCTTGAGAAAACGTCTATTAGCCCTTTTTCCTTTGCTGTTAGCCCTTGTTGTGCTGACGGCAGGATGTCAGTTGGAAATGTCTCCCTCTGAAACTTCCTCACAGCCGGCGGTCGTTTCTTTGGAGGACATCCCCGCTTATGATGGGTTTCCCTATGTGGAGCTCAACGGAAATCAACCGGAGTTTACGGAAGAGGATCTGTCCGCGGATTCTTTTGAGCAGTACAGTCCTTTGGATTCCTTGGGCAGATGCGGGACTGCATATGCCTGTATCGGGGAGGATTTGATGCCAACTCAGGACCGGGAAAGTATCAGTGAAGTGCGGCCCACCGGATGGCAGACCGCTGAATACGATTTTGTGGATGGCGGCTATCTGTACAACCGTTGCCATTTGATCGGCTTCCAGTTGACGGGCGAGAATGCAAACGAGGAAAACCTGATTACCGGTACCCGATATTTGAATGTGGAGGGAATGCTTCCCTTTGAAAACATGACGGCGGACTATATCAAGGAGACAGGAAACCACGTGCTCTATCGGGTAACGCCAGTGTTCCAGGGGGACGAGCTGGTTGCCCGTGGCGTAGAGATGGAGGCCTTGTCCGTGGAGGATGATGGGGAAGGGATTTGCTTCCATGTTTACGTGTACAATGTCCAGCCGGGAGTGGAGATCGATTACGCCACGGGTGACAACTGGGAAAGCGGAGAAAACCTCAGTTCTGCTTCTCAAGAAAGTCAGGAAAGCCAGGTGGAGGAAGAGGAACACTATATCCTCAATACTAATTCCCACAAGTTCCATTTGCCAAGCTGCTCTTCCGTGGATTCCATGAGCGAGAAAAACAAAGAGGACTATTACGGGACACGAGAGGAATTGATTGACCAAGGGTATGAACCTTGCGGCAGTTGCCAGCCGTAGCTTGTTTAAATAATTGTATGAAGATAGGGGGACGTGACCATGCTGACCAAACGGATTGTCGCTGCTTCGATTGCGGTGATGCTGGCCTGTGGTTTTTCCGCTTGCGGGGAACAGGAAAAAACTCTGGAAAAGGAGAGTACCGTAAAGGAAAGCTCTCTTGTATCCGAGACCGTCAGTCCCATGCCGGGATCTGTTCTTGAGACCAGTCCATCTCCTTCGCCCAAAGCTTCACCTACCGCTTCGCCGGCGGAAAGTACGGCATCTTCCACTGGGGAGACGCTTCTTAGGATCGATGTGGGTGGCCAAGTGTTTTACGGAGAGTTCCAGAGTACGGAAGCGGCCAAGGCTTTGAAAGAGATGCTTCCCATGACTTTGGAAATGACTGATCAGGAAGGAATGTCCAAGCGTTTTGAGCTGCCAAGTGTTTTGACTCAAACAGAGGAAGAATATCCTTCCGTCCAGGAGGGTGATGTGCTTTTGGAGGGAAGTGGCACGCTGTGTTTCTTCTATCAGGAGGATAGCCAAGGAGGAAGCTATACTCCCATTGCCACAGTGAGGGAACCGGAAGGTCTTTCCCAAGCTCTAGCTGGGGAGCGGGTGGAAGTATCTTTTCAGGTGGTAACAGAATGAGAGAAAGCGAATACTTTGCAAGGGCTCGCCACGTTTCGCGGTGGGCTCTTTTATTTGTCTGTGATATAGGGTGAGGGGGTATCTGACAACTGGGAAAACAGTGGCATAAAACTATTGACTTGTTTTCAAAAATATTTTTTGCAGCATGATTATTGACAATACCCGTAGGGGGTATTATACTAAAAACAAAGAAATACCCAGTAGGGGTATATTGCTGGAGGTGGATAGTTGTGTCAGAGACGAAGGAATACAAGGAGACATGCACTGGAACGTGTTGTCCTCATCATAAATCCACGCCGCGTAGTGAGAAAGAACTGCGGCAGCTGCAAAACCGTTTGAAGCGCATGATCGGCCAGCTCAACGGTATCCGTAAAATGCTGGATGACAACCGTTACTGTGGGGATATCCTCATCCAGGTAGCGGCTGTGGAGAGCGCTCTGCAATCCTTTGGCTACTTGGTGTTGCAGGATCATCTGGAGACCTGCGTGGTGGAGGAGATCCAGAAGGGAAACACCCAAATCGTAGACGAAGCTGTGGAGCTGATTAAGAAATTGAAGTAAGAGTGGTGATGCCGTTATGAAAACAGAAAAATACAACGTGACGGGTATGACCTGCGCTGCCTGCCAGGCGAATGTCACCCGCTGTGTCTCCAAACTGGAAGGCGTAGAAGAAGTGAATGTCAGCCTGCTGGCAAACCAGATGACGGTGTCTTACGACGAAGCCCAGGTCAGCCCAGAGACCATCGTGGAGGCAGTGGAGAAGATCGGCTATGGGGCGACCTCTCTTGAGAAACAGGTGGGGCCTAAGAGCGAGGAACAAGGGTTCCGCGGGGAATGGCAGTCGCGCCAAGAACAGGCAATTCAGCACCAGAAAGAAATGAAGCGCCGTTTGATTGCGTCTGTCGCTTTACTGGTTCCTTTGATGTATATTGCCATGGGGCATATGCTTTTTCTTCCCGTGCCCTGGTTCTTTGTAGGAGAGGAAAATTCACTTGTGTCCGCTTTGGCCCAGTTGATTTTGACGGTACCGGTACTGTTTGTCAACCGCCACTTTTTCCAGACTGGTCTGAAAGCTCTTTGGCACAGGGCGCCCAATATGGACTCCTTGGTGGCTATTGGTTCGGGAGCGTCTTTGGTGTACGGTTTATTTGCCATGTTCCGGCTGGCGTACGGGTTCGGCCATGGTGATTTGGAAGTGGTCCACCAGTATGCTCATGCTCTGTACTTTGAGTCTGCCGCCATGATCCTTACCCTGGTGACAGTGGGGAAATACTTGGAGGCAAAGTCTAAGTCCAAGACAGGAGATGCTTTGGGCAAGCTGGTGGATCTGGCTCCCAAAACAGCAGTGGTCATTCGAAATGGTCAAGAGCACACTGTTCCGGCAGAAGAAGTGGTTGCGGGCGATATTGTAGTCATTCGCCCGGGTGAAGGTATCCCGGTGGATGGTGTGGTGACAGAAGGCCACGGCTATGTAGACCAGGCTGCTATTACCGGAGAGAGTATTCCCGTAGAAAAGGGACCGGGAGATCAAGTGATCTCCGCAACTATCAACAAAAACGGTTCCTTCCGTTTTCGGGCTTCCAAAGTGGGAGAGGACACTACTCTCTCTCAGATCATTCGTTTGGTGGATGAGGCCAGCAACTCCAAAGCGCCTATCGCTCGGCTGGCTGATAAAGTCAGCGGTGTATTTGTGCCGGTGGTTATTGGGATTGCCCTGGTTACTGCCATTGTTTGGATGGCCGCAGGGATGGGGTTTGAATTTGCTTTGTCCAACGCTATCTCTGTACTTGTGATCTCCTGCCCCTGCGCTTTGGGGTTGGCTACTCCGGTGGCCATCATGGTGGGAACAGGCAAAGCGGCGGAAATGGGGATCCTTATCAAGTCTGCGGAAAGCCTGGAAAACCTCCACAATGTGGACACCATCGTCCTTGATAAGACGGGCACGATCACTTCCGGTCATCCCTCTGTGACCGATGTGCTGGTGTTGGACAGCGCCCTTTCCGAAAGGGAGTTTCTCGCCGAAGCGGCAGCAGTGGAGCAGGGCAGCGAACATCCCTTGGCTCAGGCTGTGGTGGAGTTCGCCACAAAAGAAGAGGCGTCTATGCCTCAAGTGGAATCGTTTGAAACGGTGCCTGGCCGTGGAGTTTCTGCCCTGGTGGATGGCAGGCGGTACTTAGCGGGAAACTTGGCATACTTGCGGGAGAGCGGCATGCTGTCTACTCAGGAGGAATCGGGAAAGGCTGAGCGGGAGGTGGAACGGTTTGCCCGTGAGGGAAAAACGCCGCTGTTGTTCGCTCGGGACGGAAAGTTGGTAGGAATCATCGCTGTGGCGGATACGGTTCGTGAGACGAGCCGGGCTGCTCTTGCGCGGTTCCGGGAAATGGGTTTGCATGTGGTCATGCTCACCGGCGACAATGGAATGACAGCAGAAGCGATTCGAAAAGAATTAGGCATTGAAAAAGCTGTGTCCGATGTGCTTCCCACAGAAAAGGAGTCGCACATCCGCGCACTCCAAGAGGGTGGGCATAAGGTTGCTATGGTGGGGGATGGTATCAACGACGCCCCTGCTTTGACAAGAGCGGATATCGGTATCGCCATTGGAGCAGGCACTGACATTGCCATTGAGTCTGCGGACGTGGTGTTGATGAAGGATTCTCTGGAAGACGTTGCCGCAGCCATTGACCTGAGCAAAGCGGTGGTGCGGAACATTCACATGAACCTGTTCTGGGCCTTTTTCTACAATGTGCTGGGGATTCCTCTGGCGGCGGGGGCTTTGTTCCCGGCCTTTGGATTGCGGCTGAGCCCTATGATCGGTTCCGCAGCAATGAGCCTCAGCTCGGTGTGCGTAGTGACCAACGCCCTGCGCCTGCGGTTTTTCAAGCGAAAAAGTGTTAAAAAAGAGGAACTTCCTCCTGCAATGGAGGTTTCTCGGACAGCAGTACAAAATCAATCAACAGTTATCCCGGTGGAAACTGAGCCGGAGCAAAAGAAAGGAACGGTTACTATGAAAAAAGTTTTGATCGTAGACGGCATGATGTGCGCTCACTGCCAGGCTCATGTGCAGAAAGCGTTGGCTGGCGTGGAAGGTGTCAGTGAGGCGGTTGTTGACCTGGAAAACAAGAAGGCCACCGTTACTCTGTCTCAGGATGTGGCGGATCAAGTGCTGATGGATGCTGTCACCGAAGCTGGATATACTCCGGTGAGTTGTGAGGCGGCGGAGTAAAGCGTGGCCTTGACGGCGGCTGAAAAAAACGCTATAATTTGAAAAGAAGAAACGCGGTGTTGAGGGCTTTCTCAGCACCGCCCTTTTTTGGGATTTTGAAAGATAAAGGAGCAAATCCATGTATCGATTGATCAAACAGGAAGGAGCTGCCCGCCGAGCTGAGTTTGAGACCGTTCACGGTACGGTTCAGACGCCTGCCTTTATGAACGTTGCTACCGCAGGGGCGATCAAAGGAGCGGTGTCTGCTTATGATTTGAAAGACCTCCATTGCCAGGTGCAGTTGTGCAACACCTACCACCTTCACTTGCGGCCCGGAGACGAGACGGTGAAAAAGCTGGGAGGCATTCGGAAGTTTACTGGCTGGGACGGTCCTGTTCTGACGGATAGCGGTGGGTTCCAGGTGTTCTCTCTGGCCAAGCTGCGGAACATTAAAGAGGAAGGTGTTACCTTCGCTTCTCATGTGGACGGCCACCGTATCTTCATGGGCCCTGAGGAGAGCATGCGCATCCAGTCTAACCTGGGATCCACCATTGCTATGGCGTTTGATGAGTGTGTAGAAAATCCTGCTACATACGAATATGCGAAAGCCTCCTGCGCTCGCACAGCTCGGTGGCTGGAGCGGTGCAAGAAGGAAATGACTCGCCTCAACAGTTTAGAGGATACCCTCAATCCTCATCAGCTGCTGTTCGGCATCAACCAAGGCTGTACCTTTGAAGATCTGCGCGTGGAACACATGAAGCGGATTGCGGAGATGGATCTGGACGGCTACGCCATCGGCGGACTGGCGGTGGGGGAGCCTACCGAGGAGATGTATCGGATCATTGAAGCGGTGGAGCCTCACATGCCTAAGAATAAGATTCGCTACCTTATGGGAGTTGGAACACCCGCCAATATTTTGGAGGCGGTCTATCGGGGCGTGGATCTCTTTGACTGTGTCATGCCCAGCCGCAACGCTCGCCATGGCCACGCCTTTACCTCACAGGGGTGCCGGAATCTTCACAACGCCAAATACGAATTGGATCAGGCACCTTTGGATGAGGAGTGCCAGTGTCCGGTGTGCCAGAAATTTAACCGGGCTTATATTCATCATCTGTTTAAGGCAGGCGAAATGCTGGCCATGCGTTTGACAGTGATGCACAATCTCTACTTCTATAATCATCTGATGGAGCAGATTCGGGAAGCGCTGGACCAGGGGCGGTACGAGCAGTTCTATCGGGAGAAGGTAGAGATTTTGGGAAAACGAATCTAAAACAGAAAAGTTTTTTCTATTTGCTTGCAAGTTTGCCAGGTTCTTGTTATAATCAAAGCATTAATTCGGAGGTGCATTGACAAAATGAATCAATTTATGGCTCTCGACACAACTTCTTCTGCTGGTGGCGGTCTCCAGATGATCATCATGCTGTTGGTGTACGGCGTTTTTATCGTGGCGCTGTATTTCATCTTCTTCCGGCCCCAGAGCAAAAAGAAGAAGAAGGAAGCTGAAATGCGGAAGAACGCCCAGGTGGGTGATGAGATCACCACGATCGGCGGCGTGTGCGGACGCATTGTAGCTGTGAAGGACGAAACCGATTCCATCATCATTGAAACCGGCAGCGACAAGTCCAAGCTGCGTGTGAAGCGTTGGGCAATCGGCAGCGTGGATACTGTTCACGAGGACGATCAGGCCTAAGTCAGACCATGGTATATATTTGAAGAAGAGGTTTTTGAACCTCTTCTTTTTTTGTCCTAAAATCACTAGGTCGCACATATGATTCACTGACGAGGAAAGGGGAGAGACGTCAGTGAAAAAAATAAAGGGATTTCTTTTATCTGTAGGCGTAACGGCCGCCGCCTCACTGGTGGTATTTGGCATTGCGGCTCTTGTGATTGCGAAAACAGGAAATTTGCCACAGCAACCTTTGCTGGCAGTTTTGGTGACTCTGTTCTCTTGCTGTACCGTATTTTTGGGTGGGCTGGCAGCTTCCTTGTTTACTAAAGAAAAAGGCGCTCTTATAGGCGGAGCTTGTGGTTTGTTTTTTGCTTGCTGTATCCTAGCTTGCTCAGTGGGGTTTGTGGGCATCTCTTTTGGAGTGGGAGGAATCGCCCGTTTGGTGGCCATTATTTTAAGCGGCTGTACGGGCGGAATCTTGGGAGTGAATCGCAAAGGACGGGTGAAATTTTAATCAAGAGAAATGGGCGAAATACACACGGTCTATCCGTGTGTATTTTTATGCGCACAAGATTTTGTGGAAATAACATAACCCTTAACCTTTAATATACATTGGTTAACATAATAAAAAATACATAAAATGAGCTGGTTTAAATAAAATCGAAAAAATATTCGCTATTTTGCTTGCAAAATCTCAAAACTTGTATTATAGTATATATTCACAGGGAGAAAAAACGCTCCTTCCGAGCTGGTTCTAGGGCAACCGGCTGAAAACGATGGGGAACATAAGCTGCAAACGGCGTAATGCCTTGCCGAAGTTGCTTCTCTAAAACCCAAGATGTGGGCCGCTTTTTGGCCGTTTATATGTATATTTTGGGTTTTCTCTGGGAAAAAGATTTCTTTTTCCTTCAAGCGTATTTTTCGGTATTTTTTTGTTTGCATAAAATGTGACCTTTCCGTTTAGTTTCTAGGTAAAGAGAACCTAGGTTTCCTGTAATTTTCGTGCTACTATTCATGGACCCTGATATGGGCGCATAGTTGTGTCTTTTCTTTCATATCCATTGGACAAAGATCACTGGTCTTATTTGGATGGAGAGGATGTGCGCGCTGTGAAATGTGGTCTGAATGAACAGTTTTCCAAAAACGCTTCCCCTGAGAACGATAAGGCGTTCTGGGAGCGCTTTTTAAATCGGAAGGCATTTTTTCTGTTATTATCCGTGTTGTTGACGGGCGTCGCCGTTGGGGCGGCGTGTGGGGTATTCGTTCCCCTGTTTCAAGACCGCTGGGTGCTTCCCTTGCAGTTTTCTGGGATCCCGGTAAGCGGTTCAGGTTTTTTCTCCTGTTTTTCCACTCTCTTGCTCAATGTGCTGATCGGCCTGATCCCCCTATTCCTGCTGGGGGTTACCGCGTTTGGGGTATTCGCGGTACCTTTGTTTCTCTTCTTTAGGGGAGTAACAGTGGGAATCGGCGTCTCCTTCTTTTTGTGGGAGGACGAGCTTTCAGGTTTACTTCGATCCGCATTGATATATACACCGGCCGCAGCAGCTGCGGGAGGACTACTCTTACTGTTTGCTGTGCGTTCGCTGGTTTTTTCCGATCATTTGGCCAAGGTCAGCTTTTCTTCCCGTGAAGGCAGCTTGGACTTGAAGCTGTACTTTCATGATTTGCTTCTTTTTATGAGTTTTGCGGTGGGAATTTCGCTGATTGGCTGTTTACCGGCAACGGTGTATTCGGTATTTCTTTAAGAGAAAAGAGGGTGGTGACAGAGCATGAGCGGCGCAAGCGATTATTATTCCTTGTTCAGCGACTATCTTACGAACCAAAAGGCCAACTCGGCAAACACGCGGGAATCGTATTTGCGGGATACGTTATATTTCCTGGAGTATTTGTCTCAGGCGGATATGGATCCTTTGGAAGCGGACGAGCAGGTGATTCAGGGTTATGTGGATCATCTTCATGATCTCAAGCGTTCGCCCACTACCATTTCCAGAAATCTGGCTTCGGTGCGGTGTTTTTATAAGTTTTTGATCTTCCGCGGTGAGATGGACCACAATCCCGCCAAGGGGATCAAACTGGAAAAGACCGTAAAAAAGCTGCCCCAGGTGCTCTCTGGAGAGGAAATTGAACAGCTGTTAGCACAGCCCGACATTACAGAGCCCAAGGGCTGCCGGGATAAGGCAATGCTGGAACTGCTGTATGCCACTGGCATTCGGGCGTCTGAGCTGATCAATTTGAATATCCAAGATTTGAACTTGCGGTCCGGTGTGCTCTATTGCCGGGGCAGCAAGGGTGTGCGGTCTATTCCGGTGTATCCATCCGCTGTGGTGGCCGTGTCTGATTATATCTATCGGATGCGGGGGCTTATCACAGGTCCGGAAAGTGGGAATGCTTTGTTTGTCAATCTTAACGGCGGCCGGCTTACCCGTCAGGGGTTCTGGAAGATTGTCAAGGGTTATGCCACAGAGGCAGGGATCACAAAAGAGATCACTCCTCATACACTGCGGCACTCCTTTGCACTCCATCTTCTGGAAAACGGTGCCTCCGTCAAGGACATTCAGACCATGATGGGACATGCGGATATTTCTTCTACACAAGTTTATGTTCAGCTTCTGGACAGCCATGTAAAACAGGTGTATAATGATTGTCATCCCAAGGCGAAATTGGGATGAACCATAACGTTCTGTGGAAATGGAGTTGGTTTTTTGGCCTTTCTCGGTATTTTTGGAAACTACAATAAACCCGGTCCGGGTGTAAACAAGGACGACCCACCTAAATCCGCTCCGGTCAGATTCTTTGAGATTCTGTTGCGGAAGTTTGGTCAGTTGGTTCAGCTCAACTTGATCTTTCTGATTCCCTTCGCAGTAGCTGTGGCGCTGATGGTTTTGCTTTTCCTGTCGCCGACCCACTTTATGCTTCAGCTTCCGTCGGGTGATGGAGCGGTTCAGGTAGACCTTTGGGTGATGTACGTCATGCCTTTGCCGTTGGTTCTGCTAGCGCCTTTTACGGCGGGTCTCACCTTTGTGACCAGAAACTACGCCAGAGAAGAACACGCTTTCGTGTGGTCTGATTTCTGGGAAAACGTAAAAGGAAACTGGAAGTACTTCCTGCTCAATGGGTTTATCGTGTACGTGGTGTATGTGGTCCTGAGCTTCTCCATCATGTACTATTACAACGGCACTTCCCGGAACTGGTTCTTCTACATTCCGTTTTGGCTGTGCTTGGTTTTGGCAGTGTTGTTCCTGTTTGCCCAGTATTATCTGCCGGTGATGTTCGTCACCTTTGAGCTGAAATTTAGCCAGGCCTATCGCAATGCGTTGATCTTAGCACTGGCTGGTCTGGGCCGGAACATTCTCATCACAGCCATTTTGGGCGGCCTTGGTTATGTGATCTACGCTGTGGTTCCCATGGTCGGCCTGACGATCTTCATTTTGCTGGCACTTCTGGTGTTCCTGTTGTTCTCGCTGGTAAGCTACTTCATCAACTTCACCGTGTATCCTCTTGTGGACCGGTACTTGATCAAGCCCTATCAGCAGAGAATGGATGAAGAAAAGAACGGGCCTGCACCTGTAAAGGAAGATCCTGAGGAAGCTCGCTTCTTCGCTCCGCCGGAGGCGGATGGGGAAGAGGAAGACGACGATGATAAGATGGTCTATGTCAACGGTCGTCTGATGAAAAAATCTCAGGCTAAAAACCATTTACAAGATGAATAAAAATTAAAAAGGAAGCGTTCCAATTGGAACCGCTTCCTTTTTTGTTTGCTCTTAAGATTCGTTGTCGTCCACATCTGAGTCAGAAGTTTTTTTCTTGGTGGGTTTTGTTTTTCGTTCTGTTACCTGGGCCAAAGGATTGGCATTGATAGCTTCCTCCATTTGGGTACTGGAAGTGTGGGTGTAGATCTCTGTGGTACCCAGATTGGCGTGGCCTAGGATATCCTGGAGCACACGGATATCCACGTTGCCATAGCGATACATCAATGTGGCGGCTGTGTGGCGCAGCTTGTGAACCGAATACCCGGGACCGCCTAAACCGATTTTCTCCAGGTATTTTTTGACGATATACTGTACAGTTTTTGGGCTGATCCTAGTGCCGCGGTTGCTGAGAAATAAGGCGTTGCGATCTTTAACATCATCTTTGGGGCGGACCGCCAAGTAATGGTCGATCGCCTCTAAACATGCTTGATTCAGGTAAACGATCCGTTCTTTGTTGCCCTTGCCTAGGATCCGCAGTGTGGAGTTGTTATGGATCACGTCCGTTAGATTGATGGATACTAGCTCAGATAAACGCATGCCGCAGTTGAGGAACAATGTCAGGATACACCGGTCCCGTTCGGCATCAGGGCCATCTACCGCTGACAGAAGTTCGATACTTTGTTCGAGCGAGAGAAAATGGGGAAGAGCCTTTTTCTTTTTAGGAGGGGTCAGGTTCTCGGTGGGGTTCTCATCCAGCAGCTTTTCATGGACAGTCAGGTATTTGAAGAAGGATTTCAGCGAGGATGATTTCCGCTGACGGGTAGAACTCATATTGTTGCGCTCGTCAGCCACGAAATTCATAAACTCAAAGATATCGTAAGTTTTGATCTGGCGGATCTCATCCAGAGTGACATCCTTCACAAGGATCTCATCTAAAGGCGTGTCCTTTAAGTCACGGCTTCTTAAAAACCGGAAAAACGTTCGTAGGTCCATGCAGTATTCGTCAACTGTTTTCGCGGAAAGTCCACGAATGTTTCGTAGATACATAGCGTACTGCTGGACGATCTCCGGCATTTCGTCTTTAATGGAAAAACTCATATCAGCGCTTTTTCTCCTCCCCTGAATTATACAAAATATTAATTTTGTATAATTGCGTGTTTTCTTTTCCAGGCCCTCTTCTGGGTCAATGTTTTTCCAGCAGCGGCAGAATACCGCCCACATCTACCAGAGGGCCTTTTATCAATTCTATGGCTTTGACGCCTCGTTTTTCTAAAAACGCTTTGATACGCTCCCCGTCGGGATGGCTGGATAGTTCTCCTGTAAACGCCAATTCATTTGGCGCAAGTTTCCCGCAGCAACCGCCTAGAAAACCTGTATCGTAACCAGGCAGCTGGATATGTCCCGGACGGATCACCATCACTTCGAAACCGTTATCCATCAATCCACGCGCCATGCCTTGGTCTGCTGTGATGGCGGAACGCTCATTCACCAAAACTGTGGAGCAAGCTCCATAGCCCTGCCGTACCCACAGTGGCTTTAAACCAATATCATGGGCCGCTTCCTGGATAGCTTTATCGATCCCCTTGGGATTCCCAACAAAATGTTTTCCCCACAGGAATCCTCCACATAACACATCCCCAGGATATCGTGGAGTTGGTTGTGCAATAGTCTGTGTCACATGAAATCCCAGAGCCGTAAGAGAATCCGCCAGATTGTTCTCCTTTAAAACGAACATTTGTTCAAACGGAAAGGGACACACTTGCAGATCAGGATGGAATCGTACGGGTTCCGGAAGCCGGAAGTCCGCCGAGGTTGTAATGGATTGAATTTCCTGCCGCTTTAAAGCGTCTTTTAACCAAGGGTACTCTCCAGAGATCAGTACCAGGGATACTGATCCCTCAGGCAGCCGGGGATAGCGCAGGAAGCTGTTCATGTAGCGGCCTCAAAGGCTTCCCGGATGTTTTTCGCTCCAATGATTTCCATCTCCTGCATCCGGGCCGGATTCAACCCTTTTAAACCATGGTACGGCAGCACACACCGGGTAAATCCCAAGCGAGCCGCTTCCCCGATACGCAGGTCGCTGTGGCTGACGCTGCGCAGCTCGCCCGCCAGACCAATCTCTCCAAATACCACCGTATCCTCCCGGATGGGCGTATCTTTCAAGCTGGAAATCAAGGACATGGCCACAGCCAGGTCCACAGAAGGCTCATCCAGCCGAAGCCCACCTACCACGTTTACGTAGGCGTCTAAGTTGGAAAAATAATACCCAGCCCGTTTCTCTAAAACAGCCAGAATCAGCGCCATGCGGTTGTAGTCGAAGCCAGTGGACATGCGCCGGGGAGTGCCAAAACCAGAGGTGGTAGCCAACCCCTGGATCTCAGCAAGAATAGGTCGGGTGCCCTCCATCACTGCGGTGACACAGGTGCCGGAAACGTCTTTGGGGCGGCCGGAAAGCATGGCCTGAGAGGGGTTCTCCACCTGATGCAGCCCATTTTCCCCCATGTCGAACACACCGATCTCGTTGGTGGAGCCGTAGCGGTTTTTCACCGCCCGAAGGATCCGATAGGTCATCTGCCGATCGCCCTCAAAATAGAGCACAGCGTCTACGATATGCTCCAGTACTTTGGGACCAGCGATAGCTCCGTCTTTGTTGACGTGTCCCACTACGATGATGGGAATATCCAGGGATTTGGCGCAGCGCATCATGGCGTTGGTGCATTCCCTCACTTGGGTGACGCTGCCTGGGGACGAGTTCAGGTCTGTGTGGTTCATGGTTTGGATGGAGTCGATCATCACCAGGTCGGGGCGTTCGCTTTGGATCTCTTCCACCACGTACTGAACATCCGTTTCCGTAAGGATCAACAGATTGGAACTTTCTACGCCCAGTCGAGACGCCCGCAGCTTGATCTGCCGAGCAGACTCTTCTCCGGACACGTACAGGATGCGCAGGGTCTGGCCCAAAGTCTCGCAGATCTGGAGAAGCATGGTGGATTTGCCTATGCCTGGATCGCCGCTGATTAAAATCAGGGAGCCTTTGACAATGCCTCCTCCCAGAACCCGATCCAGCTCGGAAAGTCCTGTGTGGTAACGAGCTTCCTCCTGGGTGCTGATCTCATTGATCGGCGTGGGACGAGACAGTCTTCCCCCACTGACGCCTGCTTTTTTTACCGGTGCCACAGGTTCTTTGATGGCTTCTTCAAAGGAGTTCCATTCCCCGCAGCTGGGGCACTTTCCCATCCACTTGGCGGACTCAAAGCCGCATTCCCTACACTGGTAGATCAACTTACTTTTTCCTGCCATGCTGTTTTCTCCTGTCTGGTCTGAGGTTTTTCACAATATCCTGCAGCGATTATACCACGCCTGTGGTGAACAGATCGCGCCCCGGGCGCGGTGGGCGTTCGCCCACGCTGTGCGGTATGTCCGCGCACGTCCGCGCCGTTGCACGTGTACTTGCGAACATTATACCACAGATCCGGAAGGAGAAAAATACTTTATGCGGGTGCTTCTTCCCTTTGTTCTAAGAAGTCAATGATCCCGTTGTAGATGGCGGCGGCCATATCGTTTTGATAGGACTCCTGTCCTAAAAGATCCGCTTCCTGAGGATTAGACAAGAAGCCGCATTCCACCAGAACGGCCGGGACTTGGCAATGGGTCAGCAAATAGATCTCCTCCCCTGCTTCCTTATTCTGACGGGTATTCTCCGGTTGGAGGGAGCTTACTACGCTTTGACGGATACATTCCGCCAGCTGAGCGCTTTCCTCATTGTTGGGGGAATAGAACATCTGGGCGCCGCTGTATTGGCTTTGAGAAAACTGGTTTTGGTGGATGCTCACCAGCAGGCAGTCTCCTGTTTCTTCCACCAAGCTGACTCTGCGCTTTGTGTCGGAACGTTTTCGTTCCGCGACGGTGGAAAGACTTTGATCTCCCACGGAGTAATCTCCGTCCCGAACCAAAATTACGTCGAAATTATTTGCTTTCAGGTCCGCTGCCAGAGCCAGAGCGATGGCTAGGTTAATGTCTTTTTCAACTAGACCGTTTACCCCTACCGCACCGCCGTCTTCCCCGCCATGGCCTGCATCGATCACAATGGTACCCTTTTTCTCGAAAAAATCCGCGTGAAATGCCACCACGCCGAATGCCTCCATAGTTTGGGCGCAGAACAGCACTAAAGAAGCGCAGAACAACACCCAGAAAAACAGTTTTCGCTTCATAGGATCCCCCCTTATCACAGTAGGAATATGAGGAAAGTTTTTCGGGTATTCTCTTTTCAATTATTTCGTTACATGATAAAATAATAAAATACATTTTTATATAAAGAAAGAGACCGGTCATCCAGAAAGGTGTGATCCAACATGAAAATCAAGGAGCTTCTTCACAGGAACGACAAGAAAGTAACTTTTTCCTGTGAGATCTTTCCTCCCAAAAAAGACATCCAATTCAGCGGTATTTTTGAGACCGTAGACTCTATCCAGGCCCTGGGACCGGATTTTATCAGTGTCACCTACGGGGCTGGCGGGAGCACCTCGAAAAAGACAGTGGAAGTGGCCTCCTACATACAGAATACCCATAACATCCCTGCGCTGGCCCATCTCACTTGCTGTGACTCCACCAAGGAGGACGTGCGGCAGCGTTTAGAAGAGATGAAACAGCGGGGCATTGAAAATATCCTTGCACTCCGAGGAGATCTTCCCAAGGACTATGTGCCCGGTCCTTATACCTATGCGATCCAGTTGATCCAGGACATCAAGGCTCAGGGAGATTTCTGCGTGGGCGCTGCCTGCTATCCTGAGGGCCATGTGGAATGTGAGCACAAGGAAGACGACATTGCCTTTTTGAAGGAAAAAGTGGACGCCGGGTGTGATTTCCTCACCACCCAGATGTTCTTTGACAACAACGTCTATTACAACTTCCTGTATCGCGTATTGGCGGTTGGCATCAACGTGCCGGTCATCCCGGGAATTATGCCGGTGATCAATGCTAAGCAGATCAAGCGCAGTTGCGAGCTTTCCGGCTCCATGTTGCCGCCCCGGTTCAAGGCTATTGCGGACAAGTTCTCTGACGATCCTCTGGCTATGGAGCAGGCCGGTATCGCCTATGCTACGGACCAGATCATCGATTTGATCGCGAACGGTGTGAAATACATCCATCTGTACACCATGAACCGTCCCAAGACCGCGGCGAAGATCATGGAAAACCTGAGCCATATCCTGCGGTAACCGCCGATGGAGAAACAAGAGATCCTCCGCTATCTGGGTGCTGGAAAAAGCGATCCTCAGCTGGACCTTCTAATCGCCCGGGTGGAGAAAGAACTGATACAGGCAGCTACGCCTCGGTATGTGTCGGGGAAGTTTTCCCTTTCCGTAAGGGACGACGGCGCTGTGATCGGCGGGACCTATCTTCCCAGTAAGACGCTGGCCGCCCATCTAAAAGGCTGTCAGGAAGCATTTCTAGTAGCTTTTACCTTGGGTCCGGGGGTGGATGCCCTCATCCGCCGGTATGAGCTGGTAGAGATGTCTTTGGTGCCGGTATTGCAGGCTTGTGCTGCCGTTTACACTGAGGAACAAGCGGACCAGTCCCAGGAAGATTTAGAAACATACGCTAAGGAAAAGGGGTTGTTTCTGCGTCCCAGATACAGTCCGGGATATGGAGATCTTCCTCTTTCCAGCCAGCGTTTTTTGTTTGACGCTCTCCAGGTCTCGAAAAAGATCGGTGTGACTTTGACGGACACCTTTTTGATGCTCCCCATGAAATCCATAACAGGTGTGGTGGGGCTTTCCAAAGATCCCTCCCTCTGTCATGTGGGCAAATGCATGAGCTGTTCGGCTAAGAATTGTCCCTTTCGCAAGGGAGAAGAAAATGATACGCGTACAAAGGAGGAATGAACATGAGTCATGTGCTGAGTATGCTGGGCGGTAAGCTCTGTTATTTTGATGGCGCTATGGGCACCATCTTGCAGTCGAAAGGATTGCAGCCTGGAGAACTTCCCGAGCTTTGGAACCTCTCTCATCGGGAGGAATTGGTGGAGATCCACCGTTCTTATCTTGGCGCCGGAGCGGATTTTATAAAGACCAATACCTTTGGGGCCAATCGCTTTAAGTTAGAGGGAAGCGGCTATTCTGTTGAGGAGATCGTAACAGCAGGCGTCCAGAACACTTTGAAGGCTGTCGTAGAGTGCGGAAAGGGCGTTGTATTCCTGGACATCGGACCTACGGGCAAGCTGCTGCGTCCCATGGGAGAACTGGCTTTTGAGGACGCCGTGTCCGCCTTTCGGGAGATGGTTCATGCTGGCGTGATGGCTGGCGCTCAGGCGATCCTCATTGAGACTATGAGCGACATCTACGAAGCTAAAGCGGCACTGCTTGCAGCCAAGGAAGGTTCCGATCTGCCTGTGTTTGTCACCATGACCTTTGACGAGGACGGCAAACTTCTCACCGGCGGTGATTTAGCGGTAGCGGCTGCGGTGTTGGAAGGACTTGGAGCGGACGCAGTGGGATTCAACTGTGGGCTTGGTCCCAAGCAGATGGCAGCACTGCTGCCCAAACTGCGAGAGTTTACCAGACTACCCATTGTGGTGAATCCCAATGCTGGGCTGCCTGTGGAGCGTGACGGCAAGACCTGCTATGACGTGGGGCCTGATGAGTTCGCTGGCTGGATGGGTGAGATTGCCCGAGAAGGCGCCTGGGTGGTAGGCGGCTGTTGTGGGACTACCCCGGAGCACATCCAGAAGATGACCGCGGCCTGTGCAGGATTGCGCTGCCAGCCTCTTCCTGCTCCTTCCCGTACCATTGTCACTTCTGGACTGCGCTGGGTAGAGTTCGGTAAGACACCTGTCATTATTGGTGAGCGAATCAATCCCACAGGAAAACCGAAATTCAAACAGGCACTCCGAGACCATGACATTCCCTATCTGCTGCGAGAAGGAATTGCTCAACAGGACGCAGGTGCCCATGTACTGGACGTGAACGTAGGCCTTCCTGAGATCGACGAGCCAGCCTTGATGTGTGAGGTGGTCCAGGAGCTCCAAGGAGTCTCTCCCCTGCCCTTGCAGATCGACACAGCGGATCCTGAGACTATGGAACGGGCCATGCGCCTGTACAACGGTAAACCCCTTGTGAACTCTGTTACAGCCAAGGCTTCGTCCATGAAGGCTATTTTTCCCTTGGTGAAAAAGTATGGCGGTGTGGTGATCGGCTTGACCATCACTGAGGAAGGGATCCCTGAGACGGCGGAAGGACGTTTCCTGGCCGCCAGACGGATCGTGCAGACGGCCCTTTCCTACGGAATCTCCCGACACGACATCATCATTGATCCCCTTACCATGGCAGTAAGCGCAGGCCAGGATGCTGCTCTCGTGACCCTGGAGGCCCTGGAACGCATCCGAAGGGAATTGGGAGTGAAAACATCCCTGGGGGTGTCCAACATCTCTTTTGGGCTGCCTCAGAGGGAAAATATCACCTCTGCCTTTTTCTTGATGGCTCTTCAGCGTGGTTTGGATGCCGCCATTATGAATCCCAAGTCGGAGCAGATGATGCGCACCTATCGGTCTTACTGCGCGCTGAGCGGTTGGGACGAAAACTGCATGGAGTATATCGCCGCTTATGGCCAGGAAAAACCGGCGGTTGTTGCCGTTCCCACAGTCGCGTCCTACACACTGCGGGAAGCTATTGAGAAGGGATTGAAGGATTCAGCCCACCAGGCGGCCCAGGAAGGCCTAAAAACCAAGTCGGGACTGGATCTCATCAACGAGGAGATTGTGCCCGCCCTGGACGCGGTAGGCGACCGTTTCGAGAAGAAAACCCTCTTCCTTCCCCAGCTTCTGATGAGCGCTGAAGCGGCAAAGGCTGCCTTTGAAGTGATTAAGTCCCAGCTGAAGGGTGAGGAAGACACCAAACGGAGTCATTTGACCATTGTTATCGCCACAGTCAAAGGTGACGTTCATGATATTGGAAAAAATATCGTGAGAGTGCTTTTGGAGAACTACGGATTCCATGTCATTGATCTTGGAAAGGATGTTCCTCCCGAAACGGTGCTGGAGGCGGTCAAAAAGGAAAAGGCCCAGCTGGTTGGTTTGAGTGCCTTGATGACCACCACAGTGGTGAATATGAAAGAGACCATTGAACTGCTGCGAAAGGAAACGCCCCAGGTGAAAGTGATGGTAGGCGGTGCAGTGCTTACCCAGGAATACGCTGACAGCATTGGAGCGGATTTCTACGGCAAAGACGCCATGGCTTCCGTACGTTACGCCACGGAGCTGGCAGAGTCCTTATATGAATAAAAAAGAACCGGTCAACACAGAGATTGTGGCGACCGGTTCTTTTTTAAGCGCTGATAAGTCAATAAAACAAAAAAAGAACGCTTCCTTCAAAGAAGCGTTCTTTTTGGAGGTGACACCCGGATTTGAACCGGGGAATCAGGGTTTTGCAGACCCATGCCTTACCACTTGGCTATGTCACCATCTTGAAGAAAAGACGCTTACTTTATGAGCAAAATAAGCGTCTTTTCCACGTCTTGGAGCGGAAGACGAGGCTCGAACTCGCTACCT
>ULMJ01030440.1_pt1 | contig 31790 bp, 30 predicted proteins | sample 1951641 | NCBI WGS metagenome assembly ULMJ01 (sample SAMEA4835550, study PRJEB28245) | human gut metagenome | biome: gut microbiome; material: fecal sample | place: Denmark | collected 2008 | reverse complement strand
AAAACATATATAGTTCCCACACCTTTTTTATTTTATAACAGCTTATCCATAGGGAACAGGTGAGCACAACAAATAAATTATATGGAAGCATTAATAGAGTCACGACTACAGAAACTCGTTCCCGTAATTATCGATTATTTAAAAGTAAATAAACCTAATGGCGGAATAATGGATATAGCGACTTTAGGGGCACAAGTTATCAACTATTGGGTCAATCAAAGAGAGATACCAATAAGTGAAAGAGTAGCAGCCAAATATCACTTATGTCACTTGATAAGTTTAGGGTTTAGGAATCCTATACCAGAACATATCATACAAATAGTTCGTGAGATGATGATTAATGAGACAGGAACATCTTCTACTGCCAAAATATTATCAGAAAGAATCTCTATGTAAGAGATAACACATGCTATATTCTAAAGTGTGCAACTCCCGTTGTGTTCCTCACACTTGATTCTATAACAGCTTGCCATAAGGAACTGGCAAGCATTATAAATTCATTACCATGGGTTTATTTAGCGGTATCAATGCTGTAAATGAAATCAATTCTCTCATTACTCAGATAGAGAGAAACATGAATGCTTTAGCTCCTATGATAGAATTAAACGGAATGAAGCATACCACACAATCCAAAGAACTAACAAAGTTAGTCCGCAGGGATTTGGATAAAATCAAATATCTGTTGAATCAACACAGTTCTGCCAGAGTAGCTGTTTACACACTTAAAGGTGATAAGGTAAACTCTACAACATTGGTTGGGTTTCTTGAAATGTGTCTTAAACAAGCTGAAAGTCTTATATAATTATGGATGCAAATGATATTAAGTTAGGGCTGTTCATTTTACTTATAGTCCTCATTGGCGCTTTCATTGGTTACTGTTTGGCAGCTTAAGACTGATTACTAAAACAACTATCACATGAAAATATTTCATCTATTGGGATTAATGGTACTGCTATTACCTTCTTGTGATGATACATCTGGAGCATATCTAATCTCTGGGGTTACATTTAAAGATAATAACCTCTCTGAACAAGAGAAGCAGGAAATCATCAACGAGTTTCTTAACAAAGAAGTGTTCCTTACAGTTCTTAAAGGAAAGGTAGAATTGACATTATCCAATAAGCCTGCCACTTCTAAGATAACTCTGCAACGTGTGTCTAACAATTATTACTCTACAACTGATGGGAATATTACCATTAATTTAGAGTTGGAGAAGCAGAACTTTGTACAGACCCAATATAGATTAATTGAATATGGCGGTACTGACAGCAAGTTCTTTAACTTGCATATGACTTTGGATAAACAATAATAAATTAATAACATAAAATCAATGAAATCAATTAGATTATTAGCAACCTTATTAGTGGTTGCATTAAGCATGGGATTTAGTTCCTGTGGGGATGAGATTACTAACGAAGTGGTTCAACAGGAGCCTGACAACACTTTAGAGTTATTACTTGGTACTTGGGAAGGAACTGGTGAAGCAGAAGGAGAGACCCTTACCTTTAACAAGGATAACACCTATACAGAGGTTAGTGAGAATGACACTCAAAGCGGTACATTTGAATACTTCCCTAACAGATATATGTTCGTTACTTACTATACAACTGATTGGGGAGAAGAGAACACCATTTACACAGTCGTCAAGATAACAGAAGATGAACTATATCTTAACGACAATGGACATAGTGATATAATAATTTATAATCGTAAACAATAATCAAATTAACAACAATGAAGACTTTAAGATTTTTAGGAATGACCTTATTAATGGTCTTGTGTGTAACAACCTTCACTGCTTGCAGTGATGATGAGAATGATAAACCAATGATTGAAGAAGCCAATCTAATTGGTAAATGGCAGTCCACTTGGGAGAAGATTCACAAAGTGGAGAATGGCAAGGAAGTGGTTACCTCTGATGAAGCCTACACCAATGGCTTAAGGGAGTTCAAAGCTGACGGTACTTGCACAGAAGGCTATGCGGACGGTGGATATACAGAAACATGCCGCTGGTCTTTGAAAGACAATAAGCTGACTATCTCTTACGATGATGGTTATTCAGATGTTCTTACCATCAATGAACTTACAGCTACTAAGTTGGTACTTGCCTTTGAGGATTGGGACACAATGGATGATGGTAGCGAAGAATTGGACGACATCACTACAACCACTTATAAGAAGATTGACTAATTAACAAACTAATTTAAGGCAGAGCAGCATTTGAGGAAACTCTTATGCTGCATTTTTATATAGGAACTATTGCCCTAATCAAATCAAAGAGCTATCTTTGTAACATAGGTTCTACCTATAACGTGATAATAATATATTGTTAAACATTTCTCATGTTACAGCAAAGTTAAACCAAGAGTTAAACCAGCATAAAGAAACCGATAACAAGGATTCTCATTAAGAGCAGCTAAACGGCAGTAGCTCAGTTGGTAGCTGACGAAGGCGAAGCCTTTGGCAGCCGCAGAAGAGCATTAGCCTTCCAAGCTGAGGGTCGCGGGTTTGAGCCCCGTCTTCCGCTCTCTGAAAAAAGGATAATCGAAAGGTTATCCTTTTTTTGTATACCAAAAGTCCCGACTTTCACAAGCCGGGACCTTACCTGATTACTAAATCAAAAACTATGAAAAAATAAAGTTGATCAACCTCTCCAAATGAATAAAAAGAAAAAACATAAATTTAATCATAGGCTACGAGTATTCTAGAAAAAGTAGTCCGACAAACGTCTTCATCAGACTACTCAAAGAAGAATCACTTCTTCTTTCTCTTTTTCATAGATAAGGTATGCCTATGCATCTATATACTTTAATACCTTTTATTTTTATCATTTATCTCTGATGCAAAGAAATAACAAAAAAACGGAGCAAGCAAAGAAAAACAAAGCATGAAGAAGACAAAAACAATCCATGGATAGGACAAAATCGTTCTTATTTGTTTCTTTTGACTGCTCAGCTATAAAATCAGGAGTTTTTTGTCCTATGAGAACGACGATATTCACTGGGAGTCATATGGTATACTATTTTGAAATTACGTACAAATGTCCGGGAATTATTAAAGCATGATTCCGAAGCTACAACTTCAATCAGCTTATTAGAGGGTTCCAATAATAGAGCGGATGCATAAATAACACGCTGTTTATTTATATATGCATGAAAAGCAACGTCATCTTTCAACCTAAGAATCTTATTCAATGACTTTTTCTTAACGTTACATTGACGGACAATGATATCTACTGTTATATCTTTATCCAGGAAATGCTTTTCAGTCACTACATAGTGATGAATCTTATTATATATTTCTACATATTCCGTATTCTCTGAAAACTTTGATATTTTAGGAGGAGGTATAATTCTATCCAATATAAATATAAAAAGATAAAAGTCCGGACGTTCTATTTCGAAGAAATGCATTTTAATCTTTTGATTCATGAGTTTACTATATTAATTAAATATTTTAGGGCAGACCTGATATCGCTTATAGTAAAAACTTAATCAATATATTAGATCCAGAGTTAACAATAACAAATTCAAGCCCTATACATAAACAAATATAGGATTTAACATTTGCTTATCCAAAGAAAATATCTAAATAACATTCTACTCCCCATTTTTCTAGTCATTTTGCTTTTTATTTATAACTTTGGGGCAACATAAATCTATAAACGATCTACAGAAGATGAACGAACAGATAAAACAGATAGCGGAGCGCCTGGCCGGTCTTCGTGATGCATTGGAGATAGCTCCTGAAGAAATCGCCAAGGTCTGTAACCTGACCACAGAGCAATATCTGGAACTGGAAAGCGGCAATGTCGATATTTCAGTCAGTGTCTTACACCAGATATCACAGGCATACGGAGTGGAACTTACCACACTTATGTTCGGTGACGAGCCTAAAATGAGCACTTACTTTATTACCCGTAAGGGAAAAGGTATTGCCGTTGAACGTACCAAGGCTTACAAGTATCAATCGTTGGCTGCCGGTTTTGCCGGACGCAAGGCAGATCCGTTCCTGGTTACCGTTCACCCGAAATCCGAAGAAGAGCCTATTTATCTGAATTCTCATCCAGGACAGGAATACAACCTCGTACTGAAAGGACGTATGCTTTTGCAGATCAACAATAAGGAATTGATCCTTGAAGAAGGAGACAGCATATATTTCAACTCCGAACTGCCACACGGCATGAAAGCATTGGATGGAGAAAAAGTCAGTTTCCTGGCAATCATTTTATAAATCAGTAGACAGTTGACAAGCGAGAGCTGACAATTAATTATAAAAGCAACAACTATCCTTGTCCGTTAAATAAATAAATTATGTTAGAAAGATTCTTAGATCAGACGTCTTTTACGTCTCAGGAAGATTTTATAAAGAATTTCAAGATAAAAGTACCCGAGAACTTTAATTTCGGATATGATGTAGTAGATGCATGGGCCGCTGAAGAACCCGACAAAAAAGCTTTGTGCTGGACAAACGACCGGGGCGAACATATTGATTTCACATTTGCAGATCTGAAGAAATACACCGATCAAACGGCTGCCTATTTCCAGTCTTTGGGGATAGGACATGGCGATATGGTCATGCTGATCCTGAAACGCCGTTACGAATTCTGGTTCTCGATTATCGCATTGCATAAGTTAGGAGCGGTTGTCATTCCGGCAACTCACCTGCTGACTAAAAAAGATATTGTTTATCGCAATAACGCAGCCGATATAAAAATGATCGTTTGCGCCGGCGAAGAAATCATTACCAAACATATTATCGACGCCATGCCGGACTCTCCGACTATCAAGAAATTAGTCTCTGTCGGTCCTGAAATACCGGAAGGCTTCGAAGATTTCCATAAGGGGATCGAAGATGCGGCCCCATTCGTCCGTCCGTCTCATCCGAACAGCAATGACGATATTTCACTGATGTATTTCACATCGGGCACGACAGGCAATCCGAAGATGGTGGCACACGATTTCACTTATCCTCTGGGACATATCGTGACCGGTAGTTTCTGGCATAACCTGCACCGCGACAGTCTTCACCTGACGATTGCCGATACAGGATGGGGAAAAGCCGTCTGGGGAAAACTGTACGGACAATGGATCGCCGGTGCGACTGTTTTCGTTTACGATCATGAGAAGTTCACACCAGCCGATATGTTGCAGATGATTCAGGACTACAAAATCACTTCTTTATGTGCACCTCCAACAATCTTCCGCTTCCTGATCCGTGAAGATATGACCAAATACGATCTGTCATCCCTACAATATTGTACGATTGCCGGTGAAGCACTGAACCCTGCCGTATTCGAAGCATTCTATAAGCTGACGGGAATCAAGCTGATGGAAGGATTCGGCCAGACAGAAACAACACTGACAGTTGCAACCTTCCCCTGGATGGAACCGAAACCCGGTTCTATGGGTGTTCCCAATCCTCAATATGATGTCGACCTGATCCGTCCGGACGGAACCCGTGCGGAAGATGGCGAACAGGGACAAATCGTGATCCACACGACCAGTGGCAAGCCTATCGGACTGTTCAAAGAATATTACCGGGATGCCGAACTGACTCACGAAGCCTGGCACGACGGCATGTATTATACCGGCGACGTTGCTTGGCGCGATGAAGACGGCTATCTGTGGTTTGTTGGCCGTGCTGACGATGTGATAAAAAGCTCCGGTTACCGTATCGGCCCGTTCGAAGTGGAAAGTGCCCTGATGACACACCCGGCAGTCGTAGAATGCGCCATCACCGGTGTGCCGGACGAAATACGCGGACAGGTGGTAAAAGCAACAATCGTACTGGCTAATGATTATAAAGAAAAGGCAGGCGAAACCCTGATTAAGGAATTGCAGGATCACGTGAAACGTGTGACGGCACCTTACAAATATCCGCGTGTAGTGGAATTTGTCGATGAGTTACCGAAGACCATCAGCGGTAAAATCCGTCGCGTGGAGATCAGGGATAAAGACAATAAATAACCGTGAACGCAAAGATGGCATATCAGTTTAAGCGGATAGCTGTAAAGATAGGAAGTAATGTGCTGACAAGGATGGATGGCTCACTCGACGTCACCCGTATGTCAGCACTGGTCGACCAGGTAGCCGAACTACACCGGAAGGGAGTTGAAGTTGTTTTAATCTCTTCGGGAGCGGTAGCTTCCGGGAGAAGCGAGGTGAAGCCCGGCAAGAAACTCGATGCCGTTTCAGCCCGCCAACTCTACTCCGCAGTAGGCCAGGCCAAACTGATCAACCGTTACTTTGAACTGTTCCGCGAACATAAGATCGCTTGTGGCCAGGTGCTCACTACGAAAGAGAATTTCGGTAGCCGCACGCATTATCTCAACCAGAAACATTGCATGGAAGTGATGCTCGACAATAACGTGATACCGATCGTAAACGAAAACGATACGATATCCGTTACAGAACTGATGTTTACGGACAACGACGAACTGTCGGGACTGATCGCCACCATGATGGGGATGGATGCACTTATCATCCTGAGTAATATCGACGGCATCTACAACGGAAATCCTGCCGATCCAGCCTCTACCGTTATCCGCGAAATAGACGGTGGAAAACAGGACCTTTCCGAATACGTACAAACCAGTAAGTCTTCGTTCGGACGGGGTGGTATGCTGACTAAATGCAGCATTGCACAGAAAGTTGCCGACGAAGGTATAACCGTCATTATTGCCAACGGGAAAAAGGAAAACATTCTGCCCCAATTGTTGGTTAAAGGAAGTACGGAAATATGTACCCGTTTCATTCCTGCGGCCAAGCCGGTCAGCAGCGTAAAGAAATGGATCGCCCACTCCGAAGGCTTTGCCAAAGGAGAGATACATATCAACAAAGGTACTGAAGAAGCATTAACAGGACCACGTGCAACAAGCCTTCTATTAGTCGGCGTCACAGCCATTAAAGGAGAGTTTGAAAAGAACGACATCGTAAAGATTGTCAATGAAGAAGGCATCCAACTCGGTGTCGGCTGTACCGGTTACGACAGCAATGAAGCAAAGAAGCTGATCGGACAGCGCGATATAAAACCGTTGGTACATTACGATTATCTGTATCTGGATTAGAGACTAAACATAGCGACCGGTAGTAATCACTCCCCTCTTGAGAGGGGGTAGGGGGTGTGTTATCTTCCGCCATTCACGCAAATTATTACATACCCTCTGCCCCCTCTCAAGAGGGGAAAAAGTTACTATCAAGAATGTCTATTAAGAACCTATTACAGCAGACCGTTGCCGCTTCACGCCAGCTGATCACGCTGAGTGACGAAGCCATAAACCGTATCCTCATCGATACAGCCGGCGAGTTGATGAACCGGCAAGCTGAAGTGCTCGCAGCAAACGAGAAAGACCTGTCCCGTATGGACCCGGCCAATCCCAAATACGACCGTCTGAAACTGACAACCGACCGTTTGGAAGGTATTGCCGGAGACATGCGAAATGTAGCAACACTCCCCTCACCGCTTGGAAAGGTATTAAGCGAAACAACCCGCCCGAACGGCATGGTTATCCGCAAGGTATCCGTCCCATTCGGAGTAATAGGTGTGATCTATGAAGCACGTCCCAACGTGACATTCGATGTATTCTCCCTCTGTTTCAAGAGTGGCAATGCCTGTGTATTGAAAGGAGGTTCAGATGCTGACGACTCTAACCGGGCACTGGTCGGTATCATCCATCAGGTGCTGGAACGTCATGGCGTAAACCCGGCTGTTTGTTGCCTGCTGCCACCTGACCGGGAAGCGACAACCGAACTGCTGAATGCTGTCGGACTGGTGGACCTGATCATACCCCGCGGCAGCAGTTCGCTGATTAACTTCGTTCGTGACAATGCCCGTGTCCCGGTAATCGAGACAGGAGCCGGTATCTGCCATACCTATTTCGACAAGGAGGGAGACAAAGAGAAAGGGCAAGCCATCGTAAACAACGCAAAGACGCGTCGTGTCAGTGTATGTAACGCTTTGGATTGCCTGATCATCCATGAAGACCGGCTCGGCGACCTGCCCTATATCTGCAATAAGTTAAAGGACAGCCATGTAATCATATACGCCGATCAACCGGCTTTCAACTCCCTAGCAGGTTCTTATCCATCGGAACTGCTTCAACCGGCTACGGAAGACAGTTTCGGTACCGAGTTCCTCGACTACAAGATGAGCATCCGTACGGTAGCCAGTCTCGACGCAGCCTTGGAGTACATCGCCCGATACAGTTCAAAACATAGTGAAAGTATCGTAAGCGAATCGGCAGAAGCTATCCGCATCTTCCAGCAACAGGTAGATGCCGCCTGCGTTTATGCAAACGTATCGACCGCCTTCACCGACGGCGCACAGTTCGGATTCGGAGCAGAGATCGGTATCAGTACGCAGAAGCTGCATGCCCGTGGGCCGATGGCATTGCCGGAGCTGACTACCTATAAGTATATTATCGAGGGGGAAGGCCAGATCAGACAGTAGTAAGAAACAGCCTTTGTAGCCTATGTTATCATTCAATTAAATTGACTACATTTGCTATTCATATAAACAGATAAATAACATGAGACATTTCACTTGTGTACAAGATGTAGGCGACCTGAAGCAGGCGCTTAACGAAGCATTCGAGATCAAGAAAGACCGCTTTCAATTCACAGAACTTGGCAAGAACAAGACGCTGCTAATGATATTCTTCAACTCCAGCCTGCGCACCCGCCTCTCCACCCAGAAGGCTGCGATGAACCTGGGGATGAACACGATGGTGCTCGACGTGAACCAGGGTGCCTGGAAACTGGAAACCGAACGTGGTGTCATCATGGATGGTGACAAACCTGAACATTTGCTGGAAGCTATTCCTGTCATGGGTTGCTACTGCGATATCATCGGTGTCCGTTCCTTTGCCCGTTTCGAAAACAAGGCGGACGATTACAATGAAAAGATTATCTCCGAATTCATCCAGTACTCCGGTCGTCCGGTATTCAGCATGGAAGCGGCTACCCGCCACCCGTTGCAGAGTTTTGCCGACCTGATTACGATTGAAGAATACAAGAAGACTGCCCGTCCGAAGGTGGTTATGACCTGGGCGCCTCATCCGAAAGCCTTACCGCAGGCCGTTCCCAACAGTTTCGCCGAATGGATGAATGCAACCGATTACGAATTTGTCATCACCCATCCCGAAGGGTATGAGCTCGACCCGAAGTTCGTCGGCAATGCCCGTGTAGAATATGATCAAAAGAAGGCCTTCGAAGGTGCCGACTTCATCTATGCCAAGAACTGGGCTGCCTATACCGACCCGAATTATGGCCAGGTATTAAGCAAAGACCGCGCCTGGACTGTCGATACGGAAAAGATGGCACTGACCAACAACGCTTATTTCATGCACTGCCTGCCGGTTCGTCGTAACATGATCGTCACCGACGACGTGATCGAAAGCCCGCAAAGCATCGTCATCCCCGAAGCAGCCAACCGGGAAATCTCAGCACAAACAGTATTGAAGAAGATATTGATGGGGTTATAACCTGAAAGAAAACCTGTCCCCGTGCCTGACACGGGAGCAGGTCGGTTATGTCACCTATGGGAAGTCACCACGTCTACCTACTAGGTAGGCAACGTCGACTTACCAGGTAGACAACATTCCCCTTTGAGGGTAGTTGTTTTCAACCCTCCCGAATACCTATTTAATGGTTCATTAGTATATTATTAACAAATATATGAAACATCTATACCTCCTCTCTTTATCCCTATTCTTTCTCCTGACCGGATGCAATCAGCCGAAACAGTATTACGAAGTAACCGGCATGCTTCATACTCCCTATCAAATCAAGTTCGAATATACCGAATCGCTGGAAAATGAAATCAGTGCTGAACTTCAACGCTACTACCATTGCCTTAATCCGTTCGATTCTACCTCCGTCATCTCCCAGGTAAACCAAAACAAAGATATAGAGGTCGATGATCTTTTCATCGAAGTCTTCAATAAAGCGATGGAAGTATCCGGACAGACTAATGGCATCTATGATATTACCTGTGCCCCGTTTATCAACCTTTGGGGATTCGGATTCAGCAAGAGTGACAGCGTTACGCCGGCCATGATAGATAGCATACGCCCATTTGTCGGTTATCAGAAAGTCCGTTTGGAGGGACGGAAGGTTATCAAAGACGATCCCCGCCTTCTGCTGAATTGCTCCTCTTTGGGAGACGGATGCTGTTGCGAAGTCATCGCCCGTCTCTTCGACAGTAAAGGTATCGAAAACTACCTGATCGATATAGGTGGTGAAACGACAGCCAAAGGCGTCAACCCTAAAGGTGAATGCTGGCACATTGGGATCACCAGGCCATCCGATGATCCGATGGGCACGAATAAAGAGTTGCAGGTGATCCTCCTGTTATGCGGACGCCACGGCCTTGCCACTTCCGGCGACTACCGCAACTTCTACATCAAAGACGGAAAGAAATACGCCCATACCATCGACCCGAGAACAGGTTCTCCTGCCGGACAACCGATCCTCAGCGCAACCGTTATCGCCGCCGACTGCATGACCGCCGATGCTTACGCTACCGCCTTCATGGCTATGGGCCGCGAAGAAGCCCACAAAATCCAACAACAACATCCGGAACTGGAATATATGTTTATCTATGCAGATGAGAATGGGGACTATCGCACGGATTATACGGAAGGATTTAAACAGTATTTGTTTCAGAGGCCATAATCCTTGATAACTCATCCTATAAATCAAGGCCTTCCCCCTATTCCATCCGAACATATTCCGTTTCCGATTGTTCTATTATAAAACATAACATAGAACATCATGGGCTTCAACATCGCAAAAACAAATAAGAAACGCGTAGTCATCATAGGGGGTGGCTTCGGCGGAGTAAAGCTGGCCAATAAACTGAAGGGGAGTAATTTCCAGGTTGTCCTGATAGACAAAAACAATTTCCATCAGTTCCCGCCTTTGTTGTATCAGGTAGCATCGTCCGGGCTGGAACCGGGCTCAATCATATTTCCTTTCCGGAAGATATTCCAGAAGCAGAAAGACTTCTATTTCCGGATGGCGGAAGTGAAAGTCATCATTGCCGAACGCAATCTGATTGAAACATCCATCGGTGAATTAACCTACGATTATCTGGTGATTGCCTCGGGAACTATCACCAACTTCTTCGGCAACAAGACCATCGAAGAAAAGGCTTTGCCGATGAAGACAATCCAGGAAGCTCTCGAACTCAGGAATACCCTGCTCTCAAACTTCGAGAAGGCGACAATCTGTACCGACCCGGAGGAACGGCAAGCACTAATGAACGTAGTTATAGTCGGTGGCGGTGCAACAGGTGTTGAAATATCGGGCGTATTGGCTGAAATGAAAAGATTCGTTATGCCCAAGGATTATCCGGACCTGAAACAGTCGGACATGCACATCTACCTGGTGGAAGGTTCTCCCCGGCTACTCGGAGTAATGTCGCCCGAAGCATCAGCCAATGCAGAAAAGTTCCTGAAAGGAATGGGAGTAAACATCATACTCAACAAACGCGTTACTGATTATCAGGACGGGAAAGTGATACTGGACGACAACTCCACCATCGCAACCCAAACACTCGTATGGGTTAGCGGAGTAACTGCCACCCACTTCGAACATATTGATAAAGAAGCGTTAAACCGCGGTGGACGAATAACGGTTAATGAATTTAACCAGATGCCGGGAATGGCAAACGTTTTTGCTATCGGAGATGTCTGCTTCCAGACAGAGGAAGACTACCCGAACGGCCACCCACAGGTAGCCCAGGTAGCAATCCAACAAGGTAACCTGCTTGCCGACAACCTCAAACGGCTGGAATCGGGCAAAGAATCGAAAGCCTTCCATTATCTAAATCTCGGAACACTGGCTACCGTTGGACGCAATAAAGCAGTGGCCGACCTGAAAAAGTTAAAGCTGCAAGGGTTCATTGCCTGGATGGTGTGGATGGGGGTACACCTCCGTTCTATCCTGGGTGTCAAGAACAAACTGATGGTACTGATCGAATGGATATGGAGTTACTTCACATACGACCAGTCCATTCGCCTGATATTGTATATTCCTAAAAAGAAAGTGGGGAAGAGTTAACATTCAGCCCCCCTTCCCCACCTATATAGTTTCGTTTATTACAAACTATAGGTCAATGTCAGCCAGGTCACCCGTGCATCCCGGTTGCGTACTTGCTCCATGTGCATTTTGCTTGTATCGATAAGGGTCGTCTCTTCCAGGCCGTCAAAGATATTATTGATACTCAGATTGGCACGCAGTTTACGATGCATGAAATATTGGGAAAGCCCGGCATTCACACTGCTGTGGCTTTTGATTTTACCCTGCGGAGTCAGTTGGTCCGAGATAAAGAAGCCATCCAGCTGAAACTCCGTGGTCGGGGTGATATAGATACTCACACTTCCTTTCAGGTCGGTGCAAACCATTGACTTCTTCTCCTCATAGCCAACCGTTCTGCCATCGATCTCATCTCTGTACACATTACCGGAAAAACCGATATTCAGGATACGGATAGGATTCCAGTTTCCGGAAAGTTCAAAACCCAATGCCTGGCTGTGGCCTATATTCTCTTTCTGCCAGATAGACTCCTCGTTTATCACTTCCATAATCCGGTTCGATTTATTACGGTAATAAATGGCCGGAGAGAAACGGAAACGATTTGCAACCAACAGATAAGACAATTCCAATGAATGAATGAACTCATCCTTCAAATCCGGATTTCCCTGTGACAGATGAGTCGGGTCACTGTAATTGGTGAAAGGACTCAAATCCGCTCCATTAGGACGAATCACGCGTTGCAGATAACTCAATGACAAACTGCCCGCGTTGCCGGTCTGCAAAGAAAACTTTACCCGGGGATACACATGAAAACGAGTATTGCTTTTTTGTGTTTTGAATTTCTGTGCATTGACTTCCGCCTGCAGACCGGCTTCGGCAGAGAAGCGGTCCCAGTGTCTGTCGACCGAGGCGTACAACAAATGGGTATTCCGGTTGAAAGAATAATCGTATGTTTTATCTGCAACGGGAGTCCAGTTATTATCATCCAGGCCGATGTCGTTTGTCTCCGTCCTGTAAGTTTCATCCTTGATACGTCCGATATATCCGGCTTTGAAATACCATTCATCGGCAAACAACTTACTGAAAGCAGCAGAAAAATAATAATTATGCTTGTCCTGATTGATGAACATATTGTCTTTCTTCAGGATAGTTCCGGTTCCCGGCTTCTTATTTTCATAGTAATTGTCCTCATCATAACCGAAGTCATTATAATTGAATGTTACACTCAACTGATCCAACGGATTGGAAAAATAATGGTTCCAACGGGCCTCCAAGGCATAAGCATCCTGACGCTGGTCGTTATAACGATGGCGGGTCATTTGGTTCTTTACACTTCCATCCGGGTTCAAGACCTTATTATTGATTCCCCCATAACGGCTGTAATCCATCAAATGATATAATCCGTAGACAGTCAGCAAATCTTTTGAAGTCAGGTCATACCCCACACTCAGGTCGGCCAGATGAACATCCGGACGTGCCGATGCATTATTATTCATGATGGTTGTACCGGCATCCGTTTTTGTCGTCTTGTCAAACGAACGTTCGCGGTATTCCTTCCGATAATTATATTTCCCAATGATATGAAATTTCCCCGGATGCAGATTTACGATTGCCCCGGCATTATACCGTTCCTGCAATCCCGCTCCCAACGTCACCGTCAGCGGTGAATCCGATTTTGTATAATTGGTAGAGGAAAGGTTCAGTACACCGGCATCCCCATCAGGCACCAGCGAAATATCAGGCAAGGCAGACATTGATATCCGGTTGAAAAATAAAGCTGGCAACTGGATAAGGACATCTCCGCTATATTCCTCCAGCAATCCGTAAGGAATACCATTAATCAGCATCCCGGCTTTACCCGACCCGCGATAAGTGACTCCCCCTTCAATATCGGTCACCAGCGAAGGCATTTGCCGGAAGGCCTCCGACACCGTGCCCGTCATACTGCTCAGGTTCTTGTCTACCTGAAGACGTTTAACCTCACCGCCATTGAGACCGGCAATACGTTTACCCTGTATTTCCACATTCTGCAACTGCAAATTCATGTCAACCGGGGTCTGGGCATACATCGTATGACTCAACAATGCGACAACTGGGATAATGATTCGATTTCTTTTCATATTGAATACCGTTATAAACAAAAAAAGTCTGTATGTTTGAGCATACAGACTGTCCTTTTAACTGATTACTGAATATTATTCAGCAGGAGCAGCTTCTGTTTCAGTAGCAACAGCAGTTGAATCGCCTTCAGCAGGAGCAACTTCTTCTGTTACTGTTTCTTCTTCAACAACTGCAGGAGTAGTTTCTTCTACTGTAGTTTCTGTTTCAGCTACTTCAGCATTTGATTCTGCAGATTTGTTACCACATGATGTGAAAGAAACGGCTGCAACGATAGCAGCAAATGCAACTAACTTTTTCATTTTGTCTTTAATTTAAACGGTCTATAATATCTTCTTGTTGTTGTAAAACGATGCAAATGTATGTATTAATTATATATGTTGTACAACATAAGATGCTTTTTTTTCAATTATTTTTTGCAACAAGCGTAATAGACTGTTAATCAAGACATGGATACGTATCAGTAGTTGCTATACAAATACCTCTTGATACTCTTCTTCGGTGTTTTTTCAAACTCTGTCGGGTATAATTGTATTTCTGAAACAACTTCATAGGAAGCCAGCTGCTTATTTAACTCAACCCGGTTCTGTTCCATAATGACCGGCAGGTCGGTATGGGATATTCCGGTACCGTCTACCGTGTCGTAATCCGGATAGACCAGAGCTACCAGCTTGCCGTTTTTCTCGATAACGATACTTTCCATGACGAAAGGCAGGTTATTGATTTTCGACTCAATCTCTTCCGGATAGATATTCTGTCCGCTTGCTCCCAGAATCATCGTCTTGCTACGGCCCCGGATAAAGATACGGTTATCCGCATCAATCGTTCCCAGGTCGCCGGTATGAAGCCAGCCGTCTTCGGTAAAAGCATTCTTTGTCGCTTCTTCATTTTTATAGTAGCCTTTCATTACATTCTCACCCCGGACCTGGATTTCCCCTACCTTATTATAGGGGTCATCAGAATCGATACGTACTTCCATGATTCCTTTCAGGACTTGTCCGCAGGAACCGGGCACATATTCATAATTGTGGTCGTAGCTAATCAGCGGCCCGCATTCAGTCATTCCGTAACCGATAGTAAACGGGAATTTGATTTTATACAGGAAATCGCTCACTTCCTGGTTCATGGCAGCTCCACCGACAATCACTTCACGGAAGCGTCCTCCCATAGCATCCACCAGATGTTTACGAATCTGGGCATAAATGCGCGAATCCAGCAAAGGAATATTCAACGCCAGCTTCATCGTTGTTTTGCTCAACTGCGGAAGAATCATCTTTTTGTATATCTTTTCAAGAATCAACGGAACGGTCAGAATCAGATTCGGCTTTACCTCTTCAAATGCTTTCAACAAGATTTTCGGAGAAGGAACTTTTCCCAACATATAGACATGGGCACCTACCGCCATCGGTACGAGGAAGTTGAAAGCACAGCTATAGGCATGTGCCAACGGAAGAAAGCATAATTCGCGGTCTCCCCGGAACAACAAGTCGAGCGTCTTGGCATAAGTTACATTTCCCGCCAGATTATTTCCGGTCAGCATAACGCCTTTACTGAAACCGGTCGTACCGGAAGTATAGTTCAGCAGGACAACCTTGTCGTTATCCAGTTCGGCATATTTTATATCGCTCTTGCTGAATCCTTTCGGATACTTTTCCGCCATCTTCTCATCCATCGACTTCATCAATTTCTGAATGCTTTCGCCGTCACGCTGATGCAGGCAACGGAAATCGGAAAGAGAGAATACACCGCGTATCTCTTCTATCTTATCCTCTTCCAATGAATCCCAGATACGGTCGCTGACGAACAGGAAGACCGATTCGGAATGATTGATAATATGATGTACGTCGTTCGGATTGAAATCTTGCAAGATGGGGACTATGATTGCACCATACGTAACAGCCGCCATATAGACAATACACCAGCGGGCACTGTCTTTACCGATCAGAGCGATTTTATCTCCCCGGCGTATCTGACATTCCTCAAACAGGATGTGGATACGGGCTATTTCCTTTGCTACATCCTCAAATGTAAAAGTGACGTTCTTGCTGTAATCTGTCAGTGCGGGTAACGACCAGTTTTCCTTGAAACTGTTTTCGTATATCTTAATGAAGTTTTCTTGTATCATAGCACAGATGCTTATATTTCGTGCAAAAATACAGACTATCCGGCAGATACACAACAGACAGGCTGAGTTTAACCCTTACCCGGTCAAACTCAGCCTCTGTTTGATTTCTTTATTTCTTATGCTTTATCAGCATAATCACCGGATTCGCTTCCTCATCCAAGGTCGCTGCAATTTCTTTCAAACGGCCTTTCAACTGTCCTTTTTCGTAAGCCTCCGTAAGGTCAGAGGCTTCTAATGACAGACTGACCGGTATTTCTTGATTTTTAGGCTTCGAGAAGAAAGAGACCTGTTTCTTATTCGAGTAATCAGCATTACATATAGTATAGTTGAAGATTGCTTTTTCCTGCTTGTCATACACCAAATCGGTACCGGGAAATCCTTTAAACGTTTTATAGTCCAATTCTTTCTTCATAGTCCGCATGAAATAATAGCGGTCGGTGATAATGGTTGGGAAAAGAAAGACTTCTACTTCCATGGATTGTATGGAGGGAGTCCTGACAATAGAAGGAGTTAGATTGCCCTTCGGCAAATAGTTGTACACAGTATCGGAAGATGTATTCACAAGCACCCAATGATCCTTGGCTGGAAATGTCATATGAAACTCAGGCGTTACAACCAATTCATCTTTCATCACAACCGGTGTCTTCATCTCTTTAAAGGGAATTGGTATTTCCCGGGTGACACTTCCGTCCTGCTTTGAAAACAGTATATGGCATGCTTGCCTGTTTTCTTCCGGCGTTCCGTAGTATTTCTTATAAGTAATCAGATGCTCCCGGTCGTAATCGAATACATCGTCATAATGACTGTTATCTGCAAATTTGAAACTTCTTTTAAAGTTTCCGGATAAGTCATATGTCAATATCTTCTTAGTATAGTCTACGACAAACAATTCGTTATTATCTTCATCCAGAATAATCCCTGAAATACCGGAATATTCCTCAGCGCCCTGCCCCAGACGGTTTATCTTTCGCAGGCCTTTACCTGTTTTCCTGTCAAAGACGAAGATATTTCCATCGTTCCGGTTTCTTACCAGCAGGAATTCCTTACCGACAGCTTCCACAATACCATGAGTGATAAACTCGTCAGTGGTTTCCAGCGGAACGTATTCCACATCCATTATATCCTGGAGAATCAGTTCCTTTTCAGGATAGCTGGCAGTGACATCGACGGTGATAATCTCGTCATTTTGGGAACCGGACTGTTGGCAACCAGTGCATCCCCCTATGAAAAAGAGGATAATTGCCAGATTTACATTTAGTTTCTTCATTTCTTTCTGTTTGTTGTGAATACTAATTACGAACGACCTTACGTTTGCACGAATAAATCGTACGAAATATACGTACTTTATGGCGAATAAACAACTTAATATGTAAAATGGCATGCAGAGAGCATCTATATCTGCCCAATCTGCATGCCATTCTACATATTTCCTCTTTATTACCTGTTAACCCGGAATAACGGTCAATTCATTCAAATCTATTTCATCCAGTTTCTTATTCACAAAGAAAGGACAATAAAACAGTAAATCATTCATACCTTTTATCTTCTCGAAGCCTAGCTTTTGAAAATAAGAAGTCAATTTGCTGAACGCTTTCTTTTCATTCTTTTCAAGTCCTTTATACCAGTTCTTGTCTTCCCAGGGATCTTCACAAATACAATGTTCTCCCTCTAACTGCAAGGGGAAAGGATAAATAACGAACAAACCACAAGCCGTGCTAAAATGGAAGATCGTATCTTTAATTACTTTCTTAGAAATTCCGTATCCCCTATATTCAGGAATAAGTACCAATCTATCCAATACGCAAACATTGTTATTCATACAACACTCCGGATATTTTTCTATTATGGACTGTTTGAAAATATCCAGGTCCGACTCTGGCTCAAGATCCAGGATCTGCCCCAGTTCTCTATTCATATCCGCTAATTCAGCAAGGTCATACTGATTTTCCAGTGCCTGACTTAATAAAATAACTTTTACACAAGATTTACCAATCAGCACACTATCTCCCTCATTATCGGCATCTTCAGCATAGATATCAATAAATACAGTTTGAAAATATCTCTCACCTTCCAATTCACCAGTTCCTGAACTAAAGGAATACTTAAAACTTAAAAATAACTCTTTCATATCGTATCATTTATTAAATTGTTACAAATTTAGCAGAAAGCTTTTATAATAGACTTAGATAATCAATATTTATTATTCGCCACACCATTTATAAAACAGCGCATTTCATAAAACCCGACCCAATAACGAGATGACTGAAACCACACAAAACACCAACAATCTACATGTCAATAATTTTAATTACATTTGCGCGATAATTCAATCGCAATGATAGACAAAACCGTATTTGAAAATAAAATAGCTGCTTATTATACCCTGGGCTGTAAGCTCAACTTCGCAGAGACCTCCACCATCGGGAAGGTATTGGCAGAGCAGGGTGTACGTAAAGCCCGTGCGGGTGAGAAAGCAGACATCTGTGTCGTAAACACCTGCTCGGTTACGGAACTGGCCGATAAGAAATGTCGCCAGGCCATCCGTCGCATCAGCAAACAGCATCCGGGAGCCTTTATTGTTGTGACCGGCTGTTACGCGCAGCTCAAACCGGAAGAGGTGGCCCATATCGAGGGGGTCGACCTGGTTTTGGGCGCAGAGCAAAAACTGGATATATTAATGTATCTGGATGACCTGAAAAAGAAAGAAGAAGGCGGCGCAGTCGTTGCCTCACAAACTAAAGATATACGGACCTTCTCCCCTTCCTGTTCGGCAGACGACCGTACGCGTCATTTCCTGAAAGTACAGGACGGATGCGATTACTTCTGCTCCTATTGTACCATTCCTTTTGCCCGCGGACGAAGCCGCAACGGCACAATCGCCAGTATGGTGGAGCAAGCACGGGAGGTAGCTGCCAAAGGTGGAAAAGAAATCGTGCTGACCGGAGTCAATATCGGCGACTTCGGCAAGTCGACGGGCGAGACTTTCATCGACCTGATTCGTGCACTCGACGAAGTGGAAGGTATCGTGCGTTACCGTATTTCTTCCATCGAGCCGAACCTCATTACGGACGAGGCCATCGACTTCGTAGCCTCCAGCAAACGGTTCGCCCCTCACTTCCATATCCCTTTACAGAGCGGAAGCGACGAGGTGCTGAAACTGATGCGCCGCCGTTACGACACGGCCCTTTTCCGTCATAAGATCGAGAAGATTAAAGAAATCATGCCCCACGCCTTTATCGGGGTGGACGTGATTGTCGGGACACGCGGCGAAACGGACGAGTTCTTCGAAGATGCCCGCAACTTCATCGACAGCCTGGACATCAGCCAGCTGCATGTATTCAGCTATTCGGAACGTCCGGGAACACAGGCGTTGAAGATTGCCCATTCGGTCGACCCGAAAGTAAAACATGCCCGCAGCCAGCAACTGCTGGATATTTCCGATAGGAAACTTCATGCTTTCTACGACGCCCATATCGGCAGTCAGGCGGAAGTTTTATTCGAACATACACGCAAAGACGGCCGGATGCACGGTTTCACAGAGAATTATATTAAAGTCGAGATACCTTACAACAGTTCGCTGGTAAACGAAACCCGACGGGTGACGCTGACCGGATGGAACGAAGACCGTACCGCATTAAATTGTGAATTAGTAACTATCGGTTGATATGTGGAATAAAATTCAATACGGATTAATCTTTGCATGGGCCAAGCTGCATGCATTTTTACCGATGTCGGTACTGTATGTACTGTCCGATATCCTGTATGTACTAATCTATTGGGTGATTCGTTACAGGATAAAAGTAGTGCGCCGCAACCTGGAAGCCTCTTTCCCTGACAAATCAGAAATAGAGCTGCGCCGGTTGGAGAAGGCCTTCTATCATCATTTCGCCGACTACATTGTCGAGACCATCAAACTGGCACATATCTCCCCCGAAGAGGTATTGCGCCGTGCCCACATCAAGAACCCGGAAGTAGCTACCCGCCTTCAGGCTGAAGGACAGAATACGGTCATGATGCTGATGGGACACTACGGCAACTGGGAATGGTTCAGCGCCTCCAGCCTCGTATACACGGACTCGCGCCTGTGGCAAATCTACCGTCCGCTAAACAACAAGGCTGTCGACCGTTTATTCATCTACCTGCGTACCCGTTTCGGTTCGTACGGGATGAAGAAGAATGACACGGTACGCGATATGATGAAATTAAAGAGAGAAGGTAGCAACAACATCGTTATCTTCATCGCTGACCAGACTCCTAGCAAGGCTAACCTGCATTACTGGACAACCTTCCTCAATCAGGATACCGCTATACTGAACGGAGCCGAACGTATCGCCCGTAAACTGGATCTCCCGGTCATCTTCCTGGATGTACAAAAAGTGAAGCGTGGCTATTACACGGTAGAAATGAAACTGATGACCGCCCACGCCAAAGAGACTGCCGAAAACGAGATCACCGAATCATACGCCCGTATGACTGAAAAAATGATCCTCCGCAATCCGGCTTATTGGCTCTGGACGCATAAACGCTGGAAATACAAACGAGAAGATGCAGAGTAATACTAAGAAGGTCGCTATCGTCATCCTCAACTGGAACGGAACGAAGTTGATGGAGGAGTTCCTGCCGTCGGTCGTGGATTACAGCCCGGCCGAACTGTCAGAAGTTATCGTGGCAGACAACGGTTCCAACGATAAGTCCGTCAATATGCTGAAAGAAAAATTTCCTTCCGTACGGATCATCCAACTGGACAAAAACTACGGATTTGCCGAAGGATATAACCAAGCATTGAAGCAGATTGACAACGAATACACCGTCCTGCTGAACAGTGATGTTGAAGTTACTCCGGGATGGCTAGACGCCCCGCTGGCCGCAATGGAAGCCGACTCTACCATCGTTGCCGCCCAACCCAAAATCAGGGCACAACGTAACAAGGAATATTTCGAATATGCCGGAGCTGCCGGCGGCTATATGGATATCTACGGATACCCTTATTGCCGTGGACGCGTGTTGCATATCGTAGAAAAAGACGAAGGCCAGTACGACACGCCTGCCGATATCCTCTGGGCTACCGGAGCCTGCCTGTTTATCCGTACCACTATCTACAAGGAAGTTGGCGGACTCGATGCCGGCTTCTTCGCCCACCAGGAAGAGATCGATATGTGCTGGCGGCTGCGTTCGCGGGGGTATCGCCTGGTATGCACACCTCAATCGGTCGTTTACCACGTTGGTGGCGCCACTTTGCAGGTAGAAAGCCCACGCAAGACCTTCCTCAACTTCCGCAACAACCTGTTGATGCTGTATAAGAACCTACCGGAAAAAGACCTGAAGCATGTGATGCGTGTCCGCTTCTGGCTTGACTATATTGCAGCGACGAAGTTCCTGCTGTGCGGCCACGTTCAGAATGCCAAAGCAGTATACGAAGCGAGAAAAGCTTTCTTCGATATGAAACCGGAATATGCGGAGAAACGCCGGGAGAATCTGGCTAAGACAACGCTCGACAGTATCCCTGAGTTGATACACAGCAGTCTTATTCTGGCATTCTATTTAAACGGGAAGAAAAAATATTCTGATATTAATAAATAACCGAAGCAGGAAGCATGCTTCCTGCCTCAACATATTGAACTCACTTCATTTCCGGTTTACCGCTTCGAAAAGATCTTTACCTGGCCTGAAGCGAACCGTAGTGCGCTCGCTGAGCATAACCGGAGCTCCTGTTTTAGGGTTGCGCACCGGACGTGCAACTTGTTTACGAGGATACAAGCGGCCGAAACGTAAAAAGACAATTTCTTCTTCACGTGCCAGCACTTCAGTGGTGAGCGCAAAAAAATCGTCTACAAATTTGCGTACTTCTGTAACCGGCCGGCCGGTACGCACAGCTAACTCGCTAATAAATGCTGTCTTATTCATTATTTTATATTTAATGGTATTTTTGAATGTTGTCTAACCAGTTTTCGAATTGTTCCCGATGACGGTTTATTTCTTCCGGCACGGTTATTTCTATACAATCGTCTCCTACCAGTGCTGTCAAACGCTCGGAAAGAGAAAACAGGTAGGTTTGCGGGAAGTTGATGCAAACAAATCTCACTCCTTCGGTATTGTTCCTTTGCATCACTTCCAGTTCAGGGAAAAGAAAAGTGGAGTAATAGGCTGAATAACCGAAAGCCATCAGTTGATCTTGCCACAGGTATAAAAATATCCTGTCCCTATTATTTTGTTCTTTTTTCAGGATTGTGTCTATTCGATTCATCTTATCTGTTTTTGAAGTTAATAATCTCTTACGCATCTGAATTTGTAATTACTAGTCTTTAATTCAGCATTAGATCCAGGAGCAGTAGCATTGAAATCCATATACCATGCCTTAGTTTCAGTATTCTCTGTCGCGCTCCAATACTGACCTGACAATTGGGCTGCATTATAAACAGCATTGATTCCTTCCCTAAACAACCACATGAGCATCATCTCCCGCTGAGTAGGAAGCCGCCAACCGCCGGGAAATTCGGTCGTGGAATAGCTGGCACATCCGGACGTCGCTACTACTCCATCAGGTTCGAGATTACTATTTGCCGATGTATTAAAACCCACGGCTGCTGCCCAGCTTGTCGCTGATCCATCATTCAGAGCAATGATAAAGCGGAAAGGCACTTTATCGTTCGCAATTATATTGTTTCCGATAGCCTTCTCTGAAGTATGGCGGATTGTTCTTCCGTTTTTCGATAGCTTCATTCCCAGGGGCCAGATAGCGCTTTCGGGTATACCGGCAGAGTAGAATACGGCATAATTACTGCCAAGATTTAAAGAGTTAGTCCCTTTCAGATTCTCTTTTTTTAATTGCTGTCCGAAGGCTGATGATGCCGGGAACAGGCATAGTATGAGGGTTGCTATAAATAATTTACTTATCATATTGTTCTGTTTTAAAGTTCATGCCACTATTTTTATGGTATCACGTTTGTTTGCTCTAAATCCTTGACACAGCGCAGCCCATAAAGAGTCGTGGGGGTTATCTGGCTACTTTGGCCGCTCCAGACTTGTGTCCCCCATGCAAATGTAGCATTGGCCGTTGATGACCAATAAGTTGTGTTAGGCAGTGATTTGAGGGTGTTTGATCCGGCTACATAGATACCGAGCGACTGGCCGTAAGAGGGCATATACCATACCATGTTGTCGTTAGTTACCGGTGTAGTGGGATTCAGGTCAATACACAACTTTGCTGCCGGATATTGATCTATATTTGAATTTAGTCCCAACGTATTCTGCCGTCCATTCATCAGATCGTTCGCTTGTTGTGGCATCGCTCCCGTACTCCATGCCACTCCGTCTGCAGGATTTACATCATTCACATAGACTTCGATCCGCTTCTCGTATCTCCAGGTATCGGCTTCTGACGGGGTGGATGTTTCTACGTCGTTTTTATACATCTTGAGAGAGCCGCCAAAATAGCCGGGAACGAATTTGACAACGCGCGAGTCGTCGTCGCTTTCACCTGTTATCTGGATGTTGTAGGTATATGAATAGTTAGGCGAAATGCTGTAATCGTCGGTAAAGTTACTTCCCAGGTGGATTTGATAGACCACAGAGTTACTGATTACGCCTGCTGCTGTTGCCTGGATTCCTACCAGCTGAAGATAGGTAGCATTTACGGGAGCATTGGTTACCCGCATTTCCGGTGTTGTAACCGGAACCGGCTGGTGAAGGTTTACCGGTAAATACCTGTCAATAGTTGTGGGTATTCCGATTGTTTGTTGTTCATAATTAGTATAACCGACAGTTCCTCCCGGAAAAGCAGCCGTGCGGCCTATCGAATGATAAAAACTTTTTTCCGGAATCTTCATGAACTGGTAGGTCCATACGTTATAACCTTTATCCTGCATCGTTTGCGACAGGGAGAGGTTTACTTTCACTTGCGCAACCGAGCGGTAGAGCATGATATCGGCCTGTTTATTAGCAGCCACAACCATGTCTCTACTTCCGGCGAAGACAACGCGAGGAGTAGGAACAGAGACTGAAAATAAGGGATAGTAGGTCTTATTATCATTGTAAAGTATGCCCATATTATTAAAATCGGCTAAGGTAGTCCCATCTATTGACAAACTGGCAAAGGCACTCTCTGAGGCATTCGCTATTACGATAATCCTGCTTTTAACCTGTAAGGATAGTAATTCGACATCTTTTACGGAATTTCCGCTAATGAACAGTTTACGAGCCAATGTACTTTCGGGAGTCGTACCATTAAACTGAAATACCCAGAAGTTCGCAATTTCGTCTTCATAAGCTACACGGGTTACCGGGGTTTCCACCAGGCTTATTTCCATTCCTTTGCAAACCTGCGTAGAACCGACGATATTGCTGCCTGCTTTTGTGCCCGTAGGTAGAGGCGACTGCATGGGCTGTGTGTGCAATACCAGTTCTACGGGTACAGGTTTGCCGGGTTTGCCTGCATTGGAAGATAAGGTGTCGCTATATTTCTCGTCCGTGCAGGCTCCCAATAAGATTATCAGGCTTATTATATGAATGATCTGTTTCATGTTTACAATGTTTATATGGTGGTTTTAGGTTTGTCGTAATCTCTGACGCAGCGAACATAATAAGCATCTTCTTTAGATGTTTTTTGTGGTAAGTAAACAGTATGTGTAACACTATAACTTACGGCATAACATTTCGTAGCGTCATATTCTGTTGCACTCCAATATTCCTTTGTGGATCCTAAATAGTTCGTTGGGTAACTTAACATATAGAACTCACTTATTCTGGGTAAACGCCAGTCTTTATATCCTCCTTCCCTGAACTCAGAGCATGCTTGTTTGGCAGTAAGAACTCCTGTATCAGAATCTTTCCACGGAACTTCTCCTCCACCTGCGGCTAGACTTTTGGCAACTGCCAGAGTTGGATAAAAAGGTTCGACTATCATAAAAGGTGTCCACATATCAAACATATTTCCATTTAGAGGAAGACTCGCAGTCACATACTTTCCGTTATTATTTTCAGCAACTTCTCCCAGGTAAGTATGGTTTACATGATTACCTAATTTTAACTTATAACTATCTACAGCAGGAAAATATTGGAATGTTGCCTTGTCGGGTATTATCCCGGCCGTTCCCCCTCCAAGGTTCGTGTCTTCAATCAAGGTTTCCTGCCAATCGGATAAGGAGAGAACCATTTCCGAGTTGTTATAAACGATGTTATATGTGTTGTGTTTGCCTTTCTCAAAGCCGTATTGATCAGGATCAGCCTGATTTAAGTGTATTTTGTTAAGGGGGAATGAAAGTACTTCGGTAACACCGGATGTTTCGGTAGTGACGCGGATCACAATATCGGAATCCTGAACATCCGTACGCATAAAGGGCGGAACAAGGAAGTTAAATTGAAGAGGTGTGCCTCCCGCGACTTCGAACGGTATATCAACAGGAGAAGCATTGCTAATCACCAGCGATCCCGGAGTTCCGTTGACTGCTCCTGTCTTCGGGTTGATACTTCCTTTGTTCATTATTCTTTGCAATGTGCTGTAACTATTTTCAATACTGACGGCTTTAACCGATACATTGCTCTTTTCTGTCAGTTTCGATAGCTTGACAGTCACCCAGCAATAGGCATGCGAAAATGTCAATACAATAGGGTTTGCATCAAGTACCTGCGCTGTTCCGGTAGGGGATGATAAATAAAGCAAGTCTTTCCAGGTTGTCACATCCTGGGAAAGGTCGAAGGGCACGGAGGTGGCAGTAGCATCTGCTGTCCACGGATAATAGCCTGTTATATTGATTTTCTGTCCTTGATTTGCCACTAAGGAAAGGGACGCATCGTTTTTGTCGGTATGATTCCATCTATCTGTACCGGTTGCCCGGGTGAGGATCGATTTCATGTTATCTTCCGAACCGGTTTCCAGAGGAGTTCCTCCTTCGTCGGTGATGAACATTCCAAACGTGTGTGTCCCATCGGGAAATCTCATTCCTTGTATAATATCCGGATTATTGATTGTTTTGGTAGAAGGGCTGTCGGATATGGAAGCGGCAAAACGGAGTTCAATATTTGTCGCCCCCTCCTCTTTTTCCGATAACTCGCCGCTATCGCAAGCGGTTGTGTACAGTCCTAAAAAGCCTAGACTGATAATCGTCCATATCGGGTTTGCTTTTTTTCTTTTGGTCATATCTGTGTGCATATTATCAGTTGTTATTATTTAATCTCGCGGACACACCTTATCGAAAACGTGCTTGTTTTAGCGTTTAGACTTATCTCTCCGGCTGCATTTACGGCATAAGCCTGATCGCTTTGTCCTCCCTCAGTGGCGCTCCAATAGGTATTGCCACTTCCACCGAGTGATGTAAAACCTTTGGATTGATTGATCGTTACTCTGTTAAGCCACAAGAGGTATAATTCCGAAAGTCGGGGCAGGCGCCAGTCGGTATGTCCCTGTCCGCGATACTCCCAGCAGGCCTTTTTGGCATCCAACACACGATTCGGTTTGGATGTGCTTCTCCATTTTACAGCACTTCCGGCATTATCGGGTGCGATAACCAGCTTTGCGTAAGGGCCTTCTCTGTTGAAAGCATCCTGGACACTCCTATACAGGCCACCGTTGGTGACGCCGTTGTAGAGGTTGTCGGCAGCTTCTCCCAGTAAGTTGTTATAATCAAGCGTAGTCTTTACTTTCCCGTCATCCGTTGTAAATCCCTTTTCTTTCTCTTTGACTGTTACCGGTTTTAATTGTCCGCTCTCCATTATCGTTCCCTCTACAATTGTACCATTTATCCCTCCCAAGTTCATCCGCACCAACATATCCGGATTAGGTGAGCTTGAGGTTCCCGTTACCCAATCGGTGACGCTGGCAGTAAAGCTCAGTCCGATCGGTTTCCCGCTATAGGCAGCTTCGGGTGTTGCATATCCGGGCAGGCTTACGTTTGTTATGGAGTAGCGGTAGATGTGATTACGCAGTACATCCTGTAAGGCAGTCCCTGCGACATTGGCCGAGACAGTCGTGAAGTCAATACGGTAGTAGTTGGTTTTACCTTTGTATGTGCCACCGATGACAAGGGCCGTGCGCGATTCGTTGTTCGCATCATATACAGTTCCTCCATTGAAGGCAACTTCGGGAAGGTATATTTCGGATTTGCAATAGGTAGCGTTGGTAATAGCGGACCCTGTGTATTCAAAGTAGTGGGAGCCCAATGTCCCTGCCGGTGAAGGGGCAGTTACGGAAGGGGCATTTTGTACATTATATTGCAGATTGCTTTCAGACGGCAAGAGCGCATACTTGTTTTGGGGCTTGAACACATATACATGGGTTAAATCGAAATTTACACCTGTTTTATTCCATGTACCAGTGTTTTCCTGATAAGTACCCACCCCTACATCCACCCGTGCCACAGCGCGCAGCAGGTTGGCGCTGAGTGCCATTCCTTCGGTTATTTCCAGCGGTGTGTCGGGGCTGTTACCGGCAAAGCCGAACATCGGTATCCCAATGTCGGCAAATGCCGGTCCAGCCACCAACTCCCCACTTGTCAAGGCTGTTTGTACCCCCTCGTATGTCATGCCTATATCTGTTTGTGCAAAAGGGTTGAAATTGGCAACCAAAAGTAACTTGGTGTCGGCTTGCCCTGATAAGCTGCGGCGGAGGGTAAAACTAAAGTTTTTGCCGTTACCGCCGCTGCTGCCCGCTACCTCTTTTCCCACTGCTTTATAAGCGAGTGTGTAAGTTCCTGGAGCATTTTTATCAGGTTGGAAAGCTAATATATATAATATATGCATGGAATTTTCCTGATCGGTTGTCATCCCTTTGGTGATAAGGGATTGTTCGTTTCCGGTAGGATTGACCGATAAAGTGACTGTCGTGAGCTCGCCGCTACCACCGCCACCAGTCTGTATTTCATGGCTGCAAGCAGATAAGAGGACCGCTACGCACAAGAAGGCGGCTGCCCTGCTTATTTTCGATGCATGTAAACGTCTTATATACATATTTTATCTGTTTTATTTATCCGAATTATTCTATTTGCTGTTTGGAGGGGTCACCTCAACCTCGATATCGGTAGAGTTCCACGCAGGCGGTTTTACCTCTATCTCTATCCCCCCGGAGAGAGCAAACTTGATCAGTAGCGTCATTTCCTTACCCGCTTCTGGTAGAAGTGGTTTTCCGTCACTTGCCTGCGTGAAGCTTTTCAGCAGCTTACCATCTTGTAATATATCCACCGTTATTCCTTCGCCTGTAGCTGTGGGGAAAAGATGGAAGGGGGGGATGATATATTCTTTTTTGGCATTGAAGGAGCCTGTCAGGTGGTGAAGGGTTTCACCGCTGTAATTGTCTGTAAAATCGATGCGGGATGCTTGGCCGGTCACCTCAATGGCATAGTCTCCGGACTCTGTGCCGGTGGCTTCCGGCAGTCCGTCGATCGTTATATGCATCGACGCCGTTGTTGGCCGCAAAGCCACCTGGGCGGGTTGCTGGTCGGCGGGCGTCGTGCTATTGTCTATTTTGATGTCTCCCCTGAACAGGTCGGGGGGCGTGTTGCTGCAAGCTTCTTCTGCGCGTGTGGGCAAAAGAGGTGTCAGCGTGAGGTATCCCTTTTTGAGGGAATCTCCGAGTTGCAGCGTGGAGAGTTCGAGGCAGCTGTCTTTGCTGTTTCCCCATACCACACAATGCAGCATGGGAGTCTGTGGGTAATCGAGAACGACTGTCCCATCAACATCTGTGCTGGTGCGGCCAATCAACTGTTCCTGATCGTCGAATACAAATACTTCTATCTCGCGAATGGCGTCGGCATCAGGTTGCGACGTGCTATCGAAGCTGAACTTCAGCTTCCTTACTTCTTCCGGGGTCGGTTTCGGCTCGGGTTCCGGTTCTACCTCCTTTTTACTGCATGCAGCAGTCAGCAACAGCAGAACCGACAGCAACGGCAACAAATGTAGCAACCGTTGAAGCGAAGAAGGGGGATATGTATATCTGTTTTCGTTCATTTTTATATTCTATTGCTGATAAACTGTCGGCCGTGAAGCCGGTATATTTTGCTCAAAGCAGGCTCTGTTTTCAAAGTGAGCAGATAAGGGCTGTGTCCTCACGACACAGTCCCTTAAGGTCACTGATTAATAAACTAAATGTTTATAGGTCTATGTAAGATATTACGTGATTCATTTAAAATTCTTTATCTACTGTTGCAGTAGTCCATGCGGTAGGAGTAACCGTAACAGTAATCGAACCGTTAGTTACAGGCTTATCCGGATCCTCGGTACCACCACCACCGCTACCGCCACCATTGGTTTCGGTTCTGAAGTCTCCGCTAAGAGTCATAGTGATAGAATAAGCTTTACCCGGTTCCAACTTTCCTTCAAAGCCTTGTCCGGCTTTAAGAGTAACGGGGAAATACATATCCTTCATTGTTGCATCGTTACTTTTGGGTTTCCATTTGTAATGTAACAATAAAGTGGTCGGTTGGTTGTCATTGTTATTTTCAAAAACATACCAATGGTAGTTCAGATCCACCACTTTGTTCGCATCAAAGTCAGTTGACTGGCCAGTGCCGATCGTTATAGTGTTATTAAAGTCTGCAACTTTGTCAGTAATCGAAGATCCCGTCAAGCCTGTCGCCCAAGTAAGAGTAGTAGGGATGTAAGAGCCGTTAGTTGCTACATAATGTGCTGATGTTTGTACATTGTTCAGTATAGCCCCCTCAATTGTGAAGTCTGTTCCATAAGCCCCCTGACTACCGGCTCCTCTTTTCAATTGAGCCAAAATAAGTTTAGTTGAGATGAATCCCAGAGTGATATCGGCAGTATAACTGGTACCACTTGTCAAGGTTATTGTACTTGTCATGCCTGACATTAATACATTTCCCTGTGTTTGTGAAGGAACCTTATCAGAACCGGAGGTTTTAAGAAGGGATGCTGTTTTCGTTTTCAAATCGGCTAAGGTCGAAACATTAAGGTCACCCCCAGTCAGATCGCTACCAATGTTAGCTATGGCATAGAGTGATGTAGTAGTGGTTTTTGTTTCAAAGTTAACACTTTTAGCTTGACCGGCTCCGGCAGTTACATCAGTACCTACGAAATATTTTTTGGTAACGATAGCACCTGTCGTACTAACACCGAACACCGTAAGGTCGGTAATAGTCTGGTCGGCAGTATTATCTGACGCAGTAGTGGATTTAACCGATAACGGGGTACCACCGATGGTAAGTTCTATGACCTTTCCTTCGCCTTCCGGTCCTGGTGGAACAGCTGCTTCTTCTTTTGAACAGCTTGCCAATACTGCTATCGCTAGCATTGACAGAAAAATAGATTTCACTTTCATTTGTTTTGTCTAATATTAATAATTGTGTTATTTAAAAAGCTTGTGTGATCAGCCGGATATCGCGTGAGATGCGCGATCCCCTTCGCGTGAGGTCCGTGATAGTAATCGCGCGCATCGCGCGATAGGTACCACGTATGACACACGATTTTTTGCTTTCTTTTTATTCTATTTCCGGCCTGTCACCTTCACCACCACCGCCAGGTGTATCGGCAACATCGCCCACGACAAAGTTGCCCGGCATCGTTGTCGCACGAGGTTCTTTCAGCAAGGCTGCACCGTTACTGCCTAGTTGCGTGCAGAGCGTAACACTCCAGACGGAGCCGTCGGCAGTCGTAGTGGGCAATACGAAGCCTACCTGCGTTGGGGTGTTAGGATAAAGCTTCAATGTAGGGAAAAAGATAGTTTCGCTCGAGTCTCCATCGATACGCCGGATAGTTACTCCGATTTGTTCGCCTTCGCCACCCACCTTGATATGTTTGCCTTTAATGATACAGGTTTGTCCGGCACTAACCGGTACACCTTCGCCACGAGCTGCGGCTTCGGGGTTTTGTGCATCCTGTGCACTCACCACGGTAAACAGTTGCGGGCCACTGACTGATTTTTGTATTTCTACGTCGATTTCGGCATCGGCAAGTGCCTGGCGCATTTCCTGACTCATGGAGTAGGCGACACCGAGTTTCAGACGTTTGCGGTCGGGAGCCGATGTGAGTTCGCTTTCGAGGAAAACGCCTTGGGAAGTAGGACGAAAATACCCCAGCACGGTACTAATACTATAACCGGAGGAGATATACCAGATCATGCGACGCAGGAGCAGGTTGCCCGTACGGGTTATTTCTTCCACGTCCTCCTGGCGGGTACTGAGGGCGGCTACTTCGCTGGCCAGGTCGTGCATATTCAGGCACTTCTGTAATTTGGGTTGCAGGTAACAGTCGTTTGTTATATCCTGTGTAAGTGCCAGGTCGAGGGCTTTGAGCGTAAGCTTTGCCTTCTGGGTTGGGTCTTTTGCCATAACTGTCTGTTTTCTAGTTACTGATATATTATTTTTACTTCGGATTACAGATAAATCGGAGGTCAGAGGATAATACATTTATGACAGTAGCTCCCGAGTAGAAAAATATAGGGCAAAATAACCGGATTCATCCCTTTTTTTACTATCAGGACAGTCTGGCGTAAAACGTAACCACATGTGTCCTAGTACCTGTACATTCGTATGATATAATGACTTAGTTCATCAGAAACT
>ULMJ01016901.1_pt1 | contig 32058 bp, 23 predicted proteins | sample 1951641 | NCBI WGS metagenome assembly ULMJ01 (sample SAMEA4835550, study PRJEB28245) | human gut metagenome | biome: gut microbiome; material: fecal sample | place: Denmark | collected 2008 | reverse complement strand
TTTTTTCGAGGGGGAGCTTTTTAGTCAACCCCTGGACTTGTTCCCTCTTTGCTCCATATCTGGTAAGATTTGAGTAGCTCTCAATTTTATCGTGAGAACCACTTAGATTACTTCTTTTTTTCCTCTTTTTTATTATTTATTAGGTAGAATATCTAATATTTAAAATTATATATCTAATATCTAAAAGTGTATTGGGTACACTTCTGTAGCTTTGTGCATCGATGTACGGAATGTATATTGATGGAATTATTGTTATGTTAAATCTAATCAAGTTAATCTTATGAAATGTATGTATGATAATGACGGTTAAGTCAGCTATTATGTAAAGATTGTAAAATCAGAGATAACCGTAGCGATACATATCACTTTCGGTAATCTGCAATGAGTTTTACGTAGCTTTGGTATTTAAAGGGGGGCTGGTACCAATGACTACTATTAGTAATGAAAAACATAGAACCCCACTACTTATATATTATGAAGAACAATAAGCTTTATTTTGTTTTTCTTTTCTTAAGTATTTTGTTCGCAAGTTGCAATGGCGAAGAAGTAATTGAGAAATGGCCTGAAATAGGCAACTATTATGATTCGAGCAAGCCTATTGAGTTAAAATCCATGTCACCCGACTGGGGAAGAATCAACGATTCTTTTATTATCAAAGGAAACTTTCCGGTTGACACGACCGGAAAAGTCAAAGTTTTCTTTGCCGACAAGGAAGCTGTTATCGTAAACAACAACGGAAATGAATTGTATGGGCTTATCCCCAAGCAGTTGCCCGGCTATAACGAGATAACATTGGAAGTGGAAGGTAAAAGGTACACCTCTGACAATGTGAAGTTTAAGTATTATCAAACTCAATCTGTGAAAACAATATTGGGAAAATTTGGTGAAGACGGATGGACATCGTCAGATGACAGTAAAATAGAAGAATTCCGAATGAATGAGTGTACAGGAATTGTAGCTGTTGTAGGACAAAAGAGTGATAATTTCATTTTCGTTGGAGGAGGATGGGGCGACCGTACCTATTTTGTGTCATTAGAGGATAATACGGTGATTCGTCTGATTAATATTGGTTATATGGGTGCTGTTGCAGTTGATAGTTCAAGAGAAAAAGTGAGTATCATGCCCCGTAGTGGAGGTGCTTTATACACAGCTACCCGTGCGGATGGATGGATTTTAAACTCTCTTGGTCTCACAATACCTTTCCAAGGCGATTGCCAGGGGGCATTGGCTTATGCCGAAGATGACCGCTATTTGTATGCAATGTCCGGTGATGGTCTTTATGAAATAGATTTGGAAGATAAAGGTTATACAAAGTTATTTGCTACATCAGATTACCCGGCTTTTGATGGAGTGAATACCAGCCAGTGGAGGCATTATCTGACTTATAGTAAATACGATAAGTGTTTTTTCGCTTCTTATCCTGAGAGTAATGGCATTGTGAAGATATGGAAAGATACTTCGGGCGCATGGCAAGTGGAACGCTATGCCGGCTTCCAACCGGGATGGTTGGCTACAGCTTTTGGAGATAGATTGACCGATGCCGTATTGAAAGAACCTTGCGGAATGGCGGTGAATGGTAACGGTGAACTCTATGTATGTTGCAAAAATAGCCATTGCATTGTGAAAATCAAAGGAAGGCTTGTTTCTTTGGTAGCGGGAGCTCCCGATCGGTCAGGAAGACTTAACGGATTCCCTACGGATGCATTGTTTGATAATCCATTGTGTATTGCTTTGGATTCGGAAGAGAACTTCTTCATTGGTGAAGAATCTTCAAAGGCAATCCGGAAAATGACAATTGAATAAAAGTAGAAATCATATAAAATGAATCAAGATGAAGATTAAACATATATTACTGTTTCTTATGGCATGGGTAAGTTCTATGAATTTGGCCTATGCGCAACAGACTGTGGTAGCTTCGGGTTCGGTTATGGACGAGAAAGGCGAACTCTTAATCGGAGTATCGATTTCTGTAAAGGAAGTTCCTTCTATGGGTGCCATTACGGATATTGACGGTCGTTTCAAGATAGGGGGTATCAAAGCCGGGCATACGTTGGTCATATCCTATGTGGGGTATGATCCTCAGGAGATAAAGATGAACAAGAGTGACGAGCGCATGCGCGTGGTGTTGAAGGAGAGTTCGAATGTAATGGACGAGGTTGTGATTACGGCATCGGGTAAGGTACAGAAGAAGATTAATGTGACAGGTGCCATTACTGGAGTTGAGGTGGCTACGTTGAAAACTCCTGCCACTTCCATAAGCAACATGTTGGGCGGACGTGTTCCGGGCATCATTTCCGTTACACGTAGTGGAGAGCCGGGTAAGGATTTCTCCGAGTTCTGGGTGCGTGGTATTAGTACCTTTGGTGCCGGACAGGGTGCCTTGGTATTGATTGACGGTATCGAAGGTAACTTGAATACGCTCGACCCCGAAGATATCGAAAGTTTCTCTATCTTGAAGGATGCCTCTTCTACGGCGGTTTATGGTGTGCGTGGTGCCAACGGTGTAGTATTGGTAAGTACCAAGAAGGGTAAGGCGGGAAAGCTGAATTTGCAGGTGAAGGCAAATACTGGTATTTCTTATTCTCCTCAAATGCCCAAATATGTACGTGCTGCGGAATATGCGGCACTCGCCAACGAAGCTGCCGTGACACGTGGACGTATTCCTGTTTATACGGATGTGGATTTGGCACTGTTTAGAAATCACATGGATCCTGATTTTCATCCGGATGTGGATTGGCGGGATGTTATCTTGAAAGACTATACCTGGAACCAACAATACTTCCTGAGTGCATCGGGAGGTGGTGAAGTGGCTCGTTATTACATCAGTGCTGGTTTTACGACAAAAGATGCTATTTTTAAGCAAGACAAAGGTGTAAACAAATACAATACGAACGTAAATTACAACAAGTTTAATTTCCGTGCCAATGTGGATGTGAATGTCACTCCCACCACTACGCTCTCGCTGAATGAAGAGACTGTGATTGTTACTCAGAATTATCCGGGATATGGAAACGACAGTAAGGTATTGTGGCAGGCACAATCCAATCTGACTCCGGTGACAGTACCGTTGATGTACACCACAGGGCAGGCACCTGGATATGGCACTGATAAATCGAATATCAGTCCGTATGTATTGTTGAATATGACGGGTTATCGTAAGTTCTATTCCAATGACAATAAAATCACGATGCAGCTCAATCAGGATTTGAAGATGATAACTCCCGGACTGAGTATTGCAGGATTGGTCAACATTAATTCGATAGGTGCGAGAACCCAAGTTCGCGAAAAAATGCCGGCCATTTATTATGCTCATGGTTATAAACGTGATGGAACACTCGATTTGGAGAAAATATCTGATGCAGTGGAGCCCTATTATACAAATTGGAATGACACTGAGCGTAGAATTTATTGGGATTTCCGACTGAATTACGACCAGACATTTAATAAGGTACATAAGGTAGGTGCTTTGGTGAAGGCCGAATGGAGCGATTATGAAGCATCGAAATATAATCAATTGCTGACTGCTATCCCTAAACGTTATAATAGTTACTCAAGCCGTTTCTCTTATTCGTATGATGATACTTATATGGCCGAATTTAATATGGGTTACACCGGTTCGGAGGCTTTTGAGAAAGGTAAGAAATTTGGTTGGTTTCCCGCTGTTTCTATAGGTTGGGCTCCCACGCAATATCGCTTCTGGCGTAATAAGGACAATTTTATCAATTATTTCAAAATCAGGGCTTCGTATGGTATAGTAGGTAATGACCGTCTCACTTGGGATGACTCGGTACGTTTTCCCTATCTGACTTTGATTGGTCACACAGGTTCCGGCAGTTGGAATAACGGTTCCGGTTTGACCGAAACGCAAGTGGGTTCCAGCAACCTGCGCTGGGAAAAGGCCAAGAAAGCTGACATCGGTATTGATACACGTTTCTTCCACGAACGTTTTGAAATGACAGTCGATTTCTTCCAGGATATACGTTCCGGTATTTATCAACAACGCCAGAGTGTACCCGAAGAGATGGGACTTCCGTCATTGCCTTGGGCCAATGTAGGTGAAATGAAGAGTTGGGGTATGGATGGACATATCTCATATACACAGCCTTTGGGTGACAGTGACAAATACCTGATTGTACGTGCCAACTACACACAGTCCATGAACAAAATCACTAATTTCGAGGAAGACCTTAAGAAATACGATTACCAATCAGCCGTAGGATATCAAAGTGGAATTAACCGAGGCTTGATAGCTTTGGGCTTGTTTAAAGATCAGGCAGATATAGATAATAGTCCTCGTCAGGATTTTGGCAATTACTTGCCTGGTGACATCAAGTATAAGGATGTCAATGGCGATGGCATTGTCAATTGGGATGATATTGTACCTTTGAAGTATTCTTATGTGCCTCAGATACAGTATGGATTTGCCACAGAGTTTAACTGGAAGAACTTTAATGTAAGTGTTCTGTTCGAGGGAGTAAGCCGCGTGACCTATTTTAAAGGTGGAAATATGTATCAGCCATTCTCGGGTAGTACAGCTGGTAATGTGATTACAGACTTTGCCAATCCGGCAAACCGATGGATTTCACGTGAAATTTCAGGCGACCCTGCCACCGAGAATCCGAACGCCAAGTACCCTCGTCTTTATTATGGAGGTAGCAGTAATAATAGTCAATCATCTTCTTTTTGGTTGTCTGATGGTAGTTACTTGCGTCTGAAGAATGTGCAAGTCTCTTATACACTCAAGAACCAATTCCTGAAAAAGTTTGGTCTCCAGAAAGCAGTAATTAGTGTGATTGGAGACAATTTGGCAGTTTGGTCTAAAGAGAAGATGCTGGATCCTGCACAAGCGGGAGATAATGGAACAGTCTATCCTGTCCAGCGAGTGTATACTTTACAGCTTAATCTTTCATTCTAATATAACCTGACAATTATGATAAAATTTGGAAATTATAAAAGAGAATTCGGTTTTCTCGGTAGAATAGCTGCAATAACCGTTATTTTGGTCTCAAGCATTATGTTCGGTTCGTGCGAAAAATACTTGGACATTGACAAATATGTGTATGATCAGACCACGCTGGACTCCATTTTCCTTTCCCGCTCCAGAACGGAAGAGTATATCAATGGAGCGGCTGCACTGCTTCCCGATGAATCAATACTTATGAATGGTTGGGGAGCGTCTTCTACATTGCCCAGTGGATTGGGCTCAGATGAAGCAATCGTTCCGTTTGTAACGAATGGAAATGCTATACTTTATGATGAAGTGAAAGAAACGAACTCATGGTTTAATCCGTGGGGCGATTGCTATAAAGGAATCCGTAAGGCCAACATCGTATTGGAGAATATATCCAAAAACCAGGAGCTTACCGAGATGGAAATGCGTGATTTCAAGGGAAGGGCTTATTTTCTGCGGGCTTACTTCTATTTCTATTTGGTAAGATTGTACGGGCCTGTGGTTGTACTTCCCGACCGTCCTTTCGATACGGACGAAGATGTAGCGTCAGTTTCATTCGAGCGTTCCACTTACGATGAGTGTGTAGAGAAAATCTGTGCCGACTTTGAAGAAGCAGCTAAATTGCTGCCTCCAAGTCGTATAGATGCATTGCAGTATATACCTACCAAGGGTGCTGCTTTGGCGTTCAAAGCTCGTATGCAGCTCTATGCTGCCAGCCCCCTTTTCAATGGTAACAGTTATTATTCCGATTGGAAAGACTCAGAGGGCAGGAATTTCATTGCCCAGACGGAAGACAAGGTTAAGTGGGGAAAAGCTGCCGCCACGTTCAAACGGATTATTGATATGAATAAGTATGCCATTCATACTGTACCTAAAATAGTGAATGAAAAGGGTACAGGCACATTGCCTCTTCCCGAGACGGTATCCGATGCCAACTTCCCTGATGGAGCCGGAGGCATAGATCCCTATAAGTCATACAAGACGCTGTTTGATGGCACTTACCAGCCTGAGTTGGTTAAAGAATACATCTATTTTTCAAAAAATAATGGAAACTATATTCTTGTGACACCTTCCAAATTGGGGGGAATATCTTCATTTAGTGTTACTTTGGATATGATTGATGAATACCGGATGGCTGACGGTAGACCGTTTAGTGAAGCTACTCAGGCGGAAAAATCATGGCAGGCAGTGGGACAAGATAAAACATTCTCGTCAGATTATCTTCTTTCCGGAAACAGAGCTCATCGTGATGATGGTCGTGAGCCGCGTTTTTATGCGGCTATTGGTTTCAATGCTTGTATCTGGCCTACAACTTCCCACCGTGACGGTTTGTCAGCAGGTACCAGAAACTATGTTACCGACTATTATTACGGAGGTAGTGCATCTGATATGAATAATAATGATAACAGAACCAGGACCGGATATACCTGCCGGAAATATGTGCATCAGGATGATTGTATCTTTTGGAATGGAGTGGTAAAAGCGAAAACTTATCCGATATTTCGCTATGCCGAAGTATTGTTGGGGTATGTAGAAGCGATGAACGAAATGGAAGGTTCGTATACGGACGAAGATGGGCAGGTGACGGTTACTCGTGATGTGGATCAGATGGTGAAATATTTCAATCAGATTCGTTATCGTGCCGGTCAACCGGGAATCACAACTGCCGATGCAGCCGACCAAAGCAGGATGCGTGAACTGATTAAGCATGAAAGGTTGATTGAATTTGCTTTCGAAAGTCATCGTTATTGGGATTTGCGCCGTTGGAAAGATGCCTATGACGCTTACAACAAACCCATCAGAGGATTGGATGTAAGTGCTCGCGAATCACAACGTGAACAGTTCTATACAGAAAGAATTTGGAATACAGAAAAAACCATGAAACGTATGTTTTCCAACAAGATGTATCTGTGGCCGCTTGACAGAAATGTGCTGAGAAAGAACGGTAAGTTGGTACAGAACCCAGGATGGAATTAAAATGAAAACACTAAAAGTTGATAATATGAAGAAAATAGCATTTTTTTCGATAACCTTGCTGTTGGCATGTATGGCGGGTTGCGACAATAAAATACCTATGGAAGAGAATTTATGGCCCGAAACGGTTTATCTGGTTGGGGCAAAAGATAAGATTATAAATAGAGATCTGAATATAGGTTATGAAAAAGATACCATATATGCATCGGTTGCCATCAGCGGTTCGCTGCTTGCCAAGGAAGATGTAACTGTTACTGTTGAAGAATTTCCTTCTGGTATTGAAAGTTATAACCAGAAAGAACTCGGTTCGGATGATATAAAGTATCGTACGTTGACAAATGGTATCTATAGTTTTCCACAAGAAAATGTAGTTGTGAAAAAGGGTGAAACCTATGGCACGTATCCTGTTCACATTGACCCATCCACTTTGCATATAGATTCGCTCTATATGATGGCGTTTAAACTTAGTGGAACATCTCGTTTTGAACTGGCTAAAGAAGATACAGTGGTGCTAATCCGTCTGAATCTGATGAATGACTATTCAGGGCTTTATTATATGGACGGTGTGATTAAGCCTGCTGATAATCCGAAAGATTCTGTTATCTATAAGTCGCCTCGCACGTTGCAAGCTGTAGTTGATGGTAACACTGTACGTATGTATCATCAAAAGAATGAGTGGTCAAAAGGGTCAACAGATTATAGACCGGACTTTTGTTTCAATATCACTGTTAATCAGGATAATTCAGTAACTCTGAAGTCTTGGGATAAGTTCAAACTTATCAGTGGCGGTGGTAAATATTATCCGGAGATGGAAGTATATGATTTGTGGTATACTTTCGAAGAGGATGGTATGTTGAAGAAAACTCGGGGATTTGTGTACAAAGAGCGTAAGAACGATGATGAAGTACGCAAGATAAATGACTGGATGGAAGAAAATAGAAAGTACGATTATTAGAAAGGTGTTTTTAAGGTAAAAAAACAGATTGTGACTTTTTTATTATCATTAGTTTAAGAATGGTGCTTCGTGAGAAACACCATTCTATAAGTAAATATTGTCAAATTTTTAAAGCTGAACCATTATGAAGCATTTATTTTATTGTTTGTTTCTTATGCTATTATGTATCGGATGTAAAGGAGAAGATGATCCGATCACAGAAGAAAAGAATGACTCTTCGTCTGCAACGACAAGGGGGCCGTCAGGCTCTCTTGATTTGTCATTGTCAGGGAATGTTGTTTCTATTTCTTGGAATGAGCCATTTGGTAAGTATGTTGGAATCGAAGTAGGAGTATCTACTGAATCTGGTATGTCATTGGGTTCATTTTCAAGTAGTAACGACTCTGGAAGTGAGAAGTTTTTTTTGTCCTCTATTGCATCATACAGTGGACCTGTGACAGCGACAGTAAGAGGTCGTTCTTCTAATGGATATGTTGGTCAACCAATAACTATTTCACTCGGTATTATGAATGATCCTGCTAAGCCACCAAGATGTAGTCATGGATATAACCCACGATATCCAGTATTAAGTATAGGCGTAGACTTGGAGCATAATTTCTATTTTTCGAGAGGAGAGTTTCCTAAAAGAGGGTTATTGTTATATATCTTGCATGTTCAGAGTTTCGATCATTATGAATACCTTCCTTATTACCCTTATACCCCTACACCTGTATATGATGTTGAAGATATTACGAATTGGGTTGATCTCCCGGTTCTTACTTCATCTATGTCCGAGGTAATAAAAATTAGCCATCCACAATTAGATAGATTTTGGGATCGTCCGGATGCGACTTTCACTTTAGATATTCGTCTTTACGATGGAGGGTGTCCCAAATTGTCTCCTGGTTATGGTTCATTATTACCAGCATGTACAAATTACTGTATGTATAAAACAACTAATTTAGAGCCTTTGAGCCAAATAGTCCGTTCTGTAAAAATGAGTCAAGTTTTGGATGGAGTAGTTTATTATCCAGATTCTCCAATGCCTACTTACTGATAAGTACTTGTGAAATCTTTCCATTGCTTTCTTCCTTGTTTTCCATTGGAAAACAAGGAAGAAAGCAATCTATTACTCTACAATGCTGATAATGAGAGAGTATTCGTGTTAATCTGTGTATTCTGTGGTAAATAAATAATTAAAAAGAAAAAATAATGAAGAACATTGCGAACAGTTCTGTCAAATACATGGTATGGTTGTGCTGCCTGATGCTGTCTCCCAGCCTTTGGGCAGATGGTACCGCTCCCCAGTCTGTACCGACAGATACCATTGAAAACCTGTTCAGAGAAGAGTTGTCACATTTCCCCCAGGAAAAAATTTATCTTCAGACAGACCGTGGCATCTACATGTCCGGTGAAACCCTTTGGTTCAGGGCACATTTAGTAGATGCCCTTATGCTAAAGCAAGCTAATGCCAGCCGATATGTATATGTAGAGCTGGTGAATCCGTTGGGCAACCTGGTGGAGAGAGTGAAAATAAGACCGGACTCTTTGGGATGTTTTTACGGACATATTCCATTGGGTGAAGACCTGCCGGAAGGTAACTATTCTCTCAGAGCCTACACTTGGTTCATGCAGAATATAGGTGAAGAGTATTTTTCCCATAAACTGATTTATATATCCGATCCTGTATCCGAAGCGATATCTCCGGAAATCAATTATTCTGCTGAGAACAATGACATTCACGCAGAAATACATTTTCTCAGTAAGCCGGACAACCGATCCGTCACTCCCACACAAGCCATTCTTTTCCCCGATGGAGACAGGGATAAAAAAGGGAAAGTTTTATCATTTGAAGGAAGAAATACCCATTACACTTTCAAGAGAAAAGAAATTCCCGCTTCGCGTACATTTTTGTTGCAAACAGTGTATGACGGCAAAATTTCCAATCGCTATTTCAGAATTCCCGAATTGAGTAAAAACTATGATGTAGCTTTCTTTCCCGAAGGAGGTCATGCAGCTCAGTCCACCACAATCAAAATGGCATTTAAGGCTATTGATGCAGATGGTTTGTCTACAGAGATAGAAGGTCAGGTACTTGACGAAGAAGGTCAGGTATGTGCCGATTTCAAGAGCCAGCATTTGGGTATGGGGAGTTTCCGGATGTATTATGTTCCCGGAAAAAAGTATCATGCCGTTTGTAGTGACGGAACAGGCGTTTCCCAGCGTTTTGATTTGCCTGAGCCTTCTCCGGATGCTATCTCCCTGAATACACTTTGGTCTAAAGATTATTTGCGGGTAAGTCTTTCCAAATCACCCGATACCCCATTGGGCACTTCGCTGACGCTGGTGGCGCATTTACGCGGTATCGTGCTATATGCACAGCCTTGGAATAACAAACAAAGTTATATTGACTTCGAAAAAAACTTCTTCCCGGCAGGTATTGTTCATTTTCTGTTGGTTGATGAAAGAAGAAACATTCTGAGTGAACGTTTAGTGTTTTCTCTGCAAAAAAGTGCGCTGGCGCAGACCGAAGTCCGGCTCGACCGCGAAAACTACTTGGCAAGAGAGAAGGTAAATATGGATATACAGATTAAAGATATAAACGGAAACCCCATGTCAGGCAACTTCGCACTTGCAGTTGTTGACAGAACGGACGTGAAGCCGGATACCGTTTCCAACATTGTTTCCACCTTATTGCTCACTTCCGATCTTAAAGGACACATTGAGTCACCATTAAGTTACTTGCAGGACAGCCGCAGTTCTTCCTATGTCTTGGACTTGTTGATGATGACGCAAGGCTGGCGGAAATACAACATTCCGGAGGTATTGAAAGGCAATATAACCGACACATTACCCTACAATTTGGAATTGGGTGACGAAGTTTCCGGTAAAGTAGAGGGCTTGTTTTCTGCATTGAAAGAGGGAAATATCTCTTTGCTTGCCCTTAAAGATTCGCTCATCGGGACAGAACTGGCGAAGCCTGACCGGAATGGGCGGTTTGTATTCGACAGGCTGGAATATCCCAGCGGTACTCAGTATATAGTTCAGGCTCTTAGCAAGAAAGGTTCTTCAAAGGTCTTTATTGAACTGGACCCCTATAAATCATTTCCTGCCCCTAAAATCGGATTTATTCCCCGCATTGAAAAACCACATATAGAAGAAAACTATATGGCAAAGATGGACCAAAAATATACTATAGAAAATGGAATGAGAGTCTATAATCTGGCGGAAGTGATAGTGACAGCCAGAAGAGAAAGAGCTGTAAAAACGGAATCTCCCTTTTATTCGGTAGGAACTTCGAAGGTACTGACGGAAGAGGATGTGAAAAAGGGACATTTTATTTCTACATACGACCTCTTGCGACGTTTGCCGGGTATTACTGTCACGAATAATGAGGTGCGTTATCGATATGCTCCGGTCATGGTGTTATTGGACAATGTTCCTGAAGAGAATTTCGATTTTGACCTGTTGGACGTGGATGACATCAAAGATGTTTTTTACTCTCCTGCCACTTCTGTCGGTCCTCTTTACGGGTCGGCTGCGGGAAATGGTGCCATAGTAGTCACTACGAAGAACGGGTTTGTGCAGAAAAATAAGATGAACAGCAACATACAGACTATTGCGGGTATCGGCTACCAGCAGACTGTAGAGTTTTACTCACCGGCGTATGACACCAAAGCGAAGAAAGAATCCACCACTCCTGATTTGCGTTCAACGATATACTGGAATCCGAGCGTTCAGGTTGATGAATCGGGAACTGCTCACGTCAGCTTCTATACGGCTGATTCTGCTGCCGATTATGGGGTTGTGATAGAAGGTGTCTGCGCTTCAGGCAATCTCATTTACTCAGGTGAGAAGATTGTATCGCGGCATAATGCTTCTTATTAATTTCTTATTGAAATAATTTTAAAATATCGCTTATAAAAAATACTATAAACGTATTTATAAGAATACTGTAATCCGGCTTACAGGTACTTGTGGCCTTACTTTGAAAGGGCTACACCTTTGGGACCGGATGGCTACACCCTTTTAGTCTCATGGCTACACCTTTTCGTATAAAGGGTGTAGCCTTTCCGAAAGGATGCTTTACTCTTAGAATATCAGTTTTTGAAAAATATTTATTCAAAATAAAAGTTCTTCTTTTTTATTGCTTATATTTGTCAGAGTGATCAATCTTTGAACCTTAATAGAAATTAATTATATACAACTATACCATGAGAAAACTTATTTTCCTTCTCCTGCTTTGCATCACTTGTATGCTTCGGGCACAAAATGTGATCGACAATCCTAAGTTTAAATTCCGTTCGGGCAGTATTTATAATATTACTCGGATTGAACGTACTCCGGATGCAACGAGGTTGCATATCCATGTTATTTTCCGTCCGCATTGGTGGGTGATGCTGGGTAAGAACACTTATCTGGAAGATGCGGATACCGGTGAGAAATATTATCTTACGGGGAGCGAAGGTTTTGAACTGGATAAAGAAGTATATACTCCGGACTCGGGAACTTTAGATTTTGTGCTTCTTTTTCCACCGCTTCCTGAAACAACAAAAAAGATTCATTTCCTCGATGATGATGAAGGCGATGAGTCGCATACATTCTATATATCTTTGGAAAAGAAAGATGCCAAAGCCTCACTTTTCGATAAAGTTTCCGGTAACTGGATGGGAATGGATGACTATTATGAATGGGCTTTCGGCATATACGATTCTCTTGCTGTCATGGACAACCGTTTCTATCAGTACGAAGCAATCCGCCAGAAAGGCAAAAGCATGCTGTTCACTTTGAAAGATGACCGGGGCGATAAAGTGGAACTGGAACTGACCCCGCAAAAGAATGGTCTGTGCCGGATAAAGAAAGATAAAGAACCCGCCCGGCTTTATTCGCGGGATGCGGGAAGCATGAAGGCGATGCAGGTTGAAGAGAATGAGAGTCCGGTATTCCGTCGTGATAGTGTTTGTCTGCAAGGATACATTGCCGGTTATGATCAGAAATTAGGTTTTACCAACGGTTTGATTTATGTTTCCAATGACCTGACGCGGGAAGACTATCCGATGGTAGTGACTCTGCAACCCAATGGAAGGTTTGAGTGTAAATTTGAGGTCAACTACCCTATGGTAAGTTCGGTAGTGTTTAATAATAACTGGGTACCCTTTTATATAGAGCCGGGGCAAACTATCACCATGTATGTAGATTGGGAAGCTGTAATGGCACGTAGTCGTGCCCGTGATTATTATTATCCTCTTCATAATGTCCATTACATGGGAGCTACTGCATATATAGGAAGGGTATTGAAATATGTGGATGATTTATTCGTATTCCGTTATGAAGATTTCTCAAAAATGCAGAAAGAACTGACTCCTGCGCAATTTGCAGAGCGTTGCGAACCCATGTTTCGTCGTTGGTCAGAGCAGACTGACTCACTTGTAGCTGTTAACGGATATGTGGGAAAAGCGGCACGCCTGGTGAGAAATACGGCAAGGATTTCCCAAGGTTGTAAGATGCTGGACTTTGTAATGGATAGAGATTATCTGGCGCGAGAGAATAAAGATAATGAGGTTCTGAAGGTTAAGGAAGATTCAACTTATTATCACTTCTTACGACAGATGCCGCTTAACGATAGTCTTATCGTAGCGGACAGGAATTTCAGTACGTTTATCAATCGCCTTGAGTATATGAATTTTGGCAGAGCTATGGGTGACACCATTGGTACGAAAATGGATGTGGTAACATATACGTATCCTGAAAAATCTACTCTTACCTATCTGAAAGAGCATGGCGCCGAGTTTACTCCCGAACAGGAAGAGCTACGGAAGCAACATGAAGAAAGGGCGGGAACAACATTGGAAAGGCCTATTGAGGAGCTGATTGCTGAAACAAAAATCTGGAAAGAGCTTATGGAAAAGTATAAGGATTTATTTGAAGCATATAGAGCGGAACGTGAAGAAGCAAATGGCATTAAAACGAAAGAAAAAACGCCTGAAAATCAATTGCGTGCCAACAGTTTCTTTGAAGATCAAAGAATGAAAGTCGGGCAATTGGATACAATAGTGAGATATAGGCCGTTTGTTTCTCAGGTAATTCCTTTGCGTAGCCTACCTTATAACTTGAAATCCCTTGATGAAAAGTACGCCCGTTATCTGCTCGATAAAGAAAAGGAACTTATCGCTCATCCGTTTTTATTTGCTGAGGCGGAGCGTTTATATGCTAAAGCGTTTCCGCAACAAAACGATAGTACTTACACTCTGCCTGAAGGGCCCGCTACAGACATCTTCCGTAATATCATTAAAGCCCATGCGGGTAAAGCTCTATTTGTAGATTTTTGGGCAACGTTCTGTGGTCCCTGTCGTGGAGGTATTGAACATACTGCCAGTTTGCGCCAACAGTATAAAGATCATCCGGAATTCCAGTTCATATACATCACCAGTGATCGTGAAAGTCCCGAAAAGACTTATAATGAGTATGTGGAAAAGAATTTGAAAGATGAGGCTTGTTATCGTATCCCCCAAGCAGATTACAACTATCTCCGCCAATTATTTCACTTTAATGGTATCCCTCATTATGAGTGGATAGAAAAAGATGGTACTGTATTGCGAAATTCTCCAGGAACTTATAATCTGGAGAAATATCTGGAGCAACGTTTTGGAAGTAAAAAATGATTCATATTATGAAGCAAATAAATAGCTGTCTGTTGTTTGTGCTGCTTTCCTCCTTCAACTTGTTGGCGAAAGCGCAGTTTGATGCAGAAAAGTATGATAAGGAATGCTATTCATCACTTGATAGAAGCATTTCCCGTTCTTTCTTTGTCAGACTTTTGACAACAATGTCATAAGACTGCCTGACGAGTTCTTTAATTTTCTCGTCAGGTACATCCTGATTGAAGTAAACACTGACCCAGTATTTTTTATTCATGTGCCATCCGGGCTTTATTCCTATATATGTGGTTTGTAATTCTCCCGATTCTTCCGGCTTGCATTTGATACAGCAAAAGTCAAAGATTTCGATATTTACAAAGCAGAACCATTTATCCGCTACATAAAAACATAGAACATCACGACTATATTTATCAGGAATATTTAAGAACGGCATTTTCTCATGAACTCCTTTTAATGACAGACAGTATTCTCTAAATTCTTCAATGTTCATTTCTGATAGATTTTTAAACAGTATACGAAGGCAAATATAATACTTTTGGAGGTAATTTCTGATTAAATACCTAATATCTAAAATCAAATATCTGTAATCTAATAAGGCTACTTTATTAGTAGCCTAACTTTGTGTTCATATAAAAAGTTAATCTAATATGTATGAATGCTATGTATAACCGACAAACTATATGGGTATTAGTCATGATAATTGTTGTGGTAGCCGGATGCCGGATACCCGATGCGAAGAATCCTGTATTCCGCACTATAAGCAATCCCCTTAATTTGAATTACCGTTTCTGTCTCGATGATGTTTCCCGCAGAGATGCTGCAAATCCCTGTATTGTTCAGTTTGAGGGCGGTTACTATCTTTTTTTGTTTGGTTCGGGAGGCTATTATTATTATTCTGACTTGATAGAGTGGAAATTAATTGATGACACAAATCTTCCTACAGAAAGCTTTGCTCCTACAGTTGTGGAAATGCAGGGTGAATTGTATTACACTGCTTCTTATGCCACGGATACCATTTATAAAACTGATAACCCGAAATCCGGAGTCTGGGAAGCGGTAGCTTGCAATTTTCCTCCGGGAATGTTGGAGCCAATGCTTTTTTATGATGAAGGAAGATTATACTTGTACGCGGGAGCGGGTAATTCTGTTTCTTTAACCGGAGTAGAAGTGGATCCGCGTACATTTCAATTGTTGGGTGAGCCTTCTCCATTAATTAGAGGTTGCCAACGGGACAATGGATGGGAGACACCCGGTGATCGTCACGACTGGATGGATGCGACTCCTTGGTTAGAAGGCATGTGGATGAATAAGCGTGGTGGAAAATACTATTTACAGTATGCTTCTCCCGGTATACAGTTTAAAACTTCCAATGATGGGGTATATGTCTCCGACACTCCGTTAGGACCTTTTACTTTGGCGAAGCACAATCCGCTTGTTTACAATCCGGAAGGATTTACTACCGGTGCCGGAAATGGTGGAACTTTCCAGGATAAATATGGCAATTACTGGCATGTGGGTACTGTTGCTGTCACCGCCCGGCATTATTTTGAAAGAAGGTTGTCTCTATATTCGGTTTTCTTTGATGAAGATAGTGTAATGTACGCTTATACAGAACCGGGAGATTACCCGATGATTGTCCCTGACCATAAAATAACTTCTCCTGAGGAGCTGTTTCCCGGTTGGATGCTATTGTCCCATAATAAAAGTGTCAGATCTTCTTCCGAACTCAGAAAATATCCGGCATGTTGTGCTGTTGATGAAGATATACGAACCTGGTGGAGTGCCGAAACGGCCGATAAAGGAGAATACCTGTCGGTGGATTTGGGTGAAGAGTGCGAAGTAAACGCCGTGCAGATAAACTTTGCCGACCATGATGCCCATTTGTTCGGGCGGTCAGATAGTATCTTTTATCAATACTATCTGGAGGAGTCTACAGACGGGAAAAAGTGGAATATTTTGGTAGACAAGTCGGTGAATACAGAGGATGCTCCTCATGATTATATCCAACTTAAAGAAGCCGTGAAGACGCGGTATGTCCGGCTTACAAATATTTATTGTCCTTCCGGTAAATTCTCTGTTTCCGGTTTACGTGTATTTGGACGGTCGGATAAACCTTCTCCGCCCCAAACGAAATTTTATCGCATTTGTCGGAATAAAGAGGATAGAAGAAGCGTCATATTGAAATGGCGAGAAGTAGAAGGGGCAACCGGCTATGGTATTCGTTTTGGAATCCATCCGGAGAAGTTGTACAATAGCTATATGGTGTATAATGATACTGAGATTGAATTGAGGTGCTTGCAGGTCGGACAAACCTACTATTTTGCAGTTGACAGTTTCAATGAAGGAGGCATTACCCGTGGTGATGTAATAAAAGAAGATGAATAATCCTTATGCATGTATGAAGATGAAAAAGTATATCTTGTATTTTCTTTTAGGAGCTTTGGTAAGCGGGTGTGGGGAGAATAATCCTTCGCATGTTTTAGAGGATGTCATCAAGGAAAATCCTCAGTTGAGAGAGGTGCTGAAAAGGTATGAGGCTGATACGCTGAAATTGCGGGCGGCCGAGTTTCTGATAGAGAATCTTCCGTATTATTGTTCGTACGAAGGCGAGCAGGTGGAGCATTATCAGAAACAGTTCGAACTTTACGGTACCGGACTGTATACCCCCGGTGAAGTGCAGGATTCAATCCGGAAAATGTATGGACGCATTAATCTTAGAAAATCAACGGTTAAGCCTGATTTAGAGCTTCCGGCCGGTTTCCTGATAGACAATATTGAATGGGCGTTTAAAGTCTGGAGCGAACAGCCGTGGGGTAAGAATGTAGCTTTCGCTGATTTTTGCGAATACATTCTTCCTTACAGGATAGAAGACGAGCCTTTAAAACCTTGGCGCGAGAAGGTATACAATGCTTTCAATCCTATATTGGACTCCGTCAGGGCACTTCCTGAGGCGCAAGACCCTTTGTTTGTTTCGCAGGTATTGATAGTTTGTTTCAAAGATAGCATTAATCAAACGCGAAGTACATATATCCCCCCATCTGAACTATGTATTTGTAGGGCTTCGGCGTGCCGGAAAGTCTTACCTGATGTACCAGCAAATACAAAACTTGTTGGATGAGGGATGCCTTCCGGAAGAGATTCTTTATTTCAACTTTGAAGACGACCGCCTGGTAGACTTGACTGTACAGGACTTAGACCTTATCAAAGTCTGCTATGAAGAACTATATCCGCATCAGCCTATTTTCTTTCTGGATGAAATACAGATTGTAGAACATTGGGAAAAGTTTGCACGACGACTGGCAGACCAACAGTACCGGGTTTATATCACCGGAAGTAATGCCAAAATGCTCAGTTCCGAAATAGCCACTACACTGGGCGGACGTTACATTGTGCAAAATGTATATCCCTTCTCTTTCCCGGAATACCTGAAAGCCAATAAAGTGGAAATAGGACCGACGTGGTACTACAAAAACCGCACAGAAGTAGTCCGTACCTTTTCCGACTACTTTAATTACGGTGGCTTGCCCGAACTTCTATTGATAGAGACTATTGAAAAGCGGCAATGGCTCAGCAACCTATTCAACAAAATCTTCTTTGGAGATTTGATAACCCGCTATTCCATACGCAACGACCAAGCAATGAGAGTACTGATTCGCAAACTGGCCGAGAGTGTAAAGCAACCTTCTTCTTTCAATCGCCTGAGCAATGTAGTTTCATCCACAGGCACCAAAGTATCGACAGATACAATTATCGATTACTTGAACTTCCTGCAGGCCACATGGTTGTTTTTCTCACTTGAGAACTATGCCAGCAAACTGGTAGAAAAGGTTTCAAACCGGAAATATTATTTCATAGACAATGGGCTACTGAATCTATTCCTGTTGGACCCCATCACTTCACTATTGGAGAACATGGTTGCCATCTCTCTTAAAAAGAAGTACGAAGAGGAGCTTTATTTCTATCAGCAGAATATAGAGGTTGACTTCTTTGTCCCTACCGCTAATTTGGCCGTACAGGTTTCGTACAGCTTAAAAGAGGAAAACACCCGCAAACGGGAAACAGACGCCTTAATAAAGATGGCGGCTACGCAGAAAGTGGAAACACTGCTTATTATCACATACAGTGAAGAAGAAACCATTCAGAAAGACGGAAGAGAAATAAAAGTCATTCCTATATGGAAATGGTTGCTGGACGGCGACACTATTTCCCCCGCAAATCATCTTTAGGTATCGTCGTCTCACTACCATCGCGCGTAGCAATGTAGTGCGGCGACATAATCTCGATGCCCTCTTCATTGAAGCGGTCCTGAATATTCTGGTGCAGGTCGGAGTAAACCTGTGCCAACTGATTGGCATCCTTTATATAGGCATTCACCTGATAGACCGGATAATAATCCTGTAGAGATGTTTCCAGTACAAACGGACGCGGGTCGTCCACTACTCCGGGCGTATTCAGCGCAGCCTCCACCAGCAACTGATGCGTTTTCCGCCAAGGAATGTCATACCCCACACTCACTTCCGAATGGATAATCAACCCGTAATCGCGTGCCGACTGACTGAAATTCACCGTATGCGAAGACATGATGAAAGAGTTCGGGATAGTTACCACCTCATTCTTCGGCGTACGGATACGCGTCACTAACGGAGTCTTCTCTATTACATTGCCCGTAGTATCATTCAGTTTGATGCGGTCGCCCAATTTGAAGGGACGCATATAAGTGATTACTAATCCCGCAATAATATTTCCGATCACCGTACTTGAACCCAACGAAACAATCAATCCCACAAAGACCGATATTCCCTGGAAAACGCCCGACTTAGAACCCGGCAGATAGGGATAAATCATCGCAATCATAAATGCATAAAGCAGGAAACGCACAATGTGAAACGTCGGCATAGCCCAATCGGCATAGAAACCTCCGATTTTCAGCCGCTCCGATTGAATTTCACTGGCAAGATAGCGCACCAACCTTACCAGATACTTCACGGCAAGCCATATCACAAAGATAGTAAACAGATTGGGGATATATTCCACTATGCCCAGGAAGATACTCTTTATCGGATCCCATATATACGAGAACAACTTGTAAGCAAGATCTTTTGTCTGAGGAAATATGGAGAAAAGCAGAGGCACCGTCAGCACCAACTGAAGCAGCATCACTGCATAACGCAATAGGTTTGCCAGAAAAACAAGCAGGTTCACCTGTTTCTGTGTATCCAGCAATTCATAATCCTGAATGGAGATAGGCTTCAGTTTGGTATCTTTCAGCCGTTGAATACGGACTTTCAGCTTATTGAACAACCAAGTGGTGAGTTTAAACAGCAGATACTGACCGATGATGACAAGAATAAAATAGAGAATGCGTTTGCCAAGCTGCCACAGACTATGCTCGTCTTTCATCACTTTGAGCTTATCCACTACCACCTTCCGCTTAGAGGCTGCCAACTCATCGCGCGTGCAGCCTTCCCAAAGCCCGTCCTGGTCAGTGAATGAAGTCAGAACCTTGTTTCCATACATCAAATCGGTAACAATATCGCTACGTTCTATATACACCGAGTCCGGTTGCAAATTAAACCGTTTGCCCAGTTCCGTAATGGCTGCTGCGTTCATCTCGGCACGTTGCTGGGGAGAATGTCCGCCCCGCTTGGCAAACAAGTAATACAACGTGTCACCTTCCACCACCACAGCAACACCCGGAGTCACCCTCCGAAGTGAATCGATGCGCAGGCGTTGCTGTGCCAGTTTGAGGGAGTCCGCCGCATCATACTTCAGCTTCATCTGCTCAATCTCCATCCTGAGATTGGCTTCATTCAGCCGGGCAGCTTCCAACTCCTGCCGTATCTTTAACTTATATACCGAATCAGTATCTACTCTGAGCGGCGCAACCGCTCCCAACGAATCTTCATTAAAAATATCCATTACCTTCTCTACCAACTGGGCAGATGCCTCACACACAGGTAGAAGCAACAGACAGATGCATATTGCGCTAATTCTTTTCATAAATACTCAATAAGACTCAATTAAAATCAGTTTGCACTATCATAACTGTAGTATCCGTCATAGAAAACAGGATGACAGTTACTCCGGACCTTAAGTTTAATTAACGCGCCAAACATACGGAATGTTTTTCACTTTTCATGAAAGGAATTAATTATATTTGCACCCAAATCAGTATTTTTATGGATATTCTCTTTCTTATCGGAGGTCTTCTCCTCATCCTTTTAGGTGCCAATGGGCTGACAGACGGAGCCGCATCCGTTGCCAAACGTTTTCATATTCCGTCCATCGTCATCGGACTTACCATCGTTGCTTTCGGAACTTCCGCTCCGGAACTGACGGTCAGTGTATCTTCCGCCCTGAAAGGAAGTGCGGACATCGCCATAGGAAATGTGGTAGGCAGCAATATATTCAACACGCTGATGATTGTGGGTTGCACGGCTCTCTTCGCCCCTATCGTCATTTCCAGGAATACGTTGCGCAAGGAAATCCCCCTCTGCATCCTCTCATCTATCGTACTGCTGATTTGTGCCAATGATGTGCTACTGGACCATAGCCAGGAAAACATACTCAGCACCACGGACGGGTTGATATTGCTTTGCTTCTTCATCATCTTCCTCGGATATACCTTTGCCATCGCCTTTCAGGAGAAAAAAGAAGGAGAAGAGGAGGAAGAAATCAAGCAAATGCCCATGTGGCGCTCCATACTCTATATAATAGGCGGACTGGGTGCGCTGATTGCCGGCGGCAGTTTCTTTGTGGACGGTGCCAGTGGCATTGCACGCAGCCTGGGAGTTAGTGAATCCGTCATCGGACTGACACTCGTGGCAGGCGGTACGTCTCTGCCCGAACTTGCCACTTCCATCGTAGCCGCCCTGAAGAAAAACCCGGAGATTGCCATCGGAAACGTAATCGGAAGCAATCTTTTCAATATATTCTTTGTACTGGGATGCAGCGCCTCTATCACACCGCTACATCTGACGGGTATCACCAATCTGGACCTGCTGGTACTGGTAGGTTCAAGTATCCTGCTATGGGTATTCGGATTGTTCTTTGCCAAGCGAACTATCACACGCATCGAAGGCAGCATACTGATACTTTGTTACATAGCTTATACAGTGGTACTTATTTACAATTAGTTTTTATCCCCGTCGCGTGGTATTTTAAAGATTATCATGTATCTTTGCCACCTCATTAGACATAAAATTATGGCAATAACAATCAAAAAAGTTTCCACAACTAAAGAGTTGAAACGGTTCATCCGCTTCAACTACCGGTTATACAAAGGCAATCCTTACTCCGTCCCCGACCTTTACGACGATATGCTCAACACTTTCAGCAAAAAGAAGAATGCGGCATTCGAATTCTGCGAAGCAGAGTATTTCTTAGCTTACAAGGACAACCAAATAGTGGGACGCGTAGCTGCTATCATCAACCACAAAGCCAATCAAACCTGGGATAAGAAGAATGTCCGCTTCGGCTGGATTGATTTTATTGACGACCCCGAAGTCTCCGATGCACTGATTCGCACAGTGGAAGAATGGGGAAAAGAGCGTGGAATGACTCACATACAAGGTCCGCTGGGCTTCACCGACTTCGACGCAGAGGGTATGCTCATTGAAGGCTACGACCAACTCAGCACCATGGCAACCACCTACAACTACCCTTACTATCCGCAACACATGGAGCGCATGGGCTTTGAGAAGGATGCCGACTGGGTGGAATTCAAAATCTACATTCCGGATGCCATACCGGACAAGCACAAGCGCATTTCCGACCTTATCCAACGAAAATATAACCTCAAGATAAAGAAATACACATCAGCCAAGAAGATTGCCCGCGAATACGGTCAGGCCATCTTTGAACTGATGAACGAAGCGTATAAACCCCTGTTCGGCTATTCCGCCCTGTCGCAACGGCAGATTGACCAATACGTGAAGATGTACCTCCCCATCGTGGACCTCCGCATGGTGACACTTATCACGGATGCCGACGACCAGTTGATTGCTGTAGGTATTTCCATGCCATCCCTGTCCGAAGCTTTGCAGAAAGCACACGGACGGTTATTGCCCTTCGGATGGTATTATCTGCTGAAAGCGCTGTTCATGAAACGACGTGCCAAGATGTTGGATTTACTGCTCGTAGCCGTGAAGCCGGAGTACCAGAACAAAGGTGTTAACGCATTGTTATTTTCCGATTTAATTCCGGTTTATCAAAAATTAGGTTTTATATTTGCAGAGAGCAACCCTGAGTTGGAACTGAACGGCAAGGTACAAGCCCAATGGGAATACTTCGAAACCGAACAGCATAAGCGACGCAGGGCGTTCATTAAAGAAATTAAATAAAGAGGGGACAAGGAGACAAGTTAACAAGGGGGGCACTATATTTGCACCATAATGAAAGACAGACTATTTCCCTCGTCAACTTGTCAACTGTAAACCTCGTCAACTAAATAAGAACTTATGGAAGAAATCAACGGACTGATGCCCGAAGGTAATAATGTAGAATATACGGAAGACAACATTCGTCATCTTGACGACATGGAGCACATCCGTGTCCGTTCGGGCATGTATATCGGTCGTCTGGGCGACGGTACGCAGAACGACGACGGTATCTATGTATTGCTGAAAGAGGTAATGGACAACAGCATCGATGAATTCAAAATGGGTGCGGGTAAACGGATTGAGATAAGCATTGAGGATAACCTCCGCGTCAGCGTGCGCGACTATGGTCGTGGCATTCCGCAAGGAAAGCTGATTGAAGCGGTGAGCAAACTCAATACCGGCGGTAAATACGACAGCAAGGCTTTTAAGAAGAGCGTCGGACTGAACGGTGTGGGTATCAAAGCCGTGAACGCACTTAGCAGCCGTTTTGAAGTACACAGCTACCGTGAAGGTAAAGTCCGTATCGCCATTTTTGAAAAAGGAAACCTGATAAGCGACGTGACGGAGGCCTGCAACGAAGACAGCGGAACATATATCTTCTTCGAACCGGACGGCTCGTTGTTTCAAAACTATTCCTTCCAACCCAACTTCGTAGAGAACCTGTTGCGCAACTACACCTATCTTAATACGGGACTTTCCATCATCTATAACGGTCAGCGCATCATCTCCCGCCACGGTCTGGAAGATTTGCTGAACGACAACATGACCGCACAGGGGTTGTATAACATCATCCATCTGAAAGGAGAGGATATTGAAATAGCCTTTACGCACACCAATCAATACGGCGAAGAATATTACTCCTTCGTCAACGGCCAGCATACCACACAGGGTGGAACGCACCAGAGTGCTCTCAAAGAGCATATCGCCCGCACCATCAAGGAGTTCTACAATAAGAATCAGGAGTATGCCGACATCCGCAACGGTATCGTTGCCGCCATCGCCATCAATGTGGAGGAACCTCAGTTCGAGGGACAGACGAAAACCAAGCTCGGTTCGCCTTCCATGTCTCCCGGCGGTGTAAGCGTGAATAAATATGTAGGTGATTTCATCAAGACGGAAGTGGACAACTATCTCCACAAGAACCCCTTAGTATCGGAAGTCATGCTGCAAAAGATACAAGACTCCGAGAAAGAGCGCAAAGCCATTGCCGGCGTAACCAAGCTGGCGCGCGAACGTGCCAAGAAAGCCAACCTGCACAACCGCAAGTTGCGCGACTGCCGTTACCACCTCAACGATGGCAAAGGCAAGGACCAGGAAGCAGAATCCTGCATCTTCATCACCGAGGGTGACTCCGCCAGCGGTTCCATCACCAAGAGCCGTGATGTGAACACACAAGCCGTATTCAGCCTTCGTGGTAAACCCCTGAACTCGTTTGGCCTGACCAAGAAGGTGGTATATGAAAACGAAGAATTCAACCTGTTGCAAGCTGCCCTGAACATTGAGGACGGTATTGAAGGACTGCGTTACAACAAAGTGATTGCCGCCACCGATGCCGATGTGGACGGCATGCACATCCGCCTGCTGCTCATCACATTCTTCCTGCAATTCTTCCCGGACTTAATCAAGAAAGGGCATGTATATATATTGCAAACTCCGCTGTTCCGCGTGCGCAATAAGAAAAAGACCACTTATTGCTATACGGAAGAAGAACGGCAGAAAGCGATTGAGGAGCTGGGACCGAATCCAGAAATCACCCGCTTTAAAGGTCTGGGAGAAATTTCACCTGATGAATTCAGGCACTTTATTGGCAAGGATATGCGTCTGGAACAGGTTACTCTGCGTAAGACGGACCTCGTAAAAGAGTTATTGGAATTCTACATGGGTAAGAATACCATGGAACGGCAAAACTTTATTATCAACAATCTGGTTATAGAAGAAGACTTGGCATCATGAGAAGAGCAATCTTTCCGGGAACATTCGACCCGTTCACCATCGGTCACTCCTCAGTAGTGGCGCGCGCACTGACTTTTATGGATGAAGTCATTATCGGAATTGGTATCAACGAGAACAAAAACACCTATTTCCCGATTGAGAAGCGCGTGGAAATGATACGGAACTTCTACCGGAACGAGCCACGCATCAAAGTATATTCTTACGATTGCCTGACGATTGATTTTGCCCAGCAGGTGAATGCCCAATTCATCGTCCGTGGCATCCGCACTGTGAAAGACTTCGAATACGAAGAAACCATTGCAGACATCAACCGCAAACTGGCAGGCATCGAAACTATCCTGCTCTTTACCGAGCCCGAACTGACGTGTATCAGTTCGACCACTGTCCGCGAGCTGCTACAGTTCGGCAAAGACATCAGCCAGTTTATTCCCGAAGGAATGGAGATTTAGTGATTAGTGAATTAGTGATAAGCAAAAAAGAATGATGAAGAAACTTCTTATCTTTATAATATGTATATGTGGTGCCATGACTTACATGCAGGCACAAAAGATGGGCAACGCTGCTGCCCGCAAGTTACAAATGGCAGAATTCGCCATTGCCAACCTGTATGTAGACTCGGTGGACGAAAACAAACTGGTGGAAGAAGCGATTATCCGCATGCTGGCACAACTTGACCCGCACTCCACATACAACGATGCCGAGGAAGTGAAAAAGATGAACGAACCTCTGCAAGGCAATTTTGAAGGTATCGGCGTGCAGTTCCAGATGATAGAAGACACCTTATTAATTATACAGCCCGTCAGCAACGGCCCCTCTGAAAAGGTGGGTATCCTGGCAGGTGACCGTATCGTTGCAGTAAACGACAGTGCCATTGCCGGCGTGAAGATGTCGACAGAAGATATCATGGCACGCTTGCGCGGACCGAAAGACTCGGAAGTTAAACTGACTATTGTCCGCCGCGGGGTGGACGACCCTCTGCTTTTCACCGTAAAGCGTGATAAAATTCCCATTCTCAGTCTGGATGCTTCTTATATGATACAGCCCAAAACAGGCTATATCCGTATCAACCGTTTCGGTGCCACTACCGCCGAAGAATTTACGACCGCCCTCAAAGGATTACAAAAACAGGGCATGAAAGACCTGATACTCGACCTGCAAGGCAATGGCGGCGGCTATCTGAATGCGGCTATCGACCTTGCCAATGAATTCCTGCAACAGAAAGAGCTTATCGTATATACTGAAGGAAGAACCTCACAGCGCAGCAACTTCTACGCCAGGGGTACGGGTAACTTCAAGAATGGACGCCTCATTGTGTTGGTCGATGAATATTCCGCTTCCGCAAGCGAAATCGTGACCGGTGCCGTACAGGACTGGGACAGAGGTTTAGTTGTGGGACGACGCTCTTTTGGCAAAGGTTTAGTTCAGCGGCCCATCGACCTGCCCGACGGTTCCATGATACGTCTGACTATTGCCCGCTATTACACCCCTTCCGGTCGCTGCATCCAGAAGCCTTATGACCATACCGCCAACCTGGATAGTCCCAGACTTAAAGGCGAGAATACTCAGGAAAAATACAACATGGATTTGGTAGAGCGCTTCAACCGTGGAGAGATGATGCACGCCGACAGTATCCACTTCCCCGACTCACTGAAGAATTCCACCAAAAAGCTGAAACGTACCGTATATGGCGGCGGTGGTATCATGCCCGATTACTTCGTACCGATTGACACCACCCAATACACCGATTACCACCGGAACCTGGTTGCCAAAGGCGTTGTCATCAAAGCAACGACAAAGTACATCGAGAACCACCGGAAAGAGTTACAGGAAAAATATAAGAAGTTCGACTCCTTCAACAGTAAGTTCGAGATAGACGAACAGATGCTTGCAGACATACGTGCTGCTGCCGAAAAGGAAAAGATTGAGTTCAATGAAGAGCAATACAACAAATCATTGCCTTTGATTAAGACACAATTGAAAGCCTTGATTGCCCGCGACCTGTGGGATATGAACGAATACTTCCAGGTGATAAACACCACGAACAACAGCGTACAACAAGCGCTCAAGATTTTGGACGAAAAGATTTACGAGCAGAAACTGTCCTTTTAATTACCGAACAACCATTTATTAAGCCAGCGGTTCACATAGATATTGACTACCGCACATCCGGCTCCGATGACTGCACCCGCCAGTACATCGGACGGATAGTGCACACCTTCATTCATACGGGATACCCCGACAGAGCATGCCCACAAGGCGGAAGGAGCTATCACGTACCACTTCGGATACCTCACACAAAGCGAGGTTGCCAGTGCAAAAGCAGTTGCCGTATGCCCCGAAGGAAAGGAAGGACTGCTTTCGTAGCTATAAGCATGCACCCGGTCGGGATAACGGTCGAACGGACGTTCACGGTCTATAAGATATTTCATGCCATAAGTCACCACAAAAGCACCGGCGACACTGGTTCCTACATATATGGCATCCTTCAATAATTCGCGGTCTTTCTTTACCCAGGCAGCCAACGCCATTGCTACAGGGACTCCCACAGCAATGTAAGGTTCTGTACGGGAAATTATTTTATTATAGTTGCGAATAAATTTACCATCCCAACTATTTATTTTATGTAAAGTATTAATGTCCCAGTTTTGTGCGGAAATACTGAATACAACTAAGGAAGCAAAAAATACAAAAAAAATAGTCCGTTTCATGCAGTCTTTCTTATAGTTTGCTGCAAAGATAGACGATTTTGTTAGAGTATTCACAAAAAAATTCTATCTTTGTTGCCATAATTTTAGTAATTCGTCTTATATTTCATGACAAAAGACACTCTTTGTACACGGCAAGTAGATTGTAGTCTGTGCCCGAAAGTTTCTGAGGGGACGTTGGCATACCGCCAATATCCTCAGGGGCAGCATTTCTCTGCAGAGAAGTGTACACAAAATTGCATGATTTTTGTATTGAAGGGTGAGTTACTGGTAAATAGTAACGAATATCCGGGAACTACTCTTCAAAGTAAACAATGTGTTTTGCAAGCCATCGGTTCGAAAATGGAACTACTGGCGCTGACCGATGTAGAATATATCGCTTATTGGTTTACGGAACTCCCTGTTCTGTGCGAGGACCGCTATAAGGATATTCTGGAACGCTCCGAAGCTCCACTGACCTACACGCCACTGATAGCCAACGCAAAACTGGAACGTTTGCTACACGATATCGTCGATTATTTCAAGGAACAACCCGCCGCTTGCGGAAAATATCTCGATCTTAAGCGTCAGGAACTGGTTTACATATTGACCTGCTATTATCCAATACGCCAGATAAGCACCTTCTTCTACCCCATCAGTACTTATACTGAAAGTTTCCATTATTTCATTATGCAGAACTACGACAAGGTGAAGAATGTGGAAGAATTTGCCCATCTGGGAGGATATACCACCACTACATTCCGCCGCTTGTTTAAAAATATGTACAATGTACCTGTATATGAATGGATATTGGACAAGAAGCGTGAAGGCATTCTGAACGACCTGCAATTCACTAAACAACGTGTTTCGGTCATCAGTGCGCGATATGGTTTCGACTCCTTGTCCCATTTCGCCCACTTCTGCAAAGATTCCTTTGGAGATACGCCCCGGGCCCTGCGGAAACGTGCCGCCAATGGAGAAAAAATCACTATCATAAAAGAGAAAGGAGACGAGGGAGGAAGGGAACAAGGAGACAAAGAAGACTAATCGACTCTTGTCCCCTTGTCTCCTTATCCCCTTGTCGGCTTGTTCCCTTGTTGCCTTGTCAACTTCTATCTCCTGTTTTAATTACGGAATTATTTCTTTAATTCCTTGTTTAATCAATGTATTTCTTCTATTTTTGCGGGAAATTAGCGGGAAGCTCTAAGGAAAAGCAAATTTTCGAACTATTAAATAATTTAAATTCAATCATTTATGTGGTTAAGTAATTCATCTGTAGGAAGGAAAGTGGTGATGAGCGTTACCGGTATCGCCCTTGTCCTGTTTCTGACGTTTCACATGGCGATGAACCTGGTTGCATTAATCTCGGCAGAGGGATACAACATGGTTTGTGAGTTCCTGGGAGCAAACTGGTATGCCTTGGTGGCTACGGTAGGTTTGGCTGCCCTTTTCATCATTCACATCATCTACGCCTTCTGGCTGACGATGCAAAACCGCAAAGCGCGCGGTAGCGAGCGCTATGCTGTAGTAGACAAACCCAAGACTGTGGAATGGGCTTCTCAGAACATGCTCGTGCTGGGTCTTATCGTAATCGTAGGCCTGGGTCTTCACTTGATTAACTTCTGGGCAAAGATGCAGCTCCCCGAGTTGATGCACAACATGGGTATGTGTGCTGACGCAACTGCACTGGAATTCGCCGCTAACGGTGTTCATCACATTGAAAACACATTCAGCAATCCGGTATACGTAGTGCTTTACCTCATTTGGCTCGCTGCATTGTGGTTCCACCTGACTCACGGTTTCTGGAGCTCCATGCAATCCCTGGGCTGGAACAACAAAGTATGGATTAACCGTTGGAAATGCATTTCTAACATCTACTCCACTATCGTTGTTGTATGCTTCGCCCTGGTAGTTGTCGTATTCTTTGCAAAATCAATTATGTAGTAAACAAGGAGACAAGATACAAGGGAACAAGACAAAAAAGCATTCTCCTCGTAAACTTGTCAACTGTAGCCTCGTAAACTTTAAAAAAAATAGCATTATGACTAAGATAGATTCAAAAATTCCGGAAGGACCGGTGGCTGAGAAATGGACCAACTATAAAGCTCACCAGAAATTAGTTAACCCCGCCAATAAGCGTCGTTTGGATATCATCGTGGTAGGTACGGGATTGGCAGGTGCTTCTGCCGCCGCTTCACTCGGTGAAATGGGTTTCAGAGTATTCAACTTCTGTATTCAGGATTCTCCGCGTCGTGCACACTCCATTGCTGCACAGGGCGGTATCAACGCTGCTAAGAATTACCAAAACGACGGTGACTCTGTTTACCGTCTGTTCTATGATACTGTAAAAGGTGGTGACTATCGTGCCCGCGAAGCTAACGTTTATCGCTTGGCAGAGGTATCCAACGCCATCATCGACCAATGTGTGGCACAAGGTGTTCCCTTTGCCCGCGAATACGGCGGCCTGCTGGACAACCGTTCTTTCGGTGGTGCCCAGGTATCACGTACGTTCTATGCCCGCGGTCAAACCGGACAGCAGTTGTTGCTGGGTGCTTACTCTGCACTGAGCCGCCAGGTAAATGCAGGTACTGTGAAACTGTACACCCGTTATGAAATGCAGGATGTTGTCCTCATCGACGGACGTGCACGCGGTATCATTGCTAAAGACCTCGTTACCGGTAAACTGGAACGTTTCGCTGCCCACGCAGTAGTTATTGCTACCGGTGGTTACGGAAATGCCTACTTCCTGTCTACCAACGCTATGACTTGTAACTGTACGGCCGCTATATCTTGCTATCGCAAGGGTGCATGGATGGCCAACCCGGCTATGGTACAGATTCACCCCACTTGTATTCCTGTTCACGGTGATAAGCAGTCTAAACTGACTTTGATGTCGGAGTCCCTGCGTAACGACGGTCGCATCTGGGTTCCGAAGAAGAAAGAAGATGCCATAAAACTCCAGAAGGGTGAAATCAAGGGAAGCGATATTCCCGAAGAAAACCGCGACTATTACTTGGAACGCCGCTATCCGGCATTCGGTAACTTAGTGCCGCGTGACGTTGCCAGCCGTGCTGCTAAGGAACGTTGCGATGCTGGTTTCGGTGTGAACAATACAGGCTTGGCAGTATTCCTCGATTTCTCTGAGGCTATCAGCCGTTTAGGTATTGATATTGTTCTCCAGCGTTATGGTAACCTCTTCGATATGTACGAGGAAATCACTGACGTTAATCCGGGTGAGCTGGCAAAAGAAATTGCCGGTGTGAAATATTATAATCCGATGATGATTTATCCGGCTATCCACTACACAATGGGTGGTATCTGGGTTGACTACGAATTGATGACCTCTATCAAGGGTCTGTTCGCTATCGGTGAGTGTAACTTCTCCGACCACGGTGCAAACCGCCTTGGCGCTTCTGCATTGATGCAAGGTCTGGCTGACGGTTACTTCGTATTGCCTTACACTATTCAGAATTATCTGGCCGACCAGATTACAGTTCCCCGTTTCTCTACCGACCTGCCTGAATTTGCAGCAGCAGAGAAAGCTATCCAGGAGAAAATCAACTGGATGATGAACATCAAGGGCAAGAAGTCGGTAGACTCTATCCACAAGGAACTGGGTCACGTAATGTGGGAATATGTAGGTATGGGCCGTACAGCAGAAGGCTTGAAGACCGGTATTGCTAAACTGAAAGAAATCCGTAAGACATTTGAAAAAGACTTGTTCATCCCCGGAGATAAAGAAGGTATGAACGTAGAGCTGGATAAAGCTATCCGCCTGTACGACTTCATTATCATGGGTGAATTGGTTGCTTACGACGCTCTGAACCGTAACGAAAGCTGCGGTGGTCACTTCCGTGAAGAATACCAGACTGAGGAAGGCGAAGCAAAACGTGATGACGAAAACTACTTCTACGTTGCTTGCTGGGAATATCAAGGCTCCGACGAAAAAGCTCCTGAGTTGCTGAAAGAACCGTTGGTTTACGAAGCAATCAAGGTACAGACTCGTAACTATAAGAGCTAATCGGGAAGTTGAACATTTAAAGAATTAAAGAAAATGGATAAAAATATATCATTCACGCTCAAGGTATGGCGCCAGAAAGGTCCGAAAGCAAAAGGTACTTTTGAAACATACCCAATGAAAGATATCCCCGGTGACACTTCATTCCTCGAAATGCTGGATATCTTGAACGAAGAACTTATCAGCAAAGGTGAAGAGCCGGTTGTATTCGATCATGACTGTCGCGAAGGTATCTGCGGTATGTGTTCACTCTACATTAACGGACATCCTCATGGTCCTGCAACAGGTGCTACTACCTGCCAGATCTATATGCGCCGTTTCAACGATGGTGACACTATCACTGTTGAACCGTGGCGTTCTGCAGGTTTCCCGGTAATCAAGGACTTGATGGTAGACCGTACAGCTTACGATAAGATTATGCAAGCCGGTGGTTATGTCAGCATACGTACAGGTTCTCCTCAGGACGCCAACGCTATCCTGATTCCGAAGCAGATTGCCGACGAA
>ULMJ01008181.1_pt1 | contig 32089 bp, 26 predicted proteins | sample 1951641 | NCBI WGS metagenome assembly ULMJ01 (sample SAMEA4835550, study PRJEB28245) | human gut metagenome | biome: gut microbiome; material: fecal sample | place: Denmark | collected 2008 | reverse complement strand
CAGATAGTCCGCAAATCATTTCATTCAAATCTGTGCAGAAATGAAGTGTCCGGTTCGGAATTAACCCTTATTCATAAATCACATATCAGGCACCTTTATCTTTTCCGGATTCTCTTCCCTGAACTTCTTGAAATCATTCTCTATCAAGTCCCTCAAATCTTTCAGGAACTCTTCACTGCATTCTTCTTTTGCCAGAGAATAATAATATTCCAAAGTCTGTAATGCAAACTTATCTTTTCCAATCAGGGCAAATGCGGGAATTTCGTTTTTAACCGCATTGCGTACTAATATTGCTTGGTCTCTCATGGTGAACGTTTTTTCTGCAAATATACATTTACTTGTGATTACTTTTAATGAGCGAATACATTTTCATGTCCAGAACGCAACCGTTTTTAATCGCGTTACTCCTGAGGGTTCCCTCACATTGGAATCCGCTCTTTTCAAGAATCCGGCAGGAAGCGATGTTCCGGGCAAAAGGTTCTGCAAAAATGCGGATAATATCAGTGTTGTCAAAAACATATTGGCATGTCTGTTTGATGGCACTGGTTCCTAATCCTTTTCCCCAGAAAGGTTTTGCTATGTAATATCCCATTTCGGCTGTGCGGAAGTGGATATTGTCTTGACGAAACACACCGATACTTCCTACTACTCTGTCATCGGCGGTAATGGCAAAGGCGATAATGTTGTTCTTGTCTGCCTTTAGCATCTCGTTGATGAAGAACTTTGCATCATCTTCGGTATAAGGATAAGGTATACCATCTCTCAGGTTATCCAGGATGTTTTTGTTATTTATTGCTGAAGCGAGTTCAGCAGCATCTTCCATTTTCCACGGCCTGATTTTACATTCCATATCAGTTCCCTTTCTTTTTATGAGTCTGTTTAATAACGGACAAATATAAGAAACTTTATTTTTAACCACTCCTTTAATAAATGCAAAAAGTGAAATGCCCGATTTAACTTCATCCTTTTTTCTGTTTCTAACCTAACAAAGCTAAGAAACAGAATTGATGATAAACGAGGATAAGATCCGGCAGGTATATGCTTCTGACCCCAAGAAAGGCTTTAAAATGCTGATGGATAACTTCCAAGAACCTATATACTATTATATACGGCGTTTGGTGGTGTCGCATGAAGATGCAGAAGATGTTCTTCAGGAGGTTTTTATTCGGGTATACCGCAATATGGAGCAGTTTCGTGGTGAAAGTTCGCTGAGTACCTGGATTTACAGGATTGCAACCAACGAAAGTCTGCGTCTGCTGAATACACGGAAGAATGAAGAAGCCATTCCGTCGGAAGAAATACAGGAAGAATTGATTGGTAAACTGAAAGCGTCCGATTACATTGATTATGAAAATGAGTTGGCAGTCAAATTTCAGGAAGCCATATTGAGCTTGCCGGAAAAACAACGGCTGGTATTTAACCTGCGCTACTACGATGAGCTTGATTACGAAGAAATCAGCCGCATACTGGATAGCAAGGTCGACACTCTCAAAGTGAATTATCACTATGCAAAAGAGAAAATAAAAGAATACATCTTAAATAGATAAGGACGATGAATAAAGAATTTGATTTTGACGATATAGGTAAAAAGATGCCTTACCGCACTCCCGATAATTTCTTTGAGGATATGCAGCAAAAGGTAATGGAACACACGTATGGCGGACAGCGCCGGAAGCATCGTTTGCAGATACTATTTTCTACTGCGATAGCTGCGGCGGCAGTGCTGGCCGGGGTGTTGTTCATCCCATCCCATCTCCAGCCGGAAGATGTGACTAACGGGACTTCGGATATGCTTGCCATTGAAAGAAGCAGTAGTGACCCGGCGGACAAATGGATTCACGAATTGTCGGACGAGGAGTTGGAAGAGCTCGTCAACTTCTCCGAAAATGATATATTTCTAAATTAGGTATTAATAAAAAAACAAGAAGATTATGAAGACTAAATTTATCTACGTACTCATGGCAACCCTACTGATTGGTAGCCAGACAATTTCTGCACAGAACAAGGACAATAGAGATAACAAACAACGTCCTACGCCCGAACAGATGGCGAAAAGACAAACAAACCAGATGGTGAAGACACTGATGCTGGATGATGCTACGGCAGCTAAGTTCACTCCGGTTTACGAGAATTATCTGAAAGAGTTGCGCGAATGCCGGATGATGAACCGCAGGGATAGGATGAAGAATAATAATGCGGAAACAAAACAAACTCCTAAACCTGTACTGACGGATAAGGAAATAGAAAAGCAGATAAAGGACCAGTTTGCACAAAGTCGTAAGATACTGGACATTCGCGAAAAATACTACAATGAATTTAGTAAGATTCTGTCTCCTAAACAGATTATGAAGATTTATCAGACTGAGAAGAGTAATGCGAATAAATTCAGAAAAGAATTTGACCGGAGGAAAGGACATAAAGCGGGAGATGGGAGAAGGCATGGGGCAGGAAGGCCAATGAATTAAGCTACGAGTTACAAGCTACGAGCTACGAGTTGCTGCGCTCACTTATAGGTGGGCAATATAAAGATTGGCCGGCTATCATGCCGAAAGGTACTCGTAGCTCGTAGCTTGTAGCTCGTCACTCTAAAAAACTCCAACTCTCAAAACTTCAACAGGGTTAATTTGTTGTAGATACTCAAATTGATAAAAAGAAAACCCTGAGGAATGTTTCAAAGGCTCAAAAACTTGAAAAAACTAAGGACATGGTATGTCGTGAAACTGAAATTGGTTGACGCACGCCTGTACTTCGTCAGTATCTTCGTTGGATTGCTGACGGGGCTTGTAGCCGTTCCTTATCATTATTGTCTGTACTACTTCTTCCATCTCCGTAGCGAGTTTTTCTCTTTCCGTCCACCATGGTACTGGCATATCCCACTCTTCTTATTATTCTGGGGTATATTGATATTCGTATCGTGGCTCGTGATGAAGATGCCGCTTATTACCGGTGGGGGTATTCCTCAAACACGTGCTGCCATAAACGGGCGTATCTCTTATAAACATCCTTTCATAGAAATGATAGCCAAGTTTGTAGGTGGCATACTTTCTTTTGCGGCGGGCTTATCGTTGGGACGTGAAGGACCTTCTGTACAAATCGGTTCGTATGTGGGATGTCTCGTTGCCCGTTGGACGCGTATTCTGCGTGGTGAAAGAAAGCAACTGCTTGCTGCCGGTGCCGGTGCCGGACTTGCTGCTGCGTTTGCCGCTCCGCTTGCATCTTCACTTCTCGTTATAGAGTCCATCGAACGCTTTGATGCTCCGAAGACCGCCATCACTACCCTGTTGGCGGGCGTAGTGGCGGGAGCTGTGGCAAGCATGGTTTTCCCGATAAATTCGTATCATCTGATACAAGTAACGGAACCTGTTTTCTCGTTCTTGATTCAGGTGAAGTACTTCCTGTTGCTGGCAGTGATTATATCCATCTGCGGAAAGGTTTATTCCTTGATAATGGTTTCATTCAAGCGGGTATATTCTACGGTGAAATCTCCTGTCTACCTCAAGATGCTCTATCTGTTGTTGGTTGCTTACATCATTTCTTTTATGCAGGTGAATCTGACGGGTGGGGGAGAAAACTTCCTTCTGGAACAGGCGCAATTTGGTGCCCATTCGCAAATTATGTGGGTAGTGGCGATGATGTTACTGCATTTCGGCTTTACCGTCATTTCCGTTTCATCCGGTTTGCCGGGTGGGAATTTTATTCCTACCTTGGTGACGGGTGGTTTGCTGGGACAGATTGTCGGTCTGCTGGGAGTGGAATATGGAATTCTTGCTCCGGAGAATGTCAGTTATGTAATGCTGATTTCCATGTCTTCTTTTCTGGTAGCAGTGATTCGTACACCGTTGACGGCGATTGTGCTGATTACCGAGATAACAGGACATTTTGAAGTGTTCTATCCATCGGTGGTAGTGGGCGGACTGACTTATTATTTCACAGAACTGCTTCAGATGAAGCCTTTCAATGTGACACTTTATGAAGATATGATTAATACTCCTGCGTTTCAGGAACAAAAGCGTTATAAACTTTCGGTAGAAGTGATGACTGGTTCGTATATGGATGGAAAAGTGGTGGATGAACTCTTACTGCCGGAGAATTGTGTGATTATCAATGTGCACCGGGATGGTAAAGACCAAAAGCCCCCCGGAATGCGTTTGATTCCGGGGGACCAGGTAGATATTGAATTGGATATACAGGACATAGAAAAACTCTATGAACCACTCGTCAGTTTGGCAAATATATACTGATGAGTCCTCTATATTTTACGCCAGATTACCTATTTCGTCCAGGTTCTTCTGAATATCCTGATCAGTCAGTTCATAATTAACCAAATCGCCTGAAAGGTACTTGTCATAGGAGGTCATATCAATCAGTCCATGACCGGAGAGGTTGAATAGAATGACTTTTTCTTCACCTGTTTCCTTGCATTTGTTTGCCTCGCGAACGGCAGCGGCAATGGCGTGGCACGATTCCGGTGCAGGAATGATACCTTCTACTTGTGCAAATAAACATCCGGCTTCGAATGATTCCAGTTGCTTGATGTCCACAGCTTCCATTAAACCGTCTTTCAACAATTGCGACACGATGACGCCTGCACCGTGATAGCGCAGACCGCCCGCATGGATGTTGGCAGGAGCAAAGTTGTGTCCCAACGTGTACATCGGTAACAACGGGGTATATCCGGCTTCGTCACCGAAATCATACTGGAACTTACCGCGCGTCAGCTTCGGACAAGAAGCCGGTTCGGCAGCAATGAAACGGGTTTGTTTGCCTTCCAGAATCTTATGACGCATGAATGGGAATGCGATACCTCCGAAATTGGAACCACCACCGAAACAAGCGATAACCATGTCGGGATATTCTCCCGCCATTTCCATCTGTTTTTCAGCTTCGAGGCCGATAACCGTCTGGTGCAGGGCTACATGGCTCAATACAGAACCTAATGTGTATTTACAATTCGGCGTAGTCTGTGCCAGTTCTATAGCTTCGGAAATAGCCGTACCCAGCGAACCCTGATAGTTGGGGTGAGCTGTCAGGATATCTTTTCCTGCACGGGTGGACATGGAAGGAGACGGCGTGACCTGTGCACCGAACGTCTGCATGATGCTGCGGCGGTAAGGTTTCTGCTCATAGCTGATTTTCACCTGATAAACGGCAGCTTCCAAGCCAAACAAGCGGGCTGCATAAGCCAGTGAAGCGCCCCATTGTCCGGCACCGGTTTCAGTGGTAACATTCGTCACTCCTTCTTTTTTGCAATAATAAGCTTGGGGAATGGCGGAGTTCAGCTTGTGCGAACCCATTGGGCTGACACTTTCATTTTTGAAATAAATGTGTGCCGGAGTACCTAATGCCTCTTCCAGTCCGTAGGCGCGAACCAGTGGAGTGCTACGGTAATATTTGTACATCTCCCGCACTTCTTCGGGAATTTCAATCCACTTGTCGGTCTGGTTAAGCTCCTGCTTGCACAGTTCCTGGGCGAAAATGGGATATAAATCCTCTGCTTTCAGCGGTTGTTTAGTGCCCGGGTGAAGCGGCGGCATAGGTTTGTTTACCATATCTGCCTGTATATTATACCAATAATGTGGAATTTCTTCTTCCGGAAGGAAAAATCTTTTTGTCTTGTTGCTCATAGTGGTTACTTGAATTTAAATTTTTACGAGGCCAAATGTAACTATTATTTTTAAAACAATTTCTTTTTTCTTTTGTTTTTTGTCTATAAGCGTTGTTTTGCTTATGTTTGTCCGTTTTTAAATTTGATGTCTCCATGAAGATTTATCACAAATTCTTTTTGTATCAGAATAAATGGATTCATCCGTACATTCGGATTATTCTTGGAGGGGTGACTTACATAGCCTACCTGGCTTCTATTCTGTTGATTGTGGGAGTGGTATATGAACACGGCTTTACTATTTCCGAACACGAAGCTTCTCAACTGGAAACTCTCTACCGGTTTGTGTGGGGTGTTTTCCTGACGGAGGTAACTTTGCACATCTTGTTGGAATATCAGGATACGAAGCGTAAGTTTAGTAGACTGACGTGGATACTGACCGTGTTACTCTATCTCACCCTCATTCCTGTCATTTTTCATCGGCCGGAAGAAGAGGGAGCCATCCTGCATTTCTGGGAGTTCCTGGATGGAAAGCTTTATCATATAGTGCTTCTGCTGATATTCTCGTTCTTCAACCTTTCCAATGGTTTGGTCAGGATGTTGGGGCGGCGCACAAACCCTTCCCTGATTTTGGCCGGCAGTTTCTTTATCATTATTCTTATCGGAACAGGGCTGCTGATGTTGCCGCGATGTACCATGAACGGTATTTCATGGGTGGACTCACTATTCATCTCCACCAGTGCGGTATGCGTCACGGGACTGACCTCGGTGGATGTAGCTTCCACCTTTACTACATCTGGCTTTGTGGTGATTATCCTACTAATACAGATTGGTGGTTTAGGAGTGATGACGCTGACCAGTTTCTTTGCCATGTTCTTCATGGGTAATACGTCGTTCTATAATCAGTTGGTGGTTCGTGATATGGTCAGTTCCAATTCGCTGAACTCGCTGCTTTCCACTTTGCTATATATATTAGGCTTTACGTTGGTCATTGAGGGAGCCGGTATGCTTGCCATCTGGGGTGATATTCATGGCACGATGGGGATGACGTTTGAGGAAGAAGTGGCTTTTTCGGCTTTCCATGCTATCTCTGCATTCTGTAATGCCGGATTCTCCACACTGCCGGGCAATCTTGGCAATCCGTTGGTGATGACGGGGCATAATCCATTCCTTATTTATATATCACTGTTGATTATCCTGGGCGGTATCGGTTTCCCAATATTGGTGAACCTGAAAGATATTGTGCTCCATCATCTGCGTCGGATATGGAAGTTCCTGCATACGTGGGAGTGGGACAGACACCGTTTCTATCATCTGTATAATCTCAATACAAGGATTGTGCTTATCATGACTTTCCTGTTGCTGGTGCTTGGCACGTTGCTCATCGCCCTTTTTGAGTGGAATGGCGCTTTTGCCGGAATGTCTGTAGCTGATAAATGGACGCAGGCATTCTTCAATGCAACTTGTCCGCGTACAGCCGGATTTACCAGTGTGGATTTGACTTCATTAGGGGTGCAGAGTGTATTGATTTACATTTTCCTAATGTGGGTAGGTGGTGCGGCACAGTCCACGGCAGGCGGTATCAAGGTGAATGCATTTGCGGTTGTGGTGCTGAATCTGGTTGCCGTGCTTCGCGGTACGGAGAAAGTAGAAGTCTTCGGTCGTGAGTTGTCTTACGATTCAATCCGCCGTTCCAATGCGACGGTAGTGATGTCTATCGGCGTTTTGTTTGTTTTTGTTTTTACGTTGACGATATGGGAACCTCAGGCATCTGTCATGGCACTTCTGTTTGAATGTGTATCTGCGTTGAGCACAGTAGGCTCCAGTCTCAATCTTACCCCTACATTAGGAGATAACAGTAAATTACTTGTTGCCTTCCTGATGTTTATCGGTCGCGTAGGATTGATAACACTGATGCTGGGTATCATCAAACAAAAGAAGCATACGAAATATCAGTATCCGAGCGGGCAGATTATTATTAATTAGAGTAGTTCGTAATAAGTAGTTAATAGGAGATACTCTGCATTTTAATTTTTAATTTTCAATTTTTAATTTAAAATGAAATATATTATTATCGGTTTAGGAAATTACGGGCACATGCTTGCCGAAGAACTTTCTACATTGGGGCACGAAGTGATTGGTGCAGATGTAAGTGCAGGGCGTGTGGACAGCATAAAAGAGAAAATAGCTACGGCTTTTGTGCTGGATGCAACGGACGAGCAGGCACTTTCTGTTCTTCCTCTGAATGGAGTGGATGTAGTGATAGTGGCTATCGGTGAAAATTTTGGCGCCTCTATCCGTGTAGTGGCTTTGCTGAAACAGCAGAAGGTAGAACACATCTATGCAAGGGCTATTGATAATGTCCATCGTTCTGTGCTCGAAGCCTTCGAATTGGAGCGTATACTGACTCCGGAAGAAGATGCTGCCCGTGGATTGGTGCATCTTTTGGAATTTGGTTCCAACATGGAGACATTCCGGGTAGATACGGACTATTATGTAGTGAAGTTCACTGTACCGGAAAAGATGGTGGGATATTATGCCAATGAACTGAATTTGGACAAGGAATTCGGGTTGAAACTATTGGCATTGAAGCGTGCCAAAACGCTGAAAAACTGTCTGGGTATCTCTTTTACAGAGCATGACGTGATGAACGAATTGCCTGAAAATGACCAGGTGCAGGCTGGTGACGAACTAGTTTGCTACGGGCGCTATAAGGACTTTCAGAAGTTCTGGAAAGCGATGTAGATGATTCTTATTGATATTTAAAAACAACATACATGAAACCGACCTCTTAAAACGCAATATGTATTATCGCATCAAGAACAAAGAACGTTCTATCAGACCTTCCGAACAAGAGTCTATTCGTCAGATTTGCCTCAGCCGTGGGATTACGGACGAACCCGTGTTTGATGAATATATAGAGCAATACGATTGGGATGCCTGACGAAGAACAGAGAGGTTACTTTCTGATAGTTTTCTTAATACAGTGAGAATTTATTCTCACCGCTATGAGAATAAATGTGTTCTTTATGAGCAATATTATTTATTCCTTTCGTTTTTCCTGTCGTTGATAATGTCATTCATATTTTCTTGTGCCCATGAAATCAGAGAGTTGATATGTGGCAACAAAGACATGGCCCTGTCCGTCAGTGAATACTCCACTTTAGGAGGAACTTGTGCATAAATCTGTCTTTTCACGAGTCCGTCTTCTTCTAACGTGCGGAGTGTAACGGTCAGCATCTTTTGTGATATGTCCGGTATTGTCTTTTGTAACTCATTAAACCGCATTACGGGTGCCTGTGTCAAGGTGAACAGTGTCAGTATAGACCATTTATCACTGATACGGGCCAAGACCATCCGGATAGGACAATCGGCATAAGAGCCATTTTGTATATTTGTTCTATTCATATTGCTTTGATTTATCAAATACTCTACAAAAGTAACTAATATGCCGATTGGATGCAAACGAACTTATGTATAAATTAGTCTGTAGATTCATTTCTATAAATTATAATAGTATATATTAAAATGTTTTTGAGATTTCTTTGTGTTATAATTTAATTTTTATTACCTTCGCATATGGAATACTCCTAACCTTTTTAATTCTATGTAATGCATATTAAGACTAATTCGGAGGATACAATATCTTTTAATCAGTTGTATGAGGATTATCAAACACGATTTGTGAATTTTGCTAATACTTATGTCAGGGATTGGAATGTAGCGGAAGATATAACGACAGAAGCGTTGATTTACTATTGGGAAAACAGAAAAACTCTTTCCGAAGTATCCAATATTCCTGCATATATACTTACCATAATTAAAAACAAGAGTCTTAATTACCTTCGCCATTTGCAGATACGGGAAGAACATTCTGAAAATGTCAGAAAATATAATGAATGGGAACTCAATACGCGTATCATTTCTCTGAATGCTTGTGAACCTTATGAACTTTTAGTTAAAGAGATGCAGGAACTTATCCAACAAACTTTGGATGAGTTGCCGGAACGTACACGCAAAATATTTATCCTGAGTCGCTATGAAAACAAATCTTATAAGGAGATTGCCGTTTTAATGAATATGACTACTAAGGGAGTCGATTTTCATATTAGTAAGGCTCTAAAGATGCTTCAGATCAACCTGAAAGATTATTTTCCACTTTTTCTTTATTTTTTCATGAAATCTCACTAGGAATCTTTTCCCGTGAAGTGCCTTATATACAAAGGATACATTTGTATATGGGCATGAACAAAGATTTATTATATAATTTCTTTAAAGGAAACGTTTCCATAGAGGAAGGGCAGAAGATAAAAGCCTGGGTAGAAGCGTCCAAAGAAAACGAGCGTACTTTTTATAGGGAACGCAAGATTTTTGATGCCTTAATGCTCTATAATCCACTTCCGGAAAAGAAAATCTCTATTTTAAATATCTTATATAATAAAAGTGTAGAGTGGCTGAAAATCGCTATTGCTGTAATATTTACACTGCTGCTTAGTTATTTCTATCAGGAACATAAAGTCGGTTTGGATTCCATGGCAATGAGTACTATCTCTGTTCCCGAGGGACAGCGAACCAATATAACATTGCCCGACGGTACCAATGTCTGGTTAAATGCACGTACTACGATACAATATCCGGTTTCCTTTAACCGGCGGGAGCGTTTCGTTATCCTGAAAGGAGAAGCCTATTTTGATGTGAAAAGGAATGAGAGCAAACCGTTTGTGGTGCGTACAGATGCCTATAATATTGAAGTATTAGGCACAAAGTTTAATGTGAATGCATACCCAGGAACGGAAAAGTTTGAAACGACATTGATGCATGGTAGTGTCAAGGTCATTTTGAAAACAGATTCATTGCAAACCGTAATATTGGCACCTGACCATAAATTATCATTGGAAAAAGGTCGACTCATAATGACTAAAGTGGAAGACTACAATCCTTACCGTTGGAAAGAAGGACTTATTTGTTTCTCTGACGAGTCCTTTCCTAATATTATGAAAGACTTTGAGAAATATTACGGAGTGAAAATAGTGATAGAGAATGAAAACGTATTGCAGAGTAATTTCACAGGGAAATTCAGGCAATCAGATGGAATAGATTATGCCCTCCGCATCTTACGGAAAAACATAAACTTCCAATACGAGAAAGATAATGAGGAACAGATTATTTATATAAAATAAATTAAGTATTAATCCTTAAAAAAGAATGCCTATGGGAGATGACCTATGTTAACCTAAAAATATGCCGATAAGTGTTCCCGCACCTACCGGCATAAGAAATCAACACAATTTTACTATTTAAAAATGTATCAACTTAAAATCTATACAAAGGTATGAAAAATAACACTTTGTCGGGGGCGTATTATCTTAAAAATCCCCGAATAAAACATTTTTTTAGAATTATGAGAATCACATTATTCCTATTGATGGCATGTGTTTTTTCTTCGTATGCCGGAAATACCTATTCACAGAACACGAAAGTCAGTCTTGACATGGATAATGTAGGGCTGAATAAAGTCTTGGATGAAATAGAGAGCCAAACTGACTATCTCTTTATCTATAGCAGTCAAATTAATGTCAATAAGCTGGTTTCAATCAAAGCAAATAAAAAGGCAGTCTCAACGGTATTAGATCAAATATTGCATAACACTGGCATTGCATATAAATTAGAAGGCTCTCATATTATTTTAGAAAGAAAAGTGGAAGAAATGCGTAATGCTCCTTCTGCCGTGACACAACAGCAAACCAAAAAGATAACCGGAACCGTTGTAGATAAGACAGGAGAGACTGTTATTGGAGCGAATGTCAAAATACAAGGTACGGACAGAGGAACTATTACTGATATTGATGGTAATTTCACCTTGGAGGTTGCTCCAGAAAATGTACTTATTATCAGTTATATCGGTTATCTGGATGCGAAAGTTACCGTAGCCGGTCAAAACCATATCAATGTGGTGTTGGCAGAAGATAATAAGATGTTGGATGAGATTGTGGTAATCGGTTATGGTACTACATCTACGCGTAAGATGGCATCTGCCGTTACAGCCGTGAAAGGTGAAAAGCTACAGGACTTGCCATTTAGCAGCGTGACGGCTTCACTGGCTGGGCGTGCAACAGGTGTCATTGTGCAGTCATCAGGTGGTGAACCGGGGTCTACCCCTTCTATCTCTATTCGTGGTGGCGGTGCACCTATCTATGTTATTGACGGTGTTATTTCCGATGCATGGGACTTCAATACATTGAATCCGAATGACATCGAAAGCCTTTCTATTCTTAAGGATGCAGCATCTTTGGCTGTTTATGGTTCACGGGCTGCAAATGGTATTGTGATGGTGAAAACCAAACAGGGAGGTAAAGGGAAGACAGCGGTAACCTACACGTTCAATGCTGAATTTAGTCAACCTACCAAATTATTGGAGAAGACCCGTGGTTACGACTATGCTTACAATCAGATGCTTGCCGGTATCAATGACGGTATGGATGAAGCAGATCTGCCTTTTAATAAAGAAGTACTGGATATTATAAAAAATCAGTCGGATCCTTTTACGGCCGGACATGCCGACACAGACTGGTTGGGAGAAGGGCTAAAGACTTTTGCTCCTCAGTACAAGCATACCGTGTCATTGAGTGGAAGTGGTAATAAGGTGAATTATTATCTTTCTTTGGGCATGCTTAACCAAGGCAGTATCTACACTTCGAATGCATTGAACTATGATCGCTACACAGTTCGCAGTAATGTAAACACGACTTTTGAAGAAATTGGTCTGAAAATCAGTCTGAACCTGAACGGAGCTTATGAAAAGAAAGAGTATCCTTCTTTTTCGGCACAGAAGATATGGGAAGATCTTTATAATCAGTCTCCGTTGAATCCGGCTTATAATCAAGATGGCACTTATGCGGCTGTCACTGACCATCCGTTGGCAGAAATGGACAAACGTTCAGGATATAACAGGAACTACGGTAAATTCATCAACACACAAGTGGCAGCAGACTGGACATTACCCTGGTTGAAGGAATTAACCCTTGGTGCCATGTTTAACTATCGTCTGAATGACTCGCATGTGAAAAATTTCAGTACTAAGGCGCCTCAGTATTATGCGGATGGTTCTGTATATCCAATAGGTAAACCGACATTGCAAGAGGAAGGTTATTGGGGAGAATCTTACAATTTTGAAATAAGTGCCGCTTATGTGAAAACCTTTGCAGAGAAGCACACGCTTGATGCTAAGTTCGTGTATACTATTGCTGAAAATAGTGGATGGAACTTCAATGCATATCGTGGCGAATATTTGTCCACGGTTGTCGACCAATTGTTTGCCGGTGCGGCAGATACACAGCAGAATGGCGGTAACTCGGATGAAGGCGGACGCATGGGATTTGTAGGTCGTTTGAAATATGATTTTATGAACCGTTATATAGTGGAGGGTAGCTTCCGTTACGATGGCTCGGACAATTTTGCACCGGGACATCGCTGGGGATTCTTCCCTTCAGGAGCAGTGGCATGGGCTATCAGTGAAGAGCCTTTCTTCAAGGAATGGAATCAACATGTAGTCGATTTGCTCAAGCTCCGTGCTTCTTACGGACAAACCGGCACGGAAAGCGGCGTAAACCGTTTTGGTTATCTTTCTACTTACAATATGGATGAGAAGAAAATAGTAATCGGAGGGAAACTTCAATCCGGATTTAGTGAAGGAGCTCTGGTTTCTCCTGAATTGTTGAGTTGGTATGAGGTGAACTCTTTTAACTTAGGATTGGATATGGCTTTCTTCAACAGCCGTCTGAAAGGGACTTTCGATTATTTCTATTATGTAACTAAAGGTGGTTTGATGAGTCCGGGCGATCGTTATACTACTCCGTTAGGTAAAAAACTGCCGCAAATAAAATCGAATAGCGAACAGCGTCGTGAAGGTGTGGAATTGACCATGCGTTGGTCGGATACAACTCCGCGTAAATTCGCTTATGAAGTAGGATTCAATATGACCTATTTCAATAGCTTGTGGAAGGTGAAAGCAGATGAAGCACTGTCTGATCTGATGAATCCGTATAAACGTCAGACGCATCAGGCCGATTATTATGGAGTGGGATATATAGATACGGGACTTTATCAAAATAAGGAAGATATCTTGAATTCTCCACGAAGGCTGGGATCTACTCAAACCAAATTAGGAGATATCGGCTATGTGGATGTGAATGGTGATGGTAAAATAGATGGTGAAGACCAAGTACGCGTGGGAAAGCCGACAATGCCTCACTTTACTTATGCTCTCGACTTTTCTTTTGGCTATGAAGGATTCACTTTGTCGGGTTTATTCTATGGTACCGGCGAACGCTACATGACTCTTGGCGACCGTTATCAGAAGGGTGAAGGTAAATATCTCTATTATGAAAACCAGTTGAACTATTGGAGACCGGATAATACAGATGCGGATTTTCCAAGACTTTCAATTAGTTCCGGTGTGAATGGAAACAATAATCAGGTAAGTTCTACTTTCTGGATGCGGAATGCATCTTATCTTCGTCTGAAGAATTTGCAGTTGAGTTATGATTTCAAATATAAGTATCTGAAAAGATGTGATTGGTTGCAGATGTGCCGTGTGAATCTGAGCGGCAGCAATCTCTTTACCATTTCGGGTATCGGTAAGTTTTTTGATCCGGAAACATCCAATACCAGTGGTGATGGATATCCTGTACAGCGAGTTTATTCAATTGGTGTAACAATAGGCTTTTAATAGGGAGGAATGAACATGAATAAGATAAAGAATTTATTGACAATAATGCTATTTGCCTTGGTTGCCTTTTCGTGCAGCGATATACTGGATAAGGGACCGCTTGATAAATATTCGGAAAATGATGTATGGAAAAGTACTGACCTGACACAGGCATTTATTTATACTGCATTGGCAAATGCTACCGATATGATGGTCTGGAAAGATAATTGGACGGACAATGAAGCTATTTTGGAAGATGGACGGGATGTGAATGCAGAATTGATAGACCGTTATTATGATGCGGGATGGGATAGGTATGAAGATATCCGCCGTTGCAATATGGTGTTGGCACGGGTTCCGGAGGCCCCTTTTACGGAAACGGAAAAAGCAAATTTCATAGCACAAGCTAAGACGGTACGTGCCATGATTTACTTTACACGTGCCCGTTTGTTCGGCAAACTGATGTTGGTAAAGGAATTGATTGAACCGGAAGCTGAAATGACGTTCCCTCGCACGGCTACGGTGAAAGAAACCTATGACTTCATACTGAACGACCTTAAGGAGGCTGCTCCTGATCTTCCGGTTGATGCTCCGTCCGGTGCACTGTCACGTGGTGTAGCTTATGCGTTATTGGGCGAAGTTGCCCTGCATGGAGCAGCATATATTGAAAATGGTCAGGAAGAGTATTATAGCATAGCGGCAAAGGCTTGTGAAGATTTGTTTGCATTGGGCAAATATTCGTTGGATGCTGATTATGCTGGTATATTCAATGATTACGACCATTCGTTGGCTTCAAATGAAATCATTCTGGCACGATGGAGAAGTTCGGAAAATACCAATTTCTCAGATACATGGATGCAAAGACTGGTTCCCAATATCGACCCTTCTAAATTGACTGCCGATGTGCAGGCAAAGTATCCATTGGCAGAGGAAATGGCCGGTTGGCCGCAAAGATTTCCTTCCGTTGACTTGGTGAATGATTATCTGGTGGTCGATGAGGATGGAGAAGCAAAAGAGTGGGACCAGACTTCCTATTATCAGAATTTCCTAGCTAACGGAGGTACAGTAGAAGATGCCATTTATAAGAATCGTGACAAGCGTTTTAAAGCTTCTATCGTTTACGACGGCTGTTCTTATTTCGCCAATACGGTGTGGCTTCGCGAAGGAGGAAATCTTTATTATGCTTCCAAATCAACAGAATTCTGGGGGATGCCGGTATCGGGATATGTTTATCGGAAATGCGTTTATGAAGCCAAGCGTTTGTTGAATTCGGAGAAAACGAACTATCATTATACTTTGTTACGTTTAGGACGCTCTTATATGAATTATGCGGAAGTCAAATTGCGCCAAGAAGATAAAGAAACAGCTATTGAGTATATCAATAAGACGAGAGCGACTCATGGTGGTCTGCCAGAGTTGCAGAAATCTTTGTCATTGGAGGAAACCTGGAAAGAGTATAAGCGTGAACGCCGTGTAGAATTGGTCAGTGAAGGTGACCGCTACTGGAGTGTACTACGCTGGGGTAAAGCCGAAGGACTGGAAGTGGTTCCGGAACTGACCGTTGAGCAGAAATTTATGAAGATTGCTCCTGACGGAAAATCCTTTGAGATTATTCCGCTACCCATTTATCAAAGTGATAATGAACGCACCTTTACCAAGAAACATTATTTATTCCCTGTTCCGCAAGGACAACGTGACCTGAATCCAAACCTGGATCAGAACGAGGGATGGTAGGGAGATACTGAATGTGTAATTATTAAAGTCTTACAATTATGAAGAAACTTATAAATACTATTTTATTGATATTTCTGATGGGCACGGTTTCATCGTGTTTGAAATCAGGATTGGATGATTTGGAAACTTACAATGAAGCTAAAATTACTAATTTGAACTTCGAGTGTCGTTGGTGGGATGAAGCTAAGAACCAGATGGCTGTTAAAACACTCAACATTGAAAAACAAATCTCGGAAGATGATAATCTGATTACCTGCAAATTAACTGTTCCTGATGCGAGTGGCAGTTTTACCGATGCAGTTCGACAAAATGTCTCATTAAGTAGTCTTATAGCCTACATGGACCTTTCCACCGCTGCCAGAATTGCACCTTTGAACGGAGCACCCAAGTTGGGTAATCCCGGCGACTTCTCAGCCAAGGAATTCAAATACTTGGTGACGGCTGCTGATGGTACGAAAAGAGAATGGACAATAAAGATTACGGATTTTGTAAAATAAGAATAGCTATTGAAGCTACTCGGATTACTAATTGAAATGAGGAGGGAAGATATTTGGGAAGAATATCTTCCTTCGTCTGTTATTTTGTTATATTAGTAGAATTAATAAAAAGAAGAATTATGAACAAACCATATTTTATTGTATTTTTACTCTCTTTAGTCTTATTGGTGGCATCTTCCTCTGTTTCTGCCGGAAATGCTACATCAAAGGTGTTCGAGGGGAAACCAAACATCAACGCTCCTCAGATTACGGGTAATTATCCTTCAACTCCATTTCTTTTTTATATCCCGACTTCCGGTCAACGACCGATGAAGTGGAGTGCGGAAAAACTTCCGAGAGGATTGAAACTGGATTCCAGCACCGGTATTATCAGTGGGACTGTAACCTCCAAAGGGGATTATACTGTAACTCTTAAGGCGGAAAATTCATTAGGTGTAAGTGTGAAAAAACTGGTTATCCGTATTGGTGATGAACTGTTGTTAACTCCTCCAATGGGCTGGAACAGTTGGAATACTTTCGGAAGGCATCTGACAGAAGAACTGGTATTGCAGACAGCAGATGCGATGATAGCGAACGGAATGCGCGATCTGGGATATTCTTATATTAATATAGATGACTTTTGGCAATTGCCGGAACGGGGGGCTGACGGACATTTGCAGATTGACAAAACGAAGTTTCCACGCGGGATAAAATATGTGGCTGACTATCTGCATGAGAGGGGATTCAAATTAGGTATTTACTCGGATGCAGCCGATAAGACTTGTGGTGGTGTTTGCGGTAGTTATGGATATGAGGAAACTGATGCAAAAGATTTTGCATCCTGGGGAGTGGATCTGTTGAAGTATGACTATTGCAATGCCCCTGTCGGCAGGGTAGAGGCTATGAAGCGATATGCCAAAATGGGAAAGGCTTTGCGTGCCACTAGTCGTTCTATCGTATATTCGGTGTGCGAGTGGGGACAGCGCGAACCTTGGAAATGGGCAAAACAAGTTGGCGGGCATTTATGGCGAGTATCGGGGGATATTGGTGACGTCTGGTATCGTGATGCGAACCATATAGGTGGATTACGCGGTATTCTGAATATTCTTGAAATCAATGCTCCTTTGAGTGAATATGCCGGTCCGTCCGGTTGGAATGACCCGGATATGCTGGTAGTCGGTATTGCCGGAGAGAGTATGAGCATTGGTTATGAGTCGGAAGGATGTACTCAGGAACAATATAAATCTCATTTCAGCCTGTGGTGTATGATGGCTTCTCCGTTACTTTCCGGAAATGATGTTCGGAATATGAATGACAGTACATTAAATGTCTTGTTGGATGCTGATTTAATAGCTATTAATCAGGATGTATTAGGCAAACAGGCAGAACGCAGTATTCGTTCGGATCATTATGATATCTGGGTCAAGCCATTGGTAGACGGACGTAAGGCTGTGGCCTGTTTCAATAGGGCAAGTTCTCCACAAACTGTGATAATGAATGCAAATACAGTTGCAGATTTATCATTTGAACAGATCTATTGTCTGGAAGATCATTTGACAAAAAATGGCGGCGATTCAAAGGAATTTATAATAAAACTGGCTCCTTATCAATGTAAAGTTTATATTTTTGGAAAGTAGAATTATTCATTATTATAACACACGAATCTTACTTATCATGAAAACACTATTTAAACTTGCCGGATTGCTGGCAATGACAGGAGCCTTGATTTCCTGTGGTGACAATAAAGAAATGGCCGATTACCAGATAATTCCCTTGCCTCAGGAAGTGGTTACTACTTCCAATGGTGAGTTTGTATTGGACAATGGAACAAAAATCATTTATCTGGGAGATAATGAGATGATGCAACGCAATGCTCAGTTTCTTGCCGGTTATCTGAAGAAGGCTACCGGTGCTGATTATACAACTGAAGCCGGAACGGATGGTAAAGGAAATATTCTTCTTAGTTTGGGTTTGACTGCCGAAACCCCCGAAGCCTATCAGTTGGATGTTACATCTGATGGTGTGAGTATCACCGGAGCAAGTGAAGCGGGAGTTTTTTATGGAATACAAACCTTGCGCAAATCAGTTTCTCCGGTAATAAACAGTACTCCTGTCTTGGCTGCCGTTCAGATAAAGGATTATCCGCGTTTCGGTTACCGTGGCGTGCATTTTGACGTAAGCCGCCACTTCTTTACGGTAGACGAGGCAAAAAGTTACATTGATATGATGGTTCTGCATAATATGAACCGTTTGCACTGGCATTTAACTGACGATCAGGGATGGCGCCTGGAAATTAAAAAGTATCCGTTACTGACTGAAATTGGAGCTAACCGTAAAGAAACCGTTATCGGACGAAACTCCGGTGAGTATGATGGTAAGCCTTATGGCGGTTTCTATACTCAGGAACAGGCTCGCGAAATCGTTGCCTATGCAGCGGAACGTTATATTACAGTTATTCCTGAAATTGACCTTCCGGGGCATATGCAGGCTGCGCTGGCTGCCTATCCTCACTTGGGTTGTACAGGTGGTCCGTATGAAGTATGGACGCAATGGGGGGTATCAGATAATGTGCTTTGTGCCGGAAATGACAGTGTCCTGACATTTATTGATGATGTATTCTCTGAGGTGATGGACATTTTTCCATCCCGGTATATCCATGTCGGTGGTGATGAATGCCCGAAGGCGAAATGGGGGACTTGCCCCAAATGCCAGGCACGTATCAAAACGTTGGGCCTTAAGGCTGATGCCAAGCATAGTAAGGAAGAATACCTGCAAAGCTTTATCATCAACCATGCGGAGAAATTTTTGAATGAGCATGGACGGCGGATTATAGGTTGGGATGAGATTCTGGAAGGCGGGTTGGCTCCGAACGCTACCGTTATGTCATGGCGTGGTGAAGGCGGTGGAATTGAAGCTGCCAAACAAAAACACGATGTGATTATGACGCCGAACACGTATCTCTACTTTGATTACTATCAGACAAAAGATACAGAAAATGAACCGTTGGCCATTGGAGGATATTTGCCGATTGAACGTGTGTACAATTACGAGCCAATGCCGGCTTCCCTAACTCCCGAAGAGCAGAAATATATAATCGGCGTACAAGCCAATCATTGGTCGGAATATATACCTACCTATTCCCAATTGCAATATATGGCATTGCCGCGTTGGGCAGCCTTGTCTGAAGTTCAGTGGACTAATCCGGACAAGAAAAACTATAAGGACTTCCTTAGCCGTCTGCCACGTTTAATCAATCTGTATGCATTAGAGGGGTATAATTATGCCACTCACGTGTTCGATGTAAAAGCAGACTTTGTGGCTAATTCTGCCGATGGCACAGTGGATGTGGTGATGGGTACCATAGATAATGCTCCTATTCATTATACACTTGATGGGACGGAACCGACAACGACTTCTCCTGTTGCCGATAGTATTCTTGTGATAAAAGAGAGCTGTACGCTCAATGCTCTTGCCCTTCGTCCGACAGGGAATAGCCGTATGCTTACCGAGAAAATAGCTTTCAGCAAGTCTACTTCCAAACCAACTAAAGCGAACCAACCAGTGAATAAGCAATATCAATATAACGGGGTCACTACGTTGACTGATGGACTGAAAGGAAACGGTAATTATAAGACTGGACGCTGGATTGCTTTTTATCGCAATGATATGGATGTGACGATAGACCTGCAACAATCCACAAGGATTTCAAGTGTAGCCTTTACCACTTGTGTGGAGAAAGGTGACTGGGTTTTTGATGCACGCGGTTTTACGGTAGAAGTTTCTGATGACGGCAATAACTTTACAGAAGTAGCCTCTGAAGAGTATCCTGCCATGAAAGAGAGCGACCGTAACGGTTTATACGAACATAAGCTGACATTCACTCCGGTGCAGGCACGTTATGTGCGGGTGCTGGTTCCTTCTGAAAAGTCCATTCCACAGTGGCATGGCGGAAGGGGAAATTCAGGTTTCCTGTTTGTTGATGAAGTGACGATAGAATAATCCTTGTAAACTGAGAGATATGTGGAAAAGTAACACGATTGTTTATGTTTTACTGTTGGTAACCGTACTTCTGATAGGGAGGAGTAAGGCCTCAGCACAGTCTGTCATTCCCGTTCCGTTAAAGGTGGAGCAGGAGAGTGGTATATTTCATATTTCTAAAGCAACAAAGCTGTATACCAATCTTAAAGGAAAAGAGAAACGGACTTTGGCTGATTACCTGATTACGCTTCCGGCTCCTTTCAACGCAGGTATTAACGGAAAGAAGAATGCCCGTGAAAATGTTATCATTCTACAGAAAATGGAAAATACCGGCAGACGTAAGCCTGTCGGTAATGTTCCGTTCAATCCTGAAGGTTATACATTGGAGGTGACTCCTGCGCAGGTTCTGGTTCAGGCAGATACGGATGCCGGGCTTTTCTATGGTTTGCAGACATTGTTGCAATTGGCCGAGCCGGCCGGAGAAGCTGCGTGGAAAGTGCAGGCTATGCGTGTGGAAGATGCTCCCCGTTTTACTTACCGGGGCTTCATGCTGGATGTTTCCCGTCATTTCCGTTCCAAGGAGTTTGTGAAGAAACAGATTGATGCACTGGCACGCTATAAACTCAACCGTCTGCATCTGCATCTGACTGATGGTGCAGGTTGGCGGATTGAAATAAAGAAGTACCCGAGACTCACCGACTTTGCCGCCTGGCGGCCGGAAGCCGTCTGGAAGAAATGGTGGTTCGGTGAGGATGCCCGCAAATATTGTGAACAGGACGATCCGCGTGCACAGGGCGGTTTTTATACGCAGGATGACGTTCGCGAACTGGTGCGGTATGCGGCACAACGTCATATTACGATTATTCCTGAGATAGAGATGCCTGCACATTCGGAAGAAGTACTGGCAGCCTATCCCGAATTTTCCTGTTCGGGTGAACCCTATAAGAATGCTGATTTCTGTGTAGGTAACGAACGGGCTTTCACCTTCCTTGAGGATGTACTGACCGAAGTCATGGCGCTGTTTCCATCCGAATATATCCATATCGGTGGTGATGAAGCAGGCAAGGCTGCATGGAAAAACTGCCCTAAATGCCAGCAGCGCATCAAGGAGGAGAGACTGAAAGATGTCAATGAATTACAAAGCTATCTCATTCATCGGATTGAGGTCTTTCTGAATGCCCATGGCCGCAAGCTTCTGGGGTGGGATGAAATCATGGAAGGCGGATTGGCTCCTAATGCGACGGTGCTCTCGTGGCGGGGCGAAGAAGGAGGTATAAACGCAGTCAAGGCAGGGCATCGGGCTATAATGGCTCCTGGTTCCCATTGCTATCTGGATGGTTATCAGGATGCTCCCTATTCGCAGCCTGAAGCCATCGGTAGGTATCTGCCGCTCTCTAAGGTTTATTCTTATAATCCTGTTCCTGCGGCATTGACGAAGGATGAAGCCGGGCTTATTTATGGTGTACAGGCCAATCTGTGGAGTGAATATATCCCTACCGCCGAGCAGTGCGAATATATGATTTATCCCCGTTTGCTTGCTTTGGCGGAAGTGGCTTGGAGTGAGCCTTCCCGTAAGTCATACCCGGACTTTCGACTGCGTGCCTTGCAGGCTGTGGAATGGTTGCAGATGCAGGGGTATCATCCGTTTGACCTGAAAAACGAGATTGGAGGACGGCCGGAAGCTGCAGAACCTGTCAGGCACCTGGCACTCGGTAAAACGGTGAAGTATAATGCTCCTTATAATAAATCTTATCAGGCACAGGGCGATAAAACTCTTACCGATGGCATACGTGGCAATTGGACTTATTCTGACGGTGCATGGCAAGGCTTTATTTCTCGTGACCGTTTGGATGTTACGATTGACTTGGAGGCAGAGCAGGATATTCATTCGGTTGGTGCCGATTTCATACAAGTAGTAGGTCCGGAAGTATTCCTGCCTGCCGAAATTATTATTTCCGTTTCATCTGATGGCACCGATTACCATGAGTTGCTGCATCTTACACATGAAGTGACGAAGGCTAAGCCTATCGTGTTTAAAAACTATGGCTGGCAGGGAATAGCCACTGCCCGGTATGTTCGTTATCAGGCGCGTGCCGACAAAGAGTTTGGCGGTTGGATATTTACGGACGAGATTGTGATAAAATGAATATAAAAATAATCTGATACTTATGAATATAAAATATATATCTATAATAGTCTTGCTATTACTCCTGTCCGCACTTGCCAATGCGCAGGTGCGTGTCGAACGGACTTTTGAAAAAGGTTGGAAGTTTACCCGTGAAGATAGTACGGACTTTAGCTGTAAAGAGTATGACGACACTAAATGGCAATCTGTCACAGTGCCGCATGACTGGGCTATCTATGGCCCTTTCAGCATCAACAATGATAAGCAGAATGTAGCCATCACTCAGGACGGACAAAAGGAAGCCTTGGAACATGCCGGACGTACTGGTGGATTGCCTTTCGTCGGTACGGGCTGGTATCGCCTGGCGTTTGATATACCGGAATATGCTCCGGGTAAAAAGGCGACTCTTATATTTGATGGAGCCATGAGCCATGCCCGCGTCTACATCAATGGATTGGAAGCCGGTTATTGGCCGTATGGCTATAATTCTTTTTATGTGGATGCTACTCCTTACCTGAAAGCGGGGGAGAAGAATACGCTGGCTGTCCGTCTGGAGAATGAAACAGAGTCTTCGCGCTGGTATCCGGGAGCAGGTTTATACCGCAACGTCCATCTGGTGATAAACGAAGATGCATACATTCCCACATGGGGAACGCAACTTACTACGCCTGTTGTGAAGAAGGATTATGCCAAAGTTAATCTGAAAACCACTCTGGTGATTCCGGCCGGAAAGCATTTGGCAGATTATAGTATCGTAACCGAACTGAAAGACCAGAATGGTAAAGTGGTTGCTACCGATAAGAAACAGGGTGGAAACTTTGATGATGGCATCTTCGAGCAGGAACTCATTATCACTTCTCCGGTACTGTGGTCGCCTGATGCGCCGGAACTTTATCAGGCGGTATCGAAGGTGTATGAAGGAGGTGTGCTGAAAGATGAATACACAACTCCGTTCGGCATCCGCTCTATCGAAATTATTCCGGATAAGGGCTTTTTCCTGAATGGCGAGCGTATCGTATTCCGGGGAGTATGCAATCATCATGACCTCGGTCCTTTGGGTGGCATTGCCAATGAAGCGGGTATCCGCCGCCAGATACGTATTTTGAAGGATATGGGGTGTAATGCTATCCGTACTTCCCATAATATGCCTGCTCCGGAATTAATCCGTGCCTGTGACGAAATGGGTATGATGGTGATGGCCGAGTCGTTCGACGAATGGAAAAGTGCGAAAGTACAAAACGGTTATCATAAACTGTTTGACGAGTGGGTGGAAAAGGATCTGGTGAATTTGCTTCAGCATTATCGCAACAATCCGAGTGTGGTGATGTGGTGCATCGGAAACGAAGTACCCGACCAGTGGAATGGTGACCGCGGCCCGAAACTTTCCCGTCTCTTGCAGGATATTTGCCATCGCGAAGATCCTACGCGTCCTGTTACTCAGGGTATGGATGCTCCGGACGCGGTAGTCAATAACAATATGGCTGCGGTGATGGATGTTCCCGGATTCAATTATCGTCCCCACAAGTATCAGACGAACAACAAGAAGTTGCCGCAACAGATTATTCTGGGCAGTGAAACGGCTTCTACCGTCAGTTCGCGTGGCGTTTACAAATTTCCGGTGGTTCGCCGTTCCATGCAGAAGTATGACGACCATCAGTCTTCATCCTATGATGTGGAACATTGCGGTTGGTCTAATCTTCCGGAAGACGATTTCATCTGGCACGAAGATTTTCCTTATTGTATAGGCGAATTTGTGTGGACAGGTTTTGATTATCTGGGAGAGCCAACTCCTTATTATACCGATTGGCCCAGCCATTCTTCCTTGTTCGGTATTATTGACCTTGCGGGTTTGCCGAAAGACCGTTATTACCTCTATCGCAGCCACTGGAATAAGAATGAGGAAACTCTTCATATTCTGCCTCACTGGAATTGGGAAGGGCGTGAAGGAGAAGTAACCCCGGTGTTTGTATATACGAACTATCCGTCTGCCGAACTTTTCATCAACGGTAAGAGCCAGGGCAGACGTACAAAAGACCTGTCTGTTACGATTGACAACAGTGCGGACTCTATCTCTACGGTTAATTTCAAACGTCAGCAACGCTATCGACTGATGTGGATGGATACAAAGTATGAACCGGGTACGGTGAAGGTGGTTGCCTATGATAAAGATGGCAAAGCTGTTGCTGAGAAGGAGATGCGTACTGCCGGAAAACCTCATCATATAGAACTGATACCCGACCGTTCGCAGATTAAAGCGGATGGAAAGGATTTATCCTTTGTGACCGTCAAGGTAGTGGATAAAGATGGAAATCTCTGTCCGTTGGCCGAGAATGAAATTCGTTTCAATGTTAAAGGTACTGGAACCTACCGTGCGGGTGCCAATGGAAATCCTGCTTCGCTCGAGTCGTTTCAACTTCCTCGGATGAAGGTATTTAGCGGGATGATGACCGCCATTATTTCTTCTACTGATAAACCGGGAAAGATAACTTTGGAGGCTACCGGAAAAGGATTGGTAAAGGGGGTATTGACTATTGAGAGTAAGTAAAAAAGGAATGAGGTTATCTAAATTGCAAGATAACCTCATTCCTTTTTTATAATAAATCTTCTTGTTTTAGTGCAGTCCACCCAACCATTCCACCATCTTCGGGTCACGGTGGGAGAAGAAGCAACTTGTCTTGGTGTCCAACGCAGCTATTTTTTCCATATCTTCTTTAACCAGTTCAAAATCGAACACATTGAAATTCTCTACGATACGTTCTTTACGGATAGACTTCGGAATAACCACTACATTTCTCTGTATCAGCCAGCGCAACACGACTTGTGCGATAGATTTGTGATATTTGTCTGCAATTGCCGTCAGTGTTTCGTTTCGGAATAAATCATTCTTTCCTTCGGCAAACGGCGCCCACGATTCAATCTGGACTCCTTTTCCTTTCATGAATGCTTCAGCTTCAATCTGTTGATGGAATGGATTGGTTTCCACTTGATTTACAGCAGGAACGATTTCATTGAAGAGAATCAAATCCGCAAGACGGTCTGGCATAAAGTTGCTGACACCGATGGCACGGATGCGACCTTCTTTATACAATTCCTCCATCGCACGCCACGAACCGTAATAGTCATTGAATGGCTGGTGAATGAGGTATAAATCCAGATAATCGAGTTGCAGGCGCTTCATGGATGCCTCAAAGGCTTTCTTAGCTTTGTCATAACCAGCATCTGATATCCAGAGTTTGGTGGTGATAAACAAGTCTTCGCGGGGGACTCCGCTACGTTTGATTGCCCTTCCCACAGCCTCTTCATTATAATAAGCGGCAGCCGTGTCTATGGAGCGGTAACCGGCCTCGATGGCATCATATACACATTGTTCGCAGAGGGCTTGGTCTTCAATCTGATAGACGCCAAAGCCCAGAATAGGCATTTCTATGCCATTATTTAATTTTACTTTTTGCATAATATATTTCTTTTTATGGATTTATTATAAGAAACAATTGGTGACGCTGTAAATCCTCGGATATTGCAGATTATTGTATTAATTTAAGTCCTTTCAACCAGCTTTCTATTTGCGGACGGGCGGATGAGGCTTGCCCACCGCTGATAAGGAACCCTTTCTTGCTATCTGCCTTGCCGATGTGTTTCACGAAATCCTTGAAACAGTTTTGTTCGCCTCCTCCGCCATGTGTGCAAAAGGGGATTACTACTTTGCCGTTAAGGTCATAACTTTCCAGAAAGGTCAGGATAGGCATCGGCATCGTTCCCCACCAGTTAGGGTAACCAATGAAGATGACATCATAGGATGCCATGTTTTCAACCTTGGTTTTGAGGGCTGGTCTTGCATTGTCTTCTTTTTCCTTCTTGGCCACTTCCGTGCAGGCATGATATTCCTCCGGATACGGCTTGGCTACCTGAATTTCGAACATATCTCCTCCGGTAAGGCTTTTGATGTGGTCAGCTACTGCGCGTGTGTTTCCCGAACGGGAAAAATAGGCTACCAATACTTTTTTGTCCGTAAAGGAGCTCTGTGCTTGTACATTCATACCTAATGTTGTCATTGCAATTACGATTAATGAAATAATTCTTGTTTTCATACTATGCTAATTTTAAAGTTTGATTCTATCGGGGAGATAGAGGATTGTTCTTTATGTTTTTGATGTTACAAAGGTAAGCTGTGAGATAGCGTTTGTAAATAGACAGATTACTGCTTTGCAAACCATAATTACGGTTTCAGAATCTTTCTTGAATGCTTGAGAATGAGGTGTATATATAGATTACAGTTTCTCATACCAATATTACAGATTTAATGATACGGATGTTTGAAAGCTAAAAGAAAACCTTTATTTTTGCCATCGGATAAAATAAAGAAGAATATGGGAGCAATCGTAAAGTTGGATACAATTCATCAGTATAACATGGAATTTGGAGTGGAGACATTGCATCCGCTCGTCAGTGTGGTTGATTTCTCAACACTGAAATCCTTGAAGCATGGGCGCAAGAATTTCGGTTTTTATACCATATTCCTGAAACAGCTTAAATGTGGTGAGTTGTCGTATGGACGCAGCACCTACGATTATCAGGAAGGTACGCTGGTATTCGTCGCTCCGGGACAGGTGGCAGGTGTTGATGATGATAAAGAAACATTGAACCCGAAAGGATGGGCCTTGATGTTTCACCCTGATTTGTTGCGGGGCACATCATTGGGACGCAAGATGAAAGACTACAGCTTTTTCTCTTATGAAACGAATGAAGCTTTGCACATGTCCGAGCGTGAGCGTCAGATTATCCTTAACTGTTATCTGGAGATACAGGAAGAACTGGAACGGGCTATAGACAAGCACAGTAAAAGCATTATCGCTTCTACTATTGAACTCTTGCTGAACCATTGCCAGCGTTTCTATGACCGCCAATTCATTACGCGTGAAAGCCTGAATAAAGATATTCTGGTTCGTTTTGAGAATTTGCTCAGTGATTACTTTGAATCAGACCAACCGCAAACAATCGGTTTGCCGTCTGTGCAATATGCTGCAGACAAATTGCATCTTTCTGCCAATTACTTTGGTGATTTGATTAAAAAAGAAACTGGAAAATCAGCTCAGGAGTCCATTCAACTCTTTGTGATAGAGAAAGCAAAAGAACGGCTCTATGATGAGAATAAAACCATCAGCGAAGTTGCCTATGAACTGGGCTTCAAGTATCCGCATCATTTAAGCCGTTTGTTTAAGAAGGTAGTAGGAGTAAGCCCGAATGAATATCGGGCATAACTCCTCATTTGATTTTTCGGCTATAGTTCAGATACCAGATACATATCAACAACGAAACCACTGTCGAGATAGGCGGAGCAAAGCCCATGGTGAACAGTGATGAACTGTCTATCTGGCTGAACCAGTATGACAATGGAATGCGGAACAGGAAAGTCGCTATCAGACTATGAATCATTGGGAACAATGAATTTCCTTGTCCACTGAAATAGGAATTTATACAGAATACGAAACTGACAACGATGCAGTCGATGCTGTATCCTCGCAGATATTCCGCTGCCATAGCCACCACAGCTGTATCTTTGGTGAAAAAAGCCGTAAGCGTTTCCGGTAGGAATTGCGAATAGAGGCAAACCGACAATCCAAAAACGAGAGCAAACCCTATTCCGGAAAGGAGGCACTTGTTCATTCGCTGTATCAGTCCTGCGCCATAATTCTGTGCTGTCATGGTTGCCACGGCCGATGATATGGCCATTGGAGGCAACATGGCGAATACGATGATTTTCTCCACTACACCCAGTGAGGCTGATGCTATCACACCCATCTGGTTCACGATAACGGTGATTATTAGGAACGAGACATTAATTAGGGCATCCTGTAGGGCTATTGGAGCGCCCAGTGTCAGTACTCTTTTGGACAAAGCCCCGTTTAGCCGGATATCCCGCTTGGTAAATTCAAAATGGAATCCGCGCCGGTGCAGAAAACAGAGAGCTATTGCAAAACTGACACCCTGCGCCGTAACTGTAGCGATGGCAGCTCCGGTAGGTCCGAGATGAACATATCCGACCAATATGAAATCGAGGAGGATATTAATCACACAGGCCAGTCCCACAAAATAGAGCGGTGTTTTCGAGTCACCCAGTCCGCGCAGGATACCGCATACCACATTGTATCCCACAATGAACAGGATGCCTGCGGAACACACCAGAATATAACTCTTCGTATCGGCCATAGCCTCTTCCGGAGTATGCATCAGATCGGCAATCTGACTATGGAAAAGCACCATCACCAGTGTAAGCACCACGCCGATAATGGAAAACAACCATACGGATGAACCGATTGTGGAAGCCACCTGCCGGTTGTCTTTTGCTCCGGTTGCAATGGCAATCAGTACAGTGGTTCCTGTAGTAATGCCGAGGATGATACCCGTAATGGTCTGCATCACTTGGCTGCCAATGGCAACGGCCGCCACGCTTGCAGAGTCGTCATATTGCCCTACAACAAAAAGGTCGGCACCCCCGTAGAGTGCCTGAAGTGCATTCGCTATCAGGAAGGGTACTGCAAACTGTAACAGTACTTTCGGAACGCTGCCTTGTGTCAAATCTAACTCTTTCATCAAACTTATTCTTTCATCAATTTGGCTAAAGCTGTAATTCTGGTATAAAAAAGGTGCCGGACAGGATGAATGATTTGCACCATTCATCTTATCCGGCATCCTAATTATTGATTATCATGCCCTCCGATGAGGATTTTAAATTCCTGTCTTCGTTTTTGGGCTGCAAATGTGGGCAATGTTTTTATAAAGACCAAATTATATTCGGAATTTATTTTCTTGTTTGGTTTGCTCTTCCTATCTCCCCGTACCCGGTCCATATCAAGTCCGTATCTGCTCCGTATCTATACAACCGAATTTGCTACGGACTTGGTACGGACTTGATATGGACCAGGTACGGGGAGGGCATGAAATTGGTCTAAAAGTCGTGAAACAAGAACGTCTGAAAGCCGGTCTTACCCAGGAACAACTTGCTGCGAAAATAGGTACAAAGAAAACCTATATCTCACGCATCGAGAATGGAAAAGCAGATGTACAACTCTCCACTCTCTTCCGGATTTTCGAAGGGTTGGGGAAAAGGGTCAGTCTGACTATTCTTTAAAGAAAGTCTTTTTAACCACAGATTTTACAGATTTCCACAGATTATCTATCTTGATAATCAATTATTTAATTTTAATCTGTGTCAGTCCGTGTAATCTGTGGTGAGTTTTGACTTCTTCATCTTTAATACACTCTCTTTCCTTTTAAGTTAAATTCGCTTTTACCCCCTGTTTTTTCGTTTTGCTTCTTTTGCCGTTGCCGCGTCTCGATAATTTTGTTTTTCTTTGCAGAAAAGAAGAAAAAATATGATGTCCTCATTCGATACCTACATAAGCCGTAAACTGCCGTTGGTCAGCCTGATTAGTGCGGTTTTTATCATATATCCCAATATAGCCTGCCTCCCTTGGGATATAAAATTCTGGGGAGTTTGTGCGGGCTTTTATTGGTATTTCGCCTACCGTTTCTTTTTCTTCTGGGCATTGATTAGCTTGTTGATACGCTATAATCTGCGCCATCTGCCGGATGCACAGTTTAAGGAACGCTTTGCCCGTAACTTCGGCTATTCGTTGCTTGCTTACGCGGGGTTTGCATCCGTTTCCTACTGGATTGCCTCGTATGGCATCCGCACCGACTTTCTGGGCAGCACCTTGCTTTCCCAATTCTTCATCCTGTGTTCCCTTTGCACGCTTATCGGCCACATCTCCATGCTCTACTCCAAACAGCGGGAGAAGGAACACGAGATTGAACGCTTGCGCATAGAGAATCTGCAAAGCCGGTGCGATGCATTGGCCAACCAGATAAACCCGCATTTCTTTTTTAACTCACTGAACGGGGTACAATCGCTCATCCGCAAGAAGGATGACGAGAAAACACTGATGTACGTGCATGAATTGTCCGACATCTTCCGCTACATTCTTCAGAGTGACAAGAGGGGGCTCGTCACGCTGAGGGAGGAACTGGAATTCATCCAGTCTTTCCGCTACGTGATGGAGGTGCGTTTTGCCAATAAGCTGGTGTTCTCCATCCGGGTAGATGAGGCTGTGCAGGATGAATTGACATTGCCGGTGCTTTCGTTGCTTCCACTGGTAGAGAACGTGACCGTTCATAATATGATAGACAGTGAACATAAAATGGAAATATCTATCCGGCTGAATGAACAGAATGAGTTGGTGGTGTCCAATCCTGTTTACCCCAAACTCTCTCCGCCCGATACCAACGGAACCGGATTGAAAAATCTGGAAAGCCGTTTCGCTTTGCTGATGAACAAGCAAATCCGGGTGGAGTGCAATGAAGAAATATTCCGGGTTTATCTCCCTTTAAAATAAAAATAGAATCAATATCAAAACAAAAGAGTAGCGATATGAGAGTGCTTATTGTAGAAGACGAGACTGCCGCTTATGAGAATCTGGTAGATATTCTCAAGGAAGTCTCCTATGATATTCAGATTTCCGGTAATACGGAAAGTGTGACCCAGACTATCCATTGGCTGCAATCCAATCCGGCTCCGGATTTGATATTCATGGATATCCATTTGTCGGATGGCTCGGCATTTACCATCTTCGACAAGATGGAACTGGAAACGCCCATTGTTTTTACGACGGCATATGACCGCTATGCGATAGAAGCTTTTAAGGTGAACAGCGTGGACTACCTGCTGAAACCGGTGAAGGTGGAGGATGTGAAGCATGCACTGGATAAATATAGCAAGCTGACTCATCAGGATATTTTGCAATACTTGTCTCAGTTGAACCTGTTGGCGCCGGCGCTCAGATATAAAGATAAGCTATTGATTCCTTATAAAGATAAATTGCTGCCTGTCAGTCTGAGGGATGTTTCGTGTTTTTATACGGCGGATAAGAATACGTGTGTGTATCTGAAAGACGGGACCATGTACCCGTACTCCAAGACGTTGGAACAGATAATGTCCTCTCTGAATCCCGCCGACTTTATCCGGGCGAATAAGCAATTCATTATAGCCAGGAACAGCGTGACGGATATAACAATCTGGTTCGATAGCCGCCTGCTGGTGACGCTCGATGTAGAGGTGCCCGAGCGTATCTATATCAGTAAGAATAAGGCGTCTGAGTTTAAGTCGTGGCTGGTGAGTAACAACGGTTAGGTTACGGGAAGTTAATCAGTAATTTAGGTATGTACTACTGTAATTTGTCTACAGGTTCTGTAGGCGACAGTCCTTATATTTGCAATCGAAAACTATTATAGAATAAAAGAGTAATTTTAAAGATGAAAAAAGAGAGAATGATACTTGCATTATGCACAGGCTGCCTGATGAGTGCGGCAACCTTGCAAGCACAAAAAGGCAAGGACAGCATACAGGTTGCCAGAAGCTACGCAATCAATGAAGTGGTGGTGACGGGCACACGCAGCGAAACGGATATAAG
>ULMJ01000979.1_pt1 | contig 32347 bp, 27 predicted proteins | sample 1951641 | NCBI WGS metagenome assembly ULMJ01 (sample SAMEA4835550, study PRJEB28245) | human gut metagenome | biome: gut microbiome; material: fecal sample | place: Denmark | collected 2008 | reverse complement strand
CGCCGTTTCATCTGCATTGAAGTAACGGCACCCATAAATACGAACGTCACCATCAACTACCGCCAACTCTATGCACAGGCGATGGAAGCCATCACAAAAGGGGAACGCTACTGGTTTGATGATACGGATGAAGCTGTCTTGAAGGAATCTAACCGGGAATTCGAACAAACCAGCCCATTAGAACAGCTTTTCCATTGTTATTTTCGTTCACCGGAAGAAGGTGAAATGGGAGAGTGGATGACCTCAATGGAAATCATCGAATACCTGCAAGGTAAATCAAATACTATCTCATTGTCCAATAGTTGCATAAGTACATTTGGACGCATCCTTAAGAAAAATCAGATAGAGTCAAAACGAACCAAAAGAGGGATGCAATACGAAGTTATATTGTTGAATAAATAAAAAAACAGCGGTGTGGGGAAGCATTTTGCCTACACCGCTATTCATATTCTTTATATAATATAATCAGCAGATAATAAGAGGATTAAAAGAGCGGGTGTAGGATGTAGGCAACTTTATCCAAAACTCTGATTGTAATTGCTACTTACTGAGTTCATCGCTTGTTCCGCTATGCAAAATAAACGTGGTAGCTCCAATGGTGACAATTGCACCATCTTCAATGCGGATACGGTCTTTATCACTCAGGATTTCATTATTCAGGAAGGTTCCTGTCAGGCTGGGAGCATCTCTCAATGTATAAATCAGTCCACCTTGTTTATTGCGTTTCACATTAATGATGCAATGGCGGCGATCCATACTCATATCCGATGTTTCAATGGGAGTATTTATATTAGTCCCCACACAGCGACGACCTATTACATTATCTCCTTCTTGCAAGGGCAACACTTGTTTGAAGCCAAATACATTCTCAATCACTGTAATATTACCAAAAGCTTCCTTAAATTCCTCTTCATCCGGGCGTTCTTCCTTTCGGGGAGCAAGCATCTTTGTTTTCCCCAAGCGAATACTGAATTGCTTGCCGCAATGCTCACAAACAAAGACCAAAGACTGACCTTCGCTGTACTTTGTTTCATCAAATAAAAGATAGTTCTCACACTTGGGGCAACGGATACGCTTCATGAAAATTAAAAATTAAGAATTAAAAATTACTTTTTTAGTACCCAAGCATTCTTATAGGTCTCGTTCTCACGAACTCTTGCCAAAGCTTGATAGGCTTCCACTTCTGTTCCGCAAGACTCAATGCTGACACGCATCTTACCATCTCCTACAATAGCTTTCGCACCGGAAAAACCTTTGGCAACCAATTGCGCCGCCATAGCTTCTGCGTCTTTCTCAGTGCCTACGCTGGCAATGATAATATGATAAGGTCTTTGGGGAGCGGCAACTGCAGGTTTGGCAGCAACAGGCTGTACATTTTGTTTAGGTGCATCGGCAGTCGTTGCAACCGAGTGGGAAGCTTGTTCTTTTGCTTTTGTTTCAGTAGATGCAGCAGACTCCTTAGCAACTTTAACCTCTCTGACAGCAACCGGAGCTACAACCTTCTTTGGTGTTCCTGTTTGTTTGTTAGCGGTTTTACGCGTAGGAGTATTTTGTTTTAAAACAATCGGTGTAATTGCCAAGGATTGCTTTTCTATCTTTTCAAACAATTCATCCGGAAGCAATGTCGCATAGTTTTCTTCTATCACTTCCGTATTCTCTATTGGAGTGGAAAAGAAGAAAGAGAGGATAATGACAGCCGCTACTGCAGCCGCATTGGTCAGATACGCCCGATTGATTTTGATTGCAAAAGTACGTTTCTCCTTCTTGGTGGTAGTAGGAACTATGGAGAAAGCTTCTTTCTCTGCCTTCGGTTTTTCCAAAGCAGATAATTCCTGCATTTCAAATGCGTCCAGCCCGTATAAATAAGGAGTTGTGATCTTGTTGTCATAAGGTGCGAAGTCAAACGTATTATAAATCGTATAACGTACTTCGCCAACATTTGGCAGGTCTACTTTACCTTCTTCATGTAAAGCGGCAATCAGCTCATCAACCTCACGCTCCACCATTTTGGTGGCATCTGAAAAGTTGGTCCCATACACTGACATATAAGATTGAACCAGTAAGCCATCATTCATCTTCAGTTGCGGATTAAAACCGATGATGCGGGTAGGGGGCAGAAATATGTTTTCTTCTTCCACTCTCGTAGCCGGAGCATAATGAGCTACAAATCCTCCTAAACCCGGAACAATGACGCAGTCATTTTCCAATAACAAAGCTTCTATATGTTGTGCCAATTCAATCATGGTGCAAAAGTAAGGGAAATCTCGGATATAAGCCAGTTTCAGGGGATTTTCTTTTCAACAAATTATAAACAATATAATCGGCTTAGTGCTTTTTTATCTTAAAAAGCTGACTGACTCACTCATGAATCTGCCGACTTTTAATGTCAAATCGATACAATAGCTATAAAATTATACTTTAGCTACAATCATCCTCTTTGTATCAATCCAATTACCATCTGCGAGCAATGAACAGAATAGGGAGCATTAATCTAAGTATAAATTATATAATTCAATAAAAGCATCACATCATATAAAAATAAGGCAATTGGACTTACATTTCATGAAAAGCGTTCCAAAATCAATGAACAAATTATAGACAACCCAACAATAAACCCACCTGACTAACGTTTATTGACTATAGAACTATTACTTTTGCGATAGTTCATATTAATTAAATAACAGATTAGATATACGATGAAAATAAGAACGCTGATACCCGCTCTCTCATTGCTGCTACTGATGTCGTGCAAAACGGCGACTAATAATATTACCTATTTTCAGGATTTAGATAATCAGGCGACAATTATTACCGAGCAGGCTATTAATTATGCCCCACGTATTGCTCCAGATGATCAGTTGTCAATCATCGTATCAGGAACAGAGCCGAATGCAGTAGCAGCATTCAATATGCCACTTGCCAGTTATTTGGCCCCAGGAGAAACAAACGTTACCTCTACACCTGTACTCCATACTTATTTGGTAAATTCCCGAGGGGAGATTGATTTTCCGGTACTTGGGAAATTGCAGGTTGCTAACATGACACGCAGTGAATTGACAGACATGTTGACTGAAAAAATCTCAGCTTACGTCAAATCCCCCATTGTCACAATACAAATAAGGAATTTTAAAGTTTCAGTATTGGGAGAAGTTAACAAGCCTGGAACAGTAAATGTACCCAATGAACGCTTATCTGTGCTTGATGCGCTTGGTATGGCAGGCGACTTGACTATTTATGGCAATCGTGCCAATGTACTTCTGATTCGTGATAACAATGGACGAAAAGAATATCATCGCTTCGACCTTACTTCTGCAGAAATACTAACATCTCCTTATTATTATTTGCAGCAAAATGATGTACTTTATATAGAACCAAATAAAGCAAGAAAGGGAAATGCCAAATATAGTCAGAGTGGGCAGTTCAATGTTTCTTTGGCATCAACAATAATCAGCGCCTTATCGGTATTGGCATCATTGGGCATTGCACTGCTGGTAAAATAAATATCTCTCGCTTATGAATGATGAAAATATACATATCGGAGCTCTACTAAAGCAATTCCTCGGTTACAGGAAAATATACGTGCCTATCGGGATCATTTGCCTGATTGCCGCTATCTGCTTTCTTATGGTTACCCCCAAAGAATATGGTTTTACTGCCCGAATGCGACTAATTGGCGATAATCAAGGCATGATGTCTGAGTTGAAAATGTTAAAAAGCAGTGGTCTTAATGCTTTACTTGGTGGTAGCGCTTCAGGCATTAGTGTAGAAGATGAAGTTATCGTTTTAATGTCACGTAGCAATATGACTAAAGCGATTCTCCAAACCGGTTATCAGGTGGAGACACGGCAACAGCGCGGTCTGAAAAAAGTATTACTTTATGGAAAGGACAATCCTATAACCCTTCTCTTTCCCGAACAGTTTTTAGATACTATCAGTGAATCAATAAAGATAAAGATGACATTATCTGATGGAATGTTGCAATCAGCCAAAATACAATCAAAGCTGTTTGAAACAGTGAAAATACAGGAACAAACTTTACCTTACCGTTTACAACTCCCGGTCGGCACGATAATGGTTGCCCCCAATGCTGACATTTCAATTTCCGGTAAGCAAACGTTCAATATTCAAATCACTCCGCTGCAAAAGGTATATGAAGATTTATATAAAAACATAGCAGCCGGAGCGGAAGAAACCATTTCAGATATTATTCTGTTAGAATTTGATAACGAAAATAAGCAACGCGGGTGTGATTTTCTGAATGAACTAATGTCCGTCTTTAACCAATACTCACGAGATGTAAAAGTAGAGGAAGCTGATCTGAACGCCCGGTTTGTAAGAGTACGCTTGGATACCATCACTACAGAACTTGCTTATTTGGAACATCAAATTGAAGCTTACAAAAAGCATAACAATATTCCAGAACCAACTCTGTATGCCAAAGCCGCCATGACAGGGAAAATGGAATTGGAAAGTTTGATTCTGGAAACGGAAGCACGTGTGAAAATGATGGATTATGTAGTGGAATATATGCAAAAAGAAGAGAATGAATATGCTTCCATTCCCTCCTTTGACGGAATAGGAGAGAAGTCCATCGCTTTGTACAATCAATTGGTACTTGACCGAGAACGCCTGCTTCTTGCTTCTGAGAAAGGTAATCCTGCTTTGATTCTTGCCGATAAGCAACTGGCAGAACAACGCAAAATGTTATTAGAAACAATTGCTGCAACTCGGAATAGTGTCAAAGCCAGCCTGGAAGAACTCCATAAGAAAAATCAGGTATTCAACGGTCAACTGAACGAGTTACCCACACAAGAGCGGGAGTATATTGAGATGAAACGACAACAAAAAATCAAGGAAACCATTTATCTGTTTCTAATGCAGAAACTACAGGAAAAAAGTCTGGTGAACTCTCCCGACGAACAAGCCGGAAGAGTTGTCGATGCAGCTTATTGTTCCGCAAAACCGGTTTTCCCCAAAAAACTGATTGTACTGGCAATAGCTTTTGTCGCAGCTTGCATCCTCTCCCTGATTGCGATTTATATGAAAGTATTTGTTTTCACTAAAAGATAATCTCATGCTTTCACAGCTGGTCTGTTCCAAAAATAATTTATTTTTCGCCTTTCTTGTAGCAGGCTACATCTTTGGTGTCATATTATATGACTTCATTGAATTTAAATATACAGATGAGCTAATGGCACTTTTCCTATGCCTGTTTGCAGGTATCATTGCTTGGGAAAGAAAAAACTGGAAAGAATTGATACCTGTCATCATAATTATTTCTATATTTCTTTTTTACGCCATTTATTCTTTCATCATACAAAGTAATGTCCCTAAAGCCATTTTTACCGACCTGCTCATTCAGATAAAACCTTTTCTCGGTTTTTATTGTGCCTATTTAATAGCACCACAATTTTCATCCTCCCAGAAATATTTTATCAGCATTCTCTGCTTAGTTGTGGGAGGATTACTAATTATTGTCGGATTGTCGGGTCAGCTTTATACCCTATTCGGGCATCCTTCCCGCTTTGCGACGGCTGCCATCGCCACCGCCTTTTTATTTCTTTATTGCAGTACTTATAAATGGAGTGATATTTTCATATTTCTATTTTTGTTGACCATAGGCTTCTTCTCCACCCGGGCGAAATTTTATGGTTTCTGGGCAGTAGCCACCAGCCTCATAATATTCACCAAATTGGGCGGACAGATACGGTTAAGCTGGAAAAGCATTATAGCAGGTATCTTTATATGTCTTCTTGCCATTTGGTTTGCCAGAGAAAAAATAATAATCTATTATATTGATGGAATGATGAATTCCCGCGAAATGTGGAGCCGACCTGCCATGTTATTCACCTCCGGACAAATCTTATATGACTATTTCCCATTCGGCTGTGGGTTAGGCAGTTTTGGCACATTTGCTTCTGCTGAATATTATTCTCCCATTTATGAAACATATAGCCTCAACCATATATGGGGACTATCAAAAGATATGCCCATCTTTATTTGTGACGCTTTTTATCCTGAACTGGCTCAGTTTGGGGTAGTCGGAGTCATCCTGTATTTCTTCTTTTGGTATACAATTGTTCGGAAGTCTACTGACATGAGCATACATAAAAGTGCATATATCTGGATGGTCTTTTTGTTCTTCCTTATAGAAGGTATAGCAGATTCCACTTTCACACATAACCGTGGATTATTTGTTTTAATTATATTATCCCTCATGATGAAAAGAAAAGATGAAGTTGAACAGCGAAACATATAAGAAAGGTGCCATCCATTCATCTTTCTTTAGCGTGTTGGCTAAAGGAGTGGCATTTGTGCAACATTTATTGATTGCCTATTATTTTGGTGCCAATACCGGAACCGACCTGTACTTTTATCTCTTCAATCTAGTGATACTGATAGGAGGGATGATACAAACAATCGCAACTTCAATTCTCATACCGCAATCTATGTTGTTGCGGCATTCTGTTTCAACAAAAGCGGAAATGAAATATCTGAATGCTTTTATGTACAGTTTCATTTCTCTTATTCTTTTATTCATATTGCTTGTGAGTCTGGCAGGAGATGGAGTACCGGAACTAATAACCAATTTTCCATCGGAAGATATAGAAAAGTACATACATATCTATTATGCGTCGCTTTGGCTAATGCTACTTATGGCTACCAATTTGTATCTGACAGAAATATTAGTTTCATTCAAATTTTTCTCTTTACCCTTAGTCTGCAACCTGCTATTGAACGGCGGAATCATTCTGGCCTTACTTTTATTTAAAGAGACTATCGGTGTCACATCCATGATATATGGAAGTTGTATAGCCAGCGTGATTAATTCAGTTATACTGATTATTCTCATGAAGAGAAAATTACAATGGAAATTCCTCCTGACAGACTTCTCCGCTATATCTCATCAATGGAAATCCATAACAGGGTTGGCTTTTAACCAAGGAGTTGTCATTTTCGCTTCAACATTCCCCATGTATCTGTTATCATATTATCAGCCAGGTGTCATAACTATAATCAATTATGCACAAAAGTTCATCCAAGCACCTTTAGCATGGATACAACAATTTGCAGCCGTACTTCAAATTAAACTCAATAATCTGAAAGGAGATGGAAAAGAACATGAAATCTACCAATCCGCATCCCGGATAGCAGTCCGCTTATTCTTACTCACTTTTTTCACATCATTGGTGATATTCCTGTTGCGCGGCTTCATTGCCGAAACCCTTTTCGGATTAGGGAAAATGCCCGCTGAAGCAGCAACTAAGCTTTCATATCTTATCGGTCTGCTCACATTTAGTATGCCTTTCACTGCCATGAGCTTGGCTTATATGAAAGTCTTTTTTACACAAGGGTACATCCGGCAATATGTTGCCATTATGCTATTTGTGAATGCAGTATCATGTATCATGTACGCCATATCCATTTTCTACTGGCAAGAAAACGGATATGCCTTTGTATATATACTCATTGAGATGCTTACCACTTTAATCATATGGCTCTATTTACAAAAGCGATTGAAAAAGAAAGTATACTATTAATAATCTGAGGATATATGAACTATATTGTATTCGATAATTCCTGTGATAATCATGAATATATAGCTGGTGCATTGAAAAAAAATGGTATCAGCATAGAAGAGATATATTCTCCTAGCAGCAAATATAAATGGATAGCCTGGCTAAAAGGAGCATCGAGTGCTATTTGCAAGTCTTCATCCAATGACACGCTAATTTTTTGGTATGATTTTCAGGGGATTATCTCTTTTTGGATTTGTAGATTACTGTTCATGAAAAGAAGAATCATCATATTGAATCTTTTATTAAAGAACAAACCGACACTAAAAAATAAGATGGTATCATACTTGTATAAATCAGCATTACAATCAACCAACCTGGAAGCTACCGTCACATCTATGGAATATGGAAAAGCGTTAAACCATCAACTAGGAATAAGGAAATCATACACACTGCTACATGATGTCTATCCTTTCAGCGAGGAAGAAGAAAGAGAATATAAAGACTGTGGCAATAAAGTGTTTTGTGGAGGAAACAATGGCAGGGACTGGGAACTAATCATAAAAATAGGCCAAAGTATGCCGGATGTGCAATTCACTTTGGTTATGCCCGATTCGGCTTGGAAACATTATTCAAAGATGACATTACCCGAAAACATACATATTTTTAATAATGTACGGCTAGCTGAATTTAACAAGTTATTGCAAGAATCATCTATTGTGGTGCTCCCTCTAAACACTGATGCACCAGCAGGGCTAATTGTGATATTTCAGGCTGCATTACAGCAAAAACCGATTATTACAACATCCACTCCGGTCACCAAAGAATATATTGATGAAAAATCAGGAGTATTATGTAAAAGCATTCCTGATCAATACATTAAAGAAATTAAATATCACTTGCAGCATACCGATATTGCCAGAGCAAAAGGAAAGGCATTACGTGATAAACTGAAATCAGAGTGCTCTAAAGATATATACACCAAAAAACTTTATAATATCTTACTTCAAAAATGAAAACAGTATCAATCATACTCGCATCATATAATGGTGAGAAATATATTGAAGAGCAATTAGACTCCATCTTGGCTCAGACTTACCCCATCCATGAATTACTCGTAGGAGATGATGGGAGTACGGATAACACAATGACTATTCTGAATGATTACGCACATAAATATAAGAATATCAAAATCATCAGTCCAGATGATAAGCATCATGGAGTCAACTACAATTTTAAGCGATTGATGGATATGGCATCAGGCGATTACATCGCTATTTCAGACCAGGATGACATATGGTTTCCTGAGAAAATAGAAGTTATGATGGAAGAGATAGGAAATCATGCGCTTGCCTATAGCAGTGCCATACCTTTTTCTGGGTCTATCTCCGGTTTTAAAGACCTAACCTTTGAATGTAATTCTTCTATACCTGAGAATCAGATTGAAGATATCATGTTCAATAATATAATCTCAGGACACCGGATGTTGGTAAAAAAGGAGTTTATTAAGGAAATTCACGAATGGAACTTTGATGTTTATTATGATTGGTGGTTGGCTATTTCGGCAGCATATCGCAATAGTATAGTGTATATTTCTTATCCTCTGGTCCTTTGGAGAAGGCATAACGACTCCATGACACTCCTTAACCACAAAAAACAAAAGAAAATATTCAAGATATTTAAATTTATCAAAAGACGATATTTGTATTTTCAATCTCTGCTAAAGCTATTTGAAAGTTTGGGTATCGAGAACAGAAAGCAGCTTATAATCTATAAATTAGCTCACAGGTTCGCCTCAAAATCTTTATGTATTAATCTATATGGTTGTCTCTATTATTGCATTAAAATAAAGTCTGAAATATCATATACTAACTTTATAAAGCCACTGAAAATGTGGTCTAAATAAATATATCAGCAATGAAAATTCTTCTTGTCAATAAATTCCTATATCCCCGGGGAGGTGATTGTATTCATACCCTGACCCTTGGCCAGATGCTGCGCGAAGCGGGGCATACGGTACGCTTTTATGCTATGGATTATCCGGAAAACATACAGGATAAAGACAAACCTTTCTTTGCAAAAGAAATCAACTTCGCTTCAGCAAATCTATCCGGTAAAATAAAAGCCGCCAAGCGTATCTTATGGGGTACAGGAGTAAAAGAAGCTTTTAAAGAACTCTTGAGAGATTTTCAACCGGACATTGTGCATCTGAATAATATTCACTCTTATCTTTCTCCTCTGGTTGCCCAGCTTGCGCACGAACAGGGAATTAAGGTTATCTGGACACTGCATGATTACAAGTTGCTATGCCCTGCATATAATTGTCTATGTAAGGGAAAAGTATGCGAGGTCTGTTTCTTCCATAAAAAGAATGTAATACTCCGTAAATGCATGAAAGATAATCTGCTGGCAAGCATTTTAGCCTGGGCAGAAGCTAAAAAATGGAATAAGAAAAAACTGATGGAATGGACAGATACATTTATTTGTCCCAGCCGTTTTATGGCAGAGAAAATGCAACAGGGAGGTTATTCGGCTGAAAAGCTACAAGTTATTCACAATTTCGTATCAGAGGAGCAGAGCAAATCCAATGTAAATCCATCCGGCTCGGAACGAGAAAAATCCTATGCATATATCGGACGTTTATCAAAAGAGAAAGGAGTGGAACCACTCTTAAAAGCTGCAATCCGGTTACCTTATACATTATATATTGCCGGTACAGGACCTTTAAAGAATGATTTAGTACGAAAATATACAGCAGATAATATTGTCTTTCTTGGACATTTGACGTCGAAAGATATTACAGAGCTTTTAAAGAAAGTATCATTTACCGTAATTCCTTCTATCTGGTATGAGAACAATCCTCTCAGCGTCATCGAATCTTTGTGTTATGGTACTCCTGTATTAGGCAGAAATATCGGCGGTATTCCGGAACTATTGGAAACCGACAAATGTAATTGTCTCTTTGAACAGGATAATGAATTGCCGGCACTCATTACCAAAATGTTTGCTTCTGCAACTTCTATAAATCGGGACAGTCTGGCAGCAACTTCACTCCGGCGTTTTTCCGGTGAACGATATTATCAAAAGTGGCTTCAAATAGCAGCAAGAGAGTAAAAAGTACCAAGTTTGTAAACTTATTAATTTTATATATACATGAAATCAGCCATTAGCTCACCTACTGATATTTGTATTATCGTCACATACCGCTGTCCTATGCAGTGCCAAATGTGTAATATCTGGCAAAATCCGACCGATAAAGATAAGGAGATTACTCCTGCAGAGATAGAGAGACTACCTAAAGTGAAATTCATTAATATAACCGGCGGAGAGCCGTTCATCCGGGAAGATTTGGAGGAAATAGTAGAAGTAGCATTCCGCAAATCTCCCCGTGTTGTTATTTCAACTTCAGGATGGTTTGAAGAACGCATCATTCATTTGGCTGAGAGGTTTCCCAATATAGGAATACGCATCAGTATCGAGGGATTATCTCAAAAGAATGATGAGCTTAGAGGACGTCAAGGTGGATTTGATAGAGGAATACGTACTTTATTACGATTAAAAGAAATGGGTATCAAAGATATAGGCTTCGGCATTACAGTTTCCGATTCTAATTCAACTGATATGCTTTCTCTCTATCGTTTGTCACGTTCACTCGGTATGGAATTTGCAACTGCTGCTTTGCATAATTCGTATTACTTCCATAAAATAGATAATACTTTTACCAATAAGGAAGAAGTTTGTAGCAACTTCGGCAAATTAATTGAATGGCAATTGAGAGAGAAGCATCCCAAAGCTTGGTTTCGCGCTTACTTCAATTGGGGATTAATAAATTATATACAGGGAAAACCACGTTTGCTTCCTTGTGAAGCCGGACTGGTAAACTTCTTTGTAGCTCCTTATGGTGATGTGTATCCATGCAATGGATTGGAAAGTAAATACTGGAAAGAAAGCATGGGAAACATCCGCACAATGTCTTCTTTTCAGGACTTATGGAGAAGTGAACAAGCCGAGCGTGTCAGAGACCACGTACGTAAATGTCCTAAGAATTGCTGGATGGTAGGCACTGCCGCTCCCGTAATGAAGAAATATATTGCCATCCCATTACGGTGGGTGTTACATCAAAAAATACAGTCCGCAATGGGACACCCTATAAATCTGAAAGGCTAAAAAATGAAAATCGTAGTTACAGGTACCAGAGGTATTCCCGGCATACAAGGAGGAGTAGAGACGCATTGCGAAGAGCTATATCCTTTAATCGTAGATGAACAACATGAAGTGATTGTGGTTCGGCGGTCAGATTATGCAGTAGACCATACCGTCAAAAGCTATAAACAAGTTACTATAAAAGACATAAAAGTACCTCGAAACAAACATCTGGAAGCTTTCTTACATACGTTTCTGGCTGTATTGTATGCACGAAAAATAGGAGCAGACATCGTGCACATTCATGCAGTAGGCCCGGCTCTGATGGCTCCTATTGTACGTATGTTAGGAATGAAAGCGGTAGTAACACATCATGGTCCGGATTATGACCGGGAAAAATGGGGAGCATTTGCCAAATGGATACTTCGGATAGGAGAAAAGGTCGGCGTACGTTATGCAAACCATATGATCGTGATTTCAGGGCACATACGGAATATGATACAGCAACGGTATCCATCGAAAAACAATATCACTTTAATACACAACGGAGTCAATGTTAGCTCCGAGATATCTGATACAGGCTATCTTCACAGTCTGGGGCTAACCGAATACTCTTATATTCTGGCTGTTGGCCGTCTGGTAAAAGAAAAAGGATTCGACAGGCTGGTTGAAGCATTCAAAGAACTGCCTCCATCTTCCGTAAAGTTAGTAATAACCGGTGATGCCGATCATCAGGATGAATATGCCCAAAAATTAAAGGGAATATGCCAAAGAGAGGAAAATATACTTCTGACCGGTTTTATAAAAGGAGATAAATTAGCACAATTATACACATATGCCCGAATATTTGTATTACCGTCAACTCATGAAGGATTGCCTATTGCATTGCTCGAAGCTATGAGTTATGGATGCCCTATACTTGCAAGCGACATACCTGCCAACAAGGAAATAGGATTGCCGGATGAATGTTACTTCAAAAATGGTAATCTTGCCAGCTTGCAACAGGCATTAGAAAAGAAAATAAAAAGTATTCAGACTGAACGGATTGCTTATGAACTTTCCTCATATGATTGGCACCATATTGCCCGGCAGACTAAAGAAATTTATGATTCTTTGATAATCTAAAACAATATAGAATCAGATTTACCGTTCTATTAATCAAAAGTATTGTAATATTTTAGCATGAATATACATTATCCATCATATCATTTTCCGCTGCAACGGAAATGTAATAGAATCCTTAAACGTATACTAGATATTGTATTTGCATCTACAGTCTTAGTCCTGATATACCCATGGGCTTATATCATCATAGGATGTTGCATCAAAATTAAGATGCCCGGTAACATTATATTTTCTCAGAAGAGAAACGGACAGTATGGCCGGGAATTTACCTGTTACAAATTCCGTTCTATGCTGCCTAACTGTAAAGCAGATACCCAACAAGCCTATGATGACGATCCCCGCATCACTCCATTCGGACGCATCCTGCGTGTTACCAGTATTGATGAATTGCCCCAATTTTGGAACGTGCTCATTGGAGATATGTCGATAGTGGGTCCCCGGCCCCATATGCTGATACATACAGAACAATACTGCGGCATCATTCCTGACTATAACAAGAGATTACTGGTGAAACCGGGGATAACCGGTTGGGCGCAGATACACAACCTGCGTGGAGAAACGGAGAAATTGGATAAAATGAAAAAAAGAGTGGAATATGATATTTGGTATATTGAACATTGGTCATTTGCACTGGAGCTGAAAATCATGCTCAACACCCTGAAAATTATATTCCGATAAGCCTATGCGTACAGTCTGTCATATTCTTGCCATTCTATTTTGCTGTTCCACCGGATTGGTAGTAAAGGCGCAAAATGGGTGGAAACGGCAAAATTTATCTTCTTTTGTAGAATATGGTGCCTCTGTCCACACAGGGAAGAATACTCCTCTATGGCAAGTGAGCAACCAGCACGGCTTCTCCTCAATCGACAATAATACTTACCTGAGAGGAGGAGTTTTTTATACGGATACACTTCGTAATTGGCGTTTCGAAGGTAGCTTGGATATGGCAGTAACTTCCGGTTTCACATCTACCTTTGTACTGCAACAAAGCTATACGGATATTCGGTACAAATGGATAGGATTACTTATTGGTAGTAAGGAGATTGATTCTCCATTATTAAACCAACAATTGAGTAGTGGTGGATTGACCTGGTCGGGAAATGCAAGACCCATTCCGCAAGTATGGATAGGGCTTCCCGAATATGTACAGATACTTCCGAGGCTTGCCCTGAAAGCGGAAATTTCGTATGGATGGTTTACTGACAACAATTATCAAAAGAAACAGGTAGGAGAGGATTATTGGTATACCAAGAGTATTAAGTATCACCACAAAAGCGGTTTCCTTCGCATCGGTGTGCCGCAAGGCAAATGGCAACTGGATGTAGGCATGAGTCTGGATGTACAATTCGGCGGCTATAAAAGTGCCGGAATGGATGCAGGAGATTTGGGAAATAGCTGGAAAGACTATTTCAAAGTATTCATCCCCAGCCGTGGAGATGAAAGTAGTCCGGAAGGAGAACAAATAGCTTACCAAGGCAATTTCATGGGTAGTGAGCATATCCGCATGACCTATCGTCATGACGACTTCTCCATAAGTGCCTATCTGGAAAATTATTACGACGATTTCAGTGGAATGGGGAAATTGAATGGTTTTGATGGTTTGTGGGGAATTGAATATAAATCCAACCACCGGCAAGCCATCAATGGCTTCGTGCTGGAATATTATCAGACTACCAACCAAAGCGGCCCCATGCATGGAGTGGATTTCACAGTAGTGGAAAAGACGGGTGGGGCTGATGACTATTATAATAATGCCTGGTATCCCGGCTGGGTGCATTGGGGAATGGCGATGGGGAATCCACTGATCGCTTCTCCCATCTACAATAAAGATGGTGATATGAGTTTCAAATACAACCGCATCCGAGCCATGCATTTAGGCTGGAGCGGAAACATCAATAATGAGTGGACTTATCTCGCAAAACTATCGTATAATAAAACTTGGGGAACTCCTTTCAAACCTATACCCGATATATTAGAAAATTTTTCTACTTTTGCATCAGTTTTCTATTCTCCCCGAAAATGGAAGGGATGGCAGTTCAATGCTTCCATCGCTTTCGACATAGGAGAGATATATGGCGACAATTTGGGTTGCCAACTGAAAGTACGAAAAAATTTCTAAAAAGATGAATTATATACAAACGGAAATTGATGGTGTATGGCTGATTGAGCCAAAGGTATTTCGTGACGAACGCGGTTATTTCATGGAAGCCTTTAAAGAAGAAGAATTCAGAGCACACATTGGGGATGTCCATTTTATTCAGGACAACGAATCGAAATCCTCTTTCGGCGTGTTGCGCGGATTGCACTATCAAAAAGGAGAACATTGTCAGGCCAAACTGGTGCGTGTTATAAAAGGGAGAGTGCTGGATGTGGCAGTAGACTTACGCCAATCCTCTCCAACGTTCGGTAAGTACGTCAGCGTGGAACTGAGCGAGGAGAATAAACGCCAATTCTTCATTCCCCGTGGATTTGCACACGGTTTTCTGGTACTCAGCGATGAAGCTATTTTTACATATAAAGTGGATAATGCGTATGCCCCACAAGTAGAAGCATCCATTCGTTTCAATGATGACACAATAGGTATAGACTGGCCTGTTGCCGAAGAACGATTATTATTATCCCCCAAAGATAAAGCTGCCCCGCTTTTCCGGGATGCGGTATATTTTGAATAAGAGAGTATGAAAATAGCTATTGTCGGTACAGGGTACGTCGGTCTGGTGACCGGAACCTGTTTTGCAGAAATCGGTGTTAACGTTGTTTGCGTAGACACCAACAGTGAGAAAATAGAAGCACTGAAGAAAGGTATCATTCCTATCTATGAGAGTGGCTTGGAAGAAATGGTGAACCGCAATGTAAAAGCTGACCGCCTGCACTTCACCACTTCTCTGGAAAGTTGCCTGAACGAAGTGGAAGTCGTTTTCAGTGCTGTTGGTACTCCGCCCGATGAAGATGGGAGTGCCGACCTTAGCTATGTGCTTGAAGTTGCTCGCACCATCGGACGGAATATGCAGAAGTACATGCTGGTGGTTACAAAGAGTACCGTTCCCGTAGGTACGGCAAAGAAGGTGCGCGCCGCCATTCAGGAAGAATTGGATAAACGGGGCGTCAACATTCAATTCGATGTAGCTTCCAATCCCGAATTTCTGAAAGAGGGCAATGCCATCAATGATTTCATGAGTCCCGACCGCGTAGTAGTGGGAGTGGAGTCCGAACGTGCAAAGAAGTTAATGAGTAAGCTCTACAAACCGTTCTTGCTAAACAACTTCCGCGTCATCTTCATGGATATTCCATCTGCCGAAATGACCAAATATGCAGCCAATTCCATGCTTGCTACCCGCATCAGTTTCATGAACGATATTGCCAATCTTTGCGAGTTGGTAGGTGCAGACGTCAATATGGTGCGTAGCGGCATTGGTTCGGACACCCGTATCGGACGCAAATTCTTGTATCCGGGCATCGGCTATGGCGGTTCTTGTTTCCCTAAAGATGTAAAAGCGCTTATCAAAACTGCTGAGTTGAACGGTTATCAGATGCGCGTGCTCCATGCTGTAGAAGAAGTGAACGAATTGCAGAAAAGCATTCTCTTCAAAAAGCTCTGTAAGCATTTCGATAACGACTTAAAAGGAAAGACCATCGCCTTGTGGGGATTGGCTTTCAAACCGGAAACCGATGATATGCGCGAAGCACCCTCACTGGTCTTGATAGACAAATTGCTTAAAGTCGGATGTAAAGTGCGTGCTTACGATCCTGCTGCAATGGACGAATGCCGCCGCCGAATAGGTGAAAGCATTTATTATGCAAAGGATATGTATGATGCCGTACTCGATGCTGATGCCATGATGCTGGTTACGGAATGGAAAGAATTCCGCTTGCCGTCGTGGGCAGTTATCAAGAAGACTATGGAGCAGGCAGTAGTGCTGGACGGACGTAATATCTATGATAAAAAGGATATGGAAGAGCAAGGGTTTGCTTACCATTGCATTGGACATTAAGAATTTAACAAAACAGAGGGAGTTATGATAAAGTGGGGTGCTATTTCCATGGTGCTCGTTATGATGCTGGCTTCTTGCAATAATGCTAAAAACGGAGAGGCTTCCGACAAGGAAGACCTGACCGCAAAAAGACTTTTGCAAGGCATATGGCTGGATGACGAGACGGATATACCGTTAATGCGTATTAACGGCGATACGATCTATTATCTCGACCCACAGAATCTGCCCGTTTACTTTAAAGTTATCCGCGATACGATATACGTGCGTGGAAACACACCAATAGCTTATAAGATAGATCGGCAAACGGAATATAGTTTTTGGTTCCACAGTCTCTCTGATGAGATTGTGAAGTTGTATAAGTCAGATAATCCGGAAGATACACTGGCATTTTCCAACCAAGAAACAGAAATCACTCCCAGCATCCCGGAAGTCGTGAAAAAGGATAGCGTGGTAGTATATAAAGGTACGCGCTATCGAGGCTATGTCTATATCAACCCTTCCCAAATGAAAGTGATAAAGACCTCCTATTCTGAAGAGGGTATAGGCATAGATAATGTATATTATGACAATGTGATACACATTTGTGTATACGAAGGACGGAATTTGCTGTATGGAAAAGATATAACCAAGAAAATGTTTGTAGACATCTTCCCAGAGGAAGAATTGAAGCAAAGCATCCTTACTGATATGAACTTCATGGGAGTAGACGGAAAAGGATATCACTATGAGGCAACGCTACGTGTTCCGGAAAGTTCTGTTTATCACCTCGTGAACCTGACTATCAGTCCCGACAAACAACTGCATATAAAAATGGTGGAGTAATCTCCACCATCAAATAAATAATATTATAGGAAAATATCCTTTTATTTCTGATTACTCCCCGAAGCATTATTATTCCTCTTCGGAGCACCACTTCTTCCTCTCGAAGCATTACCTTTTTTCTGGGCATTTCCACCGCCTCGATTCGCATTCCGACCTCCCTTGGAGTGAAAATTCCGTCTGCCACCATCGTAACTGCGGGGTTTATATTCGGGGGCTTCACCCAATTCCTCCGGTACGGGTATTTTATAAATGTCTTTCTCCAGAAAATTTTCTATCTGCTTGAAGTTACTCTGTTCCTTCTCATTGACAAAAGTCAAAGCAACACCGTCGTTATTGGCACGCGCTGTACGACCGATACGATGAACATAGTCTTCACTATCATGCGGAACGTCATAGTTGAGAACAAGACGAATATCGTCAATATCAATACCACGCGCCACAATGTCAGTAGCTACAAGGATATTTATTCGACCGGCTTTAAACTCATGCATCACTTCCTCACGCTGTGCCTGCTCCAGATCAGAGTGCATTTCGCCTACGTTCAGCTTCATCAATTTCAACGCTTTCGTCACTTCTTTTACTTTTAGTTTGGACGATGCGAAAATAATAACGCGCTCCGGGGTTTGCTCGGCAAAAAGATTACGGATGATGCCCAGCTTCTGATTCTCGTAGCAAACATAGGCCGCCTGTACTATTTTGTCAGCAGGACGGGAAACGGCAAGTTTTACTTCGGCGGGATTATTGAGGATGGTGTTAGCAAGTTGTTGTATTTTAGCGGGCATGGTGGCAGAAAACATGATAGTTTGCCGCTCTTTGGGCAGATACTTCACAATCTGCATGATATCGTCGAAGAAACCCATATCGAGCATGCGGTCAGCTTCATCGAGGATAAAGTAGGAGACACGGGAGAGATCAACATAACCCAGACTGAGATGAGCTATCAAACGTCCCGGAGTAGCTATCACGACATCAGCACCCAGCATCAAGCCTTTCTTCTGTTGTTCAAAAAGTATTCCGTCGTTACCTCCATAAACTGCCACGCTACTGACAGGCATAAAATAAGAAAAACCTTCCATCTGCTGATCTATCTGTTGCGCCAGCTCTCGTGTGGGTGACATGACAATACAGTTAATAGCATCTTCAGGGTGTCCGCCTTCGGAAAGTTTATTCAGTACCGGCAGTAAATAAGCGGCAGTCTTACCGGTTCCGGTTTGCGCTACGGCTATCAAATCTCTGCCTTCAAGTATAACGGGAATGGATTTCTCTTGTATAGGTGTACACTCATCGAAGCGCATGGCTTCCAGCGCATCAAGCACCTGGTCATTCAGTTGTAGTTCGGAAAACTTCATGTTTCTTTTTTATTTAGCCGCAAAGATAGGAAATAAAGTGATTATCGCAAAAGAATAAAGCTACTTTGCGGCTCGTTCTCTTAATACCCCGGATGCTGTTTCCATCCCGGATTCATCTGTCTGATTTTCTCAGGGATAGGAAAGACAGTAGTATATCCGTTTTTTTCATCAGGTAATTGCGGACGACTACTGTAAGCACGGGTAAACTGACCGAAACGGATTAAATCCTGACGTCGCCAACCTTCCCAGGCAAATTCCATCTGACGCTCAGCAAGAAGGCTTGTTAAAGTCGCAGTACGTTGTGGTGCTCCAACGCGGGCACGTACCAGATTTAGTTCCTCATCTCCGTTGCGTCCATCGCGGACTTTAGCCTCACTCTTCATCAACAGCACATCGGCATAACGGAACAGGACAATATCATTTTCCATCAATTTACCATCCTTCATTGCTTTATCGTCTATTTCATATTTTTTCATACGGGCACCGGCGGTCTTCTCATAAGATTCGTCAGATAAATCCAACTTAACCTTCCAAGGTTCATAAACTAGAACTGTTCCATTATCCAATTTTACGACATTCCCTTTCAAATCGTAGACCGTACCGGCATAATAGCAATAATCAAAGCGTGGGTCTTGTTCATCGGTCTCATATCCAAAGGTCTGCAAAGCTTCGACAGTAGCACTCGATCCATTCTCACCGGATAGTCCCAATGCTTTAGCATGGTTGTAGTGGCGTGAGCGGAAAAGATATTGCATCTGATTGGTATATAATGTCTTATTCATCGGAATGGTGAAAATATTTTCAACAGAGCTTTCATTATATACAGCAAAGTTATCAGTGTAGTCCGGTTCAAGACGATAACCAAGGGCGGTAATTTTGTCGCAATAAGCTTCTACTGTCTGCCAGGCATTAAATATACTTCCATCCACATCAAAAAAGATTGTTTTCCCGTCGGGGTGCGTATCGTCTGTCCAATCATTATCGGTATAAATTTCAACGTTCAGCGCCAGTTTCGCAAGTAAAAAGTAGGCAACGGGGCGTGTCAGGCGTCCGTAGTAATTGCCTGAGCGGTTACTGAATTCAGCGGGCAGGAGTGGAGCGGATTCCTGTAATTCCCTGAATATAAAGTCGAATACTTCCTTACGTTCGCTCAACACAATATCTTTGGAGGCTACCTGAGAAGCCACAACTACCGGAATGCGTCCAAATAAATCCATCAGATAATAATAGTACATCGCACGAAAAGCACGTACTTCGGCACGATAGACGGGAAGCTCTGTATCGGAATGGTTGAGGGCATAAGCTTCTATGTGTTCCAAGGAACTATTGCTGAGCATGACTACTTTATAGAGATACTCCCAGGTGGCCTGTATTGCATCATTGTTTACACCCCATTTGTGCAGGAATAGACCTTGCCAGAAACCACCGTCATACCAGTCGCCACCACGGGTGGGCATTATGGCTTCGTCGGTAGTAAAAGTATTCAGATCGTATACACCGCGACCTGTTCCCTGCAAACCCTGACTGTCAGAATTACCACCGACATAGTTGTAAAGGGAAGCTACTGTGTTAAGATAAAGTTCGGAGATATTACGATAGCCTTCTTCTTCGGGTTGTGCATCGCGGGGTTTCTCTTTCAGGAAATCATCGCATGAGGCCACGAAGCAGCAAAGGGCGGCTAAAATGCAAAATATTGAATAACGTTTCATAGCTTTAGGGTTTAAAAGTTTACACTTAGTCCGATGGTATATGTGCGGTATAGAGGATAGGTACGTTTATCATCTATACCTAAAGTAGAGTTTACCGACGAACTGTTTATCATAGGGGTCAACCCTGAATAGCCGGAAATGGTAGCCAGATTATTGACTGTCAGTGATAAACGGAGCGACTGCAAATAGCGGGCATTCTTTAGTGGAACATTCCAGCCTACTGTCACATAATCGAAGTTGACATAGTCCCCATCTTCCAGCCAATAATCCGTGGCGGTCTGGTCTTTTATGTTCCGGGCAGGTGCCTTCTTCATTACGTTGTAGTCAGGAAAGCTATTCATATTCATATAAGTCAGTGAGGTGCCGTTATAGACTTTATGACCAAAAGCGCCATTAATCTGCAATGACACATCAAAGTCTTTATAACGGAAACTTATGTTAGAGCCAAGAATTGTTTTCGGCACAGCTTGTCCTGCCACATAACGGTCTTCACCATCTTCCAGACTGACACCGCCGCCATTGAGATCGGCAATCTGATAAGTATAGCCGCCATTGCCATCGGATACCAACCCAGTGGAATGGGGTAAATAGAATACACCTAATGGCTGACCTACAATCTGATAAACAATGTGGTTGTATCCACCATGAAATCCCGCACCATCCAGTCCGGCAATACTTTTATACTCAGTTGCTGAAATCTGCTCGCCCTGGTATGTTCCGTTGAGGGAAAGCAGTTTATTCTGTTGGAAAGTCAGATTGGCATTGATATTCAGCTCCATATCTTTAGTTTTAAGTGGAGTAACGCCAATGGATAGCTCTGTTCCGTAATTACGCATGGAACCAATGTTTGCCAGCAGAGTGTTGTAAGTAAAAGGCGGTACACTGACATTATAAAGATAGAGCATGTCTTTCGTCTTAGAGTTATAGTAGTTCGCCGTCAGCAATAACCGGTTGCCCAACAAAGCTATCTCTATACCGGCATTGAATGTTTGCTTCACCTCCCATTTCAGATCGGGATTCGTATTGCGCAACTTATTCATTGTGACTACAGGTGATGAACCGACCGGAGCCACACCATCAGGACGCATCAGATTCAATGTAGTATATGAGTCAATGCCATTTTGATTGCCCGCCAATCCATATCCGGCACGAATTTTCAGATTGTCAATAAAAGGCAGCTTCTCCATGAACTTCTCATTACTGACTACCCAAGCTACTGACACTGCCGGAAAAAATCCCCACTTATGGTTACTTCCGAATTTGGAGGAAGCGTCTCCACGGGCATTCACCGTCAGTATATAACGGTTGTTGTATGTATAATTCGCGCGCCCCATAAAAGAAACAAGCCGTGGATCTTCATAATAGGAGCCAGTACCTTCCCATGGACGGAGAGCACCTCCTTGCAGATTATTGTAACCAGCATCATCGCTACTGAACTTTGTAGCTGTAACATAGTAACCTGTATATTGCTCTTTCTGTAATTCCGCCAGCCCTAAAATATCAAAGAAATGCTTTCGCCACTCCTTTTTGTAAGACAACATCAGGTTGCCAAGTAATGATTCCATCTTTTTAGTTCCTCTGTATGCCTGCCCATTTGCCCAAACAGCAACAGGCAGATACTGTGAATCCTCTATAACATTATAGGTATAGGAACCAAAAAGAGTAAGTTTCCATGCTTCGGACAAGTTAAACGTCAGCCGGGCATGTGTACTAATATGTGACGTAGCATCCTTATCATTCACATCCATCCAAGCCAGTGGGTGAGATAACTGGCTGGCAAAGGCGCTCCCGTCCCAACTCCCGGTTTCCGGATTTTTATGATTAGGGAAGGTGGGGTTGAATGAAGCTGCTGAATAGAACACCTTATGCAGATTCACCAGGTTACGCTCTTTTTGTATGGAACCGAACATACCAAGGTCACATTTCAGGAAGCTATCGAAAACATACTGCGTCATATTCATATTTGAAGTGAAGTTCTGCAATTTTTCATTGACGATAACCCCTTCACGGTTCATCAAGGCAAGTGAGACGCGATAATTAGAAGTATTCGTGCCTCCGGAAAAGGCAATGTGATGATTATGCTGTAATCCGGTTTGTTCTATCTCTTTCTGAAAATCAGTATTGTTACCCAAATCAGTAATTGAAATACCACGTTCCCGGGCCACGCTACGAAATTCGTCTCCACTAAGCATCCTCACGGTTTTATAACTCGAAGCAATGCCGAAGCTGCCATTGTAATTAACACTTGTACGCCCGCTGACACCTTTCTTTGTAGTGATTTCTATTACTCCCGATGCTCCTCGGGAGCCGTACTGCGCTGTTTCCGAAGCATCCTTCAGGATCACGAAGCTTTCAATATCTGCCGGATAAATAGATGTGAGCATACTTAAATCACCGAAAACACCATCTACTATAATCAACGGGTCGTTTCCGGTAGTCAATGAAGTGGTACCGCGTAAACGGACAGCATCAAGTGCAGCAGGTCCGTTTGAACCTTTTAGAATAGTCAGTCCGGGCACCCGTCCGCGAATAGCATCCAGCGGATTGGTTATCTGATCCTTATTCATCTGATTTTCAGTAATTCTTTCTACCAGTCCGGAAAGGTTCTTACGAAGACCTGTGGCATATCCAACAGTCGTTATGGAGTCGGGTAGAGCAGCATGAAATTGCTTTTGTGCAACGGCAGGAGGACCGGGTACAATCAAAAGTAAAGAGAGATAGAACAGATTCCTGATTCTCTTCATAGTATTATTATTTAAGAGGTTCCGCAAATATATATGTCACTATATGAAACAAATATATTTGCGGAATAGTTCAGGCTACTTCGGCAAATCGATGTAGGAATCCTTGAAGCCCAGGAAATAGAGTACTCCATCCAAACCGATGGTGTTAATGGATTGTTTAGCATTAGCCACCACTTTCGGCTTCGCATGGAAAGCGATACCCAAGCCGGCAACACCTAACATTGGAAGGTCATTGGCTCCGTCACCCACAGCAATAGTCTGGGCAATGTCTACCTTCTCCACTTGTGCAATGAGACGCAGCAACTCGGCTTTCCGTTTGCCATCCACCACGTCGCCCAGGTAGCGACCGGTCAGTTTACCGTCCGCAATTTCCAATTCGTTGGCATATACGTAGTCAATAGCATATTTCTTTTGCAGATACTGGCCGAAATAGGTGAAACCACCGGAAAGAATGGCAATCTTATAACCATACTTCTTCAGTACATACATCAATCGGTCTACCCCCTCCGTAATAGGCAGGCTCTCTGCAATTTCCTGCATCACAGATTCGTCCAATCCTTTCAGCAAAGCCACGCGCTCGCGAAAACTTTCTGTAAAGTCTATCTCACCACGCATGGCACGTTCGGTGATTGCCTTCACTTCATTACCCACACCGGCGCGTATAGCCAATTCGTCGATAACTTCCGTTTCAATCAGCGTGGAGTCCATATCAAAACATATCAGACGGCGCATACGGCGATACATATTATCGAGCTGGAAAGAGAAATCCATTTCCAGTTCACTGGCCAACTTCATCAGTTGCTCCTGCATAGCAATGCGGTCTTTGGGAGTACCCCGGACAGAAAACTCAATGCAAGCGCGGGTACGCGAGTCACATTCGTCCAACGGAATACGTCCGGTCAGACGCTTGATGGCATCAATATTCATTCCCTGTTCAGACAGGATACGAGTAACCGCAGAAATTTGACGGGCGGATAGCTTACGTCCCAGCAATGTAAGGATATAGCGGTTCTTTCCCTGCATATTTACCCAATCTTCATATTCTTTCACCGAAATAGGGTAGAAGCGGATAGTGACTCCCAGAGAAGATGCTTTGAAAAGCAATTCCTTCATAATAAAGCCGGAATGTTGCTCCTCCGTCTTACATAAAATACCAAGTGATAGCGTATTATGAATATCAGCCTGACCTATGTCGAGGATAGTAGCGTCGTATTTTGCTAAAATTTCCGTGACCGACGCAGTCAATCCCGGACGGTCTTCACCCGTGACACGGATGAGAATAAGCTCTGTGCTCAATGGTTGCATATCAAGTTGTCTATTTAAATTAATGAATAATACAGTGCAAAAGTAGGGAAAATTCCCGCTACTCATACTAATATACGAAAAATATATGCTTTACACCCTTTATTGAACGAGAATAGCAACGGAATGTTCGCTGTTTGCAATAAGGAAAAATAAGTGAGCAACAATGCTTATAGAAGATAGGCAGAGGTATAAAACATGTTATATAACATAAATAATTCAACCATTCACTTGGTTTTCAATAATAATGTTGTACCTTTGACGCCGATTTAGGACAAGTGGTTCTACAATCTTAGTAAATGTTGATTATACATTTGTTTCATAAGACGCTAAATTAGCATCACAACAAGCAACTGTAAATCAACCAGTATTAACCAAAACCGCCTTACATGAAGTATGTAAAATGGATTTTTGTTGTATTACTAATTAGTTCCTTGACTTCTTTCGTAGAAAAAGACAAACCAACCGGTGGTTTGAATGTGGGTGACATGGCCCCTGATTTTAAAATCGAAACTATGTCGACTGAGCAACCTACTCTAAACCTTTCCCGGATGAAGGGAAAGTATGTGTTACTCAGTTTCTGGGCAAGTTACGACGCGCAGTCCCGGATGCAAAACGCAAGTTTAAGCAATGCGCTTCGCTCAACTTCTCCAAATAATAATGTGGAAATGGTTTCCGTTTCATTCGATGAATATCAGTCTATCTTCGAGGAAACCATTCGTAAGGACCAAATAGTTACGCCCACTTGTTTCGTGGAAACTAAAGGCGAGTCGTCCGGCATCTTTAAAAAGTATCGCTTAGGCCGGGGATTTACTAACTATTTACTGGATGATAATGGTGTGATTATAGCCAAAAACATCTCTGCCGCAGAGCTTTCAGCTTACTTGAATTAAGTGTTTTCACTGCCATAATACAATGAAAAACTTAAAGAACCTGTAAGACGAAAGTGGGTTTATTTCCAAAGAATCAAACGACAATTGATTGCCGCTAAGGTTAAAAGGAGATAAAGACAAAAGAGGAAATGGATACAACAAAAAGCCCCTCCCGCACTTGTGGTAACACAGGAGCGGGAGGGGCTTCTTATTTTTATCAGTTTTTCGGATTATCTTACTTCGGTGCTTTCTGATACAGATAGAATGCAATGAATGCATAAAGTATGTTTGGTATCCATACGGCAATTACCGGAGGCACATTGCCATTCACCGCAAAGGTGGACGCAATCGTCTGGAACAAGATATATGAGAAGCTTAATGCCAAACCTATACCCAGGTGCAAGCCCATTCCACCCTTTGTCTTTTTCGAAGAAAGAGAAACACCTATCAACGTAAGAATAAACGATGCAAAAGACATGGCGATACGCTTGTGATATTCAATTTCAAACTCCTTGATATTGGCAAAACCACGCTGCCGCTGACGGGTAATGTATTCACTCAACTGTGGATTGGTCATCATTTCCTGCTGGTTTTTTGTTATCAAAAAATCGGCAGGTTCCATAAAGAGCGTACTGTCAATGCGATCGCCTTTGGTAATGCTCTCTTTCATGCCATCCATTTCACGTATCATATAGTCCTTAATAATCCACTTATGCACAGAAGCCGTATCGTAAGTGATAGAACGGGCTGTAAGGTGAGAAACTAACTGTTTATCCTTAAACTTATCCAATGAAAAACGATATCCGGTTTTGGAGTAATCTTCAAAGCGTTCAATGTAAGCAATAACCCCTGAATCTACCTCTAACTGAATGTTTCGAGCAGTATTATTTTTGCGTTGCTTATAGTATTTATCTTCAAAGTTAATACGCGTCACACTACCTTGGGGTATGACATAAGAACCTAAAAAGAAAGTCACCACTGCAATGATGGCTGCCGACACCATGTAAGGTCGAAGCATCCGTTTGAAGCTCATTCCGGTAGAGAACATGGCGATAATTTCCGAGTTCTCCGCCAGTTTTGAGGTAAAGAAGATAACGGCAATAAATACAAACAGCGGACTGAACAAATTGGCAAAGTAAGGAATGAAGTTCAGGTAATAGTCGAAAACAATAGCATTCCAAGGTGCTTCATGCGACATGAACCTGTCCATCTTTTCATTAAAGTCGAATACCACCGCAATCGAAATAATCAATGCAATGGCAAACACGTAAGTCCCGAGGAACTTCTTTATAATGTAGAAGTCCAGCCGCTTCAACCATTTCCAGTTATCCGGCAGCTTTATACCTTTTATCTTCCAGTTCAGTTTTTTCATAATCTTGTAGATACACGTTTCACCATCATCGGTTTCCACGTAGAGAAGTCACCAGCAATGATATGCTTGCGGGCTTCCCCCACCAACCATAGATAAAATGCCAAATTATGAATGGAAGCAATTTGCATAGCCAGCAACTCTTGTGCATGAAACAGATGGCGCAGATAAGCCTTAGTATATAAGGTATCCACAGCAGAAGCCCCATCTGCCTCAATAGGAGAGAAGTCCGTTTCCCATTTTTTATTGCGCATATTAATGATACCATCTTTGGTAAACAGCATACCGTTACGTCCATTACGGGTAGGCATCACACAATCGAACATATCCACACCGCGTTCTATACCTTCCAAAATGTTGACCGGCGTACCTACACCCATCAGATAACGAGGTTTGTCTTTAGGCAGAATCCCGTTCACCAGCTCAATCATCTCATACATTTTATCTACCGGTTCACCCACCGCCAAGCCACCGATAGCATTGCCATCCGCGCCTTTTGATGCGATGAATTCTGCCGACTGCTTGCGAAGGTCGGGATATACACATCCTTGAACAATAGGGAAAAGGGATTGATTATAACCATACTTCGGCTCCGTCTCATTGAAACGCTGGATGCAACGATCCAACCAACGATGCGTCAGCCCTAATGACTTTTTGGCATAAGCATAGTCTGAATCACCCGGAGGGCATTCATCAAATGCCATCATAATATCCGCACCAATAGTACGTTCAATATCCATCACCTTTTCAGGGGTAAAAATATGCTTACTACCATCAATGTGCGAACGAAATTCAGCACCTTCTTCGCGCAGCTTGCGGATACCCGACAATGAAAATACCTGAAAGCCACCACTATCCGTCAGCATCGGGCGGTCAAAGCCGTTGAACTTATGCAGTCCTCCGGCTTTTTCCAGTACATCCAATCCCGGACGCAGATACAGATGATAAGTGTTACCTAATATTATCTGCGCCTTGATATCTTCTTTCAATTCGGTTACATGCACACCTTTCACCGTTCCCACAGTACCTACCGGCATAAAAATGGGTGTTTCTATCTGCCCGTGGTCAGTGGTAATCAGTCCTGCACGCGCGTTACTTTTACTGTCTGTATATTGTAAATCAAATGTCATTCTGCTTTCTTTTCTGTCTTTTCTTTCTTTGGGGACAGGTCAATGGCATCGGCTACCTTTTCATTGGTCAGCGCAATGGCAAACACCTCTTTCACATCTTTCACATAATGGAAAGTCAATCCTTTGAGGTAGAGCTCCTGTATCTCATCAATATTCTTACGATTCTCTTCGCTTAGGATAATATCTTTGATACCGGCACGTTTGGCAGCCAGAATTTTTTCTTTGATTCCCCCTACAGGAAGCACCTTGCCTCGAAGCGTAATCTCACCTGTCATAGCAAGATTAGCCTTTACCTTACGCTGGGTAAGGGCAGAAGCGAGAGAGGTAGCCATGGTAATACCTGCCGACGGTCCATCCTTAGGTATGGCACCTTCGGGTACATGCACATGGATATTCCAGTTATCAAAGATATCTTCATCCAAATTCAACAGAGAAGCATGCGCCTTGATGTATTCCAAAGCCAACATAGCAGATTCTTTCATCACGTCACCCAGATTTCCGGTCAGCGTCAGACGTCCGCCTTTTCCACGACTCAAACTGGTTTCCACGAATAAGATTTCTCCACCTACGGCAGTCCATGCCAGTCCGGTCACTACACCGGCATACTCATTGCCTTGATACTTATCACGGGTATACTCCGGGGCACCAAGGAATTCATATAAATCTGCCGGTTTGATTTCCTGTTTCGCAAAATAACCGTCCGTAGCATACTGACGAGCTGATTTACGAAGCACCTTACCGATTTTCTTCTCCAGTTCGCGCACACCGCTCTCACGGGTGTATGACTCGATAATAGCTTCCAACGTATTCTTTGGTATCTTAATATCGTTTTTCTTCATACCATTAGCTTCCAGTTCTTTCGGAACCAGATGGCGGCGAGCAATCTCTATTTTTTCTTCAGTGATATAACCACTTACTTCAATCAGCTCCATGCGATCAAGCAATGGCCCGGGAATGGTATTCAGATTATTCGCTGTAGCGATAAACATCACCTTCGACAAATCATAATCCACATCCAGAAAGTTATCATGGAATGTCGTATTCTGTTCCGGATCAAGCACCTCGAGCAGGGCAGAAGAGGGATCTCCCTGACGGTCGGAACTAACCTTATCTATCTCATCCAGAATAAACACCGGATTGGAAGAACCGGCTTTAATCAGACTCTTGATAATGCGTCCCGGCATTGCTCCGATATACGTTTTACGGTGTCCGCGGATTTCTGCTTCATCATGCACACCACCTAATGACATACGGATATATTTCCGCTTCAACGCAGCAGCAATCGAACGCCCCAAAGACGTTTTACCAACTCCCGGAGGACCATACAGACAGATGATAGGCGACTTCATATCACCTTTCAACTTCAATACCGCCAAGTGTTCCAGAATACGTTCCTTCACCTTTTCTAAACCATAATGGTCTTTATTCAAGGTCTTTTCCGCATTTGTCAGATTCAGATTATCCGTAGTATATACTCCCCACGGCAGACTAAGCATGGTTTGCAGATAATTAAGCTGCACGCTATAATCGGGAGATTGCGGATGAGTACGTTCCAGTTTATCCAATTCCTTAATGAAGGTTTCCTTCACTTCCGCACTCCATTTGATAGAGGCAGCCTTGCGACGCATTTCTTCTATTTCCTGCTCCTGACCGCCGCCACCCAGCTCATCCTGAATAGTTTTAATCTGTTGTTGCAAAAAGTATTCGCGTTGCTGCTGGTCTATATCCTCCCGTGCACGCATTTGTATGGACTCCTTGATTTCGGCAAGTTGCACTTCCCGATTCAGTATTTCCAATAAGCGGTAAGTACGGGCCCGCAATGAGTCGATACGCAGCAATTCAACCTTTTCATCTTTCTTCAATGGAAGATTAGTACAGATAAAATCTACCAAAAACATGGGGTTGGTTATGTTCTTGATAGCAAATGCAGAGTCTTGCTGAAACATATCGGATGACTTGATAAACCGGATAGTCAAATCCTTGCTTGCTTCCACCAATGCGTGGAATTCTTTGTCATTTTTATCCGGTATATCTTCTTCCAATGCTTTTACTCGTCCTTTCAGGTAGGGAACCGTGTCAACGATCTCTTTTAGCTCCATGCGCTTGACGCCTTGCAAAATGACAGTCGTTGTCTGGTCAGGCATTTCCAGGATACGTATAATCTTACCTACCGTACCAATGGTATGCAAATCCTCCAATAAAGGAACTTCCGTGTCTGCCAGTTTCTGGCAAACTACACCTACATATGCACTCTTCTTTTCTGCTTCACGAACCAATTTCATGGAAGTTTTTCTCCCAACAGATACCGGCATAAACACGCCCGGAAATAAAACCATATTCCGCAGAGGCAATATCGGAAGGATTTCATCCACCTCAATATCCATCAATTGTTCTTCATTCCCCTCAAAATCAGCAATCACTGAGAAAGCATTTCCGTCTCTCTCTTCTGTATCTTCCAGGTAAAGTCTTTTCTTCATTTTTTTCTTTTTAAGTTTATGTCATACTGACAGGGCTTATAAAGCGCCTGCAAAGTTAATCTATTCTTCATTAATATAAAGCACCTTTTATATAAAAAGACAAAAACAGTGCCAAATTTGTCATAATATTCTCGACTTTGCCTATTTTTGTCCCCAATTAACAAGTACAGACTATGTCAAATCCCTATTTTCGGTTTAAACAATTTACCATATGGCATGATAAGTGCGCTATGAAGGTAGGCACAGATGGAGTGCTTCTGGGCGCTTGGGCTACAGCAAAAAACACCCTCCAAATCCTTGATATAGGGACTGGTACGGGATTGATAGCTCTAATGTTAGCTCAGCGGAATCCGCAAGCGCAAATCACAGCCATAGAGATAGATGAAACAGCAAGTGCCCAAGCTGAAATAAATGCCATACGCTCGCCGTGGGCTGACAGAATAAATATTATCTGTAACGATTTTCGTTTATTCCAAACAGAAAACAAATACAATCTAATCGTTTCTAATCCTCCTTATTTTGTTGATGCTTTAAATTGCCCTGACAAACAACGAAATATGGCACGGCATACCTGCGAACTAAATTACGAATTGCTTTTTCAGCGTTCAGCCCAACTGCTTTGCGAGCAGGGGAGGGCGTGCTTCATTATCCCTGCCGAAGTAGAAAAACTGGTGATTGACACGGCTTGGAAATACAAGCTATATCCCTCCCGCCGTCTTCGTGTTTTTACAAAACCCGGAAAACCATGCCGAAGAGTGCTTATCTCATTCAGTCTTCAAGAAAAAGAGTGCATAGAAGAAACTTTATGCATTGAAGTGGAACACAATCAATTCACCCCTGAATATATTGCATTGACAAAAGAGTTTTATTTGAAAATGTAAGATTATGCCTCTATAAATCCCTATTCACCGTAAAATTTTAAATATTTCTCAAAATGTGATTGTATATACTCAATATTATGATGACCGGGAAATATTTGATTCTTAGAATTTACCCCTTTATTACACAATATTTCATGCAAAATTGAGCATCCTTCATAAAACCGACCTTCATCCTTATCTCCAGCATCAAGATAAACACAGACATCAGAAGATATATGGGTGCTTTCTGCAATAGATATTGGGTTATATTTTTCCCATATATTCATGTTTTCAAAATACGGCACATCTTCTTCCTCAAGTTTAAGTTCCAATGCCGGCATATGTCCTCCCACCTTTGAAAACAAATGTTGATACCGAAATGCATAGTGAAGAGCAGCATATCCTCCGGCAGATGCGCCTCCTATATATCTTTCTCGTCTATCTTCTACAGTCTTAAAGGTTGCGTCTACTAAAGGGATCACCTCTTCAACAAAATAAGACTCATACATCCCTAAACTAATAATTCGATTATTTACATCTGATACTTCCCGACAAATCAATGACGAATTTATCCCCCGGCTATTCTCTATTCTTGGACATACAATTATCATAGGCTTAATTATTCCATCATTAACCAGCCTATCCATCACAACATCTGCGTTTATCTGAAATAGCAAATTCTCATCTCCACTTCTTCCATGTAGAAAATACAGCACTGGCAGAGAGATGGCATTATTATAATTTGCAGGTAAATATACACTCATAGACATTTCTTTCTTAAGAATATGGCTGTAGAAATCAACTTTCTTCATTATAGATAATATATTTATTGCTAAGATTATACGATGGACGATTATTAAATAAGAAAATAAAAGGTTCGACTATTTCTAGTCAAACCTTTTATTCGTCGGGGTAGCGGGATTCGAACCCACGACC
>ULMJ01038478.1_pt1 | contig 32474 bp, 23 predicted proteins | sample 1951641 | NCBI WGS metagenome assembly ULMJ01 (sample SAMEA4835550, study PRJEB28245) | human gut metagenome | biome: gut microbiome; material: fecal sample | place: Denmark | collected 2008 | reverse complement strand
TACACGCCCCTTTAAATAAATTACAGATGTCAGATTCCAGTAACGCCTTGTGTGCCAGTTCCCTCTCTTGCAACCCCAGCTCCGCCCGTTTTCCGGTATAGTAAAGGTACTCTTTCCGTTTTTCCACCTGTTCCTTCTGCAACTCAGAACGATCATTCTCCTGAAGCATATGTTCCAGCTCCTCCTGCATTCTCCGGTTTTCTTCGATGAACAGGACACTGTTCCGGTATTGTTCCTCCTTAATCTGCTCCAGCTGTATCAATTGCAATTTTAGCTGGGCATGCTTTCTCCGGCTATATTGAAAATATGCAATAAAATACAACAAAGCAATCACACCTCCTGTTGCAAAGCACTTCAAGTAGAATTTTTCTTTTTTGTTTTCAGCTTTCAACAGAGTATTCTCTCTTTCCCGCAATGTATAATTATAGTAAGAATGCATTTTACGAATTGTTTCCGTATCAGTGAGTTTCCAGACCGAATCAATGCCTGCTATATACTGCTCAAGATACTCCTTTGCTTTCTGAACCTGCCCTTCCTCCAGAGCAAATTCGGCCAGGTGCCAATATGCATCCGTCTTGGCATGGAAGCCGCCAACATCCAGCAATTCATTATAATAATAGAAGGCAGAATCCATTTCTCCCATCTTATAATGTATATCAGCAGCTATAGAATATACTGCACTTTTCGTTCTGTCGTCCACTGCCACCAGTGAAGGTTGCAAAGCTTTCTTTGCCAAATCATATTCTCCTGTCTTCTTATAAACTCTGGCAATCTGGCTTTGCAGCATATTCATGAGCCGGTGATTCTTTAAATTGCAGGCCAAATCATATGCTTTCTGATAGAAAATCAGGGAACTATCCATCACACCGGCATCGCTGTATGTAGAAGCGATATCCCTAAGATCATATACCATGGATACGCTATCTTTCTTTAATGCACTCCACCGATAAGCTTGAGCATAGACTTTTCTTGCTTCATCCCAAATGCCTTGATCAAAGAAAATATACCCCATTTGGCTATTCAACAAACTTCTTAGCTTATAGCAAGAATCATTTCCCAAAACCTCCAACGTTTTATTAAAATAATTCAAAGCTTGAGGAGCATCCCCCAGTGAACGACAGGTCCGCCCTGCATAATAATAAGCTTCAGGAAGATGTCTATTATCATTCTTTTCTATATAATAATGTAATATGGAGAGTATCAAACTATCAGATTCCAGCGGAATATAGGCTTTATCATCCGCTTTTATACAAAGTAAGTGATAATACATTTGTATCTCCTCTGACTGCACAAGCATATCCTCCTTTATAGAACAAAGCAAAGAAATAGCGCTATCTGGATTAGCATCCACCAGACTATCCGCCACAAGCAAACATCGCGGATAAGTTTTTTCTTTGCAAGCACAGAAGCCTAACAGAAAGAAGATAATAAATAGATATAAGATATGTTTCATACTCACAAAAGTAATTCTTTTACAAATAAAAGAACAAGCTTTTTACATAATAATATTGGTCAATGCACATTTCTTGTACACAAATTATCCCCCATCAAGCAAAATGCACATAAAATGCACATAAAAAGATGTACAATGAACTGAATTTTTCACGAGCTTTGCAAAAAACACATAGATATGAAACATTTATTTTTAAGTTGCATCTGTTTATTACTTTGCTTAAACAGCTGGTCAGACAGTCCTGTTAAATTAGAAAAGAAAGAAGCAGCTGACGAGAAACAATATGAAGTTCCTATTAGTAATGTTTTCATTGAACAAGAACGCAATACGTTCTGTATCTCTTCAAACATAACTATAAACAATCTTATGATTATCATCAAAGATAACACAGGAAATATCGTTTATACGAATATAATTTCTATATATTCCGGTCAGCCATATATACTTGTATTGCCCAAAATGGATGATGGGAAATACACGATTGATCTTATTAGCAGTGAATATAAACTTAGCGGAGATTTCTATATAGACGATCTATGTATATAATGTAAATGCTAACTTTTAAGGGAAAAACTAATTCGTCAAAAAGAAAGGCTTGCTCCCCTTATTTTTAAGAGAATATGAATATTACCTTTTAAGAATAATAACTTCATTTATAAACTAATAAATTAGAATTGCACAAAACAAGAATTCACTTAAGACAGTCCTAAGGCTCTATCTCTTTATTTTATTATTAACAAATCAAAAAAATATTTAGATGGCTACTTAAAAATCATTCAGAATTCAAACTTGACTGAAGCACAAAAGGACTTATTGAAATCAAGTCTTGAAGTGGCAGCTAACAGTGCCGTTCTTTGGGTAGTCGAATAAAAAGTAAAAATGATAGAATAACAACTTAAAACTTTAATGTTATGAGAAAAATATTTCTTGCATTCTGTCTGTGCTTCATCAGCACAGCCTTCATCAATGCTCAATCGGTTGGCAACAACAAGTTTTCCGTATCTGTAGATTTGGGAGCGGGAAGCGTCTTCGGGCACTCCAACCTGTCTTCTTATGGCGTTGATTACCGGAAAGAATACAAAAACGGGTTCAGCGGAAATATCAAGGCATCCTATTTGCTGAATAAAGCGTTCCAGGCCGGATTGAAATTCAACCTTTTCTCCGCATCGGAAAATTATGATTTGGCGAAAGTTGATGATTCAGCGAAAAGCACACAAATCGCTGAAGACGTGGAACTGCTTTATATAGCGCCTCAGATAGGTTATCGCACCATGATCACGGAAAAGTGGTGTCTTGATTACATGATAGGCGCAGGCTATATGCATTATAACAGCAAAAGTCTGAATAAGAAAACGGAACGCAAATGCAATAAAGGTTTTCTGGGTGCCAATGCAGATTTATCGCTTACACGCCATCTATACAGAAATCTCTATATGGGCGCCAATATTTCAGTAATGGGAGGGCACACCTCGTCATTGGAAGTAGAAACAGTAGGCAAGGAAGAAACATTGGAGTTAGATAAATGGAATCGTATAAATGTATTGAGGGTAGACGTGATGCTGTCCATTAAGGTATTATTATAGCGTGAGTTCGAGATAACTCAGAACAAAACAAGTTGCCTGTCATTGTTAAAACTTGCATCAATGGCAGGCTTCTTATCAAAGAAACAGTAAGCAGCAATGGCTGAAAGAGCATTGGCTATAAATTACCCGAAACAAATCCCCATCCTTCTCCCCTGCACCACCAGGTCGTGGTCTTCTGTCACTAATTTCAGCTTACCGGCTATCTCCGCCAGCGGGGCAGACGAAATTTCATCCCCTTGCAGGGTAATCATCCTGCCGAACTGCCCCGTCGCAATAAGTTCCGTAGCATGTCCCCCCATACGGGTAGAGAGATTACGGTCGAAAGGTGTAGGCGAACCACCGCGCTGGATATAGCCAAGCACCGTTTCACGGGTTTCTATACCCGTCTCGTACTCTATCTCCTGAGCAATATACTCGGCGGCACGTTTTCGTCCATCCGTCTGTATGCCCTCGGCAACCACTACGATGGAGTAAGGTTTTCCTTTCTTCAGGCGGTTCAGGATCGTCTCTCCTATATTATGGATATTATAAGGAATTTCGGGTATCAGAATAACATCACCCCCGCCGGCCATGCCGGAATAGAGTGCAATCCAGCCAGCCTTATGCCCCATCACTTCAATCACCATCACCCGCTTGTGCGAACTGGCGGTAGAGTGCAGACGGTCGATGGCATCCGTGGCAATGCTGACGGCAGAGTCGAAACCGAAAGAAAAGTCTGTTCCCCAGATGTCGTTGTCAATGGTCTTAGGCACAGATACTATGTTCAGCCCCATTGCAGCCAGTTTTGCAGCAGTCTTCTGCGTACCGTTACCACCGATACAAACCACGCAATCAAGCCCTAATTCCTTCACATTCTGCTCAATCAGTGCCGGCTTATTAACATCAGAAATCACTCCGTTCTTCTTGAAAGGCTTCTCGCGGGAAGTGCCGAGCATCGTTCCGCCCAGATTTAATAAACCTGACAAAGACTTATCGGTAAACGACTCCACATCTTTCGTCAGCAACCCCTGAAAGCCACTATGAATGCCTATCACTTCCATCCCGTAATGGTTGATTGCAGTTTTGCACACTCCACGAATGGTGGCATTGATGCCGGGACAATCGCCCCCCGAAGTCAAAATACCGATTCTCATAACTATATATCTTTTAGGGAACAAATTAACAAGGCTTCAGGAGACAAAGAAAGTTGTCTATTCCTCTTGCCAACTGGTCAACTTGTTAACTTGTCAACTGAATACGTCCGTAAAGATAGAAAAAAAAGAGAAAAAAGATAGAGAAGCCGATAAATAAGATTATTTTTGCGCAACAAAATAGTTTTAACTAAGAGAGATGAATATCACAACATTGTTGAATAAGGTGTATTTTGCCCCTCGCCTAAGAAAAATCGACTTCTATGCTAACCGCGCAGGAGAGCTACAGCACAAGGTGCTGAACCGTCTGGTGGGTATGGCCGAAAATACGGAATGGGGAAAGAAATATGATTATAAGAACATCCACACTTATGAAGATTTCAGAAAACGCCTTCCCATACAAACCTATGAAGAAGTTAAGCCGTACGTAGAACGCCTGCGTGCAGGAGAACAGAACCTGCTCTGGCCATCGGAAATACGTTGGTTTGCCAAGTCTTCGGGTACAACGAACGACAAGAGCAAATTCCTGCCCGTCAGCAGAGAATCGTTGAATGATACTCATTACCAAGGCGGCAAAGATGCAGTCGCCATCTATTTGGGACAGAACCCCGATAGCCGTTTCTTCTCCGGAAAAGGCTTGATTCTGGGCGGAAGCCACAGCCCCAACCTCAATTCCAGACATAGCTTAGTAGGCGACCTTTCTGCCATCCTGATACAGAACGTATATCCGTTGGTGAATTGCGTCCGCGTCCCAAGCAAAAAGATTGCTCTCATGAGTGACTTCGAGAGCAAGATGGTGGCTATAGCCAACAGCACCATTTCGCAAAATGTAACCAATCTGTCCGGCGTTCCTTCATGGATGCTGGTACTCATCAAGCATATTCTTGAAAAGACCGGTAAACAATCCCTGGAAGAGATATGGCCTAACCTGGAAGTTTTCTTCCACGGTGGCGTTGCCTTCACTCCTTACCGTGAGCAATATAAAGAAGTGATTCGTTCATCCAACATGCACTATGTGGAGACGTACAATGCTTCCGAAGGGTACTTCGGCACACAGAACGATCCGAACGACCCGTCTATGTTGCTGATGATTGACTACGGAATCTTCTACGAATTCATTCCTCTGGAAGATGTGGACAAAGAAAATCCGCGCATTTACTGTCTGGAAGAAGTAGAAGTGGAAAAGAATTATGCATTGGTCATCTCCACCTCCGCCGGCCTGTGGCGCTACATGATTGGAGATACTGTAAAGTTCACGCAGAAAGCCCCGTATAAATTTGTCATCACCGGACGTACAAAGCACTTCATCAATGCTTTTGGGGAAGAGCTGATTGTGGATAATGCAGAAAAAGGTCTGGCAAGGGCTTGCGAAGCTACCGGAGCGCTGATTTCCGATTATTCGGCAGCACCTGTATTTATGGATGCCAAGGCTAAATGCCGCCACCAATGGCTGATAGAGTTTGCCCAGATGCCGGATAATGTAGAAAAGTTTGCTAAGATATTGGATGACACCCTGAAAGAAGTGAACTCCGATTACGAAGCCAAACGCCAGAATAACCTTGCCCTGCAACCGCTGGAAGTGATTATTGCCCGCAAAGAGCTGTTCCATGACTGGTTGGCACAGAAAGGGAAACTGGGCGGACAACATAAAGTGCCACGGCTGAGTAATACAAGGCAATATATTGAGGAAATGCTGGAACTGAATAAAGTCTCCTGAAACACATCCCGATTCTCCACACCGTATTGCCAATATTTTGCCAAGCCTGTGGCAAAGTTTTGCCATCGAAGTGGCAAAGTCTTGCCATCACGGTGGCAAAAGTCTGCCATCGAAGTGGCAAAACATTGGCAAAGTAACGGGAATGATTATCCCATTGAAAGCATACTCACACGCCTATCAGAAGTTATAAGCCAGCCCTATCCCTAATATCTCCTTGAACTGCACCTTCGGTCCTCTCTGAGTGCCATCATCTTCAAAAGTCTTCACATCGTTGTCATACTTCAGAGTCATATTCAGCGTTGCAGACAGCACTTTATTGATTTTCATACTGACAAGTACATCCCAGTTGACATCCACATTGCCAAAGTCTTTACTATAGGGAGTGAAGAAGTCGGCAGTAGTTATCAGATTCACATTCTCCATGACGGGCAGTTCGGCACGAGCTTTCAGGAAAGCACCGGCTTCAATCTTGAAGTGGTCGCCCGGGTCGACACCGAAGGAGCCCAAATCCGAAAGGTAATCATCAGACACAAAGGTCATCTTGGTAGAGACAGGCGAGAGGAATACGGAATAATTACTTTTAGGACGATATTCCATACCTAAGGCAACATTAGAATAAGCCGGAGCAAAGAAATCAGATATGTAGTGGCTCTTGTCCGGATAATTATATCCTTTGGCAAACTGGGTATTCAAATCTGCCATAAGCGTATAATACCAAACTTTAGTGGCCTCATACCCCAACTGAGTAGATAACCCTATCTTGTCGGAACTCTTTCTCATCCCTTGCGATTTTGTCTTCGACAGACCATAATCCAACACCAGGTTCGTCACCCATAACCAGTTTCCGTTCTTATGTGTCAGTGAACCATTCAGGTAAGCATTTCCGGCGATAGAGTTTTCACCACCGGCAGACCAGTTCGACATAGCAGTTTGCGACATGTTAATACCTGTCACACCTTTCAGCACCCAAGCTCCTTCTTTATATCCCTTATCGTCCGTTTGGGCAGAGACGATTGTTGCCATAGCGGCAAATAGTATCATCAAATATATACGTTTCATACGGTAGTTCTATTTTAATTGTTTCACAAAATCAAGACGTCTTTCTATTACAAACAGAGTAAACTATTTTTTTGTTCGGAAACAAATAAGGTAACACTAAAAAGAATAGTGATTAGAAATTATATAATGATACCTCCTCCAAGCAGCAGTCCTGCTTCGTCATAGAATGCGGCTGCCTGTCCGGACGCAATAGATTCGAGTGGTTCGTGGAGTTGTACATGGAGATAATTCTCTTTTGTCCGGCTGACTGTACAATGGTTTGCTTGCTTACGATAGCGGATTTTGACGATTACATTTTCACGATGAAGCAGCCGGACGTCATCTACCATATTCCAGTCTTTCAGCAACATTTCGTTTTTGTATAGGGATGAGAGAGGGGCGAGTACTACTTCATTCGTTTCCTTTCTGAGTTCTTTAACAAAGACAGGACGATTCAGATGAATGCCCAGACCCCTGCGCTGCCCTATCGTATAGAAAGGATAACCCTCGTGCCAACCTAAGAAATCGCCGCTTTCATCGAGAAACCTGCCTTTTCCCGGCAATAGTTCCGGAGAGACTTCACGGAGCAGAAAAGAGCGGTAATCCATTGGGCAGAAGCAAACACCCAGACTGTCTTTCTTCGTTGCTGTCCGCTCGAAGCCTCTTTTAGCGGCATAAGCACGCACTTCGCTCTTTGCCCAGTCGCCCATCGGGAGAAGCATACGTTCCAGAATATCCTGTTTCAAGCCCCACAGGAAGAAAGTCTGGTCTTTGTCGCGGTCGGCAGCCGGGGCTATAAAATAGAAACCATCTTGGAAGACTTTACACACATAGTGTCCTGTCGAAATCCAATAAATGCCCATTTCATCGGCAATCTTTGCCAGTAGAGGCCATTTCAATTCATTATTGCAGAGGGTGCAAGGCACGGGAGTACGGGCAGAAAGATACTCATGGATAAAATAGCTGATAATGTGTTCACGAAACAACACACGGGCATCATAAATGATATGCGGAATGTTCAGGCGGCAAGCAAGGCGGCGGGCATCTTCCAGATGTCCTTCAAAACCTTCCGAATCGTAGAAACGAAACGTAACTCCGGTTACCTCATAACCGGCTTCCTGCAACAACATGGCAGCAACAGAACTATCGGTGCCACCGCTCATACCCAACAACACAGACTTATCAGACTTCATGAGCACAAAAGTAAGAATTATTTCTTCGAAAAAAAAGATGATATTTACAGACTTTATCATACCTTTGCTTTCCAATGTATTGAAAGTAAATCACATAAACAGCTACTCAACATGAAAAGCCAACACACACTCTATGCCGGACTATGCACGTTATTCCTCTTGACTGCAGCCATGTGCTGCGAAGAAGGCGCCATTGAAGAAATCAATGAAATATCAAACATCGAGCTGTTACAATATGACAATTCCGGAGAATATCCGGTGGTTATTGAAAACGATCAATGCCCCAAAGAGGCTTATTTAATACGTATCACCCCAATCTACGAAGTGTGGTCTGACATAAATATCCTGAAATCTCCGATCATTGCTTTCCGCATCATCACATTAACAGATTTCAATGAAGACTACCCTGCAGGAAGCGATATCTACAACTTATTCAAAGAGTACCCTGCAATATTATTAGGAGAGAATTTCAATAGTCCTGCCGATGACAGTCTGCAAGAGGGAGAACCTATCACCAGTTTAGGAACAGGCTCTTTCTACAAGGTTTTACTAACCCATCCGCAGTCCGGAACCTATCAATTCCGCGTTGAATTGGAAATGAAAGATGGAAGCCTGGTATCAAAAGAAACCGACCCTGTTCTCCTTTATTAAATCTAAAATAAGGCTTCCATGAAAACTATATATTACACCTTAATATGTTTCACATTATTTGCCGCAGAATCCACACAAGGTTATGCACAAAAAGAAACGGCACGAAGAAATGAACATTTCGTCGACCTTGCTTTTGGGGCTGAACTCAATACATCTTCGTATAAGAGTGCTATAGGCGAGATTGCCTTTCAAGGTAAAAAACGGGCATTCGTGAGTATGCTAATGAGATACCAGTATTTCTTCCATAAGCACTGGGGAGTTTCTTTGAGTTTAAACTCCGGTGATTGTTCTCCTTATTCTACAGAAAGATTAATGAGCAAAATGGAAAAACAACCACTCCCCTATTATTATACCTACAACGGCTCCTTGACTGACGAAGACTCAATGCAGAGTACTTATACCATAGGAGCAATGTATCGCCAGGATATAAAATCATGGAGTTTCAGACCCTACATGGCCCTCGGTTGCGCCCTATACTCTGCTGCAAATACAATAGACTACCTTTGTAAAGAGGAAGGGAACAACCAGGTAGAACAGGTTAAAGTCACCTTCGGTAATGGCAAAAGGACTCAATCCGGATTTTGTTTCTCTCCCGGCATCTATATCTCCAAAGCAATAGCCCGTATCGTATCCCTGACAGCAGACCTTTCTTATACGGTGCACACACGAAAATTCACAGCCCACTATCAGCGAAGCAATATATACACCCAGGAAATTCTGGAACAATACAGCGTAAAAGAAACATCGGGAAACTATCTGAGCCTGAAAGTAGGACTGAGTATCCGATTTGCAAGAGATAAAAATGGTCGTAATTAGTTTATACATTAAAAGTATCTGTCATGTAGATAATCAAAAAAGTATTATACCGGAACCAACCACCATACTTATCAAAAACATTAGCAAGAAATAAATAAAAGAACTTATTATCTTATGAAATTGTTGTAACTTTGTGCTTTTAAATGAATTAAATATCAAACGTTATGGAACATCAACTGACGATTTACAACACCTTAGATAGGAAAAAGGAGTTATTCGTGCCTTTGCACGCTCCACACGTAGGGATGTATGTCTGCGGTCCTACCGTTTACGGTGACGCGCATCTGGGACATGCACGTCCTGCCATTACCTTCGATTTGCTTTTCCGCTACCTCACCCATCTGGGATACAAGGTGCGCTACGTGCGCAACATCACCGACGTAGGCCATCTGGAACACGATGCCGACGAAGGCGAAGATAAGATCGCAAAGAAGGCCCGTCTGGAACAGTTGGAGCCGATGGAAGTGGTGCAATACTACGTAAACCGCTACCACAAGGCTATGGAAGCGCTCAACGTACTTCCGCCCAGCATCGAGCCTCATGCTTCGGGACACATCATCGAACAGATACAGCTTGTCAAGGAAATCCTGGACAATGGCTATGCTTACGAAAGCGAAGGTTCCGTCTACTTTGATGTAGAAAAGTATAATAAAGATTATCATTACGGAAAGTTGTCCGGACGCAATCTGGATGATGTACTGAATACCACCCGCGAACTGGACGGACAAACTGAGAAACATAATCCTGCCGACTTCGCCCTGTGGAAGCGCGCCCAACCGGAGCACATCATGCGTTGGCCCTCTCCGTGGAGCGACGGTTTCCCGGGCTGGCACTGCGAATGTACGGCTATGGGTAAGAAATATCTCGGTGAGCACTTCGATATTCACGGTGGCGGCATGGACCTAATCTTCCCTCATCACGAATGCGAAATCGCACAATCGGTAGCGTCGCAAGGCGATGATATGGTGCACTACTGGATGCACAACAATATGATTACCATCAACGGACAGAAGATGGGTAAATCCTATGGCAACTTTATCAACCTGGATGAGTTCTTCAACGGCTCGCACAAATTGCTGGCACAGGCCTACAGTCCGATGACCATCCGCTTTTTCATCCTACAGGCACACTACCGCAGCACGGTGGACTTCAGCAACGAAGCCCTGCAAGCAGCCGAAAAGGGACTGGCACGACTAATGGATGCCGTGAACGGATTGGAAAAGATTACCCCGTCCTCCAGTTCCAGCGTAAACGTTAAATCGGTGCGTGAAAACTGCTACGAGGCCATGAATGACGATTTGAACACTCCTATTGTCATCGCCCACCTCTTCGATGGTGCCCGTATGATAAACAATATCATTGCAGGCAATGACACCATCACTGCCGAAGACCTGAAAGACCTGAAAGAAACTTTCCATCTCTTCTGCTTCGACATTCTGGGACTGAAAGAAGAAAACGACTCGAACGAAGAGCGTGAAATTGCTTTCGGCAAAGTAGTGGACATGTTGCTGGAACAACGCATGAAAGCGAAAGCCAATAAGGACTGGGCTACTTCCGACCAGATTCGTGACGAGCTGACTGCTCTTGGTTTCGCCATTAAAGATACAAAAGACGGTTGTGAGTGGAAACTGAATAAGTAAATTGAAAATTGAGAATTAAAAATTGAAAAATACTATGCAGCATGACTGCGCAGCATATTTTTCAATTTTTAATTCTCAATTTTCAATTTAATAAGTTATCATGTCAGAAAGAATACGTTCCTTATACCAGGGATCATCTATTGCTTTCAACTCTTTACCCATCTCACGACAAAGCTCTGCAACAATCTCCTGATTCTCTTCCAACGGAAGATTATTCATCTGGTAAGGGTCTTTTTCATCATCAAACAACAAAGTTTTCTTCAACTTATGGTCTTTCTTATCAATGAAGAAGGCCAAAGTATAACGTGCTGTCTTGTATCCTCTTGACGAAGGGAAGTAAGTCTGCACTTTGCCCTCCGCATCTTTTTCTCCATCCAGATTCTGAATGTACAAAGCACCGCCTGGACGTTCAATTTCCGCCTTTTCATCGAAGAAAAGAGGTGCCCAGTTGCGTCCCTGTACATTGGTAGGGATAGAATCGCCAAGACCACATAAGCCCAAAACCGTTGGCATGATATCGGGTGCAGACATCAGAAGATTATCCACACGCGGCTGGATATGTCCGGGATAACGCACCAGGAACGGGATATTCATAGACTCGGAATAGGGGGAGTTCTTCGGGTCGTCCGTAAACTGGCTGCACATGGTTTCGCCATGGTCGGAAGCAAAGATAACGATTGTATTCTTATCCAGGCCCTGTTCTTTCAGCGTCTCCAGTATTTGCCCGAAAGCACGGTCCACACCGGTGACGGAAGCAAAATAATAACGGACGCTCTCCGCCTTCTCACGTTTCTTGTCCGCATTAGGACGGATGAGCAGGCTGTCCAAAGGCTGGTCTTTATACAGGTTGAAGTCCTCTTCCATACAATCGTCCAGCGAACGGTACGGGCTGTGAGGCGGATTCATGCCCACCATAATGAAGAACGGCTTCTTCGGGTCGCGTATGTTCCCCTCGTTTTTCAGATAGGAAACCACCATGCCGGATTCATGCAACGGCGACCATTCCTTCGGTTCATGGCGTTCTCCTTCTGTGTCCCAGTAATGGGGATTTTTATGCTCGTCGAATGTACCGTAAGAATACCAGTAGTTGAAACCATGACGGCGTTCTTTAGGCGTATAGGCATCCCACGCAGGCACACGGTCTTCTACATACTGACCGGGGCGTTGCGGGTCGTTCGGCGTTGGGAAATCGGCATGCAGTTTACCAAAGTAAGCACAATCATAGCCCGATTTGCTGAACACATCGCCTATGCAGTCCACATCATCGCGCAAAGAGCTGATGGGGCGGCTTGAATTGCAATTCAAAGGTACACCGCTCTTGTTGGGATACATACCCGTCAGTAGCATGCCACGGTGGGGGCTACTTAACGGACAGTTACTCTGAGCCGAACTCAATACCAGTGCTTCACGGGCAAAGTTATTCAGGTTGGGTGTATGCACTGGGTCGTTGCGGAAGTTCACCTTGTCGCGAAACCCGTCTTGTCCCCAGAATTCCATTGCCTGATTGCGGTACTGGTCGGGGAAGACATAAATAACATTTGGAAGTTGCGCCTGCTCTTCCTGCTGAGTTTTGCAGCCTTGCAGGGCAAACAGGCCCAAGCCTCCCAAAAACAAACTAAACCGATTTATCATTTTATCTTTAGAAATTGTTTTAAAATGATAAATGAAAATTTAGCAACTTCTTTCTGATAGTCGATAGTATCTGTCATCCTGAGCGCAGTCGAAGGATCTCTTCTCCTACTTATATAGCGCAGCTTTATGCCGAGAGAGTAGATCCTTCGACTGCGCTCAGGATGACAAATAGTCCGTATATCAATAACCTATATAATCGCTAAATTATCATTTACACTTCAATATGTATATTAAAATAAAGTCTCTATATTCCTCAGAAGAGCTTCTTATTAGCTTCCAAGTCCCTTTTGCGCATGATTCCTTCCAGGAAGTAGTAGTCTGCATAGTTCAACGGAACATCAATCTCGGCACCATGAGGTATACTACCTACGGAGTGCATCAGGATGAAGTTGCCATTTGTTCCTACTTCGGCGCGATAGGTGGGAGAACCGAGGCTTTCCATTATCTTATCTGCCGTTTCCTTATAGTTCTTGCCGGGGATGTAGGTACTCAGTTCATACAAAGCGGATGCCGTACAAGCTGCTGCCGAAGCATCACGAGGTTCGTTCGGGATGTTGGGAGCATCGAAGTCCCAATACGGAATAAGGTCTTCGGGAAGGTTCGGATTATTGAAGATGAAGTTATAAATCTTCTCTGCCATATCCAGATACTTCTGGTCGTGAGTATAACGGTAACACATGGTGTATCCATAGAGTGCCCATGCTTGTCCGCGTGCCCAAGCGGATTCGTCGGCATAACCTTGTGCAGTCTGTTTCTTACGTACTTCACCGGTCACGGGGTCGTAATCCACTACATGGTAGCAACTGTTATCAGCACGGAAATGATTCTTCATCGTTGTATCGGCATGTTTCACAGCAACATTATAATAGGTTGAATCGCCCGAAAGTTTGGATGCTTCGAACAACAGTTCCAGATTCATCATATTATCGATGATAACCGGGCATTTCCAGCCACGTTCGGCCTGCCAACCTTTATCGGCATCCCAGGATTGCAATACGCCTGCCGCCGGACGGAAACGGGTGGAGAGTGATTTGGCTGTTTGGATAACTACGGGTTTATATTCCTCTTTATTGGCAAAGCGATATCCGTTGAGGTAACTGCTGCCAATCATAAAGCCTACGTCATGATGCCAGGTGAGGTATTGCACAGAGTCCAGCGCTTCGGTATACTTCTCAGCCAATGGCAACCATTTTTTATCGCCTGTCAGTTCATACGTATACCAGATATTGCCGGGGAAGAAGCCGGAGCACCAGTCATCAATGGGCACATAAACAATGCTACCGTCTTTGTTGATGGTTCTTGGGTTCAGGATTTTCCCTGATTTCTCGATAATGTCAGTCTGGATAGTTTCTTGTGCCACCGCATTATCAATATTCTCCTGGATGAAGTTGTTCTCAGCCTGCTTTTTCTGACCTGTGCAACTTGCCAAAATAAGGAGAGATACTCCCAATGTCATGAGGATTGTTTTCATAATAATGATTTGTTTATTAAAGTTTCGTATTCTTTCAGCAGCAAATGTAGCGCAGATTTACAGAAAAGACCCTCACAAATTATCCAGTAAAAGGGTAAAATTGTTACATTTGCGCATAAATCATACAGATTGAACTTTTTAAACCTATCAAAAACATGACTCCACAAGATTTTTTTAAGAAAGACCTCTTTGCAGAACAAACCGGTGTAGAATTGCTGGAAGTGCGCGAAGGGTATAGTAAAGCACGCCTTGTTATCACAGAGAATCATCTCAATGCAGGACATCGTACACAAGGAGGCGCTATTTTTACCCTTGCCGACTTGGCACTGGCTGCCGCAGCCAATTCGCATGGCTCATTAGCATTCTCCCTTTCTTCCAATATCACCTTTTTGCGTGCCAGTGGTCCGGGCGATACGTTGTATGCCGAAGCACGCGAACGATACATCGGACGTACTACCGGATATTATCAGATAGACATCACCAACCAAGATGGAAAGCTGATTGCTACGTTTGAGTCCAGCGTATTCAGAAAGGGAGACTCGTTGCCGTTCAGCGTATAGAGTTACGAGTTACGAGCTACAAGCTACGAGCTACAAGTGCCCTTCGGAATGATAGCGCAGCCACTTGTAGCTCGTAGCTTGTAGCTCGTAGCTGTCTCACTTCTTCCTTACAGCCGAAGTCATCGGATAGCGATTCCCCTGTACACTCTTAAAGAACGCCTTTGCCGAACCGAAATTGAGATACATATCCAAACGGATGGGAAGATGATTCTTATCATCTGAGATAAAGAAAGTAATCACCTCTTTTTCTTTTCCCTTCTTATATTCTACAAAAGAGAATACAAGGCAACGGTAAATCGTATCATTATTGGCTTTAACTTCCTCTTTTCCACGATAAATCAGCGTTTGTTCTTCTACCTTGCGTCCGGTAGCCATAGGGAACAGGATGCGGTCGCCTATTTTATAATCTGCCGGATCGTAAGAACGCGCCTGCGCCAGAATACTCAACATGTCGAAGATACAACGGCTGTCACTGTATTCCATCTCTTGCGGATCGCGGACCGGATTGTGCCAGATACGCCTCTGTTTTACGTTGGATACACCATTTTTATAAGAAAACCATGCCTCATCTACCGTATAGCGATCTCCCTCTTCGGCCGCCTTGCGGAAATAAAGCGGTTCCAGTTTCTCACTGACATAACATGTCAGCGTATCTCGCATCTTAAAGAAGAAATCTGTCTTCTTGCTACCCACGGAAAGCAGGTTGAAACGATAGGCAGGTTGTGACTGATAAGTAGTGGAGAAAGTCGTCAGACTTGCCAGACCGACCTTCTTCCATATAAACTTCCAATTAAAGTACAAATCATACATCACATGCTCACCGGACTGGAATGCGGTGTTCTCCGCTGTACATTGCGCCCGGGAAGGAATAGCAATAGTTAGTAAAAGGGCTCCCAACAGGCAGAATACCCATCCGCGCTTACCGGCGATTGCCGGAGTTGCGGTTATTTTGATTTTTCTTTTTCTTGTCTTCATCTGGTTTTTGTTTTTTGAGTTCTACCGGTTTCTGTTTATCCAGCGGCCTTTCATGTATATTCCAGGTCTGTGTCAGGTCAAAGTTCGCCTTCAGCTCTATCACCTGGTGATAATAATACACTTTTTCCGGTTGCCGTTTATCTTCATATTTTCCGGTATCCCACACACCGTTTCCATTCGTATCATTTATGAGGCGTGCACCGTATTTGCCCGGGTTCAGGAAGTAGAAATCCGCCTTCCCATCGACAACAGGCACCGTACGCACCACTTTGTCCTGCCCGTCAAGCAACTCTACGAATGCCACCGAATCCGCCCCACTCACATTGTAGAAAATCTGCCCGTATTCTTCGGGCTTCTTCACCTTGAATTCTTTCTTTATCTTATCGGTAAACATGCCATATATTCCGTGGAAAGCCATAGAGTCCACTTCAAGACTATAGCTTTCACCAGGCTCCCAATCCGCATAGACATTGTAACGCATCAGGTTCAATGAATCCGGCACAAAGTCAAAAGTAACGTCCCGCCACAAGCTGTCCACCTTTTGCCTCAGATGAATGGCACTGTCGGCCACACTTGCCAAAGGCTCAGTAAAGGTAAAAGTGATATAATCATAAATATCCATCGTGCCCGGGGCATATACATCAACAGGAAGGAAGATGGTTGGCTCTACATACTCCTTGCCTTCTTTCTCCGCCTTCTTTTTGGCTTTCTCTACTTCTTTTTCCTTCTTTTCCCGCTCTTTTTCCAATTCCTTCTCCGACTTTGGCCTGAGTTTGGATACCAGTTTCAGCGTATCGGTGCGAGGCACCAGTTGGTTTAACGTATCCGTATACAGATAACTGAGGCTCATTTTCAAAGTATCCATCTGATAGACTAAAGAGTCCCTTATCCAGTAGGTAAGCGTATCCATGCGTCCTGTGGGCATCTCCACAATAAAAGCATCGGTTTCATCGAAGTTCAGCCCCTTCAACAGTGGCAAGCTATCTGCTACGGCCGAAAAGTAGAAAGAGAACTTCCGGGGTTCGGGGCGCTCGCTCTTGATGAGACGCTGTGAAGAGGTCAGCTCCTTAAAACAACGCAAAATGACGTCATCCGGAGAATAGTGGGTATATGTCTTCTCCACAATCGTATCTATCGTCAAGGAATCTACCCAAAGGGTATCGAAGCGTATCCGTTCATCCATAGAGGGAATAATCAGAGAATCCTCGAAAGCAAGGATTTCGCTGGGCTGGCTATAATAGAAATTCTGATCGGCATCCTGCAATCCGTAAATACGATATTCGCCCGGAGCCACACCCCGGATAGTGAAACGCCCGCGACTATCGGTACGCCCCACCCGTTCAAAAGGCTTCGTGGTAAAGGCGGAGTCAGCCAGATCGGAATGCATACCTACCAGCATTCCTTTCACCGGCTCCAGATTTGCAGCATTAAGCACGGTGCCCGAAACAACCATCGAGTCAAGAGCGGTACCTGTAGAAAAAGTAAATCCGAAATCAGGCAACGGATTGCCTTCGTTATTGTCCTGAATGGCATCTGAGAAGTCTATCGTATACGTCGTGTTCGGCTTGAGTGAATCTTTCAGGTTGATGACAACTTTCTTCCCGTTGGATTTTATCTCAGGCTGTTGCACTTGAGGGGGAGAAATCACGATTTTCTCTCCCGGTTTCTCAAGCTTGATAAACTCATCGAATTCAATCGAAATCCTCTTCCGGTTATTATTAAGTGCACCCGGTGCCGGCGTACTACTTACAAAGCGGGGGGGAGTCTCATCATAATCACCACCCTCCGGACGCCCGATACTGGCGCAGGAATAAAGTACAGCAGCAATGGCAGCAACACCCGCCAAACGTTTGAAAAGAGGTTTCATATTCGAATATTTGTTACGTAACATCTTGCAAAAATAAAGCTTATCCATTAATAAGCCGTATGCTTTACAGTATTTTAATCAAAAAAGAGAAATATAGTATTTAAAAACAGGTGATAGCAGTGAAAAGTTCGTTCTCTGACAGGCAAATACTGATTCAAAATTACTTTGATATATATAAGAATGCCCTGTTAGTATCTGTCATCCTGAGCGTAGCCGAAGGATCTCCTCTCAATCAGTTCAATACATATTCGGTACAAACTCGGTATATATTCGGTACAAATTCGGTTAAACATATCTATTTACGGGAAAGAACCGAATTTGCTAAAAGAGATTATCAAATACATATAGAAGGAAACAGAGATGAAAGAAGGAAAAGTAGTTATTCGGCAACGCCCCCTACGCAGACTACCTCTATAATTCCCCAAAGCCCCCTATATATAATAGATGTATAAAACATAGTTAAAAATACACCAATATAGAACTAATCTGTTCAAAAATAGATAATTTTGCACTCGGAAAACCAGAAGAGTGCTTTTAGTTTTCCCTTTGCTTACCGTACAATCCAACTATGCAAGACATAAAAGCCTTTATTCATCAAAATGAAAAAATAAACCAAAAGACAGAGAATAATTACGAGTATGAAGAGTAGATTGATTTTATTGGCATGCTGTTGCCTGTCACTGTTCAGTTGTGGACAAGGTGACAAAACTACGGGTAAAACACCCGAATTCGCAGTAATTACAGTGAATACCACCACTGCTAATTTGACAAATAGTTATCCGGCGACTATTAAGGGTAAACAAGATGTGGAAATCCGCCCGATGGTTAGCGGTTTCATCACCAAGCTGCACGTGGACGAAGGTTCCGTAGTGCGTAAAGGGCAAGTACTGTTCAGCATTGACCCCGTACAGTATCAGGCTGCCGTGAACTCAGCCAAAGCTGCTGTTGAAACAGCCAAAGCTGCTGTAAACACGCAGGAACTCACCGTGAACAATAAGCGTGAGTTGAACAAAAAGAATATTATCAGCGACTACGACTTGCAGATGGCCGAAAACCAATTGGCACAAACCAGAGCACAATTGGCACAAGCCGAAGCACAATTAGTAAACGCCAAGAACAATCTGTCATATACCAATGTAACCAGTCCCAGTGATGGCGTAGTAGGTACCATCCCCTACCGTGTAGGTAGCCTGGTTAGTCCTTCCGTAGCCACTCCGTTGACTACCGTTGCCGATATATCCGAGATGTTTGCTTACTTCTCAATGACCGAAAGACAATTGCTGGCACTGATACACGAAGGTGGCAGCATCAAGGAGATTCTGGAGAAAATGCCTGCGGTGCAACTGCAACTTATCGATGGAACCATGTATGCCGACAGTGGACGCGTGGAAACCATCAGTGGCGTTATCGACCAGACAACAGGTTCGGTTAACATGCGTGCTCTTTTCCCCAATCAGCGCAACATTCTTCGTAGCGGCGGTACGGGTAACGTAGTATTCCCCAACCCGATGGTAGACGTCATCATGATACCACAATCGGCTACTACTGAAATTCAAGACAAGAAGTTCGTATTTGTGGTACAGCCAGACAACACTTTGAAGAATACCGAAGTACAGGTATTCAAGCTGAACGATGGCAAGTACTACTACGTGACCGAAGGTCTGAAAGCTGGCGACAAAGTTGTAATCGAAGGCGTGCAGAATCTGAAAGACGGAGCTACCATCACTCCTATCACTCCTGCCGAGAAAGAGACCGAGTATCAAAAAGCGCTGCAAGACCAGAAAGACGGTAATATCCAAACGGCGTTTCAATGAAAGAATGAAAAATGAAAGAATGAAAGGCTGCGCATAATAGGCACAGCATTAGTTCTTATCCCATTTTAATTCTTTATTTCTTTAATTCTTTAATTTTTCATGAAATGAAATTAGATAGATTTATTAATCGTCCGGTGCTATCCACGGTAATTTCCGTGCTGATAGTAATCCTGGGGCTTATTGGTCTGGCAACACTGCCTATCACCCAATATCCGGACATTGCACCCCCTACCGTATCGGTACGCGCCACCTATACCGGAGCCAACGCCCAAACGGTACTGAACTCTGTCATCGCACCGCTGGAAGACCAGATTAACGGTGTGGAGAACATGATGTATATGACCTCCAATGCCACCAACAGCGGTTCCGCCGATATCTCCATTTACTTCAAACAAGGAACCGACCCGGATATGGCGGCCGTCAACGTACAGAACCGTGTCTCTATGGCACAAGGTCTGTTGCCTGCCGAAGTAACCAAAGTCGGTGTGACTACCCAGAAGAGACAGACATCCATGTTGATGGTATTCTCTATTTATGATGAGACAGACCAGTACAGCATCGAATTCCTTGAAAACTATGCCAACATCAACCTTATCCCTGAGGTGAAACGTGTAGCCGGTGTGGGTGATGCCATGGTGTTGGGTACAGACTACTCCATGCGTATCTGGCTGAAGCCCGACATCATGGCGCAGTACAAGCTGATACCTAATGATATAGCCGGAGTTCTGGCGGAACAGAATATTGAAGCTGCTCCGGGACAATTCGGTGAACGCGGTAACCAGACATTCCAATACACGATACGTTACAAAGGACGTCTGCAACAGGCGGAAGAATTTGAAAACATTGTTATCAAGGCACAGGAAAACGGAGAAGTGCTCCGCCTGAAAGACATTGCCGACATCGAATTGGGACGTCTGACTTATGGCTTCAATAATACCGTAAACGGACATAAAGCCGTTAGTTGTATCGTATTCCAGATGGCCGGTAGTAATGCTACGCAGACCATCAATGACCTGGAAGAATTGCTGAATGACTATTCTGAGAAATTGCCTGCCGGTTTGCAGATCAACATTGCACAGAGTGCCAACGACTTCTTGTTTGCTTCTATCCACGAGGTTATCAAGACATTGATCGAGGCGTTCATCCTGGTATTTATCGTAGTATATATCTTCTTGCAGGATATGCGCTCCACATTGATTCCGGCAATCGCCATTCCGGTTGCATTGATTGCAACGTTCTTCGTGCTGAAACTGATTGGTTTCAGTATCAACTTGCTGACCCTCTCGGCCATGGTGCTCGCCATTGCGATAGTGGTCGACGACGCCATAGTCGTCGTCGAGGGTGTCCATGCGAAGTTAGACCAGGGGTATAAGTCTGCCCGTGCCGCTTCCATCGATGCCATGAGTGAATTGGGGGGTGCCATCGTTTCTATCACTCTGGTCATGATGTCCGTATTTATCCCGGTAAGCTTCATGGGTGGTACGGCAGGTACATTCTACCGGCAGTTCGGTCTGACGATGGCTATCGCTATCGGTTTCTCCGCACTGAACGCGTTAACACTGAGTCCGGCATTGTGTGCCATTTTCCTGAAGCCGCACGAAGAACACGGAGATAAGAAATCAACCTTCATCAGCCGCTTCCATACAGGCTTCAATGTGGCTTACGACAAGATGCTGAAAAAATATAAGAACCATGTACTCTTCTTCATCCAGAAGAGATGGTTATCCTTCGGCCTCGTGGCTGCCTCCATCGTATTGCTGGTATTTTTTATGAAGATTACTCCGACAGGTATGGTGCCGAACGAAGATACGGGTACCATCATGGGTGTAGTAACCCTGCCTCCGGGCACTTCACAGGAACGTGCACAAGAAGTGCTGAACCGTGTGGACAGTCTGGTAGCCGCCGAGCCTGCCGTTGCATCCCGTACGGTAATCTCCGGTTATAGCTTTATCGGTGGTCAGGGACCTTCTTACGGTTCTATCATCATCAAGCTGAAGAATTGGGAAGAACGTTCCACAATGCAGAATTCCAATATCGTTTACATCACGCTCTTCATGCGTGCACAGAAGATTATCAAAGAAGCACAGGTATTGTTCTTCGCGCCTCCTATGATTCCGGGTTACTCGGCATCCAGCGACATCGAGTTGAACATGCAGGATAAAACCGGTGGTGACCTGAACCACTTCTTCGACGTGGTGAACAGCTACACCGCTGCATTGGAACAACGTCCGGAAATCAACTCCGCCAAGACAAGTTTCAACCCGAACTTCCCACAATATATGTTGGACATTGACGCAGCCGCTTGTAAAAAGGCAGGTCTCAGCCCGAGCGACATCCTTAGCACAATGCAGGGATATTTCGGTGGTCTGTATGCTTCCAACTTCAACAGTTTCGGTAAGATGTACCGTGTAATGATTCAGGCAGAACCCGAAGCAACCAAAAACCTGGAATCACTGTCGAGCATAAAGGTGCGCAATGGCAATGAGATGGCTCCCATCACCCAGTTCGTTTCTATTAAAAAGGTATACGGTCCGGACATCATCAGCCGTTTCAACCTCTATACTTCTATGAAAGTAATGGTTGCACCTGCTTCCGGTTATACTTCCGGTCAGGCACTGGCTGCCATCTCCGAAGTTGCCCAAGAGAATCTGCCTGCCGGTTTTGCTTATGAACTTGGTGGTATGGCACGTGAAGAGGCTGAAACCAGTGGCAGCACCACCGGATTGATCTTCGTGCTCTGTTTCGTATTCGTCTACCTGTTGCTGAGTGCACAGTACGAAAGTTACATCCTGCCGCTTGCCGTATTGTTGTCTATTCCGTTCGGTCTGCTGGGTAGCTTCCTGTTCGTCAACGGCATGAGTGCCATCGGTAACATATCCATCCTGAAGATGATAATGGGGTCCATGTCGAACGACATTTATATGCAGATTGCATTGATTATGTTGATGGGTCTGTTGGCGAAGAACGCCATCTTGATTATTGAGTTCGCCCTCGACCGTCGTAAGATGGGTATGAGCATCACGTGGGCAGCCGTACTGGGTGCCGCCGCCCGTCTGCGTCCTATCCTGATGACATCATTGGCTATGATTGTCGGTTTGATTCCGTTGATGATGGCTTCCGGTGCGGGAGCTAACGGTAACCGTACATTGGGTACCTCAGCCATCGGTGGTATGTTAATCGGTATGATATTGCAGATTTTTGTTGTACCCGCATTGTTTGTGGCATTCCAGTATCTGCAAGAGAAAATCAGCCCGATGGAATGGGCCGATGTGGACAACTCGGATGCAGAACCCGAAATAGAACAATATACTAAATAAATTAAGAATGAGGAATGAAGAATGAAGAATTTGCTGCGCTATGATAAGCATGCCGAATGGCAATCCTTCATTCATTATTCATCATTCTTCATTAAACAATATGATATGAAGAAACAAATAATAACTTTGATGTGTGCAACCGCTCTCCTGAGCAGTTGCCATATCTACAAAGCATACGACAGACCCGAAGACATTACGGCTGCCGGACTGTATCGCGACACGACAGCCGTGAACGATACACTTGCCGCCGATACCTCCAACTTCGGCAATCTGCCTTGGAGGAAAGTCTTTACCGACCCTCAGTTGCAAGCACTTATCGAACAAGCACTCACCAACAATCCCGACCTGCGCAGTGCTGCCCTGAACGTGAAAAAAGCCGAAGCTGCCCTCATGTCGGCGCGTCTGGCTTATGCCCCCACACTGGCTCTGTCTCCGCAAGGAACCGTAAGCAGTTGGGATAAGGGAAAAGCAACACAGACTTACTCGCTCCCTGTAACGGCAAGCTGGCAAATCGACCTCTTCGGTCAGATACTGAATCCGAAACGTGCGGCAAAGGTATCACTGAAACAGACGCAGTTCTATGAACAAGCCGTGCAGACACAAGTGATTGCCAATGTAGCCAACATGTACTACACTTTGCTGATGCTCGACCGTCAGTTGCAAATCACTGAGGAGACTGCAGAAATCTTGAAAAAGAATGTGGAAACCGTAGAAGCCATGAAAGATGCAGGTATCTACAATACCACTTCTGCCGGAGTAGAACAGACCCGTGCTGCTTACGCACAGGTATTGGCATCCCTGCCCAACATGCGCCAAAGCATCCGGGAAACGGAGAACGCCTTGTGCCTGATGCTGCACCAACCAGCACAGAGCATCAAACGCAGCGCACTGGAAGAGCAACACTTGCCGACAGAATTCTCCGCCGGTGTCCCCATACAGTTGTTGTCCAACCGTCCTGACGTGAAAGCAGCCGAAATGGCTCTTGCAGCAAGTTATTACGATACTAACAGCGCACGCGCAGCCTTCTATCCGCAGATTACGATAAACGGTTCTGCCGGATGGACCAACAGTGCCGGTTCGGCCATCATAAACCCTGCTAAGTTACTGGCCTCCGCAGTAGGTTCGTTGACGCAGCCACTGTTCTATCGTGGTGCCAATATCGCCCGCTTGAAACAAGCCAAAGCACAGGAAGAACAATCTAAGATTCAATTCCAGAATGCTCTTCTGAATGCCGGAAATGAAGTAAGCAATGCTTTGTATCAATATCAGATGACCACAGAAAAGGCGGTTTCTCGTGATATTCAAGTAAATTCTGCCCGTAAAGCTGCAGAAGATACAAAAGAATTGTTTAACTTAGGCACGTCAACGTATCTCGAAGTGCTGTCCGCCGAGCAATCTTACCTCAGTGCACAAATCTCCGAGGTATCCGATACCTTCGACCGCATGCAGGCTGTAATCAGTTTGTATCAGGCACTCGGAGGAGGAAGAGAGAAGTAATTATCAACTATTAGATATTAAATATTAATTGGCTGCCATTCATTGGGTGCAACAATTAATATTTAATATTTAATACTTAACATCTACTATTATGATAAGTCCATTAGCATTTGTAGATTCTGCCGCAAAGCTCGGCAAGAATGTAACAGTTCAGCCTTTCGCATATATTGAAGGCGATGTAGAAATTGGCGATGATTGCATAATCATGTCCGGTGCACGCATTCTCGAAGGTACTCGTATGGGACAAGGCAACAAAGTGCATCATGGCGCCGTACTCGGTACCACCCCGCAGGATTTCCACTATACGGGTGAGAAGAGTCTGCTGATTATCGGTGACAAGAATGATATTCGCGAGAATGTAGTCGTAAGCCGTGCCACGCATGAAGGCGATGCTACCCGTATCGGCAACGAAAACTATCTCATGGACGGTGTACACCTCTGCCACGACGTGCAAATAGGTAATCATTGTGTCATAGGACTCAAGACTATCTTAGCCGGTGATTGCCGCGTAAACGACTACACTATTCTGAGCAGCAACGTTATTCTGCAACAGAAATGCAACATCGGAAGCTGGGTACTGATACAATCAGGATGCCGCATTGCAAAGGATGTTCCACCGTATGTTATCATGAATGGTAACCCGGCAGAATATCATGGCATCAACGCCGTTGTTTTGCAACACAAGCATCAGGTTTCCGACCGTATTCTGCGCCATATCGTAAATGCTTACCGGTTGATTTATCAAGGTAACTTCAGTGTACACGATGCTTTACAGAAGATTGAAGACCAAGTGCCGATGAGTGATGAGATACACAATATCATTAACTTCGTGCGGGATTCGAAAGGCATTGTGAGATAAAAGAGATACTTTCTCATAACAGGAAGGTGTACCAAAAGCGCTGTGCTTTTGATACACCTTCTTTTTTGTTATCTTTGCGCCACCTTATCCATTTCAGATTATGAGAAAGAAAAAGAAAAAACAAAAGAATAGCAAGAACCAACTGATGCTGCTGATAGTCCTGATAGTATGTGGCATCATCACCGCCTATCAGACCACTAATTCAAAGGAAAAGGCCACCGACAGCAAACAGATAGAAGCAGTTTCCCAAAGCTCCCTCCTTAATTCCGAGGCTTACATCAAGCAAACCACCGCTCCCGGCACCCCCGAAATCCTTCTGCAACGCACCGGGTATCTCGTATCCTACAATTCCAATACCCGCATAGCGAACTGGGTAGCCTGGAAGTTAACTCCCGAACGTTTAAAGGACAACACCGAACGCATCAACAATTTCCACCCCGACCCCGACCTTCCTAAAACGAAAGCCGCCACTACGCAAGATTATAAAGGTAGTGGCTGGGATCGCGGTCACCTCTGCCCGGCAGGAGACAATAAATGGAATCGCCAGGCCATGATAGAGAGTTTCTATATGACCAATATCTGCCCCCAACATCACAATCTGAACCGTGGTGACTGGAACGAACTGGAACAGAAATGCCGCAAATGGGTAAAGAAAGACAGTTGCCTGTACATCGTAGCCGGACCTATATTCTACAACCGGAAGCCACAAACGATAGGCAAGCACAAGGTTGCCGTACCCGATGCCTTTTTCAAGGTGATACTCTCTTTGCACAAAAAGCCGAAAGCTATCGGTTTCATCTATAAGAATAATGAGGGAAATAATCCACTGGATGCCTATGTGAATACAGTGGACGAAGTGGAGCGGATTACAGGGATAGACTTCTTCCCCGCTCTTCCTGATGATATAGAAAGAGCGGTAGAAGCAAGCTATAATCTCAAGGACTGGAAATAGTCAGAGTCCTCTTAACGAATACGTAGTTATTCAAAATTCAGTGTTCCGAAGAATTCAGGACGATGGAAATCAGGTTTTTCCAGTTCAATGGGATTCCAGGAAAGGAAATGGGGAGTCTGTAACTTATCACCACATTTATAGAAATTGGCACGAATCGACTTTCCATCAAGGTTAGTGAACTGGTGCTTGAAGAAAGCGGAATAAGGAATGACTAACGCAAGTTCCCAACTACACTCGCCGACCCGTTCTTCAAAGGCTTTGCGACCCAGGGAAGACCAACGTTGCACTTTGTCCATCACTTCCTGCGGTGCATGTTCACGGTTGTTACGCCCTGCACCGGCACCGATAAGGAGGGTTCCGACACAGTTACATTCCACATTATAGTAAATTCCGTCTCCGGCAGGGATGGAGAAGAACTCCACACAAGCATCTTCCCACACAGCACCGTTGTCTCCGGCAGCTACGGCACGCACACTGGCTTCTCTTACTTTATAATGCAACAGAATGGCGTCATCCGTATGAGCTATGCGGAATTGCACTTCCGGTTGATAAGGAAATGCTTTCCAATTCACAGTGTTGATTGGCTGAAAAGGTACCTTTTCTTCGTCAAGCAAGGCAGGAACATTCTCTACCGACACATTTGCCAGACTTACTTTCTTTACATTCAACTCTTTCATTTCTTTCTTTTGGGGGTTAGTTGCAGACAAAGGGGAAATATAAAGCAGGACTATCAACAGGGCTGCAAATTTCCACCAGGGGGCTGCAAAGGTTCTTTTATTCATGATGTTAATACTAATTTTCTTCTTTTCTGAGCGGTTATGAATCAGTTACGAGCTACAGGCTACAAGCTACAAGTGCCTTTCGGAACATAGCGCAGCTACTTGTAGCTTGTAGCCCGTAGCTCGTAACTTTATTCCTTTCTGAGCAGTTTAAACCATTATCATTCATCCCAGCGAAGTCTTGATAAACTCCTGCATCTCCGGCATATGTTCCTCCGCACTCTGCAAGAGTTTGAACTGTGCCTTCGTACGTACAAGGTTATGCTCCGGATATTTAGTTTTATAATAAGTATCACCATTAATATAATCCGCCAGGAAACGAACGCACTGCATATAGGGGAACAATGCAGCAGCATACGGCAGGTTTTCAATCTCCAATGGAAGCAAGAAGACCTTTGCTGACTCCAGATAGCCCTTTGCAAACGCCTTAAAGATTTCCATATTGAAGTTCACATTATCCAGATTCTCATCATCCTCAGCTCCCGTATTAGCAGCAGAACGGAGGAAATCACCAAAATCGGAGAAGATAAAGTTAGGCATCACAGTGTCGAGGTCAATCACACAAAGCACCTTGCCATCTTCATCGAACATCATATTGTTGACCTTCGTATCGCAGTGGCACACACGCTTAGGCAGTTTGCCTTCACGATGCAAACGTTCACCCTTACACATCTCGTCCGCACGTTTCTCTATCTCATCCAAATAATACTGCACTTCCTTTACACGACCCACGGCATCTGCCGCCACCGCATCACGGAGTTGTTTCAACCGGAACTCCATATTATGGAAATCGGGAATCGTCTCACCCAATGTATCAGGTATATCAGCAAGCATTGCCTGGAAATTACCAAAAGCCACACCGGCATAATAAGAATATTCGGCATCCACCGTTTCATAAGTCTTGGCATTGGGAATGAATGTCATGATACGCCAATAGTTCTCACCGTCATACCAGAATGTTTTCCCCGTATCGGCGGGAATAAACGAGAGCACTTTACGGTCAATATCGTCCGCACCCTGCTCCACAAGTTTCTTGCGGATGTGACGGGTAACAGCTTCGATATTAGCCTGTAACATCTCCACATTCTGAAAGATGGCATGATTGATGCGTTGCAATACATAGTCGGGAGCATCTGCTTCGAGAGTAGTCACTTTGTACGTGTCGTTAATCAGTCCGCTGCCCAAAGGTTGGATTTCGTTGACTGTACCCTTCGTATTGAAATGGGATACAATAGATTGGAGGTTATTCATGATATTTTATAATAGATTTAAAATTGCTATGCAAATATACGCCTTCCTTATTAATGCAAAAGTCTAAATTCGTCCGGCAAACCCCCAAAAATATACATTTTGGCAGACATAACCATAAAAACAAGGGCAGAAACTTCATCCCTCTGAGCAAAATACCTTATATTTGTGTTTGAAACCTTAAAATACCGGAGGAAAAGTGCAAAAGTTTATCAGAACGCTGTTACTTGTCTTAGTGAGCACAGTGGCGGCAAACCTACACAGCCAGAATATCACTTTCAATCATCTGACCACCGATGACGGTTTATCACAATTCAGCGTCAACAGCCTGTACATTGATGAGAATGGTATCTTGTGGATTGGCACGCGCGAAGGTTTGAACCGCTACAACGGTAACGACATACAGACCTACAAGCTGAGCAAGAACGACCCCTACAGCCTTTTCTGCAACACCGTGCTGCGCATGGCGGGAGACCAGAACGGCAAAATCTATCTGCTCTGCACCGAAGGAGTTGCCCAGTTCGACCTGACCACCCAACGATTCACCACCCTTCTCCAAGGCAACATCAACAGCATATACTACAAAAACGGCCTTTTCATCGGGAAAAAGAACGAGATATACCGTTACAACGAGCAAACCGACAACTTCGACCTTTACTACCAGATGGCAGGAGAAAACATCGAAATATCCTGTATGTTCGAAGACAAAGGAGAGATGTGGATAGGTACTACCAGCGAGGGAGTGTTCAAACTTAAACTGGACGGACACCAACTGACGCATCCCATTGATAAAGGAAACATCACCAGCATTTATCAGGACAACGCAGGCGAACTGTGGATAGGCAGTTGGGAGAAAGGTCTCTTCCGGGTGAAGACAGACGGAAGCATTGAGAACCTGCGCAATGACCCGGCAAATCCGCACAGCATATCTTCCGACTTCGTGAGAGCCTGTTGCGAGGACAATCTTGGTAATATATGGATAGGAACATTCAACGGCCTGAACCGCTATAACAAGTCGACAGGCATCTTCCAGAACCACACCGCAGACGATACGCAGAACGAAGGACTCACCCACTCCTCCATCTGGTGCATCGTGAAAGATAATCAAGGCACGCTATGGCTGGGTACTTACTTCGGCGGCGTCAACTACTTCAATCCCGAATATGAAATCTACACCAGCTACAAGGTTTCCAGACATGAGAAGGAAGGTCTGAGCAACCCTATCGTAGGGCGTACCATCGAGGATAAGAACGGCAATCTGTGGATTGGCACGGAAGGCGGCGGACTGAACTTCTACAACCGCCGCACACGCGAGTTCAAGTGGTATCTTGCCGGACAAGGGCACAACAGCATCTCCCACAGTAACGTGAAGGCTCTCTATTATGACCCCGACAAGGAAATCATCTGGATAGGTACCCACCTCGGCGGACTGAACAAACTGGACATCCGCACAGGCGTATTCACCCACTACCGCATGGAAGAAGGCAATCCGGAGACTATCCCGTCGAACATTGTCCGGGACATAGCACCCTATCAGGACCAGTTAATCATCGCCACCCAGAACGGTGTATGTCTGTTCAATCCCCGGGACGGGAAATGCCGGCAACTGTTTAAAGACACCAAAGAGGGACGCAAGATAGCCATGGTGGCCGATTTGGAAATGGACAACAACGGTACGCTTTGGATTGCCGCCACGGGCGAAGGCGTCTTCTCCTACCGCTTCGACACAAACAAGCTGACCAACTACCGCCACAACCTGACGCAACTGCACAGCCTCAGCAACAACAACGTGAACAACATCATGCAGGACAGCCAGGGCCGCCTGTGGTTCTCCACCTCAGGCAGCGGGCTCGACCTCTACCGCCCGGCAACAAATGACTTCGAGAACTTCGACAAAGACTCGAACGGACTTGTCAGCGATTGCATCTACGATACACAAGAATCGCCCGTAAGCGGCAAACTGATACTTACCACCAATCAAGGCTTTTCCATCTTCGACCAGAAGGCAGAGAAGTTCCAGAACTACAGCGTAGAGAACGGTTTCCCCCTGACAGCCGTCAACGAGAACGCCCTTTGCGTAACGCGCGACGGCGAGATATTCCTCGGCGGCACACAAGGTATGCTTTCGTTCAACGAGCTGGAACTTAACTTCACCCCGAAGCCTTATAAGATAATCCTTTCACGCCTCATCGTGAACGGCACTGAAGTGAAAGTTGCCGATGAAACGGGCATTTTGGCACAATCCCTGTGCCATACACAAGAGATTACCTTGAATGCCGACCAGACAATGTTCAGCATCGAGTTCGCCACTTCCAATTATGTGGCAGCCAACAAAGATGAAATTATCTACAAGCTGGAAGGCTTCTCCGACGACTGGAACAGTACGCGCGGCCAGCCCATGATTACTTATACCAACCTGAATGCAGGAACGTATAATCTGCTTATAAAACCCAAAGGCAAAGAAGAATCACTTTGTCCACAGGTACACCTGACCATCCATGTGCTGCCTCCTTATTACAGGACCACACTTGCCTATCTCATTTATCTGATAGTGACGGGTATCCTGCTGTGGTATCTGGTGAAAACATACAAATCGAGAATCAAGCTGCGGGAGTCGTTGAAGTACGAACAGAAGCACATACAGGACGTGGAAGCACTGAACCAGTCGAAACTGCGCTTCTTTACCAACATCTCGCACGAATTCCGCACTCCGCTCACACTCATCGTGTCGCAGGTGGAGACGCTGATGCAGTTGCAGAACTTCACGCCCACCATCTATAATAAGATATTGAGTATCTACCAGAACAGTATCCAGCTACGCGAACTCATCACCGAACTCCTCGACTTCCGCAAGCAAGAACAGGGACACATGAAGGTGAAAGTCAGTCCGCACAACATCGTACACTTCCTCTATGAGAACTATCTGATTTTCATGGAGTACGCCAGCAGCAAGCAAATCAACTTCAACTTCGAGAAAGACACTGAAAGCCTCGAAGTGTGGTACGACCAGAAGCAGATGCAGAAGGTTGTCAACAACCTCCTCTCCAATGCCATCAAGCACACCCAGGCAGAAGATACCATCACCCTCAGTATCACCACGGAAGGTAACGAAGCCGTCATCCGTGTGACTGACACCGGTAGCGGTATCGATGCCAGCGAGGTGGACAAGATATTCGACCGCTTTTATCAGACCGAACAGATGAACAGCCTCAGCAGTGGCGGCACCGGCATTGGCCTGGCCCTGACGAAGGGTATCGTAGAGTTGCATCACGGCACCATCCGGGTAGAGAGCGAGTTGGGCAAAGGCAGCAGCTTCATTGTCCGCCTGCACCTGGGAAATGCCCAATTCACCGCAGAAGAAATCAGCAAAAAGACCGAAGCCGTGCTGCAAATAGAGCAACCTCAGACTCCCGAAACAGACGCTTCCCTCAAAGCTGAACTGGAGGAAAACGCCCCGATAAAACGCATGCCGGACGTCAAAATGGTCATCGTGGAAGACAATGACTCCATCCGCGAGATGCTGGCAAACATCTTCCACCCCTTCTACCAGGTGCTGACTGCCGCAGACGGTGAAGAAGGTCTGGAACTGATACGGAAGGAAATGCCGAACATCGTGGTGAGCGACGTAGTGATGCCCAAGATGTCCGGTACGGAACTCTGCAAACAGATAAAGAACGACTTCAACACCTGCCATATCCCGGTAGTACTGCTCACCGCACGCACCGCCGTAGAACAAAACATCGAAGGTCTGCGCATCGGTGCGGACGATTACATCACCAAGCCGTTCAATACAAACCTACTGATTTCACGCTGCAACAATCTGGTGAATTCTCGCATCCTCCTGCAAGAGAAGTTCAGCAAGCAACCTCAGGCATACGCACAGATGTTGGCTACAAACCCGATAGACAAGGATATTCTGGACCGCGCCATCGCCATCATCGAGAAGCATCTGGACGACACGGAATTCAACGTCAACGTCTTCGCCCGCGAAATGGCTATGGCTCGCACCAACCTGTTCACCAAGCTGAAAGCCATCACAGGGCAGACGCCGAACGACTTCATCCTGACCATCCGCCTGAAGAAGGGTGCCCTGATGTTGCGGAACAATCCGGAACTGAACATTACCGAAATATCGGACAAGATAGGTTTCAGCTCGTCGCGCTACTTCTCGAAGTGCTTCAAAGACGTGTACCACGTAAGTCCGCTTGCCTACCGCAAGGGCGAAGACGCGGACAAGGAGAAGAAAGACGACGAGGAAGAAGAGTAAGTTTCTTGCCACTTA
>ULMJ01013093.1_pt1 | contig 33057 bp, 23 predicted proteins | sample 1951641 | NCBI WGS metagenome assembly ULMJ01 (sample SAMEA4835550, study PRJEB28245) | human gut metagenome | biome: gut microbiome; material: fecal sample | place: Denmark | collected 2008 | reverse complement strand
TTTTAGAAGTGTCAACTTATTCAGTACACTACACACATCTATCTTTTATCAAAAGCACCCTACTAAGGCAAGGTTCAGATACCTGTGTCCACGATTCAATATACATCTAAGCTCAAACGAAGCAGTACTTTCCCACCAAAAAACACAAATTTAACATACCTTCTTCTGAACCTTTTATTTTTTATCTTGTTCATGTACCAAAAGCCTGAGGTACCAGGGCAGGATTTTTATATTTAACCTAAACATTATAAGAAGTATGAAGAAATTAATTCCCCTATTATTGGTGGTCTTGACTTTCGCAGCCTGCGAAAAAGACCCTGACACGGATAAGCTGGACAACAAGTATCTGGTTTATACCAACTATGACGCGAAAGCTGACTTCAAAGCTTTCCAAACGTACTACATGCCGGACAGTATCCTCATCATCGGCGACAAGAAAGAAGCTGAGTACTGGAAAGATGATAACGCTCAAGAAATTCTGCAAGCCTATGCAACCAACATGAGCAATCGTGGTTATGTCCGCGTTGATGACCGTGACGAAGCCAACCTCGGTTTACAGGTCAGCTACATCAAGAGCACTTACTACTTTAATGACTATGGACGCCCCGAATGGTGGTGGAACTACCCAGGATATTGGGATGCACCTTACTGGGGTAACTGGGGCGGATGGTACTACCCGTATGCCGTAACCTATACTTATAGCACCGGTTCATTCATTACCGAACTCCTCAATCTGGAAGCCACTCAAGGCGAAAAAGAAAAACTGCCCGTACTCTGGACAAGCTATATGAGCGGATTGCTCAGCGGTTCCAGCTCTGTCAATGCGAAGTTGGCGGTTGAAGGTGTAAACCAGGCTTTCACTCAATCCTCATATCTGACTAATAAGTAATTAGTAGCTAGTAGTTAAGTAGTTAGTAGAAGATGGTCCGGAAGCGGACTATCCCGTAACTTAAAAACAATAACAAATATGAAAACAATAAAATATATTTCCATGAGAGTACTGGCAGTTGCCGCCCTGGCTCTCGTCTTCGCCATGCCGGCAAAGGCACAAATGACCGATAACGGTTATGCCAATATCGATTGGCAGTTCAACTTTCCCCTGAGCAACCACTTCGCTGACAAAGCCAGCGGATGGGGTATGAGTTTTGAAGGTGGTTATTACGTAACCCCGAACATTGCACTCGGTGCTTTCTTGGCTTACCACAGCAACCACGAATACTTCGGACGCCAGACACTACCCGTAGGTGAAGGCGGTAGCATCAATACCGACCAACAGCACACGCTGTTCCAGTTGCCTTTCGGTCTTGCCGGACGTTACACTTTCGACCGTGGCGGAGCTTTCCAGCCTTACTTCGGTTTGAAAGTCGGCCCTCAGTACGCTGAAATCAAATCTACTTTCAACGTTTACGAGGCTAACAAGAGCACATGGGGCTTCTACGTATCACCGGAAATCGGCCTCAATATCTATCCATGGGCTTACGGACCGGGTCTGCACATCGCAGCTTATTACAGCTACGGTACCAACAAGGGTGATTTGTTCACTTACAGTGTAGACGGTTTGAGCAATTTCGGTCTGCGTCTGGGTATTGCATTCTAACATAATTTGCATTATAGCACAGATATAAGTTTGACTGGTATTAATTGATTGTTTCAAGACGTGTAAAAAAAGGGAATAGCCGGCCGCGTGAGCGGGGGACTATTCCCTTCGTTTGTATTAGTTACGAGCTACAAGTTACGAGCTACGAGTGCCTTTCGGCGTAATAGCGCAGCACTCGTAGCTTGTAGCTTGTAGCTCGTAACTACCTCAACGCCTGGTATATCACCTCCTGTATCCGTGTACGGATATCCAACTTCATCAGCTTCGTATTCCATACATCGGGATAAATGCGATTACAAAGAAAGACATAAACAAGACCATTCGTCGGGTCCACCCAAGCACAAGTACCTGTGAAGCCGGTATGTCCGTAGACAGTGGCCGGAGCAGCGACTGCACACGGGCTCTTTGCCGGATTCTGCCGGTCGGGCTTATCGAAACCAAGACCACGACGGCTGATACGGGAAACGGTAGTAGTAAAGACACGGCAAGTTTCCGGACTCAGATAACGTTTGCCATCCAATTCACCTCCATTCAGCAACATCTGATAGATGCGCGCCACTTCCGTGGCATTAGAGAACAGTCCGGCATTGCCCGACACACCACCCAGGAAGGCTGCGGACTCATCATGAACAAATCCTTGAAGCACCGTTTTCCGCAGGAACGGGTCGATGGAAGAAGGTATGATTTCGGCTTTTGGTACAGGCGTATAAGTACCGGAAACAATACCAACAGCAGCCGCACCTTGCAGAGGTAAGTATCCCGTACGCTTCAGCCCCATCGGTGCATAGAATTCCTGTTCGAGGAAAGCATCCATTGACATCCCCGTACGTGCCTCAACCACCTGTTGCAACAGGATGAAGCCAACACAACTATACCGGTAACGGCGGTCGCGCAAAGGTGCTTTCACAATCTTCTGCCAATATTCTTCTTTAAAGGAACGGTTCAGCCACAGGCTATCACTTACCTGCAACGTATGTTCCGCCGTACGCACTTTAGACGTCAGTCCTTCCTTGAACCTGAATTTCGGATTCGCCCAGGTACGGGCGCCTATCTGTACGGAATGAGTCGCATCCGGTCGCGCTTTGAAAAGAGTTCCTGCATAACTATCCCCATCTATCGCTTCCTGATAGAACAGCAACGTGGACGGCAATCCGGATTCGTGCAACAATAACTGGCGAATAGTAATATCTTTCTTATCCGTATCCTGCAACCAGGGCAAATAATCCGAAGCACGGTCCGTTAGGCTCAAACGGCCTTTATCGTACAACTTCATAACGGCAAGCAGCGTCGCTGTAGTCTTTGTCAGGGAAGCCAGGTCATAAACATCCGTCGGAGACACAGGAAGACCTGCACCGGGAACACTCACTGCGGCAGGGAGCTTATTAGCCGAAATGCCGACCATTCCTCCCCAGGTATGCGTTCCGAATGCTTTATTATACATTTCCTTTCCACCTTTCAGCACCACAATCTGGCAACCGGGATAAGCTCCTTCTTTGATACCTTCTTTTGCTATGTCATCAATACGCGCCAGCAAACGGGAGTTCACTCCATATTCATCGGGAACAAAGTGACGCGGTGTTTTCGGAGTAATAGCGAGTCCGTCACCTGTTGCAAACAGACTACCAATACTTGCCGAAAGGTGTCCGTCCGCCGTAGCATCAGCATAGAGTATTCTCGCCACCTGTTCCTGTACATCGTCCATTGAAGAGTGAGCCAATATCACAGCATCAGCCGCAGATACTCCCCGGCGTATCTGCAACACCTGTTTGCCAGGAATGAAGAGCAGGTAAGCCACCGGCACATCCGGAGCAAATTCATTGAAGAAAGCTTGGTAAGGTATCAGGCGATGGTCCGTAACACAAACCAGGATGCGTTTGTATTGCGACAGGGAGTCACGCAGTTGCTTGCGCGCAACTTCCGGCAGTTCCTTTTTCAGTTGGAAGACGGCAGTGGAGGCTTTAATGTATCCGGAAAGTTCTTTCAGGAAAGGTTGAATTTCTTTTGCATCGCCTACATTGAGCACAGCTACCTCCCGGGTATCCGCGTCCAGAGGAAGCATATTGCCTTTATTCTGCAATACTGTGATTGCCGCTTGGTTCAGACGGCGTATCAGGTCGCGGGTATGCGCTGTATTGATACGGTTTCCCAAACCGGAAAGACGAACGAAAGGTTTCTTCGATAATCCGAGGGCATACTTATAAGTAAGCACCTTCCGGCACTTCGCTTCAATTTCTGCTTCAGTTAGTTCGCCACGTTTCACAGCATCCAGCACAGCATCCACTTCCTCCTTTATCCGCCGCGGGACAAGCAACAAATCATGCCCTGCCTTCAAAGCCTTCAAACAGACAGTCTGGTCAGTAGTAGAAACACCTTTCATGGCAAGCGCATCCGTAAACACCAATCCCTGGAACTTCATTTCCTGTGTCAGCAAATCGTGCACCACTTTGCGGGAAAGTGAAGACGGTACCCCCCGTTTCGGTTCAAGTACCGGCACTTCAAGATGTCCCACCATCATACCGGACAATCCTGCCTGAATGGCTTTTCTGAACGGATACAACTCCACACTATCCAGCCGTGCCCGCGAAAAAGATAATACCGGCAATGAATGATGTGAATCCACATCCGTATCACCATGACCGGGGAAGTGTTTACTTACAGAAAGCACACCACCTTCTTCCAGACCACGGGAGTAGGCTATAACCTTATCCGCCACATTCGCAGGGCTTTCACCGAAGGAGCGGGTATTGATAACCGGGTTCTTCGGATTGATATTCACATCCGCCACCGGGGCAAAGTTTACCTGCACGCCAAGTTCACGGCATTGCCGCGCCATCTCGCGTCCGTATTCATACAAAAGTTTATCATCCTGTATGCAACCCAGAACCATGTTGCGCGGAAACACCGGCGTGCCACGCAGCCTCATCGATAGTCCCCATTCACCATCAAAGGTTATCATCAACGGAACATCCGCCATCTTCTGCGCCTCATTCGTCAAAACCGCCTGGTTCTCTATCAGGCCACCGGAAAAGAGCAAGCCACCCACTTTATAATCGTTCACCACTTTGCGCAGCAGGTCGCGGTTAGCTTTATTTTGTTGCGGGGCAATTGTATAAATAAAGAGTTGTCCGATGCGTTCTTTCAGATTCATCCTGTCCATTACAGAGTCCACCCATTGCCGGCACTGTTCGTCACCGGAAAACTGGCGGATTATAATTGGTTCAACAGGAACTATGGGAGATTGCCGTGCAGGCAGAGGATGCGCCTGAGCGTTGAAACCGGCACAGCAACTGCATATCATAAGGAAGGATAGGAGTATTTTTTTCATTATCATCTATACATTAAGGCTACCAAAGTTATATCATTTCAAACACAAAGGCACGGTAAATACAGAATTTTTTTGACTAATTAGTAAAAAACACTGTATTTACCGTGCCCCCTGTAGTTTTATGCCCAGGCTATTTCAAGCTTTTATAAATGGCTTCCTGTATATTTGTCCGGATATTCATCTCTCCCAGTTTCGTATTCCAAACATTGGGACACAGGCGATTACTGAGGAATACATATACCGTCCGGTTCTCAGGGTCCACCCAGGTACAAGTACCGGTGAAGCCGGTATGCCCATAAACGGCAGATGTGGCCGAAGGAGCACAAGGACTATTCTTCAAGTCACTTAAATCAGGCTTATCAAAGCCTAACCCGCGACGGCTGATGGCAGAAGTTTCCGTTGTGAACAACCGGCAGGTAGCTTCACTCAAATAGCGTTTACCATTCAGTTCACCACCGTTCAGCAGCATCTGATAGATTTTCGCCACTTCCGTAGCCGTAGAGAACAGACCTGCATTACCGGAAATGCCGCCCATACAAGCAGCCGCTTCATCATGCACATAGCCGCATAAGTCCTGGCGGCGGAGAAAATCATTGGCTGCCGTAGGCATTATCTCTTGTTTGGAATATCTCAGCAAAGGCAGGTACATGGTGCGCTGCAAACCCATAGGAGCATAGAATTCTTTCGCAATATAAAGGTCCATCGGCAATTTGGCAATCGCTTCCACTACCTGTTGCAGCAGAATAAAGCCAAGGTCGCTATATACATACCGCTTGCCATCCATATCGCAACGGGCAATCTTTTGCAGGATAGTATTTTTGAAACTCTTATTCAGCCACATATCATCGGCCACATGCAGCGTATGGACAGATGACTCTTTCGCAGATACCAGTCCCTTCTTAAACTTGAAGTCCGAACAATAGTAGCTATGCTCGCTCACCTGTGTACGGTGCCATTTATCCACCCAGCTTTGGGCATAGGGGCCTTGCACGGTATTCGGGTCGATGGCTTCCAGGTAAAAACGGATATAAGGCGGCAGACCGGATTCGTGAAGGAGCAAATCTTTGATAGTGATATTCTTCTTATTCGTATTCCTCAGGAAAGGCAGATATTGGGATGCCTTATCCGTCAGTTTCAGTTTACCTTCGTCATAGAGCTTCATCACAGCAAGCAACGTAGCAGTTGTCTTGGTCAGAGAAGCAAGGTCAAACATATCTGTAGGCCGCACGGCAGTGGTGTCTTTATCGGAATGCATACCGAAACACTTGTCATATACCGGTTGCCCGTCTTTCAATACCAACACCTGGCAACCGGGATAAGCTTTCGCATCCAGCCCCGCCTCGACAATTGCATCAATCCGATGCAATTCATAAGACTTCATCCCCAAATCCTCAGGAATAACGTTCCCCGGCTTCATGCCCGGAACGATGACACTCCCCTCGCCCGCGCGGTAAAGTTTTCCGATACTCATGGACAGTTTTCCCTGCGCAGGAACCTTGGCAAATATCACACCCGCTACATATTGCTGAATATCCGCTTCGGACGAATGTCCCAGAACCACAGCACTGGCTTTGCTCAAAGCCGGCTCCAAAGGTTGCATACCACGATAGGATGTGAAGAAAGCATATACCATTGGTGCAGGCAGGTTCAGATTTGCCAGAAAATCATCAAAAGCAACCACACCGGCATCACTTCCCGACACGCTGACCACAATGCGGCGATAGTCAGCCAACTTGCGTGCCAGTTCTCCACGGGCATCAGCAGTCATCTCTTTCGTCAGGCGGAAATGTTCCATTGGAACTGGAGATAACTTCTTCATCTCATTAATAAATACACTATCCTTGCCCTCACCCACACTCAGCACTGCCATCGGGGCATCACCGACTGGTGTCAAAGGCAAAACTCCAAAATGATTGCCCAACACTGTCACAGCAGCTTGGCGCAACTTAGCGACCAATGCCCGTGCTTCGTCCGTATGGATGCGATAGCTCATTCCGCTGACTTGTAGCTGTGGGCGTGGCTGACGCAAACCCAACAAATATTTATAGGTAAGTATCTTACGGCATTTTGCCTCAACTTCTGCCTCCGGAAGTACCCCTTCCTTCACAGCAGCCAGCACCTCTCCCACTGCATTCTCGGTGTTGTACTGCACCAGCACCATGTCGTTTCCGGCAAGCAATGCCTTTGTCGTAAGCCGGGGCACAGACGATACACCTTTCATATCGAGTGCATCGGTAAACACCAGTCCCCGGAAGCCCATCTCATCCTTCAGCAATCCCGTCACTATATTTTTAGAGAGTGAAGAAGGTGTTATATTATCCGGTTCCAGAGCAGGCACCTGCAAATGTCCTACCATTACACCGCCCAAACCGTTGCGCACCATCTCTTTAAAAGGATACAGTTCCACACTATCCAGACGCTCACGGTTGTAATAGAGCACGGGCAATCCTTTATGCGAATCCACATCCGTATCACCATGTCCGGGAAAATGCTTGCTGACGGACAGCACACCGCCGCTTTCCAATCCCCGGCTGTAAGCCACTACTTTCTTCGCCACCTTCTTTGCATCTTCACCGAAGGAACGCACATGAATCACCGGGTTCAAGGGATTCGTATTGACATCTGCATCAGGCGCGAAATTCACATGCACACCCAGTTCGCGAAACTCACGCGCCACCTCACGCCCATATTCATAAATCAAACTGTTATCTTCAATACAACCAAGGGCTGCATTCTTTGGAAAATAGGGCGTACCCTCCAGACGCATGGAAAGTCCCCATTCACCATCAAAAGTAATCAATACGGGAACTTTGGAATTCTTCTGCGCAATATTCGTCAGTATCGCCTGCTCTTCCGGAGTACCTTCTGCAAACAGCAGTCCGCCAATCTTATACTTCTTGACCAGCTCACGTATCCGCTTCTTTTTCTGTTTATCCGCCCTGGCAGGGAAGGTAGTGACAATCAGTTGTCCGACTTTCTCTTGCAGATTCAGTCCCGCATATACGGAGTCTACCCACTGTTTGCAACGACCATCTGCCGCTGAAGGAAGAAAAGGTGCTTCCGCCTGTGCGTGAAGCAATGATTGGCTACCCCCGAAAAGAGCAACCAATACTAAGAGAATAGTTCTCTTCATTTTTTATTTATTACTTAGATGATGATTGAGATTCTTCGTTTTGGGTAAGCGTCAACTTCAACATGCCGACATAAATCCCGCTCTTTCCTGTATGCAGTACGGGCACGTTCTTACCGTCCTTATTTAAATAAATCGCCGGTTCTTTCATAAAGGTATGCGTATGCCCACCCAAAATGGCATCGATATGGTCTGTTTTCTGCGCCAATACTTCATCGCAAGGAGCGTCCTTCAACTGATAGCCGAGGTGTGACAAACAGATTATAACATCACAGTTCTCTTGGTTTTTCAACAAGTCTACCGTTTTTTGCGCCACTTCTATCGGGTCATTGTAAACCACGCCTTCGCACTTATCGGCCTGCACCAGTCCTTCCATCTTCGGTGAAAGACCGAACACACCTATTTTTAATCCGTTACGTTCAAGAGTAATGTAAGGTTTCACCAATCCTTCCAGCACCGTGCCCGTCACATCATAGTTGGCACATACCACCGGAAAGTTTGCCATACGAAACAGACGTGCCATATTTTCCAAGCCGAAATCAAATTCATGATTCCCGATTGCCATGGCATCATAACCCATAAGGTTCATCATTTTGATTTCCACTTCACCTTGGAACAGATTATAATAGGGCGTTCCCTGAGAGATGTCTCCGCAATCGAACAATAACAAATCGGGATTAACCGCGCGCGCTTCTTTGATAAGAGTAGCCCGGCGCACCGTTCCACCCATACCTGCATAGCGGTCGGCAGCATGTGCCGCAATAGGCTCGATGCGGCTATGTGTATCACTGGTCTGCAAAATCACTAATTGCTTGGTATCCTGAGCAGACTCGGGAGCCACCAAACAAAGAGGTTCCACAAGAATTTCTCTGGTGGATTGTTGTGCTGATGCCGGAAAAAGGTAACCAACAGCCAATAGCAAAAGAATATATCGTTTCATGAATGACAAATTAAAAGTTATGAATGATTTATTTAAAGAAGACGATTACTCATCTTTCACCGTTACCCTACCTTCCAGACGGGAGGTGATTTTCTTTCCGGCAGCAGTCTGTTGTTCCACATAGTCCATGAACAAACCACGCAAGGTAGCTCCATCCGGGCATTCCCGTTTTTCAGCCTGCGGCAAGGCTATCATGCCGTCATTGCCATCGGCCAGATAATCAATGGTAGCAACGGTATAGAGTTGGTCATCTTCTACCGGACGACCGCCAACCGTGCCCTGCAGTAGTTTTCCGTCTTTCGTTATCAGAAGTTGCACACCACTGACACCTTCACCATGACGCACTGCAATATTGTTGAACAATTCTTTCAGGTAAACGCCTTTCATGGTCAGCACACAAAGGGAGTTCTCAAAAGGTAATATTTCATAGACATTTTCGCAGGTAATGGGCCCCTCTGTCAGCACATTGCGCAAGCCTCCCATATTTACCAGTCCCATATCGGCAGGTTTTCCCAACACTTGTCCGGCTGCATTACGCAACACATCGGCCACCAGATTGGACAGCAGGCTTTCGGGAGCACCCTTATCCATGCTCATTTCCGCAGTGCCCACCACGCGATACATGATACTGTCAACTTTAGCCTTATACGGAGCAAGCAGTGCCACCGCTTCAGCATCGGGTTTGGCATCCCAGGTGGAGTCTATTGCGAACATTGTTCCTTCTGCCTTTGTCACTTCATATACTGGGTGACAAGAGCTTAGCAGAAGTGCAACAATCAGAAGCACACCGGGAATAAATCTTAAAGTTATTCTTTTCATTTTGTTCGGGTTTTTAAATTGCTACAAATATAACAAATAGTCTTTCTTTGTCACGTCCTGACGGAAAGAAAAAAAGAAAGTTTCTTCATTTCGGAGCGGATTTGAATCAGTTGACGAGGGGACAAGTTGACAAGGGAACAAGGTTCCATGCGGCACAGAAGCATTGCGCAGCCCCTTGTCTCCTTGTCAACTTGTCCCCTCGTCAACTGAATTTCCTTCCTTTCTTCTCCGATATGATACACTTCACGCCCGAATATCTCCAAACAAATAATAAACCCGTGAAACTTACGTTATTTATCTGACTAATATATTTATATTTGAATTCAGAAAGCAATAACAAGACAGATAAATACATGGAAGTTAGCACGGTAACCGATCAAAAGTGGAATATAGTCCGCTATTCGGCAAAAGATAAAGAACGCTGGGACTGCTTCATGCGCCGCTCCAAAAACGGCACTTTCCTGTTGCAACGCGATTATATGGATTACCATGCCAAACGTTTTGAAGACTGCTCCCTATTGGTTCTTTGTAACCAAAAACTGACAGCCCTCTTTCCGGGAAATCTTTCCGGCGACTGCTTCTATTCCCACCAGGGACTGACCTATGGCGGAATGATCCTCTCTCCTTCCACCACTCTGCAACAAGCCGAGAGTGCCTTCTGCACCGCACTGAATTACTTACAGAGAGAATGCAATGTCAAGTCATTGACCTATCGGGCCATTCCCCATATTTACCACCGTTATCCGGCAGAAGAAGACTTATACATACTTACCCGCCTGGGAGCCACACTTATGGGCCGCAGCATCTCGTCCGTCATTCCACTGGACGACCGCCTGCCTTTCCGCACCCTGCGCCGCCGACAGTTGAAAAAGGCACAGGCATGCAACCTGGCAATTATAGAAGATGAAGACTTTGCCTCCTTCTGGAGCATACTGGAAGAGAACCTGCACGAACGATACAGCGTGGCCCCGGTACATTCTCTGGAAGAAATCCTCCGGTTATACAGAAACTTTCCCCGCCAGATTTCCCTCTTCCGCGTATGCGACGGAACAGAAACAGTAGGCGGTTGCGTAGTATATGAAACTGATGAAGTAGCCCACGTACAATACATTGCCGCCACACCACGCGGGAAAAAGTGTGGTGCACTCGATTTGCTTTTCCACCAACTGATATACGACCGTTATGCCCGGAAGCGCTACTTCGACTTTGGCATCTCCACCGAACACGGTGGACAAATGCTGAATGAAGGATTGCTTTTCCAGAAAGAAGGTTTCGGGGCAAGAGCAATCATGTACGATGTTTATGAATTGAAGCTATGATAAAGTATTTAGACCTGCAAAAAATCAACGCCTCCTTTGAACCGGAACTCTCGGATGCTTTGTTGCGCATTTCCCATTCCGGTTGGTATCTGCATGGTGAGGCTACCGCCCGTTTCGAACAGGAGTTTGCCGATTTTTGCGGCACGACTCACTGCATCGGCACAGGAAACGGTCTGGATGCCCTTACTCTTATATTCCTTGCTTACCGGGAACTCGGAATGATGAATGCAGGAGATGAAGTGATTGTTCCCGCCAACACCTACATCGCCACCTTGCTTTCCGTTCTGCGTGCCGGATTAAAGCCGGTGCTTTGCGAACCTTCTCCCGAAACATGCAATATATGTGTGCGTCATGCCGAAACACTAATAACCGTGCGTACACGTGCCATAGTGCCGGTACATCTCTACGGTCGCCTGGCAGATATGGAAGGAGTACATGACTTAGCCAACCGCTACGGATTAAAAATCATAGAAGATGCTGCGCAGGCACATGGAGCAATCTATGCTGAAGGTTTACCGGGAAAAGCGAATCAGCCTTTGCATGCCGGGAATCTGGGTGATGCCGCCGCCTTCAGTTTCTACCCCGCCAAGAATCTGGGAGCATTGGGAGACGGAGGTGCCATCACTACCCATGATGCAGACCTTGCCTCCATCGTTCGTTCCATCGCCAATTACGGCTCTACGGAAAAATACATTCATCTGTATCAAGGTGTAAACAGTCGCCTGGACGAGTTGCAGGCAGCCGCTCTTTCTGTGAAACTTCCCCGTCTTGACAAAGACAATGCCCGGAGAAGAAATATAGCGAAGTTATATAAAGAAAACATTCATTGGGAATACCTGAATTTGCGAAGCACCGTCCATAGCAGTGACATCAACGGGGCTAACGTCTTCCACATCTTTCCCGTCTTTTCTTCCCGACGGGATGAACTGCAACGTCACCTGACGGCACACAACATCCATACCCAAATCCATTATCCGATTCCGCCCCACCGCCAGGAAGCACTGAGGCAGGAATACGGTGTGCAACAACTCCCCATTGCAGAACGCATCCACAATGAGGAGTTAAGTCTTCCTATTTCTCCATTACTGGCGGATGAAGAGGTAGGACAAGTAATTGATTGTATAAACGCTTTCGTTTAAAACGAAACCACCTTATTAAAAGAAGACTTAGGTTGTAAGTTGTCGTCAAACAGAAGCGGGTAATTGCGTTGGCGATTGCCATGACGGCGGTCCAGCCATGAATCACCATCATAAACATTCCAGAAGGTTACATTGCGAATTGCATTCTTATGGTCGCGCATCACCCGGAACAGCATGTCATACTGGGCAGCCTGTGCAGCATCGGCCTCAGTTGTCATCTCCAATTCCTTGTCAGTTTGTTCCACATTGAGTTGCCCACCTTGTTCTCCGGTGTTGATGCGTACATCAAGCTCAGTGATATGGATATTATCAACCACCTGAGAATAAAGCTCGATAGCCTTTCTGAATTCATCTTCCGTAGGAGACGATATATTGTAATGTCCCTGCATACCGATACCGTGAATGGGAATTCCTTCCTCCTTCATGCTCTTCACCATATTGTAGATACGGTCACGCTTAGCAGGATTCGTTTCATTATAATCATTGTAGAAAAGCAATGCTTTGGGGTCAGCTTCATGGGCATATTCAAATGCTTTCTTTATGAATTCGTCTCCTGCAATCTTATAATAAGTAGATTGCCGGTAAGGTACCTCTGCATCCTGATTATCCGTGATAGCTTCGTTCACCACATCCCAGGCATATACAACATCCTTATAACGGTTCACTATAGTATGAATATGCTCTCTCATCCTTTCGAACAGAACTTCTTTCGATACCAGCTCACCATTTTCATCATGATACATCCAGTCGGCCGTCTGGTTATGCCACACGAGGCAATGTCCACGAAGAGCAATCTTGTTTTCACGGGCGAAGTTGGCAATCTTATCGGCATTCTCCCAGTTCCACTCTCCCTCTACAGGCTGTGTAGGTTGAGGTTTCATGTCATTTTCCGCAGTGATGCTGTTGAAGTGGGTGGTAATCAGCGACACCTGTTCGGGCGAATTCAGATTTGCCATGTTCAGGGCACAACCGATAGTGAAATAATCTGCATACGCATCTTTCAGATTGTCAGTCTTCTTCGGTTCCTGACTACAACCGATGACTGCTGCCAGCATTCCAAGGCAACAGACTGTCTTAAATAACTTCTTCATAACTTTCATTCGTTTGTTGGTCATTAATAATCTTTATTCGACAAGAATATCATTTGCAGAAGTAGCATACAAACCAATCAAACAACCGGTAAAGCCACCGGCAACGTTGGTTGAAAGGATGTCGCCGGATACGGTGTTGCCCAATTGTACAAAGTTGGTTCCATCCGTTGAATAGCTAAAGTCGTAATTATCCCCGTCACCTTTCACTTGTAGCTGAATAGGATTCTTTACATCTATCTTTGCACTTACAAGCACTTTAGACCTGCCTCTCTCCGTTCTTTCCAACACCAGATAGAAATCCTTATCTTTTTTGGTTACACCAAAAACATAATTGAAACGCTCACTCTGTACGCAAGTGATACCCGCCAGATCTTTTTCCGACTTCGGAGTATACTTCAATGTCGTAGTGAACGAGAAGTTACTATGCTGTTGCCTGTGGAAAAGCGTTGAAGTGGGTTTCACTTCCTTTATATTCACCGGGAAGGGAGTAATCTGTAATCCACCATCCTTCAGCACAGATATGAATTCTTCGCGAGGTCCTCGCAAACCAATCCAACGGTAATCCAACTGAGGAGATGTGAAATTCTCCGTAAACGTAAAGTTGCCATTGGGGAAGTAACCATCGCTGCCTGTTTTATTCTCAACACCTTTGGGAGTTTTCAATTTCGGCTCCATCGGGATAAGTCCATTTTCAAAGACAGGGAATTCGCCCGACCAGTCAACCGGCAGGATAAAAGTCTCACGACCAATGTTCACTCTGCCTTTCTCATTCGGACGGATGGCCAGAAATACAGCATAATATTTGCCGTCAGGACCTTCCACCAAATCGGCATGCCCCGCCCAGTCTACTATATTTTTCCTGTCAGGGTTCAAATATCTCTGACTCAGAATAGGATTACTCGGAGCAGGAGTATAAGGTCCTTTGGGATTGTCGCTCACAAAGATAACCTCACTATGCCAATCACCCGTACCACCCTCTGCACACATCAGGTAGTAGCGGCCATTTTTTTTATAAATATGTGGCGCCTCAATCCAGATAGGTTTTCTGGACAAGTCCACTCCACCGTTTACGATAATCTGGTCCGTTCCGGCAATCACCTGGTCGTTTTCCACATCATACTCCCAGATTTTGATAACGCGATGTCCGTTGTAAAGCTCCTCACCTTTATTCGGCGCATCGTTATGAACCACGTATGCTTTGCCGTTGTCATCGAAGAAGATAGAAGGGTCGATTCCGTCAAACTTCAATTTAACAGGATCGCTCCAACCTTTGAAAGGGTCTTTCGTCTTCACGATGATATTTCCGAAGCCACCGGCAAACTGCGTGGTAATCATGTAGAAAGTATCGTTGTTGGGATTATACTTGATGGCCGGAGCATATACACCGGCACTAATACCTGTATCGTGCACTTTCAGTTGAGAAGTGCGGTCCAGCACATGACCGATCTGTTTCCAGTTCACCAAGTCTTTCGAATGGAAGATGGGCACACCGGGAAACATGGCGAACGATGAGCACACCAAGAAATAATCGTCTCCCTTCCGGGTTATCGCCGGATCGGGATAACAGCCTTGTAGAATAGGGTTATAGAACTCACCGGCTTTCAACGGATTCTCGTTGTACACCTTGTCATTACCCTGATAAACAACCTGTGAGAACACCGGAGCATTCTTTACCTTCTTACCTTTACTACCCTGGGCAAATCCTGCCGTCGAAAACATTGCCATACAAAGGGAGCACAGAACAATCCGCTTACCCATTGAAAGCGCTGAGTTTACCTTTTTCATTTCTAATGCAAATTTCAGATTAATAATTACTAATTATTTATTTGTCGCTAATACGGAAATAATCGAAGTCCACATAACCGCCGGGAGTCTTCGTTGCATAATTGAAGAGTCCGAAACGATAGCCCATAAAGTGCGGAAGCGTATAAGCCATCTTAAGCTGACTGCCAATCTTTGTCCACTTCTTGCCATCCAGGCTATAATAGAAATCAGCTTTATCTTTCAAGTCTGTGAAGTCGCATTTGGCTTTCAGGAATATTGTATTCTGGTTCAGTGGCAGACTTTCCACCTCTTCCGGCTTATCAGTCTGCGCACTTACCATAACAATCTTCTTTACCCCGTTTTCAAACTTTACACCTACTAATCCATATTTCTTCTGGAGAAGCGCAAGTCCTGCAAAATCTCCTTCTTTCATGCCCGATACATCTACAGAAGTTACTCCCGAACACACTGGACCGATTGTTCGTTGGGTTAATGTGTTGCGGGCCAGCAGGAAGTCATTATCCACCCGCCCGGTTTTCAGGCGCAAATAGCCCTTGCGTTCGCTGACTGACCAAAGGGAATTATCCGGTTGATGATTCCATTGCCAAACCAATGGTAAAGCTGCCTCTTTCTTTTTACGAGTGAACTCATCCGACGCTACAATGCCCGGTATCAATCCTTTACTGGCAGGGAGTTCCAATGTTTCCGGCACCTTTCCATCAATTCCAATCACCGGCCAGCCATCTTCCCACTTCATAGGAACCAGATAAGGGATGCGTCCCACCGAACCATTATCCCGGAAAAGATAAGCAAACCACTTACCGTCGGGAGTATCTATCAAACCTCCCTGGGCAACACCTTTATCCTGCAAGGCAACTCTGCCTTCCCAAGGTCCCTCCATGCTATCGGAACGATGGATGACCACCGTACGCATACCTCCCTTGGGCCAGGTGATATTGAACAGATAATACTTTCCATTCACCTTAAATAGTTGGGAGCCTTCGGCCGGCAAGCCTATATTATCTCCGGACGGAGCGCTGGCATTTTCTATAAATACCCGTTCCGTGCCCTCCTTGATGCCCGACAGGTCTTCTTTCAGTTCAACAATACGCAGTTTGCCACCACCCCAAATCATATAGATGCGGCCATCATCATCAAAAAACACCGTATGATCGTGATAGGCAGGCTTGAAAGTGCTCACCTTCCAGGGACCTTTCTCTATATCCTTGGTACTGAATATATAAGTCTTCCCGGTGGTCTGGGCAAATGTTGTCACATAATACATATTATTATGATAGCGGATGCAACTGGCCCATGTACCGCGTCCATACGTGCTTTTACCATTAGTCAGATTCAATTCATCCATGTCTTCCAGGACATCGTAGCAGTAGTTCACAATTTCCCAGTTCACAAGGTCTTTAGATTTCATGATAGGCACTCCGGGAGCCATATGCATAGTAGTGCTACTCATGTAATAGGTGTCTCCCACCCGAATCATCGACATATCCGGTACATCGGCATAAATCACCGGATTCTTGGCTGAACCGGTTTGCGCAAAAGTCGCGCAACTGTAGGCAACAATTGCCAGCAGAAAAATACAAAAACGATTTCGCATAGTTATATCCTTTTTTTATTAAAGTTTTTCTTGGAGGGCAGTGTTCTTCATACAGGTTTCCCGTTCCGGTATCTAAAACAGAATCTCCCGACAGCAAATATACAGCAAGGTTTCAAGAGACGCATACAATCATTTTACACATTCTTTCGCTAGTATTACATCTTTGCCTTCAGCTATTTCATTTTCTTTCGCTCATGTTACATCGGGCTCATAAAGTACCTCTGAGACAAGGAACAGACATCCTCGGCAAAGAAAAAACATTTCCTTACCAAATAAATTTATTACCTTGCAATAACTGATTATTGCATGGTAATATTACAAGAAGATATGATTAATGTTTTTCCCAGAAGTCAAGATATTGGCGGGCAATTTTGACGTGATTGTGATGCTTGGCTACATATTCGATACTCTGTACCGACAGTTCCGGAATACGCTCCCTGTGAAGGACAATATCTTCCAGTTTCCGATAAATATCCTGCTCGTCCGGCAACACGTTAATGATGGGGCGAAGTTGTGTTTCGTTTATGATTTCGTAGTTCTCGGGTTCACCGCCGCCCACTACAGTTAGTCCCTTTGCCATAGCAAGCAATGAGTTCATGGAGGGCGTATATGAATAGAGCTGGTCTAACTGGACGTCAGCGTCATCCATCAGTTGCTGATAACGTGCATAGGGCACATCGTGCACTTCGGTGATGCGGCAAAGTTCGGGATACTTGCGTTGTACTTCCTGCAGGACGGGGAGCATTACATCAGTTCCCTTCACAGAATCTTTAAAATTCTGAATACCGATAAAGAAGTTTAGTATCTCCGGCGCAATACGAATATGTGAAATTATCTCATTCAAGTTGATAGGTAAAGGCACAAATGCAGTTTTCTCTGGAAAAATTGGTTGATAAGCAGCATAATACTCCCACAAACAAGCTATTATACCGTTGCAACTTTCAGCAATGACACGAGTAGCATGGGCAGCACCACCATAATACCAATCCTGAAGTGTCATTTGGTTAAAAGCCGTATCACGATAACAATCACCAGTTTTAAAGTCAGAGTAGCGATATGTATCAGTTTCCATACAGGCACGGATATAGTAATAATCAGTCCCGAAAGCACCTAAAAAGACTTTATCGTTATATCTGCGCAAGTAGTGGTAAACAGGCAAGGTACGTTCACTACGTAAATGTAGAAAATAAGGACTAATAAGTTGAACTACATCATAATTACGAAAGCTCGGTAAATGACGTAAAATACGCAGTAGACAAGAGATTCCATCATATAAACTATTTGAAGGACGATCCAAAGCTATATCACGTGGATAGTTTTTCCAGCCACAACCATCGGAAGCAACACAAACGTTATGTCCCAATGCCCGAAGCCCATCGGCAAGGCTCCAATGCAGTCCACTATATTCTCCGAGCAGCAATATTTTCATACAAACAAACGGATATAAGCATTGATAACAGGATATACCAAGCAGTATTTCCAGGAATACTGTTCTTTAGGTAAAGGCAACAAACCCTCTTCCTTTAAGATGTTCATCCGATGATTTATTTCTTTGATACGGCATCTATTACGACGCATCTGGCGAATATAATCAATAGTAACAAAATTCAAACGCCTCCGTAAAGCCTTTATCTGTATCGGTGTAGCGTTCTTATCACTTTCAAAGGAAAGCAACAAATCCCTCAACCTATATAGCATATTGCGGAAATCATTCAGCCTCTTAAAACACACTTGTAAGTTCATCTCATGAACAATAGAAGAAGCACTTCTATAATAGGCATAAACAGGATAATCAGTAATAAGAGTTGTTGATGCCAGGCAATATGCTTTTACGACAAAATCTTCGTCTTCATGGAAACATGACTCAGCAAACGCCAATCCATAAATATTTAGGAAATTACGATTCAAAAAATGTCTCCAGGCAGTACCCATAAAGTTATTCTGACTCATATATTCGGCTCCAGATATATAAACATCCCATTTATAACTGAAAGAATGAGGTACAACACCAGTTTTTTTAACCTCTCGCATCTGAAAAGAACAAATATCAGGAGTATATTTTATAAGATAAGAAAAACAATAGGAAATATTAGGGAAAAGATAATCATCTGCATCTACAAACATCAGATAAGTACCTGTTGCCTGACGCATGCCTTTATTGCGGGCAGCACCCAAACCTCTTCCGTCATCGTCCGTTACTATGACTTCATAAGTGCCCTCCGCCATCCCTTGCCCATGAATAGAATCAAGGCACCGTTGCAGCAACACCGGGTCTGCCGTACCGTAAAAAGGAATTATTATACTGATAAATGGACTCATGTGGCAAATATATGAAAAATCCTCCCTCAGCCTTACAGCCAAGAAAGGATTTTTAGAGAGAAACACACTGAAAAATTATTCGATAGGCACTCCTTTATAGAAGTCCAATATCTTTGTACGGAGCAGATATTCATATTTAGCCTGCAATTCATCAGATTGGGCTTTCATCAAGTTCTGCTTCGCTTCGTTATATTCCACCGCAGTAGCTTTACCATTGTCATACTTTTCACTCATCAGCCTGAAAGACTCAGCACTGGCATTGGAAGCTGTGCTACTGCTGGTATATTTACTTTCAGAAGCAAGTGCAGTGTACCATGCCTGTTGAATTTCCTTATAAAGTGTCTTCTTCACATTGTCCAACTGCAAAGAATAATTCTCCTTTTGCAAACGGGCTGTCCGCACACGGTTACGGGTAGAAAATCTATTAAAAATGGGCACACTAAGACTGAAACCCACATACTTACTGAAGTTATCCCGTAACTGCTGACTGAAATTACGGTCAAGAGTAGAATAATAGTTCGTTCCGAGACTACCATTCAAATTCAGTTGAGGATAAAAATCACTCTGCGCAATACGGATATTGTGTTTACTGCCCTCCAGACGATATTGCGCAGCCTGAACCGCAGCCTTAGTCGTCACAGCAGTCTGATATACTTCATCCGGCGGGGTAAGAGGAAGTAAATCCAACGTCACAGCAGGAGCTGACAATGTAAATCCTTCCGGTGTCTCCAACTCAATAAGCTGGCTAAGATCAAGCAATGCAAGTTGATAATTATTATTAGCCTGCACAGCCTTCATCTCATCCTGAGCCACACTCGCTTTGGCTTCAGCTACTTCGGCAGGAGATGCCTTGCCCAGCTCTGCAAGACGGGAAATACGAGCCAACTGCTCTTTACTCAACTCTACCTGCCCGAGGGAAACCTGATGCAACTCCTTATTGAGCAGCACCAACAAATAAGCGGAAGCTATATTTATAGAAATATCTTCTTTCGCTTTTTCCAGATCTGCCATAGCCGCCTTAAAATTCAACTTCGCCAACGCATACTGATTAGGAATTTCCAATCCCGTAAATATGGGAATATTGGTAGACACAGACATATTGGTGCTATTGCTATTTGTATTGACATAAACCGTAGAATAGTCACCGGTAGTCTCATCTTTTATAGCCGTCTGTGTACGTCCCCAGTTCCAACTCTGTCCTGCACTACCATTCAGGCTCGGCAAGCGTGCCCATTTAGCTGTGTTCACGTTAACCTCACTTTGTTCCGCCGTATTAGCTGTCCGACGTATATCTATATTATGCTCGATAGCGTAATCAATACATTGGCGTAAAGTCCAGCCTTCCTGAGCCTGAGCCGAAAGACCTCCCAACATAAGACATGCTATGATTAGTTTATTTTTCATATTTCAATGATAATATTGAGTTATAATAAATGATTCATTAAAGGCTATTTATCTTTCTTTTCAGCACCACGTACCTTAGCCTTACCGTCCACACCGTCTTTGATGACAATCTTAATACCATCGCTCATGCCCACCTTCACCTGTTTGCGTTCAAACTTCTGGGCAGGTACACTATCTGTCATAACATAGACGAATGTACTGTCTCCGCTGAACTCAATAGTACTCTCCGGTAAAGTGAGCGCTTTCTCTGCACGCTCCAATACAATTTCCGCATTGGCAGAATATCCCGAACGAATCATCACCGTATCCGGCACTTGAATAGCTGCCTTGATCTCAAACTGATTAGCCCCATTTTCTTCTACCCCCTTCGGAGAGATGTATTCCAGCATAGCCTCAAATGAAAGATTCTGCAAAGCACCGATTGTCAGCTTCACCGGCATACCTTCGTGAACACGTCCTACCTCAGTTTCATCAATCTTACCTTTGAAAATCAAATCGTTCATGTTGGCAACTGTAGCAATCGTAGTACCATCATTGAATGTATTACTCATAATTACCGAGTTACCGGCTTTTACAGGAACATCCAGTATCAAACCGTCGATAGTAGAACGGATAAGTGTACTTGAGAAAGAAGCACTACTCTTTGTAATACCTTCCTTCACAATTTCCAGATTATCCTTAGCTGTCTGCAACTCTTCACGTGCCTGTTTCACACTTACCTCAGCCTTTTCGTAGTCTTCACGACTAACCAGCTTATCTTCAAACAATTTCTCTATACGGGCAAAGTCCGTTTCCCCCTGTTTTGCATTAAGCTCTGCCAAGCGTACGCGGCTTTCGGCAGAGTTCAGCGTACCCAGTTCGGGAATCACTTTTACCTTAGCAATCACTTCTCCCTTACGTATACTCTGTCCAGCTTCTTTATACAACTCGTCAATGATACCCGAAATCTGGGGCTTGATAAGAATCTCGTCTCTCGGCTCCACCTTTCCGGTTGCCACCGTTGTTTTTTCCAGGTCAGCTACTACCGGAGTTATCGTTTCATACACCGTAATCTTCGGTCTGGATTTCTGATACAGGAACACAAACGTAAAGATGAAAATGGCAGCTACAACTACCAACAATGCGATTTTCAGATACTTTTTCATACTATTATTATATTATTGTTTTTTTATTTCTATTTTTAATATCCCGCCCACACCCCGCAGGCCCCTTTTAATTATTAATTTATAATTTATAATTATTATTCGTCTCTTATGGCCTCAATAGGTTTGATTGCCATAGCACGATAAGCCGGAGCCAGACCAGCAAGCACTCCTAAAGCAATCAGCAATGCACATGTGCCTATAGCCAGTCCAAATGAGACCTGATAATGAGTAGTTATATGCCCCGGATCATTAGCAGCCGCTTCCAATACTTGCAACACGAGCACGGCAAAAGAAATACCTGCCATACCAGCAATGGTCGTCAGCACCATACTCTCCGAAAGAATCTGCTGTAGAATGTCCCGCGGGCGTGCACCAATGGCACGACGAATACCAATTTCCGTAGTACGTTCACGCACCGTCACCATCATAATATTCGATACACCGATAGCGCCTGCAAACAAAGTTCCCAAACCTACCATCCAGATTAAAATGCGAGTTCCTGCCATCAAGTTATCCACCATGGAAAACATCGCTTCCGCATTCAGCATCATCACTGCCTGTTTGTCATCCGGAGATATGTAATGAGCTGCTTTCACAATACGCTCTACCTTGTCCTGAATATCCGTTACCTTGATGCCCGGCTTCACTGTGAAACACACCACATGTATCCGGTTACCCAGATTGTAGGCCTGCTTCATGGTAGTATAAGGCAAAGTAACAGCTTCCGAGGCTTGCCCCTGAATATTCATGTTACCCTCGGACGAGCACATACCGATAACCTGATAGTAAATCCCATCTACCCGGATATACTTTCCACAAGGATCCTCTCCCGGACGGAATAAACTTTCATACACACGCTTACCGATTACGCAAACTTTGCGTGCCTCCTTAATATCCACATCATTGATGAAGCGCCCATAAGCCATTTCCTGATGTTCTATATGCTCATACTCAGGATACAATCCCTTTACGCTACAATCATATTTTTTATCTCCGTGTATAGCTGTTCTTCCCCAATAAGCGATGGAAGGAGTAATGACATCTATTTCATTCACTCCATGACGCAGGCGCTCTATATCAGAAAGTTCCAAGTCCCACCAACGTCCTTTCCGGAAACCTTTATACGCTTCCCCCGTCTTTTGCGAAACCAGGAAAGCCGAGTTCGTAGCAAAGCCTTCAAACTGGGAACTCATAGCCTGTTGCATCCCCTGTCCGCCACCGATGAGCGCCACCAACATGAAGATTCCCCAGAACACACCGAATGCCGTCAGCAAGCTTCGCGTCTTGTTTCTTGTAATCGTGATGAGGATTTCCTCACAAGAGTCTATATCTATTCTCATAATTTCTATTTACGATTTACGTTCGACTTAATCTGCTCTCAATGCTTCTATCGGACTGATACTTACTGCCTTCTTTGCCGGAAAGAATCCTGCCAACGTGCCTGCAATAATCAAGGTAAGCGTAGCCTGAATGGCAATCCCCAAATCTACGGTCGGATTCGAGAACATGGTTTGCTGGAACATACCTGCATCCATAGTCTGGTTGCCGAAGGCTGAATTCATCCACTCCGTGACTGCAATACCGGCCACCATACCTATGTATCCGAACAAAGTAGTAATAGTGACACTCTCCACAATAATCAGCCAGAGAATAGACAATGGCTTCGCTCCAAGTGCCTTGCGGATACCAAACTCGCGAGTACGTTCTTTCACCGTAATCAACATGATGTTCGAAACCCCGACTATTCCGCTCAACAATGTGAAAATACCAATCACCCAGATGGCTGTGCGAAGCATTCCCATTGCATTTTGTGTCCGCATATAATCAGTGAAACGATTCCAAATCCAAATGGCACTGTTATCCTGAGGATCAAAACGGCGATTAGCACCGATCACCTTACGATAATTAGCCTCAAAAAGTTCATTGCTCTCTATCGTTTCCAGATTTTTAGTCGTAAAGATGATATTGTTCAGTTGCTCGCCTTTATTATAGATGGTCTGCAAAGTAGAAAAAGGGATGTAAGCCTCACTGGCTTCACGGTCTCCCTGATCGTTATAGATACCAACTACCTGATAAGCCACACCACTTGCATTGACAAACTGCCCGATAGGTTCGGTATGAGTCTTGTCGAATAGTATTTCAGCAGTCTTCTTATGTATAACTATAACCTTCCGGCGTTCTTTCAAGTCATTCTGATTAATAAAACGCCCGTCCGCAGTCTTCACAGTTTCCACCTCCGTATAGTTAGGATGCACCCCCATCAGGGAGATATTTACATATTCCTGCCCGAAACTTACGTTTACATTGCTCTGCCGCACAGTAGCACCGGCACTGATTACATAATCGGGGAAATACTTTTCAGTAGCTTCCAGGTCATTGTTCTCCAGACGAACGCGGCGTCCTTCTTTCAATCCTGCATAAGGCTTGGAAGTCCATCCCGGGAAAATGCGGATAGAGTTCAATGCACGTTCCGAAGATGATTGGTCGAAAGCATGGATGATACCGTTTCCGGCACCCAGCAGCACTATCAGCATAAAGATGCCCCATGCCACGGCAAACCCAGTGAGGAATGTACGCAACTTATTCCGCTTGATGGTTCCGTATATTTCTTGCCAAATATCAAACATTCTGAATTAAGAATTAATAATTAAAAATTAAAGAGCTGAAAGCCGACTGCCATGCCGTAGTTTTCATTCTTTCATGATTCACTCTTTTATCGGCTTGTCATTTCATGATTCCGTCTTTTCCAAACGGAGAAGCATCATGATTCAGATTTTCTTCAATGCTGCCGATAATACCATCCTTGATATGGATAATCTTATCTGTCTGGTTGGCTACACCGCTTTCATGGGTAACCACAACAATCGTCATCCCCGTCTTGTGCAAATCTTTAAGAATCTGCATCACTTCAACGGAAGTCTTACTGTCGAGGGCACCAGTCGGTTCATCGGCAAGGATAATCTGTGGCTGAGTAATGAGAGCACGAGCTATGGCAACACGCTGTTTCTGTCCGCCGGACATTTCATTAGGCATATGGTGCGCCCAATCCTTCAATCCCAGGCGATCCAGATATTCCAGTGCCAAGGCATTGCGCTTGCGGCGGCTCACTCCCTGATAAAAAAGCGGAAGCGCCACATTCTCTACCGCATCCTTGAAGGAAATCAGGTTAAAAGACTGGAAGATGAAACCAATCATACGATTCCGATATTCGGCAGCCTTGGTCTCGCTGAGGTTCTTAATCAACGTCCCGTTCAGATAATACTCACCGGTATCATAGTTATCCAAAATACCTAATATATTAAGCAAGGTGGATTTACCGGAACCCGAAGCTCCCATGATGGAAACAAACTCACCCCGCTTGATGTCGAGGTTGATGCCTTTGAGCACATGTAGAGGTGCTCCGTTGTTGTAGGTCTTGTTAATGTCTTTCAGCTGTATCACGTATCTCTCCTGTTTTTAGTCTGTTTTCTTATTAATTTTCACTATTAGACGCAGCTATGTTACAAAAAGTTGCAAAGAGGGTGAACTTTTTTTAAAAAAGATTTTGAAGTGTCGTTTTTCTTTGTGTAATTTGTAACCATAAAACTAATTAACTAACCCTTTAAACAAAACTTTAGTATCATGAATTCAAGCATGGAAAAACCCTACGTAGTAGGTATTGACATAGGCGGTACAAACACTGTCTTTGGCATTGTGGATGCACGCGGAACTATCATTGCAAGCGGTTCTATCAAGACTGGCGCTCACGAAGAGGCAGATGCCTACGTAGACGATGTCTGCAAAAATCTGTTGCCTTTGATTATCGCTAACGGCGGTGTAGACAAAATTAAAGGTATCGGTATCGGTGCTCCTAACGGCAACTATTACAGTGGTACAATCGAATTTGCTCCAAACTTACCCTGGAAAGGTGTTATACCTTTGGCTGCCATGTTTGAAGAACGTCTGGGTATTCCTGCCGCACTGACTAACGATGCTAATGCCGCAGCTATCGGTGAAATGACTTACGGTGCAGCACGTGGTATGAAAGACTTCATCATGATTACCTTGGGCACAGGTGTAGGTAGCGGTATCGTTATCAACGGTCAGATGGTTTATGGTCACGATGGTTTTGCCGGAGAATTGGGACACACCATCATACGCCGCGAAAACGGACGCCTTTGCGGATGTGGACGCCACGGCTGTCTGGAGACTTATTGCTCGGCTACCGGTGTAGCTCGCTCAGCACGTGAATTCCTGACTGCACGCACCGAACCCAGCTTGCTGCGTTCCATTCCTGCCGAAAACATCACTTCAAAAGATGTATATGACGCAGCTGTTCAAGGTGACAAGTTAGCACAAGATATCTTTGAATATACAGGTACTATTCTGGGCGAAGCTATTGCAGATTTCATCGCATTCTCCAGTCCTGAAGCTATTATCCTGTTCGGTGGATTGGCTAAATCCGGTGATTACATCTTCAAGCCTATCCAGAAAGCCATCGATGCCAATGTATTGAATATCTTCAAAGGCAAAGCCAAACTGTTGATATCCGAATTGAAAGACTCTGACGCAGCCGTACTGGGTGCCAGTGCATTGGGCTGGGAACTGAGAGACTTGAAATAAAATAGTCCATCATAATTTTAAGGGAAATCCTCCTTTTGCCAGTAAAATGGGAAAGGAGGATTTTTTATAACACTATGTTCAGACTATGTTTTAATGTAAAAATCAAAATATGAATCTACATCCAAATCACCTCCCCATTCTTATAAAGGAAAATCCTTTCCTTTATTTTTTCATCCTTTTCCGTCTTTTGTTTCAATCTAAACAATGCATCTCCCGGAACGTTTTCAAACAACAAATCCATTCCACTTCTTTTTTGTTCTCCCAATGATTCCCAATCACCATTTTTCCAGTAAAACAATTCATAAGTACTATTCCTGAGAATCTGCGACATGACATAGGGTACTACAACAATATGTTCCACTTCATAATCTCCTCCCAAATTAATATCTACATACTTCTTTTTTGATTTACCGCGATAACCTGTAGAAGTAAAACCATCAAAAAGAGCCTCTACCGATTCATGCTCAGACAAAGATTGCAAAGGAGATATGATTTCAACATCCTCTATTTTACCCTGTAAACTATAAAAGCCCAACTCTCCTAAAGCAATACTATCCGAAGGCAAATTCATTCTCACGAAGCGACTGGCAGTTCCCATATTCACCTTATAAGTGGTGCGTCTAACCGGTAATATTCCAGATATTGTGCACAAGGTATCTTCTGCCCCATTCTTATTCAAACTTACAATACTTGTCCCGCTCATACATTTCAGATACTCCCGATTTCTAAATGATTGTATCACGACATTTCTCGTCACCAAGCTATCTTCTTTTACCCCCATCCCATCCAAGACTAACACACTGCCGTCCTCTTTCAGGCACAAGGGAGGAGCAGCCGGTAATAAACTTCCCTTTTTATAATAAACGGGCAGATATACAATATTTCTCCCCATTTCCCGAAATAGTGCTTTCCCGTCTGCTATCTCCCCAAATTGTACAGGTATCCAACCTTCAACATTAAATACACACAAATAAGCATATTTTGTATTCTCCGGAGCATTTTCGGTTAAAAGCACCTCCACATCAGTTGTTTCAAAATAATCAGAGGAAACATCCTTTTTCTTAAAATTACGGAATAAAGGAGGAATATCCTCCATTTCCACACCTTTACCCAACAAAGAACTCTCCAAATGAGTGGAATATGTTTTTCTGTATACCTTCGGAACACGAAACTCACCTTGTCCGTTAGAATCATACATTCCTGTATTACTGTACAATCTGTTATAGTGTTCCCATTTATTATGCCCCCAAAATGGGTCAAAAGCATAATGTTTATCCCCCACTAGCAACACATTCCAGGAATGAGAACCATTCTGGCTCCCCCATGCTGGGACAAAATCCACAGCAACCGGCATACCGAGGGCTGAGAACAATAATGAATTAAAAACTCCCCGCTCCGTACAGCTTCCGCCTCCCATCTGCATCAGAGCCTCAGTGCTCAGAGCCGGAATACCCGAACCATTGAAAGAAGTAAAATCAATATTCTTATAAAGGGCCAATACTGAATCCGCTTCATCAGTCAGCAGTTTTGCCCTATCTTGAAAATATCGACATTTGTATAATTGATAAAATCGTGAACGAGAATCATCCAATACAAAGCTACTACCGCGATAGAAAGGTAAGATGTACTCACAGAAGTGCTCAAACGAGCATTTTTCTGTAAATGCATTCTCTTTCCATGATTCAAATGCCTGATCTATTTCAGTTATCATCTGATTAGCAGTTATCGCCTTCTGTAGAGGAACATAATCCACGGTCCCGGATATTTTACCGACCTGAGATGCATCCCACAGACTATCTATCAACGCTATCCATCGGCTTCTATGGGTAGACTTATACTCATCCCTGATTGAATCACATCTCCGATAAAACGACTTATATTTTGCCACAGACGTTGAGGTCGGCACAGAGTGCCCCACCATATTCAGAATAAGAAACTCAGCGGCCTTCAATTTAAAATTATCGTCCTGATAATGTAGCAAGACCTTTTCAAGTTCTCCCCGGTTCTCCCCGGCAAGAGATAAAACTTCTTCCACACCTTTACTATATTTATTGCATGACGCCAAAAGGCACAATAAAGCCCCACTTACAAATACCATCAAACACTTTCTCATCATAATCATCAGAAATATCTATATTAGTGGCAATCAGCATTGTTGTATATACTTATCCAAACTATCCGTAGCTGATAAAGCCAACTTATTTTTTATACGCTGTTTAGCTTTCAATACCGACCGGGGAACTATATTAAACAGAAGAGCGATTGTCTTATTATCCAAGTGAGCACGTACCAGATAGCACAACCTCAACTCCTGGGCACTTAAACTAAATGGCACTAATTCTTCTGACAGACACCCACCGTAAAACAAGTCTATGACGATAAACAGCTCCCTCCATTCGGCCTCATCCTTGACTATACCATAAGCAGGTTTTTGATGAAGGCACAGTAACTGCCCCATTGCCACTATCAAAGAAGAAGAACATCCGGCTAATGCCGAAGCTTTCTGATAATCCTTCAATTGTTTTGTCAACTGTTTATTGCGGTACAGCAGACAAGCATTCCAAGTATCCTTATACGTATCCATATCCACCATATTATATTCACTTATCAATCGTCGTATTACACCAGTCGTTTCCTATCTTTTCCACTTCGCTCCTCATTTCTCTGATTGCGGTGGAATAAACTTTCGGGGCTTTAGTCAATACAATCCGTTGCATCTTCTCAAACTTCTCCCTATTCCGATAGTCCGGCTCCGCATAGAGTTTTGCCAGCAGGTAGTAGGGATAAATCCGCCCCGGCAAACGGTGGACTGAAGCCCAATAATAGGTTTCAGCCCTCTCATAATATTGCATTTCCTGATAATTCTTACCTGTTATATTCAATATCATTGGATCAGTACTATATAAAACAGCCTGTTCCAGAAACAGATTAGATTGATCATAACGACCGGACTTATGCAAACTATGCCCATATTCAAATAAAAAAGTTCCTCTTTCTCCCAACTGCGGGTAGAGTTTATAGTAAGCTTCATTGGCAGCAGTATAATTTCCCAAATGATAAAGCATCCTCGCATTCGTCCAATCCCGACAGGCATCTTCCTCCCGTTGCCATTTACCGTCAAGCCCCACTATCCATATCAGTGCACAAGTGCCCCAAATAAGACATTTCCCTGCCACATCTCCAGTGCCACAAGCAAACAGCAGGCAGATACCGGTTACTGCAAATACCGGAAAATGCATGGGATAAGAAGAAAAAGAGAAAACAAGCAAGGATATGAGTGCTCCGCAAATTTCATAACGCCCCCATTTCGCCCCTAACCACAGGCAGCCCCCAATAGTCACCAGTAACATTACACAAAGCATTATTCCTGCTGTTAACGCCAGTTCCAGATATTCATTGAAAGCGTATTCCGGACTTCCGGCCACACGTTCTTCCCAAGCAGCATAATCTCCGCTACCAAAATAATTTTCTTGTGCTTCGCCGTATGCATAAGCAAATCCTTCACTACATCCCCAAGGATGCTCCACGATAGCTTTACAAGTAATTTTCCACATAAACAGACGTCCCATAGCAGAGTCAGGCTTCAAAAAGAAAATGCCAGCACCTCCCAATATCAGAACCAAAAGCCCGGCCACTCCCCATGTAAGGTAACGTTTCTTATATCTCCGCCATAAAACGCCCCACTTACGTCTGTCACGATGCATATATGCCACCCATGCACAGCTTATTGCAGCAGCAATCCAGGCAGAACGGCTCATCGTGGCCGGTAATACACATAAAATAAGAATACCGGCAAGTCCTGCCGCCACTTTCTCTATTTTATGAAGAACATCTGTACTCTTCCGTTTGCAAACACGTAAATACAAATGCAAGCAGACAGGTAATATCATCGCTAAATATCCCCCATACGGACCGGGATTGAAGAAAGAGCCTGTAAGTGCATACTGTGAATGCCCGGAAACAGAAAATCCATATAATTGCCGCAAGCCCCAAACCGCTTCAATAGTCCCTAATAATACCAAACTCCAAGCCACATAAACAAAGAAATGCCGGAAACACAAAACATCTGTCCAGGAAGATTTTCCCAGAAGCTGTATCAGACAAGAAACAGTGATACATCCGGCCGAAACCAGTGCAGCTTTTCCAAACCACACCCACTGGCCGATGGTTTCTCCTGCAGGCAGTTCAGGAGTTGCCGCACATACCATACTCAGCAGTGAACAAACAGCTACAAACTGTAGCAAAACAACTGTAATCTCTCTTATTTTATGTGTGCATCCTATCATCATTCTATCTTTTTGAATATCCTATTCCATCGCACTCTATCCGTCCTCTTATCCACTGATTTCCATATCCTGACAGCCTTTCCAACAATAAAAGGTTCCGGCAACAGTCCCCAGTAACGGGAATCCTGAGAATTTATAGCCAAGTCTCCTGTAACAAAATAATAATCTTGCCGGAAAGAGTACTTCCGTATTACACTATCGCCTAACAATACGGTATCACCTTTCAGAGTAAGAGCTTTCTTTTGCTCCCATTCTATCGCATTCCGGTAAAGCACTTTATTCAGTGGAGTCATCAATACTTCCGCACCTTTAGCAGGAATAAAAAGCGGTCCAAATTCTACTATATTCCAATTTACAATATCATTGAACGGATACGCATTAAAGCATATTCCCCGCTCACGGGCAGAGTGGTCATCAGCTATCCCATTTAGTTGTAAACGCAGGCAATCTTGCTGCCGGATATCCCCCAGCACCCCATCATAACCACGTACATAATAGCGTGCATCTCTTATTTCAAATGTGTCACCCGGCAAAGCAACACAGCGCTTTACATAGTATTTCATTACATCTAACCTTATACTATCCCAACGCCCCGGATATGGGAAATTAAAAACCAATACATCATTCCGTTCCACTTTTCCAAAACCCGGGAGACGGGTTATCTCCACCTCTTTCCCCTCCAAAGCATCCCATACGTCGAAAATACGTCCCCCCATTACCCACTTATTTACCAGAATACAATCTTCCGGCAGCAAAGCAGGTTCCATAGAATCTGTAGGAACCTTAAAAGTAGCAAAGGTTGTGACTCCCAGCAACAAATAGAGTACAAAGAGTATACAAGCAATTATAACCAACCTGAACACTTTATCTATAAAGAATGAAAGCCTGTAATACTTCTTTTCCATCTGTAATTTCTTTATGATTTCTATTTACTTTAGCCTATAATTAAATACCTGTTTTCCTTCTTTCCAACGAAAAACTTGTTCTTCTACTCCCTTTGTCCGATTGTGCAACCAGAGTAAAGCCCCAGCAGGTACATGATTATATTCCAGATAATCAAACTCAGCAACTTTTGCCCCTAATGAAATCCAACCTTTCGTCCCATGCTGATAAAAGAGTTCATAATAGTCACCCGGACTAACATAATTGTCATCATTACGTGGCACATAGATAATTCCACTAATTAGCGTTGAAGTTTTCAGGTCAAGCATGCAAGGGACATCCTCTTTTCCTGACTCATAACGCGTCAGATTTTGCCCGTCAAAAGCTTTATCTATCGAATATTCCTTTAAGTTATACACAGGTGGAGCGCATGCCTCTACCCGGCAATCCAGCTTCTTGTTACAACTACTGTCTGCATAAATAGCTACTTCTGCCATATTCAACCGTTTTCCTACAGGCGGGCATACCCACAAGTAGCGGTATTTCCGCTTTGCAGAAACTACTAACCGACATTCCCGACTATAAGTACTGTCACAAACCGAGACTGCTAACAATTCTGCATTTTTAAAGTCTGGAGTATTATTCCCAAAGAATCGCACACCATCCATTTCCCGCATTTGCCTTACCCAATATTGCGTCAACGGGTGTTTTCTCACCAACCGGATACTTTCCCACTGCGTCGTATCCGGTACAAGAGAAAGCACCGTACCATCTGCTTGCGGTATAAAGGGGTATCCACTCTCCTTCCAGCCGGCTACAGTCTGCACCAATGGCTGATAAATCTGCTCTATTTCAAGATTTTCCACTAAAGCCTCTCCGTCATGCCACCTGTACCTACCGATAGGAATCCAACCATTCATTGAAAAAACGCCAATCAATCCCTCTCCGGCACTACTCTGAATTCCTGCAATCCGCATTTCATTTGCAGGATAATAGTCGGTAGTGACATCTTTAAGCAAAGTGCCAAAAATTGAAGATTGTTCTTGCGGCACAGAAAAAGCACGATAAACCTTCCCTTTAGAACGATGATTCACCCATTCACGCGTCACTCCTGTCCGCTGCAGTTCAGTAGGGATAAAATGCCCGGTGGTATCGCGGAACACATTCCAGCTATGAGCTAAAAAAGTGTCCGGCGAATAAATATAGCGATCTACAGCAACCGGTATGCCCAATGCCCTTAACAGATAGACTAAAAAATCCGTCTCTTCCCGACATGTCCCGATGCAATGTTCCAGAATAAAAACACCCCCGGCATGTGGAAAACAGAAGTCATTGTTATAACAAAAGTTCATATTACGCTGCAAATAAGATTGTAAACTATCTACAGCAACCACAATATCTGTCCCCTGATAGAGGGAATCCAGCACCGGCAGAAAACGCTCCCGATATATGCGCCGCCAACAGTCAGGAATTTCGTCACCCACCCAATAAGGAAGCAAGTAATTACAAAAATCATCAAACGGACAATATTTATCCCATCCACGCTGTTGCCAGGCTTCAAAAGCTAAATCTATATTTTCCATCAAATAATCCGCTTTTATCACCTGCGCATCATACACCTTTGGTGAGCCTGCATAAGAAAAGCTACGCCATTTATCCCGCCGTCCACGTTCCATAAAA
>ULMJ01019905.1_pt1 | contig 33108 bp, 31 predicted proteins | sample 1951641 | NCBI WGS metagenome assembly ULMJ01 (sample SAMEA4835550, study PRJEB28245) | human gut metagenome | biome: gut microbiome; material: fecal sample | place: Denmark | collected 2008 | reverse complement strand
AACGGTTGCCAATATCGCCAATATGGAAGCGGGCGGAAAGATAACGGTCGGCTCGGCGCAATACACTATTTCTGCCGTGAACGCCAGTACCAAAGTGGTGACGCTGACCACCGCATTGAGCGCCGCAGCCGCTTCGGGAGCGTCCGTTTCCTGCCCGTATTACAACTCTATGCTGGGTGTGAGCTGGTCCTGCCTGACATCAGCAAACCCTAAAGGCGTTACAGCCGGATGGACGACCAATGAGATTACGATCACGGCGGATGCGGTACTGAACTTCGAGACATTCAAGTGCGCCATCAAGGACACGGACACTTCCGCAGGCAACGCTTCGGCCAATAAGGTGGTCTGTGATATCATTTCCTTTTCTGACATGTCAGACCCCATCACGGTACATATCGTCAGCCAGAAAGGATTCACCATCAAGAACAACCTCAACGACGTGGATGCCAAAGCCATTCTGTACCGGGGAGGCGACGAGTTGGACAGCGCCGGGACATCTTATATTTATACCTGGAAACTCTGGAATGCGGCGGGCACAACGGTCGTCAGGACCTATACCGGAAAGTCCGTAACAGTGTCCAAAGCGGATGTGACGGGAAGAGGTGTTCTTATGTGTGAAATTTCCAAATAGGTGCTATATGGAAGTTTGATGTTTTTTTAAGGCGGTGTCATACCGCCTTTTCCCGTTTATTCCCTATTCTATTAGACTAAACCTTAACCAATGGAAAAACAACTGATCGCACGGGGACAGGCAACCATCCTCGTGCAAAAAGACTCCTACACGATTCACCAGTCCGTAGGTGAATATATTTTTCCGGCAAGTAATAACGGCGTCCTTTCACAGGCGGTCACTTTCAGTTCCACCATCAAGGTGACGCTGGGTGACGACAACCTGACGAACTTTACGATTGGTGCCGTTACCAAACCTGCCGGGTTCTCCGCCATCACCGTGAACAACACGAACAAGACGGTTACCTACTCGGTTGCCGCTGGTACGACTACCATGGCGGACAGCGGGCTGGTGACGATTCCTGTAACGATTGCCGGACAGACATATACTATTACCTTCTCTTATGCCAAGGCGAAAACCGGCGCGGCAGGCGTTGATTCCAATATGCTGGACTGGGTGAAGGACTGGAACAGTGCCAAAACGGTGATCGGCTCCCAGTCGGTCATCACTCCCAAACTGTTTGCCGGAACCAAAAATATAAACGGGACGATAACGGGTATTGCTATCGGCAAGTTCCCGCTAAGTACCGTAAACGCTTCCGGAGCGGTTGCCACGGAGACAATCAACGGTATCTACGGGTTCAAGGACGGATACAAGACATTCGCCATTGATACCACAGGCAGCGTGGTGTTGGGTAAGGGCAACCAGTTCATCCGTTACAATCCGGCGAACGGGAAGATAGAGTTCGGATCGGAAGTGACGCTGAACTGGGTGAATGCCATCAACACCGCCAAGACCGAAGCAATCAATTCCGCAGCATCCACTGCACAGGCGAAAGCGGATGCCGCGAAGAACGCCGCCATTGCCGCTGCTGCCGCCGATGCCACAGGTAAAGTGGGCGCTATCCGGATAGCCGGACGTAACTATATCCGTAACAGTAATTTTACCGCTGCACTGACAGGCGTAATAGCGGAAGGAACAAGCATATCCATTGATACAGCCACTCTTTATAATAACTACAGAACACTGAAGGTTATTCAGAATACCGCCTGTACGGACGCTAATGCAGCTAGCCAGCGCACTTACTTTATGGCTATCAACAGCCGGATATGTGCCCCGGCAAGTTTCTCCATGTATGTCAAAGGTGCGGTAGCTTCGGTTATGAAGATACGTATCGGCATCTCGGGTATCCGTACGGTGAACATCACAACCGCATGGCAGCGTATTGTCCTTGAAAACATCACGCCTACGTCCGCAGTGGTCCTCTTCGGTTTCCAAACTGTAGGGACATACTGGTGTGCCCTTCCCATGCTGGTTGAAGGCAGCAAGGCTGTGGACTGGAGTCCCGCTCCCGAAGACCTGTTTACCGGTATCACTGATGCCAGAAAGGCAGGTACGGATGCAAAGGCGGTTGCCGATGCCATTACCAACAAGGCGAATACGGAAGGTTGGGCGACCAAACTCACCTATATAGGCTCTACGGGCATCTTCACTGGAACGCTCTCTGCCAATACGGTGAATGCCGTCCGTATCAACGCTTCCCAGATTAGCACCGGGACCATTGACGCGGCGCGTATCAACGTAGCCGCCCTGAAAACATCACTGATAACGGCAGGCAATATCGAAGCATTAACACTGAACGTTACTAAAGGGAAAGTCGGCGGCTGGTCACTGGATGCGGACTCAATTTACCGTGGCACCAAGAACAACACTTCCGGAGCATATACGGGAGCTTCGGGTTCGGTTTGCATCGGCTCGAACGGCATCCGGGGCTTTAAATGGCGGCTGGACGCGACAGGTGCGGGTGCCGTAGCGGGTGGCAATATTGCATGGGACGCGGCAGGGAATGTCACGTTCGGTGCTTCGGTAACCCTGAACTGGACAAATGCTGCCAATACAGCCGCCAATAACGGTAAACTATTTATACGTGGTACAGGATTGAACCATTCCACCACCCGTTATATCTTACTGAACGGCACGAAAATCCACGAATCCTCTTCCCGGGGACTGGTACTGAGTGTAATCAACCGGAGTGACCTGAAAGCGGTGAGCCATACGCATTACGACGTTTATGCCAGCGATGCCAACTGTAATAGCCTGGCAACGGCAATGAATGCCCTCGACAGTACCAAAATTGTCATCCTGACCTCCTATGACGCTATCCGTATCAATGCGACGCTATCCGCGGCTATCCAGCGCTGTGGCGGCTCTGATTATATGGTAACCGATGCCAGGACCCCTTACGCCCTGATAGGTATTCCGGGGATAGGCAGGAATATGGGGCTGACCTCCATATACGGTCTGGAAGCCACCGCCCCGTTCGCTGAAATCTCCACCGTCATAGTGAACGGTATTCCCCAGGGAGTCAATGCGGACGGAAAACTGAAAACCTACCTGAGCGGTACGGGTATCTATACCGGCACACTAACTGCTGCACAAGTGAATGCGGTCGCTATCAATGCCGGAAGTATCACTGCGGGCATCCTTAGTGCTGACAGGATAGGTGCTAAGGCAATTACTGCCGCCAAGATTGCCGCCGGTACGATCACTGCCACAGAAATAAATGTGGCAAGTATCCAGGCATCCGTTGTCACAGCAACGGCAGTCAATGGCCTGACCTGTACGTTCAACAAGGGAACGATAGCCGGATGGATGATTAACTCTACACAAATATTCAAGAACAGTGTTTTTCTCGGTGCGGACGGTTCCATCACGAACTCTACCAAATGGAAATTTAATAACGACGGTTCGGGACAGATAGCCAACGGGAATATCAGTTGGAACGCTGCGGGAGCGGTGACGTTTTCTTCCGCGGTTTCATTGAATTGGACGGATGCAATCGAAAAAATTCAGATAGGCGGAAACAACTTGTTGAATAACTCAGGCGACTGGAGGGCTGCCGGTTGGAACGGTGGATACACAACCAATGGCGGTGGATACACAATAGACTCGTCTGTGACTTTCAATGGGAAGCCTACACTAAAAACTGATGCCGGAAACGGGATGATTCACTCGTCATGGATAAAGTTGGAGAATAATGTCGAGTACACTTATTCAGCCATGGTAAGATGTAATAAAACTATTGCAGGTAATGGAAGTACGCCCTTGCATTATTGGGCGGGAAAGGATAACAATAACCAGTCCAAAATTACCGTTTTGAAATATGATACGTCTGTTGTTGCCAACACTTGGAAAAGGATATATGTAGTCTTCAAGCTAACTTCTGACGGAGATAGTTTCCGTCCGTTCCTTTACAGGGGAAGTAACGAATCAACATTCTATAATGTAGCTTACTTCAAACTGGAAAGAGGAAACAGACCGACTGACTGGAGCCAGTCAGACAGTGACGCCAACAAGCTTTCAATTGATGCCCAGAACGCTGCAAATGCAATTATTACAGCCTTGGGAGGTTCCGGCTATCCAAAATTGACAAAAATATCTTCCACTGGAATCTATACGGGAACACTGACGGCAGCACAGGTGAATGCGGTGGCCATCAATGCAGGTAGCATTACTGCGGGCACACTCAGTGCCGACAGGATAGCCGCCGGCAGCATCACTTCCACGAAACTGGACGCGGCAAGCATCAAAGCCAATATCATTAATACCGGCTATATAAACGGATTAACCTGCACGTTTGTACGGGGAACCATCGGCGGGTGGACAATTAATTCCACACAAATATTCAAAAATAGCGTCTATCTGGGCAGTGATGGCTCTGTTACCAACGGTACGAAATGGAAACTTAATAATGACGGTTCGGGACAGGTGGCAAACGGAAACATCAGTTGGAACGCCGCAGGAGCTGTAACTTTCGGTACCTCCGTGTCCTTGAACTGGACCAATGCAGCAACGAATGCCTTGAACTCCGCAAAGAGTTACGCCGATACCAAGAAAACGGAAGCCGTCAATGCAGCGGCTTCCGATGCGACCAATAAAACCAATGCCGCCAAGGAACTGGCTCTGGCCATGGCTTTCGGCAAGATGATGTACCGCGATCCGGAGTTTCGGAACGGCAATAACAGTATAGGAGTATATAACAATAGTGGAAACGGCACGGTAACGATCACCCGGACGGGACTCTCCAGTGCGCCCAATGACAGCAAGACGGTACTGGAAATCAAGACTACCGGCAGCGCGTCACCGGGAAATGGCGGTTTTTGCTTTAGTAACGCTTGCTCCAACCGCAAGGTGTTTATTACAAGGATCATAGCTAAAATACCGGCGGGAAGAAGTATCCAGTGGGCGAGCAATTCCATCGGCACCTCTGGCAACAGCAAGTGGCTGACACCTAATGCCGGCACGGGAGACTGGGCGGAATATATATATAAAGTAACGTGCGGCACTTCGGGCTTCTCTTCAACGAACTATTTCTATCTGGACGGCGCACAGGGAACCACGGCAGCGCCTATCATCTGGCATGTCGCCTACGCAACCGTATTCGACACGACTTCTTCCGAAAGGTATACCACCACCATTGACGCCAACGGCATTTATACCGGGACGGTACGTGCAGGCCAGGTACTTATCGACAGCACGCTGGTGGTGGGCGGCAGCACGTATAACGGCAGCATCTCGGTAAGGGATGCGGGTAACAATGTGAAGGCGACGCTCGACCGTACGGGCATAACGGCTGTTGCCGGGAAGATCGGGGGCTGGAATATCATCTCCGGTGCCATCTATGCCTGCGCGCCTGCCGGGGGACACCGTGTATACATCACTTCCAGCGGATATCTCTACAATGATGACGGCACACAGGACTACTGGGGACTGCGGGCGGACGGCTCGGCGACGTTCGGCTACGGGAAGATACTGTTCGACAATGACGGTTCGGGCTATGTGGCGAACCAGAACATCAAATGGGACGCGAAAGGCAATGTGGAAATCAAAGGCAACATCACCGCCAATTCGGGACTGATCGCCGGCTTCACCATATCCGGTAACAAGCTCATCAACACGGCAGCCGACTCTTCCATCGAGTTCTCATCCATGATGGGAAACGCTTCCATGACCATCAATGGCGGTAGTGCGCTTCTCTCGCTACGTGCCGATTCAGCACGCAAGGGCATCTTTATACAGACCTATGCTACGGGAGCCGTCGGGCTCTCCATTATCGCCAACGCCGGTTCCAACTTTGCCATCGAATCATACGGGCCGGTGCAGCTCGGACAGCGTGCCGGCGAGCGGTGGTGCGTGCCGGGTGTCCTGTACATCGGTTGCAAATACAATAGCGGCAACAGTGCGAGCTTCAGCAAGATATGGGGTGAAGGATGCAATGTCACATCCTCTTACCACATGGGAAATGCCCAATATAAATTCTATCATAATCTGGGTCATACGAATTACACCGTATTCGCGCAAGGCTGCCAAAATACAGGATATTACGGTTTCTTCCGGTTGCTGGAAAGGGCGTCCTCCTACTTTGTCATCCAGAACGTGGGGAGCAACGGCGGCCCTGACGGTTCCCCTTTCGACTTCGTAATCTACGGCAGGAACAAGTGGTATTGACCTTTACTTACCTTTTTTGCCTTCAAGAGTCCTATTCATGGAAAATGACTTATCTATGGAAATAAAAAACATCGTTGTAACCAAAAGCATGACGGCCCTGACAGCCAACGCTTACTACCAGTTGGAAACGAGCGCGTCCAACGGAATCCTGAACCGTATCTCCGCCAACGTGCTGACTCCCGCATCCGCCCAGGGGCAGGAAGAGTACCTGGGAAACATCAGTTATGAGAACCATAACCTCTCCTGTAGCTTCCTCTCGGTGGAGGACGTATCGGCATACTTCCAGGACTTTGAAGGGTTTATGGCAGAGATCGGAGCACAGCAGGAACAGGAAAAGCAAAGCGAGTGACAACATCTTCGGCTTACTTTCCCTATTCCTTGAAAAACAACTTAAAGAACAAGAATCAAACTTATGGAATTACTAATCAAAGACCGGCTTTATATTCCGGCATTCCTTCCCAAAGAAGGCAGTTTCAAAGACTTCAACACGAAGAAAAGCATCCTCAGCAAGATTGAGATCACGCAGGATGAACGTGAAGCCGTAGGGCTCAAAGAAAACGCGGAAACCAAGCGCATCGAATGGGACGTGGAAAAAGACACCCCGCTGGTAGTGGACTTCTCAGCCGACGAGATGCAGTACCTGAAAACATCCTGTGAGAAAATCTCCGACCAGAGTCTCCCGGACGATATGTGGCAGACCATCGAACGCGTTTTTGACGCAATCCAGGAACAGCAAAAATAGCATGGAAAATCATTTGTAGCATAAGATTTTGATAACCCGAAAAGGATGTCCCACCACCAAAGGGGCGTCCTTTTCTTTTTTAATTAGCTATGGCAAGACAAGACATCAATATGGACGCCTCCTGCGGGGAGGTGAACCTGGCGGATAACCTGACCGACAAGCGCATTTACCCCTTTGAGTATCTGGGAACGGATACGGACAGATACGCCTACGGGGAAATCCGCGTGGCCGGTAACTTCGAGAGCCGGTACAACGACCGGGACGGCATCCGGGTGCACATCCCGTATATTCCGCAGTACAAGGAGCTGAAAATCCGTTTCGCCTTGGAAAAAGGGGACGGAAACGAATCCTACCTGAGAAACCGCAGCGACAACAGTACATGGTTTACGGTACTTTCTCCCGACCTGGGAACGGTCTATCTCTCGGCCTTCCGCACAGTCAATGAAACGAATCACTTCAACCTGATCCTGCATGAGGGGAAGCTGTTACTGTACAGCGCCAACGAAACGGACTTTATCATCAAGCCGTCACTGGAACAAACAAAGGTATTCCTTCTCAAAGCTGCCGCCGGGAACCTCTACCAGCATCCGACCACGGGTGTAGGATTAATCAGATACCTGCACGGAAACTTTGAGAACTCGAACCTGCCGGGCAAGTTGCAACAGGAGTTTGAGGCGGACGGAATGATAATAAAAAACGCCTATATGGACTCTGAAACAGGGGAACTATTACTGGATGTGGATGAAAAACAAACGGACTAAAGAAATACGATGGGAAAATACAAAATAACAGCCGGACAGAACATTTACGATGTAGCCATGCACCTGTACGGAAGCATCGAAGGCATCGTGGACTTATTGATAAACAATCCGGAACTCTCTTTGGATGACACCCTGAAAAGCGGTGAGGAACTGGAGTACACCGACGGCTTTACCATTAGCCCCGACATAATTGCCTATAACAGGATGTACAGCCTCCTGCCGGCAAACGGGGAAAGAAACGTCTATCCCAAAGAACCTTCCGGCAAGCGTTTCATGGAGCTGTACGTAGACAACAGACAGACAGCCGCTTCGCTGTTACTAAGCGGCAACGGGACACTGGAAATAGACTGGGGAGACAACACGGAACTGGAGGTATTGATGCTGACCGGTGAGGTGAAAGAGCTCCGGCATTACTTCAATGACAAGATCGCGTCTGTCCGCAGAATGAGTTTCTATGGAGAGGTAAGGTTCAGGACGTTGGACATAAGCCGTTCGCACGCGTCATCCGTTTACCTGCTCCGTCCGGTCAGTATGGAGAAGTTTACCTGTGAGAAAATGGAACTGGATATCTCCTTCTTGTCACTGGCGGAAGATACATACGAGCTTTACTTTGCCGGATTACAAACGGGCAGCCTTCTATCACTTTTACCACTGAAAAGGTTAATGAGACTGGACTTAACCGGTTCTAAAGTAAAGCCTTCCGTTCTTGACACCTACCTGAAAACATTGGTGGCACAACACTACGGCAGACGGAATACGACCATTCTCTTATCTACCTCACCGTCGGGCACCTACCGGAAACCGGAGAAAGACAGTAACGGCAACTACCTGATTGCATCGGGCATGGAAGCCGTCTGGATGCTTACCCATGAACCCGCCTGGAACGAGGGCGGCGCATGGACATTTATTATTAACAACCAAACTTATACCTATGAGCCGGACGATACGGGAAATCTATAACGAAGCCATTACGGAGAGAAACAAGCGGCTGGAACTAAGCGAGTTCTCCAGTGATTCCAAAATGAGCATCATGAACGGAATTACGTGGACGGTGGCATCCGCTATCCACAGCTTTGAAACCTTGCTTGATGTGTTTGCCGTGGATATCTCGACAGCCATCAACCTCCGTGTAAACGGAACACCCACTTTCTATGCCAACGCATTGCTCCAATACCAGAAGGGAGACGAACTCTCGGTAAGGGAAGACGGGCTGGCTTTCGGTTATGCCAACGTGGATGAGACGAAACGTATCATCACGCAGGTATCCTACATCGAGAGCACGGACGATACCAACCTGGACAGCAAGCTGATACTGAAAGTGGCTACGGGAGAAAAGGGACATCTGGAACCGTTGCCCGCCTCGGAGATGGTACCGGTCAATGCCTATATAGGTAAGATGAAGTTTGCCGGGACCCGTATCGAGGTCATCAGCCGTGAAGGGGACGTGCTTATTCCCCGCATCACCGTCTACTATGACGGCGCCATACCCGAGAGTGAAATCTATGACAGGATTGAAGAGAAGCTGAACGGATACATCATGGGGATGCCTTTTGACTCATCCGTCTATGTTTCCTCGGTTATTGAAGCGGTCCGCAGTACCGAGCATGTGACGGACGTATATATCGACGAACGGGCGACACCCGAGCAGGGAATCTTTATCGCCTCTTACGATGCGGACGGAAACCTGTTGCCACCCGGAAAAGTGCATCGCATCACCAAAACATCGTCCGGTTTTATGAAGCAGTCGTCCGCCACGGGCAAGGAACAGGAACTGCCAACATTCCGGCAGGCAATCAGGCTAATCGTTGAAGGATGAAAGAGAACCGTTATAAACTACCGACCGACAAGCTGGTGAACAGGCTGGTGCCTTATTACCTTTCAGGCAGGAAATACATCCTTTTTCTACAAAGCCTGGTTTACCCGCTGCACTCCCTGAGTGAGAAATTCCGCACCTTTGCGGCAGAGAAACACATCGAAGCACGTATGACCTCCCAGGTGATGTACTTCGAGTGGTACCTGAATCATAAGTTCGCCCGGTACCTGAAAAACAGCGGGGAAAGGCTCGTGATTTCCCAGAGCGACTCACTGGGAGTGGACATCTACCACGAAGATGCCGCGTACGGCAAGCCCTTCACCCTTTGGTACAACCTCGAAGAGGTGGCGCTGGACGTGAAACCCGAAGAGAAGCCCCGCGAGTTTCACTTCCTGGCGGAAGAGAAGGCGATCAACCGCGTAAGCTTCATGGTGCTCGTCCCTGAAATAAACATCCCTGAAAAGGAGTTCGTCTATATGCTCTCCTTTGTTATCAACACCTATAAAGTGGCGGGCAAGACCTACCTGATAAAAATAGACCAAACTAATAATAACCCCTGATACTATGAAAGAATACATTGCAGACACGGGCGGAAGGTATACCTACGTGGATGACATCCTGAACCTTCAGGAGCTTGCCCTTTCCATGACGGCGATCTTCAACGCCTGCGAGGACTTTATCATCTCGGGATGCGAGATAACGGGCAATGCCATCTCGTCCGGCTATGTCTGGATCAATGGCAAAGTCCGTTACTTTGAAGGGTGCCCTTCGGCCGCTTTCCCTTATTATATCTATGAGAAGAACGGCACCGACACGGTGGTCTATGCCGGGGACGTGAACAAGAAAGGACGGGAAAACTACCTGTGCGCAGGCAGTAGCGTCCTTCCTTCCGTAAAAGACACCCTGACAGGTAAAGTTCCCTGCCTTATTGAAATCACCAAAGCCTACGCGCCCCGCTTCCTGGATAAGTTCTTCGGGCATTACGCCGTCCTGCTGGATACTCCTTTCAGCAAACAGACCATTAAAAAGGACTTGGTTGTCACCGGAAAACTGACTACCGAACAAGGACTGGAATCCAAGACCGCCGTATCCGTTGTTTCCCCTTCGGGATATTCCCTCAAAGGGTTGGTCAAACAAAACGGGACAGCTTCCTTCGGCTCTTACCTGAGCGGCTTGCTCATCAGTGAGATTTGTATCTCAACCGACGGCAGCATTTCATTCCTAAAGGGTGGAAACGAACTGGCGCGGATGGATGAAAACGGCATGAGCTATACCCATGCTTCCTGTACCAGCTCACGCATCGGCTCCTTGCTGATTGAAAAGAACTCTATTGTCAATATCGCGGATACCACAGACGAAGGTTCGGTGGATATTAATACCGTCCGCCTGAACGAGGAAACGAGTACCTTCCGTGACTTCCGGGTATTTGACGGCAAACAGGCAGCCATTCCCTTGCTTCATGTCAAAGGAAAGACGAAAGAAGTATGTGTCAGCGGGACTTTTACCGTGGCGGGCAAATCCATTACCATCACTTCCGCAGAATCAAAAATACTATCTTATACGGATGACGAAGGCGTGGAAACGGCGTCTATCGGATTCACTTCAAGCCAAAGCACAGACTTTTCCCTTAGCAACGCCATCGGAAACATCGAGCTTTCCCCTAAAGAATCCGTAAACATTGCCGGAGACTTAAAAGTGAACGGCACCAGCCTGAAAGACATCTATGTCAGTCAGAAGAGTTTTACGGATGCATTGGCAGGGAAAGTAAATACTGTGAAGGGCAAACAGCTCTCCACCGAAGACTTTACCACGAATTACAGGAAGAAACTGGATGCCATTTCCATCGGTGAAATCCAGACCGGGGGCGAAGGATTTGTTACCGCTACACAAGTGAAAGAGGCGCTGGCAAAGAAACTGACGGCTTCCTCCAACCTTTCCGATGTACCCGACAAAAAGATAGCACGCACTTCACTGGACATCTATTCCCGGGAGGAAACAGGCTCCCTGTTCCTGAAAGTATCCGGCAACCTGCAAGAACTCGTGTCCCTAACCGCCGACGAAGTAAACGACCTCACGGCGGAAGAAGCGGCAGCCCTGAAAGCCCGGAAGCAAGCAGCAGTCCGTGACAACCTGGATGCGGAGAAGAAAGGGACTGGAGCCTTGAAACTGGCAAAAGCAAGCAACCTTTCCGACCTGTCCGATAAGGCATCCGCCCGAAAGAACATCAGCGTCTATTCAACGGCAGAGGTAGACAAACTGCTTGCCGGGAAGCTGGATACAGACTATGCCTACACCGGCGTAGTCTTTACCGAAACCATGAAGCAAAAGCTGGAAGGAATCAAGACAGGCAGCTTCGCCTACATAGACAATGACGATGTATCACACGCGGAAGTGGAAGGCTATGTGCTTCTTTCCCATGTCAGGAAAGAGCTGGCAAAGAAAGCCGACCGCTTGCTTGCCGGATATACGGAGGAAGAGAAGAAAAGCGTTGCCGCCAATATCAATGTTTACTCCAAGACAGAAACAGATACGAAGTACGCGGGCATCGCCCGTCTCTTTCAGGATTACATTGATTACCTTGTCGCCCAGGGAAAGAAAGCCGCCGATGCGCAGAAGATGCTCCGGGACAAGCTGGATGTGCTCTCGAAAGCCGATGTCAGCGGTACTTACCTGAGACGTGACGGCAAACTATCCGACCTTTCACTGCCTGATACGGCTGCCAGAAAACAGGTATGCAACGCACTGGGAGCCGCTTACGCCCCGGAATACCAGACAAAGATTGCAGACACGGGGTGGATGCAAATGGCGAACTCCGGCAACGGAACGGACACCAGCCGGCTGTTTGTACGGCAGATCGGAAACATCGTGTCCATACAGGGTGTCATCAATACGGCCCGGCGGGACGGTAGCAATATGGGAGGAACAGTCGCCGTGCTTCCGAACGGGATTTCCGCACCCCGCTACGGATTAAGGACGACACTCTGCGACTGGAACGACGACGCAAAGTACAATAGGGGGACTACCTTTATCCTGAGCGGCGGAAGCCGGAACATCCGAATCTTTGAAAGCGGGTGGTACAACGTGAACACCGACATGAACTTTACATACATGGTATAACCAATAGCATAACTAATTATGAAGAAAATCAATATCCAAAAGGATCTGGACAGCCGCCGGGAAATCTCCCGGATGGCATACCGTCCCCAAAGCGTGAGAGCAACCGAAGTAGAACCAACCACCCAGCAAACCAATGACCAGAGCGAAGAGGAAATACGGCAGCCGGCAGACAAAATTCGTACCGACACGGGAAAAAAGGGCGTTCGCCGACGGGCGTCCCAAGGGAACCCGTAAGAAGTTCCCCTTCGAACAGACACCGCTGGGGTTCCTGCTTAAATATGAGATGCCCGTCGTATATGACATCCTGCAAGACAAGTACAAGGACCCCAGGCGTTTCCACCCCGCAGCCGAGGTAGTGGAGCTGGTGTGCAGGGCATCCGGGGACCCCACCTACAAGAAGCCCAAATTCCGGCGCTGCATGAACGCGTACATCGCCGACGGGCTTTGCTGCAAAAGGGGTAAGATTCTCACACCCGGTCGGAAGGCGTACTACGAGTCGGTGCGCAGGAAGAAGATGGAGGCGTTCATTGCGGGAAACCGGAAGAAAATAAAGATTCTGGGAGAACAGGTTTTTAATAATGTATTTAAAAAAGATTCGGAAAATGATGCCTAAAAATATATGGTTCAACGGGTTGTATTCCCTATTTGAAAATTTATTTAAACACACTTGGAACGTAAGGAATAACCTCTTATCTTTGCAGCAAATAAATTGATTGCCGGGTAATTCCGGGCGGAAGAATTACTTCACTTTCCCCATTACCCACCATATTGTAAATTGAGATGCGGCATGTCTATGAACCGAAGCAGCCAGGCATCACGTTCCGATTCTTCGGTCTTTTTCAAAAAATGCTTTTATGCAGGAAGAAAAAAACAACGGCACAGCCACAGTTGTGCCTGCCGGTGAGCTGATGAGCCTATTCTCAGCCGCACAGGAGAGCTACCAGGAAGCGCAGATACGAACTGCGGAAGAAAACAAAGGATTTTCCAGAACAGATTTTTTTAAACTTGACAAGCTCGGCACGTACAGGCTGCGCATACTCCCGGCCATCCCGTCAGCGGACGGAACCATTGACCGCAAGAGCTATGAGTGCCCGGTACACCAGATGCTGCTTGAGATCCAGAAGCCCTCTTCGGGAGGCAAAGCACAGTCCGTTTATGTCAATGCGGTACGCGCCACCGATGCGGGACTTCCGGTTGACATCATCGACACCTACCGGAAAGCTGCGGTGGCGGCAGCTAAGGAGGCGGGCGACGAGAAGCTGGCCGAGAAGATTGCGGGCGGCAACTATGGCGGAGGACTGAAATACTCCTACGCGCATTGTGCCTACATCTTTGACCTGAACGAACGCGCCAAAGGGGTGCAGTTGCTCACCCTGAGCCATTCGCAGTACAAGGAACTGGACGACCGCAAGTTCAAGCTGTGGCAGAAGAAGCTGGCCAAGAACCCGGGCTACCCGTGCCCCATCTCTTCGATAAAGGATGCCTATCCGGTAGAGATCGAAAAGAAGAAGAACGGCCAGAAGACCGAGTATGTCATCTCCATTGACAACGAATCCGACACTGACGAGCTATCCATCGAGGAACTGACCGCGCTCATGAATACCCCGCGCCTTTCGGAAGCGGTGGTGCGTTACAGCCGTTACCAGTTCGGCGCTACCATCGAGTTCCTGAAACAATGCGACGTCAAGTACGGCTTGCAGGTGATGGATACGGACGAAATGAAAGAGGCCATTGCCCAACTGGAGAAAGCGATTCCCAAGACGGATACAAGCTCATTCTCCTTTGACAAGCGCAGCAAGGACGACAAGGAAACTGAGGAAAGCGGCGCGTTGTCCCTTGACATGCTGTTCGACCGCTTTGACGCGCTACAGGAGCAGTCGCTGGGCGACAAGACCGAAGGCGGACAGGAACTGCGCGGGATGATACGTACCTTTATCGAACAGGAGAAACTGGACATCCGGGTGACCCGCACCACTACCAATGCGGCACTGCTGGAGATGATCGAGAAGGAGATGCAGGGACCGGGGGAAGAACCGGAACCGGCAGAAACCGGGACACAGGAAACTCCGGTAGAAGAATCCGCCGCACCCGTAGCGGCAGCGTCTGAAGAAACTACGCCCAGACGCAGGAGATAATCGATAATTTTTCCATCTGTAAGGGAGAGGCAAATGCCTTTCCCTTCCTAACTTATACCCTTATGAATCAACATCAACCCTGTATGTTGTTGCTCAACGACATACATATATCCAAAGACAACATCCCCGATTTTTCCCTGAACTGGAACGAAGCGCTCTCACACTGCAAGCGTCTGGACATCCATACCATTGTACTGGGCGGAGACTTGTTCTTCTCACGCTCGGCACAGACGCTGGATGTGCTGCTGGCTGTACATGATGCCTTGCTGGCTGCTGCAAAGCTGAACATAGATGTCATTCTTGCCAATGGCAACCATGATTTAGTGAACCGGGAAGCCGTACGCGGCTACTGCCATGTTTTCGACCAACACGACAATGTGCTGGTGATTGACGAATACCACACCCTTTCCAACCCGGAGTGGAGTTTCATGCTCCATGTCATACCGTACTTTCCGGAAGACGGAAGCTTTGTGGAGAAGCTGGATGAAGTCATTCTAAATGAGGTAAGCACCGGCAAGCTTAACTACCTCTATATCCATGAAGGCGTCAATGGCGCACTTTCCCGTCCCGCCGAAAATGAACTGCCGGCAAATATCTTCGGTGACTTCGACAAGGTGTTTGCAGGCCATTACCACAACCGTTGCACCGTGGCTCCCAATATCGAGTACATCGGCTCGGCACGCCAGCATAACTTCGGTGAAGACGAGGAAAAAGGCTACACCGTCCTTTATGCCGACGGTGCGACCGAATTTATAAAGAACCGTGCCAACAGGCGCTATATGGTGCTCGATGTCCCGGATGACAAGGTGGACATTCACCTGACCGACCATCTGGAGGAACTCAGGGAAGACGGCAGGTACAAGGTAAAGGTACGTGTCCACTCGTCCCTCGCCGGTGCAGCCGCCATTGACAAGGATAAATTACTGGAAGCCGGAGCGGGCAAGGTGGAAGTCGTTGTCGCGGAACTGCAAGCCGTCCGGTCTGCCGATGCGGGAGTACTGGAGAAGTTTGACGGCGGAAAGATACGCGATAACTACCGCCAATTCTGTACGGAGAAAGGAATCAGTGATTGCCTGGGATTGTCTTACCTTAAACCGGACGCGTCATGTGGAAACTAAATAAGATCACCGCAGAGAATATCTGCTCGTTCAGCAAACTGCATTACGTACTGAATCAGGGCGTTACTACATTAGTCTTCGGCAACAATCTCGACAATGACAGCCAGGGTTCCAACGGTTCGGGCAAGTCCGCATTGATAGAGTGCATCGCTACCGGCATCACGGGCAGCCCGTTGCGCAAGGTCAAGAATGAGGAAATTATCAATGATGCCGCAGATGAGTGCAGCATTCAACTGGAGTTCTTCAATGACACTTCGGATGAGGTCTTTACCATTTTGCGACGCATCCTGCGTAAAGGCGGTTCCACGGTAGAGTGCCTGATTGAACGTGAAGGCAAGGCTGTGACAACCGATGAAGCGATATGCCCCGGTATAGATGCCTATAACAAGTATATCCTTGAGAAGTTGGGCATTACCAAAGATGAACTCTACAACAACTTCCTCCTTTCCAGACATAAATACCAGGACTTCCTTTCTTCTTCCGACAAGGACAAGAAGGAAATCATCAACCGCTTTTCCAATGCCAACCTTGTGGATATAGCCATGGAGAAGGTACTGGAAGACAAGAAGCCGGTGGATGAAGCGTTGCGCAAGGCGGAACTGGAAGTTGCCGGGCTGGACGGGCGCATTGAGATGCTGGCTGAACAGATTCTCAAAGAAGAGGATTCGGCCCAGGAAAAAGCACGTACGAAAGCCCAAAGGCTGGCGGATATGGAAAAGAGCATCGCCGAGAAGCGTTCCCTGATACGGGACTGCAACGAAGAGATGGAAATCCTGAAAGCTTCCTATCAGGGGATTGAAAAAGCGGATAAACAGATGCAGGAACTGGAAAACGGTGAATCCTCCATCGGGGAGTGCCTGAAAGAAGTCACCGCCCTGCTCTCTCCCCTGCAATGCGGTTCATTATCGGACTGGAACGGGATAATCACGGACAAGAAAGGCAGGATTGAAAAACTGAACGGGGAGCTTTCCGTTTGGGACAAGGCTTTGGAGGAAGCGGAAAAGAAACTGCAAGAGGTAACACGGATGCGCAGCTCCCTATTCGAAGAATACCGTGTCTTCTTTGAAAACTTTAAAGTAAAATCGGACGGATACGATGCAGAACTGGAGCGCATGGATAAGGATATAACAGCTCTTACCGACCGTATCACTGAACTGGGCGGGCAAAGGGCTGCTCTTATATCCGCCATCGAAAACCTGAAGAACAAGCTGGCGGGGACAATCGTTTGCCCGGCCTGCCGCCACCCATTCATTTTATCAGATGAAAACTTCAATGTACAGGCTGCCCGTAAACAGGTGGAAGACAACGAGACGGAAAAGGGAAAACTGGACAACCTGCTGGCGGATTGCCGCAAACAATCGGAAAGCATTGAAGAATCGGAGAAGGAAATCCGTACAAGCAAACGTGCCCTTACCGGACAAAACGCCTCCTGGGAGGAAAAACTTCAGCAAGCGGAAAAGTCGGGACGGACCGCCATCGGGTTGCAGGAAGAAGCCGGTCAGGGCAAGGAACGGGTCATTCGCCTGATAAGTTCCCTGCAAACGGAACTGGATGGCATCCGCCGCAAGCTTTTTGACGAGGCGTTCTCACTTCTGGACGATGCCTATAAAAGCATCAGGCGGAATATCGGTAGCTGCGGGGAGGACATCAAAGCGGCCCAAAGTGCCATTCTGGTGCTCGAAAATACGATGAAGGAATTGAAGGAATCATCCCACGGCGATATTCTCGTCTCCCTGAAAGCCTCGCTCAAAGAGTACCGTAACCAGTCCTCGGAAGCGGTTGCCGTATTGGAAAAGCTGGAGAAACAGTCCGGGGAACTGATGTGTCAGGCGGAAGTCTTTGCACAGTTCAAGTCCTACCTTGCCAATACCAAGATCGCGGCGCTGGCACAAGTTACGAACGAGTTTCTGGAGAGTATCGGCAGCGACATCCGCCTGCAACTCTCCGGCTTTACCACCCTGAAATCGGGAAAGATACGCGAGAAAATATCGGTCAGCCTGTTGCGCTCCGGCATGGATTGCGGCTCTTTCGACAAGTTCTCCGAGGGGGAAAAGTGCCGGGTGAACCTTGCCACAATCCTTGCCATGCAGAAACTGGTGAACGGGAACTGCGAGGGGGACAAAGGGCTGGGCCTGATCGTACTGGATGAAATTCTCTCTCCGGTGGATGAGGACGGGCTGGCAAGCATGTTCGGAGCCCTGAACAAGTCCGGCATCACCGCACTGGTCGTATCGCATGGGAACATCAGCGAAAGCTACCCTTACAAGCTCATTATCAACAAACAGGATGGTAAATCCTATATCAATCACCCAAACCAATAACCACTATGAAAAAAGAAAAACCAAAAGCCGAAGAACTCAGGCAGGAGCATATACTGGCTCTCGACATGGCTACCCTTTGCGGCTATTACAGCGTGCATGAATCTGGCACGTGGAACTTCACCGAAGGCAAGCACCGAAACGACAACAAGCAACACCTCGCACTGAAGAACACGCTGACGGACTTTATTGTGGGATACGGCATCCGCCGGATTGTGACCGAGGACGTGTCGGTAAACAAGCACTTCTTCGACATGCGCAAGCTATCGGAGTTCCGGGGCGTATTGCTCTGCGTCTGTGACGAGCTGAACCTGCCCGAACCGGAGTTCATCAACCCGAAGGCGCTCAAGAAGTTCGCCACGGGCAACGGGAATGCCGGGAAACAGGAGATGGTGCAGGCTTACGTGCAGCGTTTTGGCCGGCAGCCGCTGGATGACAACGAGGCGGACGCCGCCTGGCTATACTACTATTACATCAGCAAATACCGTATCAACTAAACCTTGGACATCTATGCAGAACAACCTTTATTTCAATGAATTGACAGCTACAGATTATATTCTGAAACTTAGCGGCTGTCACGATGGGGAAGGCAAATAGCTCGCCTTACCTGACGGATGAAGAGTCCGTACGCACCCGCACGGCCCTGTTCCATAAATACGTTTACCCGTACCGGAACCTGATCTACCACATCTGTATCAGGCAGACCCGTGACAAGGAGAATATCGACGACAACTACAACGAAGTGCTGATAAATTTCTACAAATATGTCAGCTCTTATGACCCCCGGCGGGAAATAAAGACGTGGCTTTACGCGATCACCGTCAGGATGCTGGCGGACCTGGAACGGAAGAACAACCGGTTCACCCGCGAAGGGGACGTGGGGGCGATGAGGATGGAACAGTTTCCCGATACACCCTGTACGGAAAGCATAACACTCGAAAACTACCGGGACATGCTCGGCGATGAAGTGCTGGGAGCCCTGGAAGAAATCGGCCCCCTGTACAGCGAGGCGCTCCTATTGCAAGTGGAAGGATACAAGCTGGAAGAGATAACGGACATACTCTACCGGAGGGGATGTCTCAGGACAAGGAGTGTTGAAACGACCAAAAGCAGGATTTTCCTGGCAAAGAAGAAACTTAGAGAAAGGCTTACAAGAGATGGAAAACGAAAAGAAAACTAAAGAGATGATGAAGGTGTTCGCCTTCCTGATGAACCGGGTGTATCCCGGCTTTGCTTTTCCGGGAGGCGCCGCTTCCCGGCGGTCTGTGGCTTCCTGCCTCCGCTCCCTGGAAAGCTCCGGGCAGCCGGACGCGGAGCGCATGGTAGACTTCTGCGTCTGCCAGGTGTATGCCCTTTCCAACTTCGGGGAGGAATATAAGAACCGCTGGAGGGTGACCCATTCCTTCGGGAAGAAGGCGCTCAGGCGTTACGCCGAATCCAAGCGGGAAGTACGCTATTACGAGGACAAGTGGTTATGCGGGAATGAGTTGAGCCGGGAGTTGCTGTGCGAGCTCATCCGTGACCGCACCTTCCACCCGCAGGCAAAGTTCATCTATCCCCGGTATGAGGACCGGACGAAGAAAAGGCTGGTGGGGACGGCGTTAGGATATTACATCTGCGGCGCTTCCACGCTTTTGTGGACTCCCTTTTCCCCCGTCTGCACCGACTGCCCGAAAGCCGCCGCCTGCGAGCAAAGAACCCGTACCGCCTACCCGGAACTCTACCGTATCCGTGTGGAAGAATTTAAAGCGTCCCTGAAATGATAAAGGACGGAATGAACCCGATGTCCGTGGAGTTCCTTTACGAGCTGTTCGCCACCGCCCTGCACTCAGAGATGATCTGCGGGGTGGTGGCAAGGCACGTGAAAAAGGAATACCTGCCGGACAGGGCGTTCCAGAAAATACTCCTGGCCATTTCCACCCATTACCGGAACTATAAGGAACCGCCATCGTATGCGGTGCTCAGCCAATTATTCAACGGCGACTACGATACGATGGAACTGGTGAATACCTTTCAGGAAAGCGAGGGTGAGAAGAACTCGGAAGTGCTGCTGGATATGCTGGAAGCCTATATCAAGGGGGTACGCTTGCAGATGACCTACTCGGAAGTAGGCAAGCTGTACAACCTGAACAGGCAGCCGGAGGCAGAGGGAAAGCTGAAAGAGTACGCGGAGTGGTTGTCGGGTTTTACTCTCAAGGCCACCGCCTTTGTGAACGTGGCGGAGACATTTACACAGCGTTTCTACCAGAACCGGCAGAAGGACATTGACAACCGGAACTCCCCGCTGGCTCCCGTTACCCGTTTCTATATTCCGGATCTGGATGTGATGAACAGCGGCAGGAACCTGCGGGGGCAACTGACCTGCTTCCTTGCCAGCACCGGCGTGGGCAAGTCGCATCTTGCCAAGCATATAGGCATTCGTGCCAACATTGACGACGGCTTGCATGTGCTTCACTTCCAACTGGAAGGCAGCGAGGAAGAGGCGCTGGACGCGTACTCGGGAGGGCTTATCAGCAAGAACGCTTTCTACTATGAACGCGGCAGGATATCGGATACGGAGATGAAACACTTCGAGCAGCAGGTGGCGGCTTATAAGGGCAGCATCACCGTCCGTTCCTTCCCACGGTTCAATAGTAGAATCTCCACGCTGGATATCAAGAACGGGATAGCCGAATACAGGAAGCTCAATGCCCGCTCACCGGACATTGTGATTATTGACTCGATGGACTTGCTGACGGATGCCAGCCGGAGAAACTGGGGCGAAGACCACGAACGGAGCAAACGCATCGCCGTGGCAAACGACCTCAAGGACCTGGCGGCGGACGAAAAGGTCTGGATGGTAGTAACGTACCAGGCGACGATTGAGAACAGGGACTGGCTGAATGACGAGAAAAACGTGCTCACAGAGTATAATTGCTCGGAAAGTAAAGGACTCGCACGCCCCTGTACGCATCTGATCTCCATGAACCAGTCCTCGGCGGAAAGAAAAGAGAACGTGATGCGCCTGCATGTCGCCAAAGCCCGGTTCTTCAAGAAGGGGGAAACGGTGAAGATAGCCACTGACTATGACAACGAGGTATTCTATGACGCGCGGCGGAGTATGAACTTGAAAAGGTAAAACGAATATGGTACTGTCCTCAAACGATAGGGAGTTTCTCATCCGGGAGATTACCAAAGAACTGGATGCAAAGGCGGACGGTGCGGGAAAGAACCTGATTGCCCGGTGTCCCCGTTGCGGGAAAGAAGGAAAGTATGGCGTCTATGTAGGGAAAGAGACACAGCGGAAGAAGCCGTTCATGTCGCACTGTTTCAGTTGCGGATGCTCGACCTACACGCTGGAGGCATTGCTGGACTTTATAGGCAGGCCGGATTTGATGGTGGCTCCAACGGCTGACATTGACGCCCGGCTGGATACGAACCTGCTGTTCCCGCTGGAAGAAGGTGAAGAGATAGACGACGCGCTGGGTGTGGTGGAACTGCCGGACTTTTACCGGAGATGCTTTGCCCACCCTTACCTGAAATCCCGTGGATTCACCTTCGATGACTACGAGTATTTTCCGGTGGGAACGACAAGGGGGCTGAATTTCCGCTACGATGATTATGTCGTCTTTCCCATTATTGACGAGGGCGACGTGGTGGGATACGTCTCACGCCACACCTGGAACAAGGACGAGATAGACAGGCATAACAGCCGGGTAAGGTGCAAGGGCGGATACCGGATACTGCGCTTCAGGAACTCGACGGAGAACGACTTTGTAAAGCTATTATACAACTATGATGCGGTAATTGAAGGCGTTACGGATACGGTAATTATCACGGAGGGGATATTCGACGTGATAGCATTAACAAGAAAACTGGAAATCTATGACAATGAGCATGTGACCGCGGTCGCCACCTTCGGAAAGAAGATATCCCGCACGCAGATTTACAAGCTGCAATGCAAAGGAGTTAAGACCGTAATACTTGGATACGATGGAGACGCTGTTGAAGCCATAAAGAAGACAGCCGGTGAATTGAACGCTTACTTCCGGGTATTTATTGCCGACATACCGGATGCAGGAAAAGATTGGGAAGACCTCGGGATTGAAGAGATATACGGCATATTCTCTTACCGGTTGAGGACTCCCGCCGAGTACCGACTTTTAAAAGTTCAGGAATTAAAATGAAAGAACTAATCAAATGGCTGGAAGCCAACAAAATCAAGTATCGACAGATAGACAATGAAGTAGTGGAGATGGAAGGGTTGGGAAAGCTCTATGTAGCTGACCTGACGGAGGTGAGATCGGTGTTCCGGGTGACCGGTGAAGACATCCGGTTCAACCTGATGGAGAGCCCGGAGGTACTGGTTGCCGAGGGGATATTCCATGTGGCGTTCCCGTTCGGGGACAACTGGTATTATTATAACCTGACCGAAGGGTTCCGGTTTAATATCCTCAAGTATGCGGGGGTACGGCAGCCTTGTAAAATGCAGGTACCTTTCGTGAACCTGGGCGTGCATACACCTTTTGAGTTGCTCAACGGCAGCGGAAGCATTGCCGACTGGGTACGGAAGGCAAAGTATCTGGGGCATACGGCACTGGGTATCTGCGACAAAAATACAATGGCGGCCACGCTCAATCTACAGAAGGAATGTGCGGCACAGGAAATGAAGCATGTATTCGGATATACGCTGGAAATGGAATACGATGGGGAAAAGGTGGAGATGAAAGTTTATGCGCAGACACAGCGGGGAATGAGGAACCTACTCAGAATACAGAAGGAAATCATGGTGGATTCGGATAGCCGGACACTATCGCTTCAGGGACTGCTCACGCACGGGGAAGGTAATGTATTGGTACTGGGAAAACTTGCTTCCTACTGGATGAAGAAGAGCCCGCATATCCTGGGAGCGATGGGGATTGCATTTGAAAAAGTGTTTTATCAGGTGGATTTGAGCGAATACAAGGCTGAACGTATCGACGTGGAAGTCCTGAAAGCTACCAAGTTCTTTTTTGATAATTTCTATGACGTACAGACCGGCTCATTTCAGATCGAGCCCATTCTGCTTTGTGACACGTATTATCTGGACAAGGACGATGCACGCAACAAGATTATCCTCAATAAGATAGCTACCGGGGCGGCCCACCGGCAAAGTGACGACCAGTATTTCAAGGATATAGACGAACACTACGCACTGTTTACTTCTCTCTTTGACGGAGATAAGTGGGAACTGGACAGCCTGTTCAGGGGGATGTGCGCCCATACGGTAGGAATTGCCGAGGGGGTGGTTGCCCGTTATGAGACGGACAGGAACTTCATGCCGCAGTATGATATGACTGACAAGGAAAAACAGAGGTACGGTAACAGACACCGGATGTTTCTTGAGTTGCTGGAGGAAGGATTCAGGAAGCTGGTTCCCGCCGGACAGGAAGATGAGTATCGCAAACGGCTGGACTACGAAGTGTATATCCTTGAATCCACCAATAATGTGGATTATATCCTGAATCAGTATGATACGGTGAACTGGGCACGGGAGAACGGTATTCTTGTGGGCTGCGGCCGTGGCTCGGCGGGCGGTTCACTGGTACTCTACCTGCTGGGTATCACACTCATTGACCCGATTAAGTACGATTTGATTTTCGAGCGTTTCCTGCTGCCCGAACGTGCGGGGCTTTATCCGGATGAGGTGACGATCATTGTTGGCGGGCTGGAATCCACAAAGATCGTGCATGTCACCTTAGCCAATGGCAAAGAGTATGTCTTTGACAAGGACGCCAAGTTCCGGGTGATGCGGGAAGGACGCAGCATGATGGTCTATGCCGACGAGTTGAAGCTGGGCGATGACATCATCTTTGATAACAGGGACTTATTGTGGACCATTAATTAATAATACTATGAATACAGAAATTCAGATCGTAGAGAAACAAGAGGTTCTCGGCAGAATGGTAAATGTGTACGGGAGCTTTGAAAATCCGTTGTTCCTGGCGAAAGATGTGGCGCAGTGGATAGATTATTCAAAGAACGGCAAAGGCGCTTACAGGGTGTCAGATATGCTGCAATGCGTGGATGAGGATGAAAAGCTAATACGAACATTATTCGTATCCGGTCAGAATCGTAATGTTTGGATGCTGACGGAGAGCGGCTTGTATGAATTGCTGATGCAGAGCAGAAAGCCGATAGCCAAACAGTTGAAAAAGGCAGTCAAGGCGGAACTCAAATCCATGCGCAAACATGGAGTCTCTTTCACGCCACAGAAACTTAAAGAAATGCTGGCAAACCCCGAAACCGTCACCATGATGCTGAACCAGCTCCACAAGCTGCAACAGGTAAGGGAAAGTGCCGGATGCGGGACGGACCGCAAGGAATCACAAGCAAAACCCATGAGTAACAATGTACCGGACATTCAATAATCAGCAACTATGAAAATCGAATCTATCAATCAATTAGAATCAGAAACAGCGGTTCAGGTAATCGACTGTTTTGTTGGGAAAGGATATGTGCAGGGACCCGGCGGGTCCCTGCCGTAAGGTCGGACATTGATACTGACTTTGCTTCAAACAGGCGCCAGGAAGTAAAGGAATATTTAGAGCGCCGTTATAACATGGCAGGAAAACAGCGCGTTTTCTCCGCCGGAACTTTTTCAACGATGAAACTGAAAGCTGCAATAAAAGACGTATGCAGGGTATATAAAGTCCCTGTCAGTTATGTGAATTACATTACCGCCATTTTCGAGGATGACAACATGAGTTGGACGGACCTGTTCAAGTTAGCGGCAACCAATAAGAAAGTGAACAAGTTCGTGCAGGATTACCCGCAGGTGATAGAGGATATACGGGGACTGATGGGGCAACCGCGTTCGGCTTCCGTCCATGCGTCGGCGATCATTGTCACTCCTGAATCGAAAGACGGTGAAGAGATGGAGTGCTTCGATTATACGCCTATCAAGAAGGTGGACGATATTCTGGTATCGGAGCTGGACGGATACTCTATTGACGAAACAGGACTATTGAAGAATGACTGCCTGGGCATCAAGGAACTTGCTAAAATACAGTCGGTCATAGATGAAAGTAACCGTGTCTATAATGCAGGCATCTCTTTTGAAGGGCTTGTACGTAGTGGACTGGATGACGAGAAAACCTACCGGATACTCGCCAAAGGGTACACCCAGAACGTTTTCCAGTTCAGCTCCGCAGGAATGACCAAGTTCCTGATAGATATGCAACCGGACTGCATCAACGATTTGATTGCCGCCAATGCCTTGTATCGTCCCGCCACATTGGAGTCGGGTTCGGCGCAAAAGTACCTGGACTGCAAGAGAGGTGAAGTGGCTCCCGTATATCTGTGGGGGACTTATAATGCGCTGCACTCGACTTACGGCATAATGGTCGGGCAGGAACAGCTTGTCCAAATGGCACGGGAGGTAGGCGGTTTCAGCCTTGGAGAGGGTATCAAACTGGTAAAATATATCTCAAAGAAGAAGGCGGACGAGATACACGCCATGAAAAATAAATTCATGGAAGGAGCTGCAAAGAACGGATGCCCCGGGGAAGATGCGAAGGAGATTTGGGATATGATAGAAGTTAGTTGTAAATATTTATTCAACTTTGCCCACGCAACGGCTTATGCCATCACATCGTATGTAGGTGCCTGGCTGAAAGCCAACTACCCGACCGCCTTCTACACCGTCGCCCTGCAATGGGCGGATGACAAGGAGCTCCCGCTTATCATGTCGGAAATGGAAGAATGCAGTTCTGCCAAGGTGGTGCCGCCCGATATTAACACCTCAGCCGAAAAATTCTTCACGGATTACCGGACGAATGAAATCTTCTGGTCGCTGGGTAAGATAAAAATGCTGGGAACCAAAGCGGTGCAATACATCATTGACGAGCGCGCCAAAGGCGGTCCGTTTAAATCAATCGAGAACTTTATACACCGTATATTCAAATACAAGCTGAAAAAGTACGAATACTGGGATGATGCGGATAATGAGCAGGAGGCCGTCAGGGTTCCCGTCAATGCCCGTCACGTAAAGAACCTGATTCTCGCCGGTTGTTTTGATAAGGTAAGTAACATCAGTGCCGTTGTGGAAAGGTATTCGATACTGGATAAGGCGGCTACGGAACTGGGATTCAAGATTCCCACCGGTGACTATCCCGACCACCTGATTAACCAGCACTACTTCTGGAGTATGCAGCAGATAGAGGTCTGTGGCATCGGGCGGATTGACTACAAGCGGATATATGATAACTCCTATTGCCGCCACCAGTTCAAAGGGCGGGCATCCTATTCTACCGTACATAACGCGCTCCTGTCCGGAAGCGAAGGAAAGAAGGTCGCCCTTTGCGCCACCGTCACGGAAATGGAAGAAATCTCCTACAAGGACAAGAAGACGGGAGAAAGGAAGCACCTCTGCAAACTGCATCTCCAGCAAAACAACGACCTGATAAAGCTCGTATGCTGGAATGACTTCTACACGGAGAACAGGGCGGAACTCCGGGATATCAAAGGTAAGATTGTCATCGTATCGGCAATCGTCAAGTACAATGACTACAGCGGAGGCAACAGCCTGAATACCTACAAGACTTCCCGATTATTCACACTTAACCAATCATCAGAAAATCAAATAAACCAAGAAGATGGCAGCACCCAAAAATGAACCTAAGATATATACCGGCGTCGGACTGGACTTCGAGACGTCCGGGCTGGATTGTGTGAAACATGCCTGTACCCAGTTGGCTATGCAGGCAGTACGTTTCGACACGTGGGAGATATTCGACAGCTATGTGAAATATTTCAAGCCGTATCCGAAGCAGGACATCGGCGGGACACCTAAACGTAAGGTTCTCCGAACCAAGCAGGAGCTGGAACAGGAAGAGCTCAAGCTGATGGAATACCAAACAGAAGCACTGACTTATTCAGGAATCACCATGGACACCTTATATAATCAGGGTGTAGACTTGAAAGAGATTGCCCGTGACGTCATAGACTTCGGAAAGAAGGCGACCCTTACTAATGGCAGACAGACCAAGCCTGTACTTATCGGGCAGAACATCACCTTCGATATCGGCTTCGTTCAGCAACTCATGTGCTATGCCGGACTGATGAAGGAGTTTGAGAAGGTCTTTGCCGGGAGCTATGATTTCTACGGGAACTTTCAGCCTAAATACATTGATACCATTGATTTGGGACGGCTTGCCTTTGCGAACGACCCGACAATGGCATCCTACAAGCTTGAACTGATTGCAGAGCGATTGGGCATCGAACTGGATGACGCCCATGACGCGGGCGCGGATGTCACTGCGACATTGAATGTAGCTATTGTTTGCTCCAACCGGCTAAGGAATGACAACGGCACCGGGGCGAATCTTCAGAGAGCGGAAAAAACACGGTTACACTTTAAAATCTAAGCGATGGAAGAGGAAGAAAAGACGGTTTCATTCAAGCCGTCGGAAAAAATGTTGTATGGCGTGCTGAATTATGACGGTAACGAACTGATGGCGACCATATCGGGGTACGACTTGTCTATCTCATTCAATATGAGGCTGATAAATTCTCTTTCGGATGCGGAAAGCTGTGCAGATGCCTTGGCAAATGTCTTTTATGAAACACTCATAGAAGAATTAATTCAAAAAAAATCTGCAATCTTTCAACCTAAAGCAACGCCATAACCCTATACCTTGATAAAGCACCGAAGTCCGGACTTATGCGCCGGACTTCTTACTCGAAACATAATGGAAAAAGAAACTAAAAAACTACCACTGACTGCACAGGAAGAACAGCTTTGCCAGCTTTTCATAAACGGAGGCATGAAGTTCGCCGGAAAGCGCACTCCCTGTTACCGGGAAGTCTTCAAGGATGAATCGCCCAAAGCGTACGCAGCAGCATACAAGGTGTTTGCCCGCCCGCAGGTAATGGCACGCATCAAGGAACTGGTGCAGGAAGTGGACAATGAAACAGAGACGATTGCCATGAAGCTCCAGATTACCGAGACACTGAAAGCGGTGATGGAAGAAACGGCAGACGCTTCGTATACGGACAAGTTCGGAATCAAACTCTCACCGGCTCCTTTACGGGCGGTATCAGTCAATGCGGCAAGGACGCTGATGGACATTTTTCCGATCAGGCATTCCACAGATTCAAAAGGTAAGAATGAAGCGAGCAGCGGAGTGACCTTCAATGTCATCGTTCCGGTACCGGTACAAATAACAAAGGAGGAAGATGAAACTTGACCGTAGAAAAGTACAATGGACGGTCTATCTGATTCTGCTGATCGGGCTTGTCATCTATGGCTTGCGGGATTCAGAAGGAGCGGAAAGGCTTATCCGGGCCATCACAGACGCATTTGCTATTTTATTCAATAACTCAACCTAACCTAAACTGATGACACAACTAAGAGAATTTGTACTTAACAACTTCAAGACGCTGACTATCGTGCTCTCATTCGCAGTGACAATGTACGTGCAGCACGTAACCAACATTCAAAGGATTAATGAATTGACACTCAGGTGCTCGTCGCTGGAAATCAAGATTGAAGACCAGTACCAGAAAATCGACGCTATCAAGCTTGACAAGGCAGTATTTGAAGCCACGATGACACAGTTTACATCCATGCGCTCTGACCTGAGAGAAATGCGCACGGATATTAAGGAACTACTAAAAAGTATGAGATGAGGATATGGTTTATAGCAGCCTTGCTCTTTTTCTCCCTGCACGTCCACTCGACAGACTTATTTGAAGATGCCGTGCAATTGATTAAAAAGTACGAAGGTTGGCACCATGCACGCGACCAGCCTTATGTGGGCTATGGACACCGGTTATTACCGACTGACACCTTTAACTCTGATATATCGGAGAGTTTCGCAGATTCGCTTCTGCGCAGTGACCTGAAAAAGAAATGTGCTGTATTCCGGCACCTTGGGGCTGACTCCCTTTTACTTGGAGTGCTTGCCTTTAATGTCGGAGAGAGTAAGGTTCTTCGCAGTAAACTGGTTCGGAAGCTGGAAGCGGGTGACAGGAATATCAAAGAAGAGTATCTGTCTTTCAGGATGTACAAAGGCAAGGTTGTCCGGTCTTTGGAACGAAGACGGAAAGAAGAATATGAATTACTAAAATCAAATTTCGAATAATATGACGCAATTAACCAAAAGGACATTAATGTCGGAGAATTTAAAATTCATACAAGGTGCTGATTATCAGATTTTGCGCAAAGATGCGCAAAACCCTAATGACGATAGACTGGGGAGAGAGTACTATCTCACTGGCTCATGTATCCCAAATGCTGCAATCCGTTGATGACGATGAAAAGGCACTCTATACAATATATAGAGTGGACGGTATTACTCACAAAGCATGGTTTACTGGAGAAAAGAGTGAAAGCAATAGAGAAGAATCGTAACTAATTAAAAATTAAGCGCAGGGATAATATCTCTGTGCTTATAAAAACAAGAACTATTGATATGATTAAAGAAAACGACATCGTAGTAATTAAGCCCTCAGACGAGCTTTCACTAATGAGACTGAACGATCTGGCAGGCAGAGAGGCTACAATCAGACAAGACCTCACATCTATCGGACGCCTGAATAAAGGCTATATGGTAGAACTGACTGAATCCTACCTGGATGAAGTAGATTGGTTTATTCCACAGGACTCCATTGATGATGACGAAGATTAACCTGAATAAAATTCTTCTCCTGATTGCCTTGGGACTTGGGGTAACAACTTACACCTTATATAACTGGGGCAACAGGATGAAAGAAGAAAGGAATACCTACCGTAGCAATACACATGCGCTACTTGCGGATGTAGAGCATGTCCGGATTGACTCAACGATGATGGCATCCACTATTCAGGTTCTCAACCTATCACTGGATGAATATGAAAAGTACCGGGCGGAAGATGCAGCAACCATTAAGAAGATGGGAGTACGTATCAAAGACCTGGAAGCTGCCGGAAGGCACGATGTGGAGGTCAATGCTCCGGTGGATGCTACAGTGAAAGATACGACAGTCGTCAGAGATACTACGACAATTATTGTAAAGGCGGTGAAGATGGATACGCCATACCTTAAACTGAACGGTATCATTGAAGACAATCATCTGAAAGGAAACATCCACTTACCAGTGCATCTGCATCAAGCATTTTGGGTAGAATACAAACACCGCTTTCTCTGGTGGCGATGGAAAGTAAAAGCAATACACCAGACAATCTCAAGCGACAATCCGTATGTCGAAATTAAGTATACGAAACTAATTAACCTAAAGAAATAATCTTATGGAACAACTACAAATTTTCAACAATCCTGACTTTGGACAGGTTCGTACCATTGAAAAGGATGGCAATATTCTATTTGCCGCAAGTGATGTAGCAAAAGCACTTGGATACTCAAAAGCACGAGATGCAATAGTAAAACACTGTAAATCAACCCACGCCACGATTTGCGGCGTAGGGGTACTTACAGGAAAAAAAGCAGATGGTACTCCAGTATTTCAAACCGTACAAATGAAATTCATCGACACCGGAAATGTTTACAGATTGATTGCTCGTAGTAAACTGCCGGAAGCTGTTAAGTTTGAAAGTTGGGTATTCGATGATCTTATACCTAACACTTTGAAGAACGGAGGATACCTTGTTATTAAAAAAGGAGACACCCCTGAAACTCTTGCTGAAAGAGGGCAGCAGGTTCTTCAAGCTTCAGTGGAAAGGCTGACAAAGCAACTTGAAAAATCCGAAGCAGAAAACGAGAAGAACAAAGCATTGTTGGAAGAGATGGCTCCGAAAGTTGAGTATTTCAATGAAGCAATGGATTATGGAACCACTTATTCAATAACAAAAATAGCAAAAGGTCTGGGAATGGGAGGACGCAAACTAAACAAGTGCTTGCATCAGCTAGGAATACAATACAGGCAAGGTGGAACATGGCTTCTTTATTCTAAATATGAGAATCTTGGTTTTACTAAGCTGGTTCCTGGACAGTTGGAGAATCGTAATGGAGATACATATCCTATAGTGAATAGTAGATGGACTGAAAAAGGACGGGCATTTATCCACCAACTCAAAAGAGAAGGTAAGATATAGTCATTACTTTCTATTAGAACTCATAGGTATTGGGGACGCCCTAAAACAAGGCGTCCCTGACTATTAGACACTTATCAATTTTCAATAAAAAACTCAATTACTATGTTATTCAGAAAATCATTCCAAACCCAAATCAACGGTACAAACCGGGTATTCATAGCAACAGTAGAGAAGTTGAAAAACATTCAGGCGGGCATCACTGCCAGAGTTGAAAAGAATCACGCTAAAGTTCAGAAGCTGACCAGCGAGAACGAAGAACTGGAAGATATGAAAGCCAAAGCGGGACGACAAATCGAAGAAATCAGTAAATTCATTATTTAATGGCAGAAATAGATTGCTACGAGCACCAGCTATTCGATGCAAGGTGGCTCAACGGTTACAGCGTTCCGTACTATAATACGCATATCAATAAGTATTACGTCAAGTCCGTTTATGACGGCAACATTATCAAAAAATCATATAGCAGTACATTGCGGGAGTTGAGACGAAAGATGAAAAAATATAATTAAAAAGGCTGTCTAATAAGTCTTGAAAAATCAAAATCACCCACGTTACAGGTATCTGTGGTGTGGGTGAAGGGGGCGTAAAATAAACTGTGTCATGCATTATTTTTCCTTAAAACTCATCGGTCGGGGATCGGCCAGCGCCAAGGGGCGGGACCACCCGTCCCGACGAGCGTAAAATTACAATAATTTAAATCGCTCTCCAAACTTTATGGCTAATTGTTGCGAGATTGTAGCCCAATTGGCAAGTGGCATGGTCCATTTCTTCCGTATATTACGATATGCAAGATAAACCAGTTTTTCAAGGGCTGTATCCGATGGAAATACGCCTTTGTTTTTTGTTACCTTGCGGATTTGGCGGTGATATCCCTCAACAGTATTTGTGGTATAGATAAGCTTACGGATAGCCAGAGTATACTGGAAGAATTCAGATAGCTTATCCCAATTGTCCTGCCAGGATTTAATAACAATAGGATACTGTTCACCCCATTTATCCTCCAGTTTAAGAAGCTCGTTTTCTGCGGATTCCTTATTGACAGCCTGATAGACGCACTTCAAATCCTTCAGGAATTCTTTCTGATTCTTGGAACCTACATACTTGATGGAATTACGTATCTGGTGTACCACACAAAGCTGTACGGCTGTGTTGGGATAAATACTTTGGATGGCTTCAGGAAAGCCCTTGAGGCCATCTATACAGGCTATGAGAATATCTTCAACTCCACGGTTTTGAAGGTCCGTCAGAACACTGAGCCAGAAGTTTGCGCCTTCATTCTTTGATATATACATTCCGAGCAGTTCCTTATGCCCCTCCCTGTCAATACCTAATACGTTGTAGATTGCACGGGGTACCGCACAGCCACGCTCATCCGTTACTTTGTAATGAATAGCATCCATCCAGACTATTGGATAGACAGAATCAAGCATCCGTGATTTCCATGACTTTATTTCCGGAAGTACACGGTCGGTGATGGCACTGATTGTATCTGCAGAGACACGGTTTCCAAGGTTCTCTTCCATCCAGTTGCTGATTTCCCTTGTACTGTTTCCCATTGCATACAGGCCGATTATACGGTCAGCAACACCTTCTGCCAGAATGGTTTCACGCTTCTTGATGAACTGCGGATCAAAACTCGAATTACGGTCACGGGGAGTAGATACAGTTACCTCGCCCAAGGGAGTCTGAACCTGCTTTTGCATCTTTCCGTTACGACGGTTACCCATTTGGCGTTCCTCGTCAGTCAGATGGGCATCCATCTCACCTTCCAGAGCTGCATTTAAGATACTTTCCAATAATGGCGCAAACGCACCATCTTTCCCTAACAAAGGCTTGCCCGCTTTCAGCTGTTCAATTGCCTTGTTCTTGATA
>ULMJ01000915.1_pt1 | contig 33150 bp, 19 predicted proteins | sample 1951641 | NCBI WGS metagenome assembly ULMJ01 (sample SAMEA4835550, study PRJEB28245) | human gut metagenome | biome: gut microbiome; material: fecal sample | place: Denmark | collected 2008 | reverse complement strand
CTATCATGGAAAGCCTGGTAAGGGTTTGTCTATTCAAATGACGGTTCGGCATGGAGCCGTTACATTATTGTCGGTTTGTGAAGGGAAAGACGGATTGTTTCTGTTGGTCGCAGAAGGCGAATCCGTTCCTGGCCCTATTTTGCAAATTGGAAATACCAACAGTCGGTATCGCTTTGCTTGTGGTGTCCGTTCATTTATAAATAATTGGAGTAAAGCTGGTCCTTCACATCATTGTGCTATCGGAATCGGACATGTTGCCAGTAAGATAAAGAAATTGGCAAGTCTATTGAATATCTCTTGTGTAGAAGTGAAATAAAAAAGTAAAACCGAAACGTATGAATTTGTTAAAATATACTTTGCTTGCTACCGGTTTGTTCCTATCAGGTATAAATCATTGGGTAAGTGCCGAGGAACTGAAAGAAATGAAACGTATGTTTGTCTCTCCTCCAGAATCGGCAAGGCCAGGCGTTTATTGGTATTTTATGGATGGAAACCTTTCCAAAGAAGGTATGACTAAAGATTTAGAGTCTATGAAACAAGCAGGAATCGGGTCTGTAGTCTTTTTGGAAGTCAATGACGGCATACCTCGTGGTAACGTGGATTTCTTAAGTCCGGAATGGAAAGACTGCTTTAAACATGCAGTCAAGGAATGTGAACGCTTGGGGATTAGTATGATTTTGGGAATCGGACCGGGCTGGACAGGCAGTGGTGGTCCATGGGTAAAAGGCGAAGAATCAATGCGACATCTGGTTTCTTCTGTTACCAGAGTAACCGGTGGCAGTAAGCAGACAATCGCTTTAAAGAAACCTTTGCCTAAACATCCTTTTTTTGGTGAAGGGAAGTTTACACTGGAATTGAAAAAAAGATGGCTCGATTATTATGAAGATGTGGCTGTTTTGGCTTTTCCGGCAACAAACAGTAAGGTCTCTATTAAGGATATAGAGGAAAAAGCCCTGTATTATCGGGGCCCTTATAGTTCTGTTCCGGGTGTAAAACAGTTTATTCCGCGAGAGGAACAAGATAAACTGTTGGAACCGGGTGATGCTGTTTCTGTAGATCAGATTATTGATTTGACTTCTTTATTGAAGGATGAATCGGTTATTTGGGATGTTCCTTCTGGAGAATGGATGATTATGCGTTTTGGGATACGTAATAATGGAGCTGTCACTCGCCCTGCACCTCTTCCAGGCGTTGGTTTCGAGTGCGATAAGACGGATACGACAGCGTTGATGGCGCATTTACGTACGTTTACAGGAGCTTTATTTGATTTTATAGGCGAAAGAGATACAACTTTGACTGGAGGTATTAAAATTTTGCACATGGATAGTTGGGAAATGGGAACCCAAAATTGGAGTCCTCGGTTAAGAGAAGAATTCAAGAAGCGCAGAGGGTATGATTCACAACCTTATTTTCCGGTTTATGCGGGGGTAGTTGTAGGCGATAAAAACATCAGTGAACGTTTTCTTTGGGATTTACGTCAAACTATGCAGGAATTAATGTTGGAAAATCATTCCTTGTTTGTCAAAGCTTATGCTCATCAGCATGGTATGCAACTCTCCATAGAACCGTATGATATGAATCCTATGCAGGATTTGGAGTTGGGAGCTTCTGCGGATATTCCGATGTGTGAGTTTTGGAGTCCGGGAGGTTATAATACATCGTTCAGTGCCATTGAAGGAAGTTCGCTGGCGAATATCAAAGGGCAACGTGTGGTCCCTTCGGAAGCTTTTACGGCGTCTGGTGATGGTTGGCGTCAACATCCCGCTTCTATGAAGAACCAAACAGACTGGGCTTTTGCGGCGGGTATTAATCGATTGACTTATCATACATTTCAGCATCAAGCATTACCGGATAGCTTACGTCCGGGAATGACTATGGGAAAGCATGGAGTGCATTGGGACCGTAATCAGACGTGGTGGCCATATGTGGATGCTTATCATACCTATGTGACTCGTTGCCAGTATCTGTTACAAAAAGGACAAACAGTTGCAGATATACTTTATTTGGCACCTGAAGAGGCCCCTTTTGTTTTTCGGGCTCCGAAATCGGCCTTGACAGGTGATTTTATGGTAGATAAACGGGAATATAATTTTGATGCCTGTCCTCCAAGTCTGCTTTATTCTGCTTTTGTGGAAGATGGAAAAATAAAATTCCCTTCAGGGATGGAATATCGTTTGTTGGTATTACCTACGTTTAAGACGATGACTTTGGATTTGCTGAAAAAGATAGAAGCACTGGTGAAAGAAGGAGCTGTTGTGATTGGGCTTCCTCCTTCTCAGACACCGGGTTTAACAGATTATCCGAATTGTGACCGGAAATTGCAGCAGACAGCAGAAAATCTTTGGGGCGGAAATAAAATGCCGGAAGGATTGGTGTTCCATACTTTGGGTAAAGGTCGTATTGCTTGGGGAACAGATATCCAAAATCATCTGGATAACTTGTATCCTGATTTTGATTTGACTTCAAAGGTGTTGAGAGAGATGCAAGTACCGATTGATTTTATGTCTGATCAAGGAATGGTTCGATATATTCATAAGCAGATGGATGATGTGGATTATTTCTTTGTCTCCAACCGGATGGATAAAGACATGTCGGTGTATGCTCATTTTCGTTCATTCGGTAAACAACCTTATTTATGGGATCCTGTAACCGGAAAGATTTCCTTGATACCGGTTTCGAAAGATAACGGGAAACAGACTTCTATGGAATTATCGTTTGCATCTTATCAGAGTTATTTCGTTTTCTTTTCTGGGAAACGGTTATCACCTTCTTCTGCATCAACGAATATAAAAGGGGAGAGAGTGTTGATGTCATTACAAGGTTCTTGGTCTGTTTCGTTTGATCCGAAGTGGGGCGGACCGAAGCAGATCGAATTTCCGACCTTGCAAGATTGGTCTAAACAGTTAGATTCGGGAATTAAATATTATTCAGGAACTGCTGTTTATACGAAATGTTTTAATTATGAAGATGTTTTGTCGAGTTCTTTATTTTTGGATTTAGGACTTGTGAAGAATATTGCCCGGATTTGGTTGAATGGAAAAGATTTAGGAACAATCTGGACATCTCCTTGGCGGGTTGATATTACTCATGCCTTAAAATCGGGTAAAAATGAGTTGAAAATTGAAGTGACCAATTTATGGGTAAATCGATTGATCGGGGATGAACAAAAGGAAAATGATGGTATTGTTAACAGGCAATGGCCGAGATGGTTATTGAAAGGAGAAAAACGTCCGAGTAATCGTTATACATTCACTACATTCTCTCATTACAAGAAAGATTCACCTCTGTTAGAGTCTGGTTTATTAGGTCCAGTACATATCATTCAAGTATTGGAATGAAATGATTGGATTATTGTTTCAAAACCAACGAGCCCCCAAATAATTCTCATTACTTTTTCGATTCTCGTTGGTTTTAAATCCGACTTCCGTAAATAGGTTTCTAACCGAAGGTGTATTTGAAAAGAAAGTATCTATATTTTATTCAATAGTCCATTAAAAAGAAAGTGTGCTGAGAGTATATCATAAAAAATGGTATAATTATAATCAATGAAAAAAACATTAACTTTAAATTATAGAATCATGGAAACATAGTAAATGAATCGGTAAATTACTCAAGATAAGAGTAAAGCCAGCTTTTAAAAAGAAAAGCAACGTGTGAGTATAATATTAAAACAAGAATCTTAATCGCATCTTATAACTTATGAAAAACAAGAATTTGCTAATTGATTTTGAGCATATATGCTTGATGAAATACATTTTTAAGTGGCGTTCTACTTTGCTACTCTTGTGCTTGCTGTTATTTGCTAACACATGGGGGTATTCTCGAACGGAGTTAGTTAATCTTAATCTGAAAAATGCAACCGTAAAAGAATCAACAAAAGATAAGATTACAGGTAAAGTTGTAGATACAAAAGGTGAACCTGTAGTTGGTGCCACAGTAAAGGAAAAAGGGACACCCAATGGTACTATTACAGATATTGAGGGTAAGTTTTCAATAGAAGTAGAGGCGAACTCTTTACTAGAAATATCATATATAGGGTATAAAACTCTGACCGCAAAAGCAGTAGCGGGAAAATCGCTAACCCTTACACTAACAGAAGATACGGAAATGTTGGATGAGGTAGTTGTTGTTGGATATGGTATACAAAAGCGTAGAGATGTAACAGGCTCCGTCACTTCCATACGAACAGAGCAATTAAAAGACATGCCTCAAACAAATATAAGTCAGGCATTGCAAGGAAAAATACCCGGATTAAAAATTACTAATACTTCCTCATCGGCCAATGGGGCAGGGACTACAATTCAAGTTAGAGGACAAAATTCCATCAGCGCAAATTCTGAACCGTTAATTATATTAGACGGCGTCCCCTATTCAGACCCTTTGTCAGAAATAAATCCAAACGATATTGAATCTATTGAAGTGTTAAAAGACGCTTCTTCGGCAGCCATATATGGCGCAAGAGCAGCAAGTGGAGTTTTACTAATCACTACCAAAAGAGGTGAAGCGGGTAAAGTGCAAGTTGGATATGACGGATATTTTGGTATGGATAAGATGTATATGCCCTTTGACTTGATGAATGCCCAACAATTTTATGACTTAAAAAAAGAGAGATATGGATTACAGCATTTTTATCCTAGTCAAATTGAAAATTATGAAAAAGGCATTGATACAGATTGGCTTGATCTGGCTATGCAATTAGGGCAAAGACATCAACATAACATTTCTGTATCAGGGGGATCTGAAGCTACCAGATATTATTTTGCCGGTTCTTTAGGAAAAGTGAAGGGTATTGCCATAAACGATAATTTTGACCGTTACACATTTAGAATAAACTTGGATAGTAAAATTAACTCATGGTTAAGGATCGGTACTAACACGCAATTGGGTTATTATCGTGCAAAGGGGGAAAAAGCAAACATTCAAGAAACCTTAAAAATGAATCCATTGGCAACTCCTTACAATGAGGATGGTTCTATAAATTTTCACCCTATATCTGAGGTTACCAACGTTACTAATCCTTTGGATTATCTCAATTTCCAAAAGGAAGTTGTAACGAGATCTGTTATAACAAATAATTATATTGAAATAACGCCTTCTTTTATAAAAGGACTGGCTTACAAATTGAATGCTGCTTATAATTTCAGAAACAGTATAACTGAGGGTTATAGAGGAAGAAATACTTTAGCTGGTATTAAAGTTAATGGACGTGGGTCTAATTCTAATACTTATAAGGAAGGGTGGCTTATAGAGAATATCATTAATTACAAGCGCAGCTTTGGATTAAACAATTTTGATTTAACAGCTCTTTACGGTGCAGAAAGAACGACAAATAAAAATCATTCTATAGATGGAACCGGATTCCCAAGTGACCTTCTTACATATTATCAACAAAAGTTAGCCACAGCTTGGTCGCCTTCCGATTCATATAGTCAAGTATCATCCATTTCTCAAATGTTTAGGTTGAACTATAACTATAATAGTAAATATCTGTTTACATTCACACTCCGTAGAGATGGATTTTCCGCCTTTGGTTCCGATTCTAAATTCGGTTTGTTTCCTTCTTTTGCGTTTGGATGGAATATGGATCAAGAGAAGTTTATTAAGAAGATCCAATGGTTAGATCAATTGAAATTGCGCTTTTCTTATGGTCATAACGGTAATCAGGCAATAGGCGCATATTCTTCACTTGCCGGAATGGCTAATCAAAACTACTTGGACGACGAAAAAAATACATTAATAGGATATTATCCTAGCAAATTAGCGGATCCAACCTTGAGTTGGGAAACTACAAAATCATTTAATATAGGATTTGATTTTTCTATTTTTAAAGGTAGATTAATTGGTACTTTTGATACTTTTTTCTCTAGGACATCGGATCTATTATTAAATAAAGTCATTCCGCAAATTAATGGAGCTAACAGTATCAGGCAAAATATTGGTAAAACCAAGAATAGGGGCGTTGAGTTCTCATTGTCATCTGATAATATAAAAAATAGAAATTTCTCTTGGACAACAGATCTTAACATTTCTCATTCAAAAAATAAAATTGTAGATGTTGGTCTTTACGAAAGTAATGGAAATCCGATGGATAATCTTGGAAATTCCTGGTTTATAGGAAAACCTATCAATGTATGGTATGGTTATGTCTTTGATGGAATTTGGCAAGAAACTGACGACATACAAAATTCGCACATGCCAACAGCAAAGCCCGGAGATGTAAAGGTAAAAGATGTCGATGGTAATGGAACTCTTACTCCAGAAGACAGACAAATCGTAGGTTATAAAGATCCAAAATGGTTTGGTGGGTTAACAAATACGTTTAAATACAAGAATTTATCATTAAGTTTTTTAATTACTACCGTACAGGGAATTACCAGAAAAACCGATTTTTTAAACACATACTTTGATGGTCAAAGTAATACTAGATACAGAGAATGGTGGACAAATGATAATCCAATAAATACCTATCCGGCTAATAGAAGTGATTCAAACCCCTATGGAATTATGTTTTATGGTGATGTGAACGATGCGAGCTATTGGAGATTAAATGACATCACATTGTCATATAAGTTGCCACAGAATCTTGTTCAAAAAGTGGGCATGAGGAATCTTGAATTGTATTTTAATGCTAAAAACACAGTGACTATAACCAGTTTTGTAGGTCTTGATCCTGAGTTATCTGCAGATTATGGAATACCAGCTACTCGAGCTTATATATTTGGATTACGCTTTAATTTATAAATACTGAATGACATGAAAAAAATAAGCTTTATAATTTTATCATTCATCACTATACTTACGGGATGTAATGAAGACAATTTTTTGAAAGAAAGTCCGAAAGATCAAGTTTTTGCAGATGAACTTTTCACAACTTATACCGGCTTTCAAATGGCTAAAAACGCATTACTTGAGTTCCCAAGGCAGGAAAGGCAAGACAAAATCCAATCTGCGGAATTAGGATTTGTATGGAAAGTGGGAACAGATGTGGCATGGGCAAATGCTAACTTGAGTTGGTTGAGTGGCTTAAACATATACGACCCGCTACTTATTAATTCAGAAATGCAAATCTTGAACGGTGACCAATTTGGCAATTCCGGCTTATTCTTAATTCTATATAGTGCTATAAATAGTGCCAACACGGTAATCAGCAGAGCGGAAAATTCAAATGTAAACTGGGAAGGAAGTTCGGAGGAAGAAAATTTGGCTAGGAAAAATGAGATAATTGCACATGCTAAATTGATTCGTGCATGGGCTTACCGGCATCTAGTTCTCACTTTTGGTGATGTCCCTTTATCACTAGATGAAATAACAGGAGGCAATTATAGAGACGATTGGGAAAGAACTCCTGTATCTGTTGTTCAAGAGCAAATGGAAAAAGATTTGCTCTTCGCCGAGCAATACCTTCCCGATAATGCACAGGATGTCAGCCGCTTATCGAAAGTGATTGCACAACATTATCTTACAGAATTATATTTATGGCAAAATAGGAATGAAGAAGCTAAAGATAAAGCTATGAGTGTAATCAAAAATACTAATTTTGCACTGATCAAGAATCGATTCGGTGTAAAAAAAGACGAACCCGGTTGTCCTTTTATGGATCAATTTTATAATGGAAATGTTTTGCCTTCACAAGGAAACACAGAAACTTTATGGGCTTTCCCTAATTCAGAGGTGCAGAGTTTGAAGGGGCAATATGCCAATACAATGAAGGCCACTTGGGGTGGTGATTATTCTAAATTAGGAATTCCGTACTGCTTTGAATACGGAGGTCGTGCATTAGGAAGAGTATCAATAACAGCATGGGTCTTTACACTTTACGAATCCGATGATGATCGCGGCTCTGAATATGCTATACGACGATCATATAAAAAATCGGATGGAACAATTATATACACACAGACAGATCCTAAGTATATGACAGCAAACAATCAACAGTGGGCAACTACTCGCAAATGGGAGTGGTCTTTCAAAGAAGAAGTGAAATGGGGAGAGAAAATATCTTATGCCGACCAAGCATATCTCCGTTTAGCAGACACTTATTTGCTTTTGGCAGAAGCATTGCATAAATGTGGAAATAACAGCACAACGGATGGCGCTGCGTTTTATATAAATGAAGTACGTAAAAGGGCAAATGCTTCAGTAATCACCGCTGGGGATGTTACGTTAGATTTCATTTTAGATGAACGTGCGCGAGAATTAGTAACAGAAGAGCTTAGAAGAGAAACGTTAGTTCGAACTAATAAATTAGTAGAAAGAACAAGAAAATATAATCACATTGCTTCTGGTGAAAGGGATGGTGGTTTGGGTATCCAAGATTTTCACGTACTCTTGCCTATTCCACAAAAAGTAATCGATGCTAATTCTTCATCAAAAATGGAACAAAACGAGGGGTATAACTAAACACCATTGATAGAATACCACTTATGAAGATATATTCTATTGGTATATCTTCAAGTGGTATTCATTATTATTGTTTACAAATACGCTTTTCCCCACTTAAAAAAAGCGAGGAATTTCAAATCAAGCATTGCATAATGTAAAAGAACATATTTGTAGATAATATAGTATTAACTTTTTTCAAACCTTTTAAAAGATGGTTTGTTTATAAAACATTTTAATCATGGCTAAATATTGCAAAATCACCAATATAAGGTGTATACATAAAAATATTTATTCTTTATTTTTAATAGGATTTATTACTCTATTTCTATCAGGATGCGAAAAATCCAATCCACAAGCTCATGGACTAAAAGATATTTCTCAATTCCCTTTTGGAATGGCTGTTAAGCCTCAGTCCATTTATACAAACGCGCAATATCGCAACATCATTAAACTTGAATGCAACAGAATAACTCCAGAGAATTCCCTAAAGATGAAACCTATATATAAAGAGAAAGGGGTATATAATTGGAACGAAGCAGACTCCATTATTGATTTCGCCATAAAAAACAAACTAGATATCCATGGGCATGTTCTGATATGGTCAAAATCCGTTCCGGAATGGATGAAAGAGTATCAAACCGATAGGGAAGGATGGAAAAACATAATGAAAGAGTATATATATAAAGTTGTGGGTAGATGGAAAGGCAAAATAAAATCATGGGACGTCGTAAATGAAGCATTTAATGATAATGGGGAAATAATAACTACGGATTTTTGGTATCAAAAAATAGGACCGGATTTCATAGATTTAGCTTTCCAATATGCACATAATGCAGACCCTAACGCCTTATTGTTTTACAATGATTATGGACATGAATATAGCTCTAAAAGACGTAGCGGCATTAACAATATGATTTTTGACATGCTCGAAAGGGGAGTACCAATCCATGGCATTGGATTACAAACGCACACTAGTTTGAACAGAAAATCCGGGGAATTAAAAAACGCCATTGAAACAGCTGCTAAAACCGGACTTAAAGTACATATTTCCGAGTTAGATGTTTCAATGAATAATACTATTAGAAACCCTAATATGATTTTTACTGATTCTCTACAAATCCAGCAAATGAAAAAATATCAGGAAATCACCCTTGCCATGAAAAACATTCCAGCCAAACAACAATTTGGAATTACAACATGGGGAGTATATGATGCGGATTCTTGGTTATTATCTCAATGGTCACCGGAATGGCCGCTATTGTTCGACAGTCTTTATAGCAAGAAAAAAGCATATTATGGGATAATAGAAGTATTAAAAGGAAATTGATATAACCATAGAAAACATTTTAGAAATGAACTGGTTATACGCTTTGAAATAATAGTCTATTTAGAAGTTGTTTAAATTTTGTTTTGTATCATTTTGAGCGTTCTTAAAAAAATGTTTTTTTGCTTTTATGAGGTGTATAGTAAAGCTTAAAAAAATAACTTGGTATGAATGGGAGTTTTATTTTTCCCAGTTGAAGAAACATTTTTTCCCAGTTGGAGAAAAACAATTCAGTAATTAGGATACTAAGTATTGGTGTATAAATGGGAATTTAGCGAAGCGGAGCTTCGCAAATCATGCACCAAGTTATTTTTTAAGCGTTACATAGTAGACTGTATGACAATGAAAAAGGGAAAACATTTTCAAAAGAGGCTTAAAAACTAAACAAAAACTTTTTAAACAAAAACAAGACAGTTTCTAATTAAATACATTAATATATTTTAAATTTAAATCATATGAATTTTATTATTACAATGATTACATGGGGTATGTCTCTTATGTCGTCATCATATACTAACAATACAGAACCGATAGAAACCGTCATATATAGGGGACTTGACAGGTCTGTCAGTCAAACTATTCAGATGGCAAAAAAGTTAGAGAACGAAGTAGATAAATTACCAAGAACTATAGAGAATGGTAAGCTAAAAACGATCAACTGTTTTTGCTGGTGTAGTGGATTTTTTCCTGGTGAACTATGGTATTTATGTGAATATACACGAAATCCGCAAATAAAAAAATACGCAAAGCTGTATACTGCCCGTTTAGAAAAAGTTCAGTATGTTACCGGACACCATGATGTTGGCTTTATGCTATACTGTAGCTATGGAAATGGTTTTCGTTTGACTGCCAATAAAAAATATAAAAAAATCTTAGAACAAGGAGCCCGCTCTTTAAGTACTAGATATAATCCAACGATAAAAGCCATTCGTTCTTGGGATTTCGGTTCATGGCAGTTTCCTGTTATCATAGACAATATGATGAATTTAGAACTTCTAACTTGGGCAGGCAAAGAAACAGGTGATAAGACTTTCTATAATATTGCCACAGATCATGCAAACACGACTATGAATAATCATTTTAGAGAAGATTATAGCTCATATCATGTGGTATCTTATGATACAATAACTGGACTAGCAGAAAGGAAACAAACTTTTCAAGGTTCTGCTGATGAATCTGCATGGGCCAGAGGACAGGCATGGGCTTTATATGGATATACAATGATGGCTCGTGAAACAGGAGACAAATCGTACCTTGAACAAGCAAAAAAAGTAGCTTCATTTGTAATGGACCATCCCAATATGCCAGTAGACAAAGTCCCTTATTGGGATTTTGATGCACCGGAAATTCCTAACACTCCACGAGATGCTTCATCTGCAGCGATTATGGCCTCTGCTTTAATTGAACTAAGCCAAATTGACAAATCTGCAGATTCAGACAAATACTTGTCTTATGCAAAAGAACAAATACGCTCTCTTACTTCTCCTAATTATTTGGCAGAAGAAGGGACAAACTGCAATTTTATTTTAAAACATTCTACTGGACATTTTAGAGGTAATAGTGAAATAGATGTACCTATATGCTATGCAGACTATTATTATATAGAGGCTTTGATGAGATTATACAAATTACTCGGTTTGAACAATGAGGACAAATGAGAGGTCATCTAGCTAAGATAATAAATCCTCAATGACTTTATCACCTATAAAATTTCTTAGTCAATAAATAGAACTGTTTTACTTAGAATTCAAATAAAAACATAGATTTATTAACCATAATGAGATTGTTATAGGTAAGTAATTTTACAATTAAATTACATAAATGTATGATGTTACGTTACTTGTTTTTTTTATTTACTCCTATGCTACTTATAGGATGCCACTATGAAAGAGCATTTGTTTTTCCCAATACAGGAATTGAAATATCTAAAGTAGAGTCGTCATTTCATGTAGACTATTCTATGATTGAAAAGAATGGTAATCTATATATTGTCTTTTATAATTCTCTTCATCAAATGACATTAGCTACTGTTGATTTAAAAACAGGGAAATGTGAGTATGAAATATTGCCGTCTGATATAGAATGGGATAGCCATAATTATGTCACTATGGCTTTTGACAAAGAAGGATACCTTCATGTGGCAGGTAATATGCATGCAGTACCTTTAGTGTATTTTCGTTCTTCAGAACCATACACAATACATGGAATGAAAAAAATTAGTCACATGACAGGGATTGATGAAAATAAAGTTACTTATCCAATTTTTATGGAGTCACCCGATGGTGAACTTATTTTCCATTATCGTTCTGGTGGAAGTGGCAATGGTTTTGAAATTTACAATATATATAATATAAAAGAACAAAAGTGGAGACGGCTATTAGACAAACCGTTAATTGATGGTGTAGGAAAAAGAAATGCTTATATGCAGGGGCCTATTTTGGGAACAGACGGCTATTATCATTTAATTTGGGTATGGAGAGACACACCTGATTGCTCTACGAATCATACTTTATCATATGCAAGAAGCAAAGATTTAATACAGTGGGAAAGTATATCTGGCAAAAAAACGGATTTGCCAATAACCTTTGACAAAATAGATTTCTATGTTGACCCAACTCCTGTTAAGGGAGGCTTATTTAATCCTGGTATTAAACTAGGTTTTGATTCTAATGGTTATCCTATAATCGGTTACCACAAATATGATGAACATGGATATAACCAATTATTTATGGCACGTTATGAAAAAGATGGTTGGTATAGAAAGCAGTTAACCAACTGGGAGTATAGATGGCAGTTCGAAGGTTCCGGATCTATGAAAATAGAATTGGATATATTTACTCCAAAGGTTATAGGAGAAGGTAAAATGTTTTTTGGATATAAGCATGTCAAAGAAGGTAGTGGAGAAATTATTTTTCAAGAAAGAACATTTGAAATAATTGGCAAAAGAGAGATTTCATCTGTTTATCCTGAAAAATACGATCAAGTTGAATCATCTTATCCCGGTATGCAGTCCCATGTTATTGTTGTTGGCGACTACTTATTGCGTTGGGAGGCCTTACCGGCAAATAGGGACCAGAAAATTCAAGGTCCTCTCCCTGCTCCAAGCAGATTAATGCTTTATAAATGGAAATAATTATTTTAAGTATTTTCTATACGGTAAGTTATTTATAGGTAAAATCAATTTATTACTGATGCATTACTATAGCATCTGTAAATAAATATAAAATCAGAAATCCATGAAAAGAAAAGCTTTCAAAATGTTTTTAAAACCAGGCTTTGAAAAAGAATATGAAAAAAGACATGCTGAAATATGGCCTGAACTTAAACAAAAACTTTCGGAAAATGGTATATATGACTATGCTATATACTGGGATAAAGAGACAAATATATTATTTGCTTGCCAAAAAGTCAATGACGAAGAAGTATCACAAGAAATGGATGATACCTCTATTATAAAAAAATGGTGGAATTATATGGCTGATATTATGGAAGTAAACCCAGATCAATCTCCTATTGTAATCCCTTTAAATGAAGTGTTTTATATGGAATAAATGTATATGATGAAATTTACAAGAATGAAAGCATTTGTAAAATGTTGATATAGTAATGCTTTAAATAAAAGTGATTAACTATTGATTTACTAACTAATGTATAACCTTTAATTTTTATATTTTTATGAGACCAGCAATTATGTTTATATTTTTATCTGTTTTTACTATAAACAGTTACGCACAAAATCCAGTATTGCCACCAACTGCATTTGTACCAGATGGTGAGCCGGATGTTTTTGAATACAAAAATGAAAAAAGACTATTTATATATGGATCAAGAGATGAAAGAATTACTGGATATTGTGGTTATGGTCATGATGCATGGTCTGCTCCAATAAATGATTTAACTCAATGGACAAACCATGGAGAAATATTCAATGTGAAGCAAGTACAAGAGATAGGATACGGTAAAGTAAGAGAACAACATTTTGGTGCACCTGATTGTGTTTATAATCCTGTATCAAAAAAATATTATTTATATACTTTTTTAGGAGTTCCGTATAAGCTTGATGGCATTGAAGGTCCGGATATTAATAATGAAAATACAGTGAAAGGCTATTTTGATTTAGGTCCCAAATGCATAGTTGCAGTTAGTGACAGTCCTGCTGGTCCGTTTGTTAATCCGGTTATGTGTGATTGGCCAGCTATCAATAACTGTGGAACTTTCGATCCTTCCGTTTTAGTCATGCCACAAGAAGATGAAGGTGTAAGGGTGTTTGCATTCTGGGGAATGAAAAGAGGGGACTGTTGGGCTGAATTAGATCCTAACGACATGCATACTATTATTAACGGAAAAACAAGAAAACCTGATAGAAATGCATGGTATAGAACACTTAATAATCCATCACAAAATGAATACAAAACTTTATTTGAAGCTTCATCAATTAAACAAGTCGCTAAAGATAAATTCGTTTTCATTTGCTCTACCAATGAATTCATCCCAGCTTTATCTTATTTCTATAGTAATTCGCCGGAAGGCCCATGGCAATATGGAGGAATAATCATAGAGAACAGAACAGGTTGGAATGGCGGAAATAATCATGGAAGTATAGTAAAAATAGGAGATCAATGGTATGTAGTATATCATAGAAACACATGCAACGATTATAATCGCCAAGCCATGATTGAGCCTATAGAATTAAAAATAGAAGGAGATAAGGTTATTATTCCAAAAGTGGAAATGACATCTCAAGGGATATTTACTGAAGGCTTAAATCCTTTTAAAAAATATTATGCAGGAACGATTGCATATTTAACAAAAGGTGTATATATAGCCGGAGACAGGAGGGAGAAAGACGGATTAAACCCTGTTGTCATAGCAGGTAAGAATCCAATGATAGGATGGAAATACTTCAATTTTAACAACACGAAAGAAAAAATGAGTCTAATGCTTAATATGAAAGTAAATAAGACAGATTGTTTAATGAAGTTATATATATCTAAACCGAATGATTTTGACAAAAAAGACAAGCATATATTAATCAATAAAACCAATGTAGGAAAACTCATTCCACAAGATAACAGTTTTCATGATGTAAGTATATCCATAAAGAAGTTAGGAAAACTAAATTTAAAAGGGAAAATGGCATTAATTGCTACATTCGAATATGACAATAACGAAACATTATGTGAAATTAGAGAAATAGAATTTGTAAAAGGACAATAAAGAATTTTATGAGAATCAATAGATGTAAACATTACTGTCCCATTAAAATCTAAAAGAGTCTTTGATATAATTGAACTTTAGTTAGTTATAGAGTTTTTTGAGCGATTAGGCTTTGATGAGCCAAGTTTATTTGATTTTTAATAACGTCCCAATTTCCATGGGACACTAATAAAAAGAAATGTACAATGAATAGACTGGAATTTTTGAAATGTTCACTTTTGTCGTTACTTAGTCCTAGTGTGTTGTTTGCTGATGAGATGGCTAAAAAGAGTGCTCAGATGGTAAACTCTGAAAATAAGAATGCACCGTTGATGTTAGGTGGAAAGTCTCATTACTGGAATAAGAACACAAGGCTTACAATAGCTATGTGGGATTTTTCATGGCTTACCGACCAAGGACAAGGAGGTAAGTATGAAAATATTGAGAGACGAGTGGCGGAAGCTGCTGCTCGGGGATATAACACGTTACGAATAGATTGTTTTCCTTCGCGATTATTACAAAAAACGACCTCTTTTTCTAAAGGATATAATCCGGGAGAGGCTCTGACTATTCCTTGTTGGGGACAAGTTACTACCAGTTTTAGTTGTAATGCTTTACGAAAATTGAAACAACTAGCTGATGCTTGTCGAAAACATAATATCTGGTTAGGTCTTGATTCTTGGGAAAAGGGACACATGATGGGACATAAATCTGCATTGGTTTTAGATAATGAACGAAGTGTGATACCAGAGGCTCAAGAAGAAAAAGCTTTGCGCGATTTTGGTCATACTTGGGTAAAAGCCATTCGGTTAATGAGAGAGGGGGGGATTTTGGAGCGGGCAGTATGGATTGCCCCGATGAATGAAGTTCCTCACTTTGCATCACGTAGTTTGGAGTCAATTCGGAAAATAAGTGCACACAATCAAAATGAAGGAAATGTGAAGTTCGACAAAAACCGACTAACCAATGAACGGTATAAGCAAATAAACCTTTGGATGGCTGAAGAAATAAAAGATGAGATATCAAAAGAAGATATTCCTTTATCTTATTCATCTTTAGGAGCGGAAGGATTTAATGAGCGTTTGCCTGAAATCTATGATGTAGTCGATGTTCATTTTATGCCCAATTGCATATATAGTAGAGAAGAAACGGAGCAGTTTGAGGCATTAGGTAAGGGTGTTTCAAGGAGCATGAATTTTCAGCGTTATGAGAAAGTAGATTTGAGACGTTACTCTGAGTTGTGGGATCAGGCTTGTAAAAGACATTATGCAGAAATGTTATTGCGTACTCGAAATTATATGAAAAGTATATTAGAAAGAACTCTTTTCCCTAGTGGAAAGCGAATGCAAGCGGTTATTACAGAGGCTTTTGGACCTTGTTTTTGGCCAGATCATCGGGATGTAAATTGGGAATGGTATAAACATTATAACGGAGACTCTGCACGAATAGCTGCATCGATGCCTTTTGAAGGCGTTTCACTCTCTAATTATGGAGAACCTATTTTTACCTTATGGGAAGATGAAGATTGGCATCGTAATGCAAATTTGTTTACCTTGAATGTGTTGGAATGATCGGAATAAGAAAAATGGTGTAGAAAAATGAATAAATTAATACTACTGTGGTTTGTTAGTTTACTATTTTCATGTTCGCAGAAACAGGAAAAATGGAGTGAAGTAGCTTCTGGGGTATGGAAGGTTTCTGCCGGCTGCCCAGAAAAGATGAATTTGTTGAGCGAACTTGAGCTTTCTCCCAACAAAAAAGCCATTGATGAAATTGAAAAGGCAGAATTGCCGATATTAAAGGGAGACATAAGTATAGAGATTGTAGATAATAAAACCTACATTCGGTTACCTTTAGAGAAGGATGAAAAAATATATGGACTTGGATTAAATTTTAAGACTGTTGAGCAAAGAGGACGTATACTAAATTTGCATGTTGATCATTATGGAGGTGCTGATAATGGCAGAAATCATGCTCCTGTTCCTTTTTTGGTGTCTTCCAGAGGATATGGTTTGTTTATTAATTCTGCCAGATATATTGACTGTTGGATAGGTACTGCGGTTCGTAAGGATAGCAAGAACCCACCAATCGTTTACGATAGAAATACAGACAGGGAATGGACCGCTCGACCTTATTCTGACAATATAGAGTTTCTTGTTCCGGGAAAAGGTGTAGAAATCTTTGTCTTCTCAGGTAAAAGTATGCTGGACGTAGTACGTAGGTTTAATCTTATGAATGGCGGTGGTGTCATACCGCCTAAATGGGCGCTTGGCTTTTGGCATAGGGTTCCTAGATTATACAATTCAAAGCAGGCTCTAGCAGAAATTGATCAGTTTAATGAGCATGGATTTCCTTTGGCAGTTATAGGTCTTGAGCCTGGATGGATGAGCGCGTCTTATCCATGCACCTATGAATGGGATTCCGCCAGGTTTCCAAATCCGGAGGAATTCATAGATTCTTTAAATAAAAAGCACATCAAGGTCAATTTGTGGATGAATCCTTATATTTCTCCTAAAGGTAGTCTTTATGACAATATATATCCATATAGTGCTTCGCATACCGTATGGTGTGGAATAGTACCTGATTATACTATGACTGAGGTTAAAGAGAATATATCATCACATTTCCAGAAATATCTGTTAGAAAAGGGGGTAAGTGGCTTTAAAATGGACGAAAACGACGGATACGATTCTTGGTTGTGGCCAGATGTAGCAAAATTCCCTTCAGGTAATTCTGCAGAACAGCTAAGGCAGACTTATGGCTTACTAATGCAGAAAACAATAACAGATCTTTATCGAAAAAATAATATAAGAACATTCGGACTGGTTCGCGCTAGCAACGGAGGTGGAAGTTCTTTCCCTTTTGTCCTTTATAATGATTATTATGGTCATCGTGAGTTCATAACAGCACTTATTAACAGCTCATTTATAGGCGTCCTATGGACGCCTGAAGTAAGAGCTTCAAAAACAGCAGATGAGTGGTTACGCAGAATGCAGACCGTTTGTTTCTCTCCTTTGGCAATGTTGAATGCTTGGGCTCACGGAACAAAGCCTTGGTCGTTCCCCGAAGTCACTGAAGATATCAAAGAAATAGTTAAGTTAAGGATGCGTTTGCTGCCATATTTATATACTGCATTCGCCGATTATGCATTCATGGGAGTCCCCCCTATGCGTGCAATGAATTTGGAAGAAGGTTTTATGTATGAGTTGTCTCAGAAAGAAGGCGTTTTTGATGGTACAGACAATCCCTACGCCATGAGTACACGCATGGAGATTAAAGATCAGTTTATGTTTGGCCCCAACATACTCGTTGCGCCCTTGTTTGCTGGCGAAACATCCCGTAAGGTTACATTACCGCAAGGAAAATGGTATGACTTTTATACAGGGAATTATGTGGGAGAAGGCGAGATTATCGAGGTTAATCCTGGCAAAAAGATACCTATATATGTAAAAGATGGAGGCATTGTCCCTATGATTCCTGCTGTTACTGTGGCAAATGACAGGAGAATGCCTTTGGAGATCCGTCATTATGGTGAAAAGGCAGGACATTATAGCCTGTATGATGATGATGGAGAGACTTTCGATTATGAGAATGGCGAATTTACACGTATTGATATAGATGTTAAAGTACAGAATGGTGAAAAGGCAGGAAAAGTAACCATACCTAAAGGTGCTAAAGTCTGGTCTTATTCTAATTTTGAATTTAAATTTATGTAAGAAGATGCTTAATTTATTAAAAACTTATGAAGAATTGCATTTTATCTATTTTATTGTTCTTATCGGTTTCTTTATATGCCGGAGATTTAAAACTATGGTATGATAAACCTGCTTCAGAATGGACTGAGGCGTTACCTTTGGGAAATTCAAGGCTGGGAGCAATGGTGTATGGTGGTACAGAGGTGGAAGAATTACAATTGAATGAAGAAACATTCTGGGCCGGTTCGCCTTATAGGAATGATAATCCTGATGCGTTGAATGCTTTGCCGGAGGTAAGGAAACTTGTGTTTGAAGGCAAGTATGGTGAGGCTCAGGATTTGGTGAATAAGAATTTTCTAACTCCAAGGAATGGTATGCCATATCAGACTATCGGTAGTCTTATAATTAATTTTCCCGGTCATGAGAATGTGACGGACTATCATCGTGAACTAGATATTGAGAAAGCTATAGCTTCTGTTTCTTATAGAGTTGATGGCGTGGAGTATAAAAGGGAAGTGTTTTCTTCTATTGCAGACAATGTCATTATAATGAGGCTTTCAAGTTCTGATGCCGGCAAATTATCATTTGGCGTGTCTTTCAATTGCCCATTGGAGCATAAGGTTTCTATTAAGAACAACTGCCTTTACTTGAAGGCTAAGGGCAACGACCATGAGGGAGTAATAGGGAAACTTTTTGATGAGACACTGGTTAAGGCTGTGAATGAAGGTGGGAAACTGTCATTCGCCGATAATATACTGAAAGTGGAAAATGCCGACAATGTTATTCTTTATATCTCTTCTGCAACAAACTTTGTCAATTATAAGGATATTGGTGGAAATGCTTATAAGAAAATTCTGTCTTATCTGAAAGCAGCCACAAAGAAAGGTTATGAACAGGCTAAAAAGGATCATATGGAAAAGTACCGGGCTTTGTTTGACAGGGTTAAATTAGATATTTCTTCGAAGGATTATTCTAACGAGCCGACAGATTTAAGGATTAATAGGTTTAATGGCAGGAATGATGCCGGATTGGCTGCCCTGTTGTTCCAATATGGACGTTATTTGCTTATTTCATCATCGTTGCCGGGGGGACAGCCTGCAAATCTTCAAGGAATATGGAATAAGGAAAAAGTAGCTTCTTGGGATAGTAAATATACGGTCAACATAAATCTACAGATGAATTATTGGCCTGCAGAGGTTACAAATCTTAGCGAATGCCACGAGCCTTTGTTTAAAATGTTGCAGGAACTGTCGGAAAGTGGTAGTGAAACTGCCAAGGTAATGTATGGTTGCAATGGCTGGGTGTTGCATCATAACACCGATTTGTGGCGTTCCACTGGTATGGTTGACGGTGCTTTTTGGGGTATGTGGCCAAACGGTGGCGCATGGTTGTGCCAGCATCTTTGGCAACATTATTTATATACTGGTGATTTGTCGTTCCTCGAAAAATATTATGATGTTTTGAAAGGAGCTGCCGATTTCTTTTTGGACTTTTCGGTAAAACATCCTGTTTATGGATGGATGGTTACTTGTCCCTCAAATTCTCCAGAGCATGGTCCTCGGGGGGAGATTATTAAATTGGGGTCAACCATAGCAGGATGTACAATGGACAATCAGATAGTGTTTGAAATATTGTGTAACACACGTAATGCATCTAAACTGTTGAAAAAGGACACGGAATATATTGAAAGGCTTCAAAGTATGATTGATATGCTGGCACCGATGCAGATTGGCAAATATAACCAGCTGCAAGAATGGTTGGAAGATGTGGACAATCCAAACAATAAGCATAGGCATATATCCCATGCTTTCGGATTATATCCAGGTAATCAGATTTCACCGTACAAGCATCCACTATTGTTCCAAGCAGTGAAAAACACTTTGTTGCAAAGAGGCGATGAGGCTACTGGATGGTCTATTGGTTGGAAGATTAATTTGTGGGCTCGTATGCAGAATGGAAATCATGCTTATAAAATCATAAGGAACTTGTTTGGAGGACGTACATATCCTAATTTGTTCGACGTGCATCCGCCTTTCCAGATAGATGGAAATTTCGGATATACGGCCGGGGTGGCAGAAATGCTTGTGCAAAGTTACGATGAAGCTGTGCATCTTCTTCCGGCTCTACCTGATGAATGGAGGAATGGCAATGTTGAAGGTCTGAAGGCGAGAGGTGGTTTTACTGTCGATATGGAATGGAAAGGCGGCGAACTACTTTCAGCCAAAATAAAATCTGCGCTAGGAGGTAATTTAAGAATACGTTCTTTTATTCCCCTGAGGGGTGAAGGTCTTACCCAAGCTGAAGGAAAGAATGAAAACCCATATTATTGCAACGCTGAAATCAAGGAGCCTTTGGTTTCAAAAGAAATAGTGGCGGAATACCCTGTATTATTTAAGGTGTATGAGTATGACCTTGACACAAAAGTGGGAGGTGAATATGTAATAGAGCGAAGATAACTGAATAAATAAAACTGTATTAACGAGGAATAAAATACAAACTTTGCTAACACAGTTTTTCTAGAATAAGATATCGAATGTATTGAGAGTTAAGTGATTTGAATAACTCCTTTAGTGTTTGGGATTGGAGCTTAGTTTTCAATTCTGGTCTGGTGAAGTTGTGTTGGCTGTATAAAACGGGATATTCAGCAAATAATATAAAAACAGCCAACTAATTCATACTTAAAGCATTGCGAATTAGTTGTTTTTTTGTATCTTTAGGTATTCCCCCGAAAATAAGGTTTGACGGTCAAAACGGGGGAAATATTCAAACTAAGATACGGCTAAGATACAAAATATTTCAGAAATCCACCCTACTTTGGGCTTTACAGAATTCGATATTCTGGAAAAATATCGTAAGAGTTTTAATAAGAGTGAACTTGGTGGTCTTCATTCCGTGTTTCCATTCGACAGTACAGCAAAAGAGGTCGGTCTGTCACAGCACCGCCTGGGATGCAGGAATTGTTTCAGTCCTTCAGCAAATGGTACTGAAGACTTACACCGGATTCTCTGACCGTTTACTAATGGAACATCTTAACGGGAACATACACTATCAGCTGTTCTGTGGAATCATGATAACCCCGTCCTGCCCTGTAACCACCTACAAGATAATCAGTGCTATTCGTAATGAGATTTCATCCCGTCTTGACATTGATTCCCTTCAGAACATCCTTGCTTCATACTGGAAACCTTATCTTGAGAACCTTCACGTGTGTATGACCGACACCACATGCTATGAAAGTCATATGCGTTTTCCTACGGACATGAAGCTCCTTTGGGAAAGCATCGAATGGCCCTACCAGCATATCCGCATGCATTTCAGGAAGCTCGGCATAAGGTGTCCGCGTAACAAATACACAGATATTGCGGAATCCTATCTTTCCTATTGTAAGAAAAGAAAGAGAAAGGCTTCAAGGACAAGGATGCTGAAGCGTCGCATGATCAGACTCCTTGAAAAACTCATCATACAAAGAGATGACATTCACAGAGAATACGGATCTTGACTCAAATATACACAGGATTATCAGAAATGACTATCCATAATCAGAAAGATTTTTGTACAGGAAAAGGAAATGTTTGAAGGAAAGAAGGTCAGTGACCGTATTGTCAGTATTGCCCGTCATTATGTACGCCCTATCGTAAGGGGTAAGGAGACAAAACCTATTGAGTTCGGTGCAAAGGTCAACAACATACAGATAGACGGGATCTCGTTCATCGAGCACATCTCTTTCAAGGCATTCAATGAGGGCATACGTCTGAGGGACTGTATCCGCATGCAGCAGAAGCTGATGAATGTGAGGGTAAGATGTGTTGCTGCTGATTCCATATACGCCAATAACGCCAACAGGAAGTTCTGTACAAAATATGGGATATCAACATCTTTTGTGCGCAAGGGAAGGACAGCAAAGGACGAGGCAGTGAGGAAAGTTCTCAGAAGTGAACTGTCAAGGGAAAGAGCCACCAGGCTTGAAGGTAGTTTCGGTACGCAGAAACAGCATTACTCGCTATCAAGAATCAAGGCACGGAACAGGAAAACGGAATTCCTGTGGATTTTCTTCGGAATACACACGGCAAACGCCATATTGATGATTGATAAAATCAAAAACAGACAGAGTAAAGCCGCATAGTACATGATTATAAAGAACCTATCTGAAGAAGTTGTCAGGCTTCTTCCGGAACATCATGCCCAAACGGATAAAATTTTAGAGAGGAGATAGAAAAATTACAATAAAAATGGCATATGAGACGATGTTAGGCGGTCATCTTCATATGCCATATTACTTTTTAAAGACATTTACTGAATGTCCCCAATTCATTGCGAGTTAGTTGCCTTTTTTGTATCTTTAAGTATTCCCCCAAAAAACGGTTTGAGGGCCAAAACGGGGGTAATCTAAGAAAGAGGGACATTTACTGAATATCCCATTTTAAGCCATACCTTTTTAATAATATACTCACCTGTGATGCTCTGAACCGATATTCCCTGGAAGTCATAAATCCTTCATTATTCAAAATCCTAGCCATCTCTTACAGACTTTTCTCCTCTCTCACCACAACTCAGGGGAGTCAGAGATACAGCCTTCTTTATTTTCAGGCTGTGCAAATTATTCGCCTGAAATTTAACTATTGGAGAAGAGGATTTTTAACGCATACACCGGCAATTTCGGGTGACCCAATATTCCTCTCTTGCTTTAAACACCTTCACCCCGAACGAACTATTTCCGTAATTGAACTATCCATAATTGTGATTAAACGAAATTTAATCATTCCCCATACAGGTACAAAAAAAGCCCCTTCTCACGAAGCGACTCTCTTCTGCACTCTCCCGTGAAACATATGAACCTCGGCATACTTTAGCAAATTTACCTCAAACAGTCCATATAGATACAGGAGCGCAATAACTTTAAGATGAAAAAAAGGGAAGTCTCACGACTTCCACAATTCTTCTAACCTTAAATCTAAATCTCTATGAAAAAAACGTTCGGCAAATATAGGGGTTTATCATATATCAAGATATTAATAAAAGATATAAAGAAATGAGGAACATTTAAGATTTACTAAATGGGAGCAATAAAGCCTTAGAGAACCGTATCCAACAGGTCGGCGTAGATAGGATTTTGTCGTAACAAATGAGGTACTCCTGTCATAAACAGTTGCTTACGGGCACGGGTAAGAGCTACGTTCAATTTACGGTCAATCCAGACTCCCCCTTCTTCCGTAAGATTGGCAAGGAATTTTAGTTGATAACTACGGTTCACACAGAAGGAATAAATAATCACATCCCGCTCGCTCCCCTGAAAACGTTCGACAGTATCCACCAAAATATCATCCAAAGCCGGAATACCTAAAGCAGCTATCTCGCTCTTAATAAGAGCTATCTGACTACGATAGGGAGTAATGACACCCAACGTCAAAGCAGGCTGAAAGTCAAAACCTGCAGCCTCGTATTGCCGATAGACAGCGATAGCTAACCGAGCTACGAGCTGGGCTTCGAAATGATTCGTCTTTGCCGATTGTGAAGCAGCCTCCGCCACAGAGGGGAGGAAAGCCACGCGACGCACCAGTATATCCGCAAATTCATCGTCTTCCAATCCCGGAGCAAGAGTAAGTTCGCCTTGTTGGTGGGGCAAACCGACAATTTCCAATAGTCCGCCATAAAAAGCACGGTTGGGAAACCGGGCTACTTCCACATTCATGCGCCCCTGGCGACAAAGAATGTCATGGAAGTGATTAGTGGTAAGTGATAGGTGATTAGTAGTACTGGCAACCTTCCGATAGAGGCGTTCAAAAAGGGAATCTTTCAGGTTGTGCAGGCCGATGCTATGCAGACAGTCCTCACAGACTTCGGATTGAGATTCGGATTGGAGCACAACGGCAGGCAGTTGTTTATGGTCACCAATAAGAATAAACTTACCGATAGCATTTTCACCGGCCACATTCCGCGCACAGAGAAGCCCTAACAGTTGCGGTTCCAATATCTGGGTAGCCTCATCCACAATAGCCACATCAAAAGTCTTCAAGCGGAAAAGTTCTGTTTTAGAAGAGAATGTGGAAACAGTGCCGACAAAAACACGACAACGGTCTATCCGCACATGTACTTCACGGCGTGTGGAACAGGGTTCCAGCACATTCTCTATCAAATGGGAACGGAAAGGAGTATCACAGGACAGTTCACTTCCGATACGAATAAAGTCGATCCCGGGCGTTATGGCAGAGAGGGTTTTACAGATTTCATCTACTGCACGGTTCGTATATGAGAGCAGTAATATTTGTTTTCCTTCCCGATAGAAGGCTTCCACCATGCCTCTCAGGGCACGGGAGGTTTTTCCGGTGCCCGGAGGACCTACCAGAAGGAAATAATCTTTTGCTGCCTGGGCTTTCAGGGTGATACGTGAGAAATCATCCGGAGCAGCCGCAATTCGGGCATCGAAAGAGGCATTAAACTCAGGTTCACGCTGAAATAACAATAAATCCCTACGATTCTTGTTTGCAGAGAGAAAAGCGGAAAGCCCCAGATACATACTGCGGAAAGAAGTATCCATAAAATCGTGCTCTATGGCATAACGGCTGTCAAGAGGAAGCACGGAAGTATTTTGTTGCGAAGCACGAAGGCGGATACGAATGTCCCGGTCGGTGATTCGCTCTATATTTCCTTTGAACACCATTTTATTGGTTACATTGTCCGCATCGTTGTTGCGCTGATACAGGACGATGGCATCACCCTCGCGGAAATTCGGCAGGGCTTGCGGGGAGCAGGCAAATGATGATTCGCTCCTGCAAGTTCCGTGTTCGGCATCATGATTCGTCCGTGCCAATATAAGATATGCTTTATGCAAATCTGCGGCATGGTTTTCTTTGATTGTCAGGTCATATAATATCTCTCCCGATTCACATTTCTCTTCGAGCGTAGAAAGCCACAAGGCAGCAGCACCTGCACGCCCCTCATAGTCAATATCTCCCGATTTGGAGGTATACAGTTCTTTTGTGATAAAGTTATACAGCGTATAAAAATAGCACTGTTCCAGCGGAGTAAGTGTCCGAATGCGTTGCGCCACGGCATCGATAGACGGATAAAGGAAACGCTTCCACAGCGTATTGTCCAAATGGCGTTCATTTAGTGTATCCGGATTAATATCTTTCAACCGCTCCGCCGTGTAATGCGGACTGTTACGCAATTGCATGCCATATTCATTCGCCACAATCCGATTACGTACATCCATCACGCGCCGCACCATCGCCCACGACGGGCGGGCAGGATACAATAACGGATAGCGTGTATATAGCAGATATGCCTTTACCTTGCGGTGGTCCATTCCCATGGAATATTCCAGCACCGCCTGATAGAGCAGCATCTGCACTTTATTATTTTCTTTCGGTTCCACTTTGCCCCGGATGGAATATTCGTCCGCTTTACCCGACTTCATTTCTATGAAAGAAGACATGTCGCGCTGCATATAGTCCAAACGCCCTTGCAGGCCCAGTGCTTCGCAAATATACGTAGGTTCCAGCACCGCATCGGTCTTGTCCAGTTCATAGCCGGGAGCACGGAATGTCTCCGTTACTGTCTGCCTGATATGGTCAAAGTGCCGCTTACAATCGGCAAAAAATTCCTTTTCTTTCTCCCTGTCCAGCAAATCGGCACAAGCAGCCAGCTCGATGGAATAAGTACGGAAGGCTTTTTTCATGCAAGTCAGATAGTCCGGTTCCTCTTTGGCATAAATCCATTCGTCCAGAAAAAGATTGGCAATGTTACCAAGTAAGAGAGGACGCGTATTGTCAGGAGTCTGCAAACGTGCCAGCAGATAATTGGCAGGATGGTGCCCATAGTCTTTGAAGCACTCTGCAAGTGAACTGATATCCAGCAGATAATCAGGTTCGAGAATAATGAAGGAAGGCGTCAGTATGCCCGCCTCGTCCACAGCCACATCGAGCAGGTTGACCTGTGCATGGCGCCATAGCAGTTGGCAGGTTTCGGCAAACTCCTCATTCACCTGCGGCACATTATAGCGCACGCGCAACGGTTCGTCGGCAACGGTATCTACGGGAGATACATATAAATAGGTGTCGTCAGCACACTGGAAGCAGACGCGCATCCGGCGTATCCGTTCTTTGGCAGGGGGAGCAACAATATAAGTAGCATCCGCACGGGGAAGCAGGCGATAGAGTGCAACGGGAATATCTTCTCCTGTCAGACGTTTCACAAAGAAAGCCAGCGTCTTGACGTCCCGCAAGAGGTTTTCGCGCAATGGTTCGGCCTGTCGGTTCAGTACGGCATTGGAAGTCAGGCGAAAAGTGTGCAGGCGGTTCTGTTCCACTACGGATAATCCGGCTTTGGAAGCCACAAAACTGATGCGTGCGGAAAGGTCGGTCATTTGCAGACTGCCATCCGGCATTTGTGTGCGACAAAGACGTTCCAGAAACTCACGAAGCTGGCGGTAAGCTGCCGTCAACGGGATGTTTTCGTCCTGACAGACAGTGAGTAAGAAGTGGTAGTCTTCTTTCATTCTTCCTCCTCGACTTCATCAGCCTCGTCCGCGTCGGTCTTCTTGTCCTTAATCATCAGGATACTCAACTCATAAAGCAGATAAAGCGGAACGGAAACCACGGTCAGGGTGAAGGGGTCGCCAGTCGGTGTAATGATGGCTGCGACAATCACAATAATCACTATCGCATGGCGTCGATATTTACGCAGGAAGGATTTATGCACCACTCCCAGGAGCGAGAGCAGCCAGGTCACCAGTGGCAATTCGAAAGCCAGTCCCATGCAAAGCACCAGCATCATGAAATTGTCGATGTAAGAATTAAGGGAAATCTGATTTTCGATAGCCGCACTCAGTTCATAGGTAGAAAGAAAACGCAACGTGAGCGGATAAACCATGAAATAGCCCAGCAATACGCCGAGGAAAAACATCACCGTACCGATACAAAGGGCTTTCTTCACACCGTGACGCTCGTTAGGATAGAGCGCAGGACTGATAAATCGCCAGATTTCAAAGAAAATATAAGGCGTAGCCGTCACCACAGACATCAAAAAAGCGGTGGACATGTGCACAAAGAACGGGGCGGCCAGATTGATATTGATAAGTTTGATATGAAATTCCTGCGTAAAGAATTCATCGTGAAGGTCAAAGACCTTGCCTACGTAACGCAACAGGTCATAGAAGATGAAATCGTTGTGACAGGGTGCCAGTATTACGTTATCAAACAGCCACGGCATTGCAATGAAGTAACCGACAGCCAATACAAACCACACACCAAGTACGCGAAACAGCACACGGCGCAATTCGTCCAAATGGTCCCAAAAGGTTAGTTCTTTATTTGCCATAATTGAGTGATGAGTACAAACTACGGGGCTACGAGCTACAAGTGCTGTTCAGCCTCAATAGCACAGCCACTTGTAGCCCGTAGCTTGTAACTCGTAGCTAATTTATTTGCCTTTCGATGCCGGCTCGTCTATTTCCTCTTTGGTTTTATTGATTTCTTCTTTTGCTTCGTTCACACCGTCCTTGAAGCTCTTCACACCCTTGCCAAGTCCTTTCATCAGTTCGGGAATTTTCTTGCCACCAAACAACAAGAGGATTACCAGAGCGATAATAATCCATTCGGAACCGCTGGGCAGGAAGCCTAATAAAAGTAAGTTTGTCATATCCGTAGTCTTTTTAAAATTTGTTGCAAATATAATAGTTTCACCACAGAATACACGTTTTTGAATGAATTAAAACGAAAACAATGGAGATGAAACCGAAAAACAATGCTATCGTTTACCTAATATCAATCCTGATAATACACTCTTTTCACCCGCGTCGAAATGCTTGTCAACACTTCGTAAGGAATGGTTTCAAGTATATCAGAAAGTACCGTGATGGGTAAGTGGTCACCAAAAATCTCTACCGTATCCCCTTCCTTGCAATCTATATCCGTCACATCAATCATGCAGACATCCATGCAGATATTGCCTACATAAGGTGCACGTTGCCCATTCACCAAACAGTAGGCATGACCGTTGCCAAGATGGCGGTTCAATCCGTCGGCATACCCGATAGGCAATGCAGCAATGCGCGAATCACGAGTCAAGTGTCCCTTGCGGCTATATCCCACTGTATCTTCTCCAGGAACCTCCCGTATTTGCAGGATAGTCGTTTTCAGCGTACTGACATTGTTTTTAATGCTGTTATCAATCGGACTGACACCATACAACCCGATACCCAGACGCACCATATCAAACTGTGCTCCCGGGAAACGTTCGATACCTGCCGAGTTGCAGATGTGCCGAAGTATCTTATGAGGGAATGCTTCCTGCAACTGCATGGATGCCACCTCGAACGTGTCTATCTGTCCACGCGTAAACGCATCGAACTGCGGTGCATCACTGCCTACAAAATGAGAGAACACCGAACGTGCAATTACCGCATTCTGCCCCTTCAGCCGCTCAATGAGCCGCGGCATATCCCCGGCGGCAAAACCCAGGCGATGCATTCCCGTATCCAGTTTGATATGAATAGGAAAATTGGTGATACCTTCTTTTTCAGCTTCCTTAATCAACGCATCCAGCAGATGGAAGCTATATACTTCCGGCTCCAGTTTATAGTCGAACATCGTCTTGAATGCCGTCATCTCCGGATTCATGATGATGATGCTCGCCGTGATGCCCGCCTTTCGTAGTTCAGAACCTTCGTCCGCCACAGCCACAGCCAGATAATCGACATGATGCTCCTGCAATGTCTTGGCAATCTCATACGAACCCGCGCCATAGGCGGAAGCCTTCACCATGCACACCATTTTCGTCTCCGGTCTCAACTGGCTACGATAGTAGTTTAAGTTGGCTATCATAGCTCCAAGGTTCACCTCGAGGATAGTCTCGTGCACCTTCTTTTCCAGTTCTTCCGTTAAAGCATCGAAGCCAAACTGGCGGGCGCCTTTTATCAATATAATTTCATTTTCAAGCCGCAATTCTCCGCGTGAGATGGCATGCAATAGTGCCTCTGTATTAGGATAGAAAGCCTTTTCCATATCAAACCGCGCAGCGCACGAAGATATTTCACTGCCCACACCGATAATACGTTCAATGCCACGGCTACCTGCCAGTTGCGAAACTTTCCGGTAAAGTGTCGGTGCATTCTGCCCCGTCTCCAATATATCCGAGAGGATGAGTGTACGTTTCAGTCCGTTGCTCTGCGAGCGGCGATAAAGGAAGTCGAGCGCAATGTCCAGCGAAGCAAGATCACTGTTATAACTATCATTAATCAGCAAACAACTGTTTTTGCCCTCCTTTACTTCCAGACGCATAGCCACCGGTTCCAGAGTCGTCATACGCTCCGTTATCTTTCCGGCAGGAAGCATCAGATAGAGGCATGCTGCCAGGCAGTTCAGCGAATTTTCGATAGAAGCATCGTCAATGAAAGGCAGCATAAATGTGTTGTCCATATCCAGGTAACGGTAAGAGATGACAGTGCAATCTTCCTTCTTCTCTACCTTACTTATAAACAGAGGACGCTCCATATCCCTCCGGCTCCATGCTATTTCACGGGCGCTGAGCATGGACTTTGCCACACAATTGCTAATGAATTCGTCGTCTCCGTTATAGATAATCACATCGCAGTTCTTGAACAGGGTCAACTTCTCCATGCACTTTTCTTGCAGGGAAAAGAAATTCTCCTGATGGGCACCGCCGATGTTGGTCAGTATGCCGATAGTAGGTTTGATAATATTCTGTAGGGCACGCATCTCTCCCATCTCCGAAATGCCCGCCTCAAAAATAGCGAGTTCGGCCTCTTCGTTCATCTGCCAGACAGACAGAGGTACGCCGATTTGGGAATTATAGCTGCGTGGCGAACGAACAATCACACGTTCGGGGCTAAGCAATTGATGCAACCATTCCTTTACAATAGTCTTTCCGTTGCTACCCGTGATACCGATTACCGGTATCTGGAACTGTTCACGATGTTGCTCGGCCAACTTCTGCAAGGCTTTCAGCGGGTTAGAAACAACTAAGAAGTTGAGAGTTGAAAATTGCCCCAACTCTCCACTCTCCACTTTTTTAAAGGTTTCCTTGCTGACCACAAAGTTGCGGACACCGCGTGAATATAAATCAGGTATGTAACGGGCGCCATCATTGCGCTTGGTAGTTAAAGCAAAGAACAACGTTTCTTCGGGGAAACTCAAGGAACGACTGTCGGTAAGTAACCAGTCTATGGTTGCCGGCGTGTCCCCCACACGTCGTGCACCGATGCGTTCGGCTATTGTTTCAATCGTATATGACATATTTCTTTCTCTTTTTGGAAATCTAAGTACGGGTATTTTTTGTTAAGTCGGTCTATTTTTAACACAATTTGTCCTAAAAAACGCTTATACTCGTCTGATTCCGGATGGAAGGGCTTATGAGATAGCGCTTTATTGATATTTTCACTTTCCTGCATAATCTCTAACGCATCCTCGGAGAGGCAAGTCTGCACAAACTTCTCCCATACGTAGCGCACCGCCTGGGGGGACGGGTGCACCATGTCGTCGGCGTAAAAACGATAGTCGCGCAGTTCATCAAGAAGGAGCTCATAAGCTGGAAAATAGAAGACATGCTCGGGAAAAGCGACCTGTAACTGGTCTATTGCAAGCAGAAGGGTGGCTTTGCTCAACTGGTTGGCATGCATGCCATCGCGCACGTGGCGGATGGGACTGACGGTGAAAATGACTTTCAGCCTCGGGTTCCGTGCCAGCAGACCGGAGAGCAGGGAGGTATAGTCCGATACAATCTCCTGCACGCTGAGTTGGCGGCGGGTGAAGACGGATTCCGGTTGTTTATGGCAGTTTGCCACGATGTGTCCCGTTTGTTCGTACACCCACGATGTGCCGAAAGTCAACAGCAGACACCCCAATTGATGAATGCGTGCATGTGCTGCTTGCAAACGGGTGTTAATACGCTGTAATGCCTCTTCTGCCGAAGGCGAAGAGAAATCTCCGTGATGCATCGGGCTATGCCAGCATTCACGGTAGAAGAACAAGTCCTCTTCTGTATAAATTCTGCCCGTCACCACCTCGCGCAAGGCTACCGAGACGGACAGCGGATTATAGAGAACACCGAAAGGATTGACATCCGGACGGAACTTGGCATCCGCCAACAGCGCACCCATGTTGGTGGCAAAGCAAGAGCCCATCAACAAGAGTTCGTCCGACTGGGTCAGCCGGGGCAACCCGGAAGGTAATTCAACAGGGGTAAGAAAGTCCATAAACAAATCATAAGAGTTGGATGTAGTCTACATCATCATATTTTTCCGGATAGAGAATTTCACGATAGCCATCGCCTGGATAGAAGTGAACGGAATATCCATCGGCTCATGGTGCGGGTTATAGCTCACCAGTTTGATGCAACCTTCCACATCGGAACGGTTTATGTATTTCACCGCCAAGTATTCATCGCCATCAACATTGAATGAAACCAGATACATCTCACCATAAATGAAACTGTTGAAGTTGCTGATTTCCTTGAAACCCACAATGTCTCCCGACTTCAGGATGGGGTACATGCTGTCTCCACTGATATAGAGTGCACCATCACACATAGGGATGCTGGGAATTTGTATCTTTCCTACTATATACTGGTGCTTATTGGCAAGTAATGTACGCAAATTGGCAGCAGCAGTGATGTCATACAACATCACGCTGCGGTCTTTTATCGCATTGGGCGTTTTGGGATTATGTATTATCCCTACCTCACCGGATACCAGTCCACTGTCATAATTTCTTAATTGAAGAGTGGGTTTCCCTTTCCCCAGCAGCAACCAGTTGTAGTCCACGTCTTTCAGTTTATTCAGCAACAACGGAAAGTCGATGCTATTGCGTGCAACCCAGTTGCTAAGTGTGGAACGTGACACACCCAGATAGCCGGCCAGGTCAGCATCGGTTTTAAAGTTCAATACGCGTTTGGCGCGTTTCACAATGTCTGCTACGTTAATTAAGAGGTCTTTTTCTTTTTCCATTTTAAATTCAGTTCTAATGCCTGTTGTTTTCTATACGAAAACCCAATTATATTTGCAGCAACAAAACTAATCAATTTGTTCCTAACCAAGCAAACAAAAGTATGAAAGTTATGAAAAAGAGGAAGTGTTTTTGAAGAAACCCGGATTGATTCAGGTTGTTACAAATCAGTAGGAGGATAATTTATAAAATGTATCTCACGATTGTTCTCTGTGTTTTGCAGGAAATAATCGAATGCAAATGCTCTTCCAAACCCACTGAATAAATTAAAAGCCCCATTTTTTCTGGCTACCGTAAACTTGATAGTCATTTCAAGGGTTTCAGAATGCTTAATCAAGTGTTCCTTTTCCGTATTATAATCTTAAAACTTACATTGGTAAGTTCAACTTCATTTTTAAGAAGTTCCATTGAAGCTACATTGGGAACATTTCCCACACGAATACAGAACCGATAAGGCAGACTCCCGCCCATGGCACGAAGTTTTAATTTCATGGTCACATAAACATGATCCATGTCTTCGATATTTTGCTCATTTACAGTAGCTGCAACATTGTAATTAATAACGTATTAGTTACGAGCTACCGGCTACAAG
>ULMJ01010848.1_pt1 | contig 33676 bp, 23 predicted proteins | sample 1951641 | NCBI WGS metagenome assembly ULMJ01 (sample SAMEA4835550, study PRJEB28245) | human gut metagenome | biome: gut microbiome; material: fecal sample | place: Denmark | collected 2008 | reverse complement strand
TTAAAGACCATACAGGCTGCTGCCAATATTGCGCGGCCGGGAGATGTCATTACTGTTCATGAGGGGGTCTATCGGGAATGGGTGAATCCCCCCGTTGGAGGGGAAACAGCGGATAAACCTATTATTTATCAGGCTGCCGGAGGAGAGTATGTGGAAATCAAAGGTTCGGAGAGAATTAAAAACTGGAAAAGGCTGAGTAATACTACCTGGAGTGTAGCAATCTCGAATAATATATTCGCTGCGTTCAATCCCTATGCTGATACTTTGAAAGGAGACTGGCTTGAAAAAGGTAAATGGGCACATACCGGAGAAGTTTATTTGAATGATCGGGCGCTTACGGAAGCTCCACGACTGGAAAATGTATTATTAAACAAGACAGATAGTGCCCTGTGGTTTTGTAAAGTTACTAAAGACACAACTTATTTGTGGGCTAATTTCGGTCAGAAAGACCCGAATGAAGAATTGACCGAAATAAATGTTCGGCAAGCTGTGTTCTATCCGGAAAAGCCATTCGTCAATTATATTGTTGTGCGCGGATTTCGCATGAGCCATGCCGCTACTCCATGGGCACCGCCGACTGCTGAACAGATAGGATTGGTGGGTACACATTGGAGTAAGGGGTGGATAATAGAAAATAATACGATAAGCCATTCCAAGTGTGTCGGCATTACACTGGGAAAATATGGAGATGAATGGGATAATAAATCCGAATCTGTTGAAGGCTATATACAAACTACCCAACGGGCACTTGAAAATGGTTGGGATGAAAAGCGGATTGGTAACCATTTGGTGAGGAATAACCATATTTCCTATTGTGGTCAAGCTGGAATAGCCGGAAGTCTTGGAGCTGTTTTTAGTAGAATAGAAACGAATGTCATACATGATATCGGGTTACAGGAAACTTTTTGGGGATACGAATTAGCCGGAATAAAATTGCATGCTGCAGTGGATGTAATGATAAGCGGGAATCATATCTATCGGACAGAAGGAGGAATTTGGCTTGATTGGATGGCACAGGGAACCCGGATAAAAGGTAATCTGTTACATGACAACCAGACACAAGATCTTTCTTTGGAAGTGAATCATGGTCCCATACTGATAGATCATAACTTGTTTTTATCTCCGGAACTGGCGCAGATTAGACTTTCGCAGGGAGTTGCGTTCGTCAATAACTTGATTGCCTGGGAGATTTGGCCTACTGATAGCGTTGATAAGCGTGAGACCCCTTATTTAGAGCCGCATGGTACATCTATTATCGGATTTCATGATTGTCCTTGCGGCGACGTGTCCTATTTCAACAATATTTTCATGCGGACAGATTTGACTCCTTATGATCAGTGTCGTTTGCCAGTGCAAATGAAGGATAACGTGTTTTGGTCAGGGGCTATACCATCCATTCATGAGACTATGTGTGCAGTAGATACCACTCAACATCTGGTTGGGATAAGGAAATGTGAGGATGGCTGGTACTTACAAATAGATGTTCCCGAAAGTTGGGAGAAAGAAAAAAAACGGGTTATTCCTACTGTTGGACAGTTGAGATATGCAATTATTTCAAATCAAGCTTTTGACAAAATGGGCGGACTACCTGTGTCGTTAAAGGAGGACTACTGGGGTAAAAGACGTAAGAGTAAGATAACTTATTGTCCGGGTCCTATTGAGTTTGAAGCGAAAGGATTACAAATGATTAAAGTTTTTTGTGAAGATGAAAAGATTGTATTATAGGATTATTTTTTCTTGTTTAGCTATTCTGTTTCCACTTTCTCTGCTTTATGCGGGGGAAGTGGAGACAAGAATTTCGCTGAACATGAATCTTGGTTGGGCCTTTCACCGCGGGGATATTGTAAATGGTGAATATCCTGATTTGGATGATTCCGGCTGGATAGCCGCTACCCTTCCTCACATTATGCAATTAGAGAAGAAACATTGTGGAGGGGATATTATCTATGATGGAATAGGTTGGTACAGACGCACTTTCAAGGTACCGTCACAATACAAAGATAAAAAGATCAGTATCTCGTTCGAAGGAGTGATGAACGCCTGTGAGGTATTTCTGAACGGGCAAAAAGTATATACTCACCGAGGCGGATATATTGGTTTTGTGGCAGATCTCACTTCCTATCTTAATTGGAATCAAGATAATTTGTTGGCTGTCAGAGTTTCAGCAGAGTATGATCCGCTTACACCTCCCGGTAAGCCACAGGGAGGAATGGATTTTTATTATTACAGTGGTATTTATCGGGATGTGGAAATGATTATTGCCGATCCGCTTCACATCACTCATGCATTAGAAGAGGATGAAGTTGCCGGTGGCGGAGTTTTCGTCACATATCCGATAGTTGAAAAAGAGAGAGCTGTTGCTCATGTAAAAACACATATCAGAAATGAAGGTCAATATCTCCGGAAGGCGCAGCTTCGTACCCGGATGATTGATAAAAACGGTAAAGTGGTAGCTTGCCAACAAGACTCTTTTCGTTTGTTGGCCGGTGAGGCTCTTCATATCGAGCAAGATTTAAAGATAGACAATCCTTTTCTGTGGCATCCATATACTCCCGATCTGTATCAATTAGAAAGTACGGTTATTGAAAATGATAAAGTGACAGATCATTGCGCTGAGGTAGTTGGTATACGTACGATTGCTTACACCCGTGACGGGGGATTTTTCATAAACGGTGAACCGCTTTATTTGCGTGGAGCAAATCGTCATCAGGCATTTGCCTATATTGGAGATGCCGCTTCCAACTCCATGCAAGAAAGAGATGTGATCGATTTGAAACGCGGGGGCTGTAATGCCGTCAGGGCAGCTCACTATCCACAAGATCCTGCTTTCTTGGCTGCTTGTGATAAATATGGGTTATTGGTTGTGGAATGTATTCCCGGTTGGCAGTATTTTAATAAAGATTCTGTATTTATTTCCCGTCTCTATGAAGTCGGGAAAAAGATGATTCGTCGGGATCGCAATCATCCTTCGGTAATTCTTTGGGAAACAGCTTTGAATGAGAGCCGTTATCCGGCGGAAGTGGCCCGGGAATTACATGCCATTGCACATACCGAATATCCCGGCGACCAAATGTATACTGCCGGTGACTACTTCGGACATACGGACCGGGTTGATTATTTTGATGTATTTTATAAACAGGTATCCCGTTTCCCGAAAGATGGGGATGTGATGAGTAATTATCCGGAAGACCAGATTGCGGTGAAACCACTGTTCTGTCGTGAGTGGGGTGACGGCGTAGGAGAAAAACCTCGTGTGAGCCTAATGGAGAATGAAGAGGAACAATTGAAGCAGTGCCGGGGACGTTTTCAGCAGCTTAACGGACATGGATACTTTGACTGGTGCATGCTTGACGCAAATCCACGGATGGGGGGACATTTTTTGTGGAGTTATAATGATTATGCACGTGGAGCAGAGCAGGAAACTATGTTTTGTGGAATGGTCGATATGAATAGATATCCCAAATTCAGTTATTATATGATGCAGAGTATGCGTGATAAGGATATATCCCAACCCGGATTATATGACGGACCGATGGTATTTATCGCGTCACAGAATACAGCTCCGCGTTATGTCTCATCCGTGAAAGAGATTACCGTATTTTCCAATTGTGATGAAGTCCGGTTGTTTCGTAATCATCAACTGATAGGTAAACAGACGCGCATAGAGCGTACTTCGTTTTATCATCCTATTGTGGAGAAAGGGGGAAGTCCCTGTTATGTCTTCGATGCCGGAACCTATGAAGCCGGTGAATTAGTTGCTGAAGGACTGGTAGACGGAAAGGTGGTTGCAACTCACAGTGTGCGTACTCCCGGACAACCCCGGCAGATTGAAATCTGGTTGAAAGAAGATGGAATACAACCCATAGCGGATGGTTCGGATATGATTCCTGTCTATTTTAAGATCTGTGATTCGTATGGAACTCCCGTTAATACTTCAGATGTCAGGATATATATATCCGTATCCGGCGAAGGGAGTCTGATAGGGGATGGTATAGAGCGTATCGGGGTTAATCCTCAGCAAGTAGAGGGTGGAATCGGATACACACTGATACGGACTACTTGTCGTCCGGGTAAAATTCATGTTTCGGTTTCGGCTGATGGGCTTAAGGGAGATAGCCGGGAGATTACGACCCGAAGATATAACGGAGCGTATGTGCCTGAGGGACAACATGCTTCCTATATCGGAAATGAAGAGGAAGGAGCAGTTGTGAAGGCAACTGCTTGGGAAAATATAATTCGTACAAAAACTCCGTTGAAAATAGTGCGGGTTGAAGCCACTTCGGAACAGAAACGTTATACAGCCGCATGCATTACAGATGGAGACGATTTTTCGTGGTGGATTGCTGACAATGAAACTCAGCCTCAAGTAGTAACGCTTGAACTGGATAAATCCGAGAAAGTGTTTGCAAGCCGTATCCGGTTTCAGAAGGATAGTTCCACTTATACACATAAAGTGGAAACCTCTATCGACGGAAAAAATTGGGAACTTCTGTATGAACGTGAGTGTACGGGGTGGGATTTTAAGCCGGTGCAGATCGGTAAGGAACTAAAATATATGCGTATCACCATTGAGAAAAGTTCGGAAGGAGCAGCCGGACTGGCTGAAGTCACAATCTATAAGTAAATTGATAATTGGAATATAAAAAGAGACTACTACCATGAAAAATTTTTGTTTATATATTCTTTTAGGATGGTTTGCTTCGCTACAATGTTTGTGTGCTGAGAAAGAACCGGTAAAGGATGCGGATATACAAAAGGTGTACGTAATATTCAAGACCCATTTAGATGTAGGATTTACTGATTGGGGCTCTAAAGTGATTGACACCTATACCTATAATTTCATTCCGGCAGTTTTAAATCTGTCAGAAGAAATTATGAAAGATTCGTTGTCACAGATTGATTATCCCTGGACTTGTGGGTCGTGGCTTATCTGGAATTATTTGGAAAGGGCTTCAAATGAAAATGGACAACGAATGAAGGAAGCTATTGGTCGGGGAGACTTTACCTGGCACGCAATGCCTTTCACAATGCAGGTTGAATTGTGTGATAGTGCCATGCTGTCCGCAGCATTGAATATTTCGAAAAAACTGGATCTGCTTTTTGGACGGAAAACGATTGCTGCAAAAATAACGGATGTACCCGGTGTCACGAGGGGGGCTATTTCTGTCTTAAAGCGGAATGGGATTCAGTTGTTGCATGTAGGGACAAATCCGGGTGCAGCTGTGGCACGATTTCCGGAGATATTTCGCTGGAAGAATGCTAAAGGCGATGCCATTAATGTAATCTATCAATCAGACTATGGCAAACCGGTGCATCTGCCCGGAACAAAAACTGCTGCGGTTTTTTGTTTCACTCATGACAATCATGGACCACATTCCTTGAAAGAGATTAAGCGAATCTATGCCGGCTTAAAGCAAAAATATCCGTCAGCCCGGATCATACCGTCTTCGTTGAATGAAGTAGCTCTTGAATTGAGTAAAGTTGAGAACAGTCTGCCGGTCGTTACTCAAGAGTGGGGAGATACGTGGATATATGGTATTGGCAGTGATCCTATGAAAGTGGCTCAGTTACGTCAGTTAATGCGTTTACGTAATCGATGGATACAGGATGGTAAGCTAAAGGTTAATAGTGAAATGGATACACAGTTTTGTATTCCTTTGCTGTTAATGGCTGAGCATACATGGGGAGTGGATGTAAAGTGGTATTTGAGGAATTTTGATAAATATCAGTTCGATCTTTACCCTTCCTTTTTGGACAGTGAAGAAGCCCGGTATTCCGAACGCTCCTGGAGTGAAAAGAGAGAATATATTTATCAGGCTATATCCAAACTCACTCCGGCCTTGCAATACGAAGCGATGCAAGCTCTCATGAAACTGGTTCCGGTGAAAAATCAAGATACTGATTTCCGTTCCTACCGTTCAAAAGCAAAGATAAATACCCCATTTTTTCGGTTTGCTTTCAATCAGGAGAATGGTACACTATGCTATCTGGAAGATAAACAAAAGGGCATTGTTTGGGTAGATGATACGCAGGGTTGGGGGGACTTTGCCTATCAACGTTATTCCGGAGCCGATTTTGCACATTTTATTGATAGGTATTGTCCAAAGAATCCGGAAGGATGGATGTTGGCGGATTATGGAAAGCCCGGGCTCGATAAACTGTCTGTTACCCATGGGATATGGAATTATAAGGCATCGGATATCCGGATAAAAAAGGAGGTCGGACAGACCACTGTCCGGATTCGCCAGCAATTGAATGAACCTGTTTATGGTGCACCGGAGTATGTTGAAATAATATATGTATTCCCGTATGACTCACCTGATATCAAGGTGGAGATCAATTGGTTTGATAAACCGAAGAATCGTGTTCCGGAAGCTGTTTGGTTTTCGTTCTTTCCAAAAGCCTGTGATTCGAAAGTTTATGTTGATAAGATGGGAGAGCGTGTCGATGTGGAAGATGTTGTTTATAACGGAGCGAGGCAGATACACGGAGTGACGGGAGACGTTCTCTTTTCCAGTGGAAAGGGAAAATTGAGTCTTGAGTCTTTGGATGCTCCTTTGGTGGCGTTTAATAATCGTGATTTATTGTCATTCGACAATAAGGTTGCAGACCCCGATGCCGGTATCCATTTCTGTTTATTGAATACTCTATGGGGGACGAATTATCCGCAATGGTTTGGAGATAATATGAAATATCGTTTTAAACTTAAATTTTATTGAAAATCAGATGAAACAACCGTCTAAGAATTGGTTATTATGTGTCCTATTGGGGATGATAGTGTGTTCCTCAGCAACGGCTCAGAAGTTGCCCGAGAAACAGTTTTTCCATCCCGACCGGGTGAGATACGACAAAGATTGCTTTACAATCGAAGGGAAAGATATTTTTATACTCAGTGCTGCATTCCACTATTTTCGTTGTCCGCAAGAGTTGTGGCGTGACCGTTTCAGGAAGATCAAAGAAGCAGGGTTTAATACAGTGGAAACTTATGTGCCCTGGAATTGGCACGAACGGAATATGCCTAAGAATGTAGATGATTATTCACAATTCGACTTTGATGATCTGAAAGCATGGCTGCGTATGGCACACGAGGAGTTCGGATTTTATACCATTGTCCGTCCTGGCCCTTTTATCTGTGCCGAATGGGCGGGAGGGGCATATCCCCGTTGGTTGGCTAAATATTGCCCGGACAGTTATAACACCAGTTTCTGGCTCCGGAGCAACCATCCCGAACATATGAAATGGTCTGAACACTGGTACAATGCTGTTTGCCGGGTATTTTGTGATGAACAGCTTACACATAAGAAACCCGGAGAGAAAGGAATCATTATGGTGCAGCTTGAAAATGAATATATCTATTTTGATATGGAATCTGAGAAGAAAGAAGAATTTCTGCGTGTACTGTCAGATGCTTGTATCCGGAACGGTATCGATGTTCCCCTTTTCACTTGCGTAACTCCCGAAGTTCGCGGTTCGCACGATCCGGTGATCAGTCAGTTATTCGATATGGATAATCAATATGTATGGTGGAATATGCATGAAGCCAAGTCACGTATTGAAAATCTGAAAGCAGAACAGCCTAATGCTCCTGCCTTTGTGTGTGAGTTGCAGGGAGGGTGGTTCTCTACGGTTGGCGGACGCTTGAGCGAAGATAGCTATCTGGACGGACGGCATGCCCGGGGAATGGCATTGATGGCAATGGCAGGAGGTTCTACCGGGTTGAATTACTATATGTTTTTCGGTGGGACACATTTTGACGGCTGGGGAGCACGACGTATGACTACCACTTACGATTATGGAGCTCCTTTGAAAGAAACCGGAGGCGTTGGAGAGAAATATGCTGCTGTGAAAGGAATCGGTGAGGTGGTCGGTAAATTTGGAAGCCGGCTTGTCAGAAGCAAGTCTGTACCGTTTGAGATGAAAGGAAATGATAATCTGACGATGGGGGTACGCCGGGCTACGGACGGAACTTTATTTATTTTCTTACTGAACCGTGATAAAAAGCAAGAATTCCGTCAGATAGTCAGCTTGACTATAGAAGGAAAGCCGATGCGGATAGATTGTCGGTTGGGGGCGCTTGACAGTAAGTTACTGGTACTTTCTCCCGGAGGCACTTCGACCGAATGGTATCCCCGTGAACAGGTATTGCCGGCACGTCCGGTTGCACTTCCTGCCGCCATATCAGTAACGAAAGTATGGCGAAAAGACGAAGATTTTCGTGGTGACTGGAAGCCTTTGCGCAAAGGTGTATCGCTTCCCGAATTGGGTGTGAACGATTGCCGTTATTCTATGTATCGCAGCCGGGTGAACCTCACTCAAAAGGAAGTAGATCTTTACGGTTCGTTGGTGTTCGAGCTTTTCACTGGTGACCCGGTTTACGTACAAGTGAACGGAAAGTTTGCCGGGCGGGTGTCGAGAGACGAATTGGATAACACCTTTATCGTTTCAGGATTGTTGCATAAAGGAATGAACGAAGTGGTTGCTATCTACGAAAACCGGGGACATGCTCATGGTTACCGTCCGATGGAAGAGTTGAGCGGACTCCGGCAAGCTGGTTTCGGTCGTAAACAGACGGGAATTTTGCCGGTAGAGGAATGGGAAGTAAGAACCATTGATAAAGAGGAACCGCTGTCTGCCTTGCTTGCCGAAGAAACGGGCTGGGAAAGAATGCGGCTCGATCAACGGACCATTGACAATCTGGCCACTTTGCAGATAGCCGGACTTGAAAAGCCGGAATGGCCTGCTGCCTGGATTTTGCAGGAGAAGGCCGGAAGTGCAGTTTATCGTACACACCTTAGGTGGACACCGGAGATGATTCGGGAAGGAATGACTGTTCTGGAATTTGGCTGTATCGATGATGCCGGAACTTTGTGGGTGAATGGTAAGGAAGTGGGTACGCACGAAGAATGGGATAAGCCTTATGTAGTGAATGTTGCTCCATTCGTCAAACCTGGAGACAATGAGATAGCTATTGTGGTGAGTAACCAGAGTGGGGCAGGAGGCCTCCTTAAGGCTGTCCGCCTGAAACAGGAATTCGAAGTGATTAAAAAAATAAACTGGGAGGTCTCTGCCGATCTGGGAGGAATCTGTCAGGGCTGGAACAGAGAACCGGATAGTACGGAGGGCTGGTCGGTAGCAGAGCTTCCTGCAGATTATCCTTTAGTCCGTAAAGGAAGGATTACAGAAACTCTTGAAGCCGGTGTCGGACGGGATGCATTGCTTACCTGGTATCGTCTTGAGTTTGATATGCCCCGGAATGATCCTTCTGTCCGGATACCTTGGAAGTTGATAGTAAATGCTATGGGTACCGGTTATATGTGGCTGAACGGACATAACATCGGACGCTATTGGGAGGAGGGTCCGCAACGGGAGTTCTATCTTCCGGAATGCTGGCTACGTCCCGGTGAAAAGAATGTGATAGTGTTGGGATTGCGCCAAACTGAAAATAAAGGTGCCCGTTTGTTTGGGGCAGAAGTGGCTCCTTATGTTGAAGATGCTGAATGTATCCAATAAAAAAGTACAAAGATGAAAAGAGTTTTTTATATTATGATCGCATTGGTGCTGCCTTTTTGCAGTGTCGGTGCACAAACTTCGGTGTGGAACCCGGATAATGGAAACGGGACATTTACAAATCCTATAATGTGGGGAGACTGGCCTGACCCCGATGTCATTCGAGTAGGGGATGATTTTTATTTTGTTTCTACCAGTATGCACTATGTTCCCGGTTGCCCTATTGCTACCTCAAAGGATCTTGTAAACTGGGAGATGGCCGGATATGCGGTAGAGCGTTATGATGAGCATCCCTGCTATGATTTAAAAGGGGGTGACCGTTATCTTCGGGGATCGTGGGCGGCTACCATTCGTCATCACAATGGTAAGTTTTATGTGGGCTTCTGCACTCCTTCATGGGAGGGGGAAGGTCCCGGACACTTCTCAATCTGTATTGCCGATGATGTGAAAGGTCCTTGGGAGCGTACAATCTTTCCTGAATATCTGTACGATCCCGGATTACTGTTTGATGATGACGGAAAAGTTTATGTCGTCCACGGACAAGGTACGCTTTATGTCACGGAGCTGAATGCGGATGCCAAATCTGTGAAAGGAGAAAAAGTGAAAATCTGGGAAAAGAGGTTCAAGAACGCTCACGAGTTTGGAGGAGGATATGGTATGGAAGGTGGACACGACTATAAGATAAACGGGAAGTATTATATCACTTGCCCGGCAGGCGGAACCGAAGGCTGGCAGATTTGTTTGCGTTCCGACAATATCTATGGTCCTTACGAACATAAATTAATTATGAATGATTGTAGCTCTTATCCTCCCAACGGTTTGCATCAGGGAGGGATGGTACAGCTTAAGAATGGTGATTGGTGGTTTATCATTATGCAGGACAGAGGGCCCATCGGACGTGTTCCCCATCTGGTTCCTGTAGAGTGGGTAGACGGATGGCCCATGTTGGGGCGAAATGGTAAAGATGCCATTACGTATCCGAAACCGGAAGTAGGTAAAGCATATCCGTTTGCTTCTCCTGCTACAACGGACGAATTTAATACTCCCGTACTCGGGCTGCAATGGCAGTGGAATCATAATCCGGACAATACCCGATGGTCCTTGAAGGAACGGAAAGGCTACATGAGGCTGAAAGCTTCATATGCCGACTCATTGAAAACAGCTCGTAATACATTGACACAGCGTGTGCAGGGCCCTTCGTCCGAGGCAACGGTCGAAATCGACGTGTCCGGACTAAAGGATGGAAATGTGGCAGGATTTGGAATTTTCGAGTTTCCTTATGCCTATGTCGGTGTGGAACAGTCGGAGGGTATAAAAAGAATCGTGATGTGTAATGACGGTAAGAATATTGAGGTCATCGACAACTTTACGGGAAATAAATTGTGGGTACGTGCCCGTGTGATGGATGTGAACTTCCGTGCTACTTTCTATTATAGCCTTGATGGGAAAACATTCATTCCGATAGGTAATGATCTTAATATGGGGCTTGGGCTGGTCTGGACAGCCAATCGCTTTGCTTTATTTAATTTTACCAGAAATAAAGCCGGTGAAGACGGATATGCCGACTTTAACTGGTTCCGTTTTACCAATAAATAAGAATCAATTATTGGGTTGAGAATAGAGATATAAAAAGAGGTGTATCGAAACTCGTATTCACCACAGGTTACACAGGATTTACACAAATAAATATCTTAGCTATCGATAGATTAAGCTCGTTCTGTGGAACTCTGTGGTGAATTATGCTTTCTCCGTCTTGTATTCCGATCTACTATCCGAAGCATTTATTATCCACCGGATATAAGAATTACAAGATTACGGGAATTAAAGCAGGGGAATGCCTGTTTTACCAAAATTTATTCTGTTCGGCATTGTATTCAAATCCGGCCGATCCCAGTTTGCCAATCAGTGTTTCTTTATTGACATTCATATCGTCACATAGTTCATCGAGCGATTTGTAACAATCGCGGAGTTTCATGTTGATGACGCTGAACAACATCATCGGGTCTTCTGGAAGTTCCATAATCATTCTTTTTTAAATGGCTGCAAAGATACGGTAACTCTGTTTATTCTGCAAGAAGAGCCCTTGTTTATTAGAACCATGAAAGGCATCGGTCTTTATTTATCAAAATAGTGGCATAATATCGGATTACCTACTGTAGTCAATATGGGTTCTTTAGACACCTCACCTGTCTGTATGTCCAGAGAGTAGATACCTTTCGCTTTAGTCGAAGAGTTACCTATCAGCACAGTTCCTTTGTAGAGGGCAAGCATGACTCCGAAACCATTGGAAAGGTCGAGTCCCTTGATCTTTTTCATGGACCGGTCGTATAGGTTTATTTCTACAGCGAGATCGGCGATGGCGGTATGTCCTTGTTCTCCAGGCTTGTAGTAACCGGGCATATTGATATAAGCATATGCTTTTCCATTGTTTACATACCGGATGGCAGAGATAAATCCCGCAGTTTTTTCTTCTCCGCTGATGTCAGTTCCCGTAATGGTCCAGCGATACGTTGGGTCGAACTCAGTCTCTCCTGCCTTGATACGTAATATTCCGGCATTATGACCTTTGACCATGCCAAAGGCACCGACACACGAAATATAGATATCCTTTTTTTCATCCATGAAGATTGAATAGCGGTCAATCGGACGGGTAGGCATGGAGATACCACTGGTTTTGTCTGTAATCATTTTCAGTAGTTTATCCGTTTGAGTGTCTATAATGGCAATGTCGCTGTATGGACGGTCCTGTGGAGGAACCCATCCGCCCACCATCTGGCTGAAGCCTACGTATAAAAGTCCGTCGCGCAACAACATGGCAGAGGGGTCCGGATTATTGTCGGACACTCCGAGAGAAGACAGATCGATCTCTCCCTTCTGGACCATGGTGATAGGGTTGAAAATAGCGATCCTGCTCAGTCCCGCCATAGATAGGTAGGCTTTTTCAGCAGAAGCGAAAACAATATTGGTGGCCGAAGAGTTGGGAGGCAATTTCATTGTTCCTGTTTTTGATAACCGGCCGTTGACTCTTGTGTATTTCACCAGTTCGTTTTTACTGTCACCCATGTATCCCGGGAATACAAAGATGTCGTTTCCTTCAATAACCGGATATGCTCCTCCGTAGGGAATGGGAATTCCGTTGTTATTGTTGGTGTTCTGCGGAAATTCATCACGGATCAGCTGCAGGTAAGCGGCTCCCGTCATACCATCGGGGTTGGGCAGAATAGTTGCCAGGGCGATGTTAGCATTGTCGGCCGGGACTTTAGGGTCAGGATTCTTTTCGCATGCCGAAAATACAAGTGCAGTACCGGCAAGTGCCAGTGTCAGATTTCTAATCTTCATAGTTCTCTTGGTTTTTAAATAAATAATCTTGTTTCATTTCAATACATATCTCAGTCTTACTCCCCAATTGCGTCCGGGTAGAGGACGGTTGAATTCGGACATCATCCGGGTATTAGTCAGATTGTTTATCCGTGCTGTGATGATGAACCGTCCGTTCATGAAGCTATGCTCTATTCCGACGTTGGCAGAGAAGGTGCGTGGTATTCTTCGCTCTTGGAACCGGCTTTGTTCAAAGTCGTAGAAATACTCTTCAACGAAAGAACCGTCCGTAAAGATGCGGGTATTCTGCATTTTGCCTCCGAATAGATTTTCTTTATGAAATTCCAGTCCGGCGTTTGCCAGAAGATAGGGGATGTTAGGCATCCGGCTACCTTTGGTCGGGTTGGGGACATGAGTGTTCGGTTCGAACTTTCGTACATCCCGCAAATCCTGGTAGGTCATGTTGCAGTAGCCGTAAAGCCAGTGGGTAAGGTCCGCTTTCACCTCTACTTCTGCTCCCAAAGTGCGCATTTTTCCGAAATTCTGGTATTGCGATTGCAGATAACCTCCGGTAAACCGTATCATATTCTCGAGATACCCATAAAAAGTGTTCAATTCCAGTTGAAGATTACTGGCAGACTTTCCGGTACGGTCGAACAGGAACCCTAGATTGATGCTTGTGTTCCGTTCCGGGAGCAGATTTCCGGAAGGAGCGACTGCATATCCATCGCCCAAAAGTTCACTTTCGGCAGGCAGGCGTACGTCATATCCAACCGAAAACTTACCCATGAAGTCCGGAGTGAATCTGTAACGGAGGGCATTGCTGATACCGAAATCCCGTTTCAGCATGTCTACTTTTTCTGCTTCCGATGACATAATACTGCTCATGTGGGTATTCATGCCGTATGTATAATACTTCACGTTAAGTGAGTTCAGGAAAATATCATTGTTCGTGCGGAAGTCGTATCCTATTCCGGCAATCCAACTCATCATCGTACTTTTGAAGTTGGTTTTATAACCGACAACTTTGTCCTTCAGGTCATCCTTAGGATGTCCGGAGGCATAACTGAACAGTGAGTTGAAGTTAACAGAATGGTTGTTGTTGATAACGTAGTTCAGGTGTAACTTGTGGGTGATTGTATGTTTCTCGTTTCTGGCGTTTGAAGCCCATTTGCCTATTTCCCCTCCATATTCGGATACGGCGGGGTAAGTGGTACCGTCCCAATTGTACCGATATGCGGCGGTATCCACCATATGAAATACCGTATAAGCATAGGCCAGATTCGATTCCATATCGAGCCCCTCGACAAGAAAGTTTTCTTTCTCCAACTTGTTGGCAAAGAGGAAAGCGTCAGAGTAAGTGTGGGCTTTTTCAATATTATATTCGATTCCTTGGATTTCTTTGAAAGTGTGCATAAAGACAGGTTCAAACTCAATCAGGTCGAACCACCATTTACGTGCTTTCAGACTACCTGCAACAGCTAACTTTTTAAATTTATCGTGGTTACGTTTAATGACAAGCCCCTCTTCGAAGGGAGATTCCATCTTATAGTTGTTGTCAGAATAGGTATAGAATCCCCCGCCTCCGAATTCCAGTCCTTTAGAAGCAATATTCCGTTTGGTTACCAGTGAAAGCTTGTGGGTATTGAAACTTTCGATGCTGTAGCTGGCATCGAGGTACTTGGGCGGATACTCCCTGATGACAATGTTTACAGCTCCGCCTACGGACGATCCGCCAAACCTTGCGGGTACCACTCCTTTGTAGATTTCAATTCGGTCGATCATCTCCACGGGTATGTCATTAATGTCGATGAAGTCCGAATTATCATTCATCGGGCTTCCGTCAATGAAGAAACCGATTCGTTTCCCCTCCAGACCGCGTACCGATACCCGGGACGCACTGCCTACACCTCCTGTGTTACGGATGGTTACACCTACGGTTTTCGACAGGACATCTTGCACATTGCTGACCGTCCCCTGTAGTTGTTGCATGCTGATTACCGACATAGGCATGGCCTGCTCGCGCAGTTGGCGGGCTTCACTTTTGGCTGTGATGACAACTTCATCCAGTGACTGAGTTTCCGGTTCCAGACGGATAACCAGCTTTTTACCTTTGGTATTCGGAATCGTTATTTCCTCTTTCCGGGTGTGATATCCCATAAACGAAAAAGTGACCGAATAACGTCCCGCAGGAGCTTCGATGAGGAACTCCCCGTTTTTATCCGCCGAGACACCTTTCTTCAGTGCTTCTATATATATGTTGGCACCCGGGAGTATTTCCTCGTCATTGGTGTCGATGATGACTCCGCTCAGTTTGCCCGGTTGTGTTTGGGCCGGGAGGCCGCTGCACAGTGAGAGCAGAGTGATGATGAAAACACAGATTTTATTTCTCATATCCTGTTCTCCTTATTTAGATGATTGTTGTTGGAACTTCATATGTACTATCCGGGACGATTTCCGTAAAGATGGGAATAGTGGGAGCATCACTTTGAAGAACAGAGGCCATCGTTTTTTTAAGCGGTCCATATACAGGTATTCCTTAATCACGTGTAGCCCCGGATACCAGTCTTCCATCTCATATACGTTGTCTGTTCCCCATCGGAATGGTGCGTTATACTTCTTTACGTCCGGATGCCATTTGTAGTTACGGGCTGTCCATGTATTAATTACGTCGAATGCCATTTCCGCATGGTGGAAGCGTTGCCCGATCCGGTAAATTAACTCTCTGATATCTTCTTCTTTGAAGTACATCATCACTCCTTCCGATATGATCAGCAGAGGAAGACCTCTGGGAACAGAGTTCATCCATGAATCATCGAACATCGACCGGGCGATCATTTTATAATTATCCGTTTCCTTGAAGAAAAGTTTTCGTAACCCGATGGATTCTTCTACGTCGATGTCTAACCAAAGGCAATTGTGCAATGGAAGTCTTTTGCAGCGTGCATCCAGTCCGCATCCCAGATTTACGATGGTAGCTCCCTTAGGGTGTTTCGACAGGAAGTCGAGGATGATTTCGTCCAATACGAGGGTACGGGCAATTGTGCCCACCTGCGAACCTTCCGAAACTTTGTCTTTCGAAGAACTTGCCAGTTCGATTCGGTGGAGTATATCTATGGCATAAGGGTCTTTGATAGCGCCGTTGGGTTTTACTGTTTCTATAGCCCTTATTCGCAAGGTTATAAACAGAGTTTCGGGAACTCCTGATAAATTTACTTTCATGTTTAGTTTCTGCTTTTATATTTCCGGTTGTTGTTTATTATTCGTGGAGAATTACCTATTAATGGGGATTGTGCCGATAGGTGGCTTATTGTAATTTTGTATCTACTCTCCAATTGGAGACAAAAGTAGAGCCTTACCAGCTTTTACTGCTTACGCGAAAAGGAACTTGACTTTAACTTAAAGGAATAATGATGGCAACTCGGTTAATGAAACATGATTTGCATGAAATGATGCTGGAATGGCCCGTACAGAATCTGGCGGGAGAGAGCCGGACAGAAAGAAATAGTTATCGGATTGACAATGGGTATCTGAAGGCGACATTCGAAGAAATATGTACTCCGTTTTTTTCGATAATGGAACATCATATATCATGTGAGGAGTCCATTGAGATGTATGCACAGGCCGATGAATACCATGCTGTTTGGTTTTGTGCCGCTTTAGCCGGGCACGTCACTTGCTTTTACGACCCTATTACCCGGAGTGAGGAGTGGAACAAAGGAGATGCCAATCTCCTGCAATGTGACGGGATAGACTCATGCGCCTGTTTCCCTAAGCATACGCCGTTTCACATGATGGAGATTATGCTTTCCAACGATTATATCCGTGAACTTGCCGGACAATATCCCGACCTGTTTGGTAATGAAGATATCGAAACCATTTTTTGTGATAGACTCTACAGGGCATATCGGACAAATCGCCCTTTTTGTACTGGTATTTATAAAGCGTTGAGCGATATTAAGCTTTCACAGCTGAATGGGAATATGGCACTTATGTATGTGGATGCCAAGATTAGGGAAATTCTTTCGCTTTTTCTCGCACGGCGGGGAGGAGAAGAGTGTCTTCATTGTTCGTGTTCTGTCGGGATAGAGTGTGATAAGATCCATCATGCCAAGGCCATTATTGAGCAGGAGTATCTCAATCCCCCTTCGCTTCATCAGTTGGCATTGCGGGTAGGTACCAACGAATGTACTTTAAAACGAGGTTTCAAAACGGTATTTGGTACCACCGTGTTCGGCCATATATTTGATTATCGTATGGAGATGGCCTGTCGTTATCTGCTGGATAGCAGTAAGACGATACAAGAGATCGGGGCATGTGTCGGTTATGAATATCATGCCCATTTCTCTACGGCCTTCAAACGGAAGTTCGGACTGACCCCTCTGGAATACAGGTGCAGCCGTTTGGGCGCCTCCTGAGGTGACGACGGGATTGCCGTCCGACGGAATAAATGGCAAAAGCGTTTGAGAAAAACTTCCTTTATCAGCAGATTTACACGATAATATCATTGGGATAAATCCGTATATGAAGTCTGGTCTGTGAAAGTTTGCGCGGGTTTTGCTCCCTTTGCTTGTTCAGACTTTGACGGCAGAAACAGCCAGCATCATAGGCCGTCTCAATTCTTCTTCCATATCCTTGATCTTTTGCAGCATCTCTTTAGTCGGTTGAGGCTCTATCACATTGGTTATGGTAAATCCGGCCTGCAATAGTCCCTGCAATATGGAAGTTAAAGTATGATGGAATTTCACTACCGTTTCTCCCAAGAAAGAGGTTTCCCGGTATCCTTCAGTGAAATAATGATCTACCGGCCAGTGCTGTGCGGTTCCTGCTGTGTTGTAAAACCAATCTTCGGTTCCATGTGCCGTAAATATCGGATGTTCCATTGTAAACACGAATGTTCCTCCTTGGGCTAATGTACGGTACACCTTTCGGAATATCTCTTCTAAATTTTCAATGTAGTGTAAAGCCAGTGAACTGACAACTACATCAAAGCGATTCGACGGATAATCATAGTCTTCTATCCCTATCCGGTGATATTCTATTTTGTCGGACTCCTTCTTTTTTCCAGCCTCTTGTAGCATTTTCTCAGACAAATCAATACCAACCACATGGCTTGCTCCTTTAGAAGCTGCATACATGCAGTGCCATCCATAGCCACATCCCAAATCAAGTGTCCGTTTCCCTTCAAAATCAGGTAATATCTTTTCCAGTGTCGGCCATTCTCCCGCACCTTTCAACCCTTCTTTTGAGCGTAGCATCTCGCCATATTTCTCAAAGAAGGATTCTTTATCGTAAACATTCTCCTTCATAAATTATTAATCGTTTCTGTTTATACATCTTGCCCTGCATTTCACCTATGCATTAACCGCTGAAGGGGCAAAAGTACGAAAGATAATCTGCTGATTATCGGAATAGATCGTATTTTTGTGCCGATATCCACTTTGCTTTTCTTTGATCCTGAGAATTTTCTATAAAGTTATTAACAGGATAAATTGTTGATATATAGGTGGTATCTCTTTTTAAATAGGCTTTGTGAACAACTTCATAGAGAGTCGTTGCCTGCTTTGAGACATCTTTTTGGATTCGTTGTTGGTGGAAACTTGTCAATGGCTTTAAATACACTCATAGCGAAGTTAGATACTAAATCCAGAAGCACTTCGACTAAAGTTCTTTTCATCCCTTTGGAAAGTAGCTTTCTTCACCTGACTTTCTTCATCTTAGCGGCTGAGATTTACATCTTAGCCGCTAAGATATAGATCTTGGCTGTCAAGATGCACATCTCGGCTGCTAAGATGAACTTAAATTACTTTCTTTCTCTGTTTCTCATTTAATGCTTTAGCACTTTGGAACGGGTAGTATCTTATTTAAGAACTTGCTTCTTAGCTTCCTTTTCACTACAGAGTATACAGAGAGAATCCCTTTTATTTTTCTTATTGAACAGCTTTTGAACGAAGTTATTAACAGGATAATTATCTGGCTATCTGTGGTTTGTTTTGTAGTAAGCAGGTTTTATGAACAGGTGTGAATAAGGAACTTGTTGATAACTGGGAGAGGGGGGATAATCAAACAACCTCAGAAGCAATTCTGAGGTTGTTTGAGTGATCGGCCTGGTATCCGAATCTATATTCAAATCTATCAGTAAATCAATAAATTACCAAATTTATCAATAATGTAGATTATAATTTGGAGAAAAACTCCATTTTTAATGTCAAATATGCGACTTTATTTCAGTCTTATTATATGCAAAGGTACATTTTTCGTTTAATATTCAAAGAAAAGCGAGGAATTTTTTATTTAAAGCAATAGGAGGTTATAAATAACACATTTTTTACATAGAAATATTTATTCTAATTTTTGAATAAACCGCCTATGGCGTTCTTCTACAAATGCCCGATAATCTCCGTTTCATCTTATCTTTCAGAAAGGCGTGGTCTATAAGAACGATAACTTCGGCAGAAGTTACTTCAAAAGGCAGTAATACAAATTCTATATGCTTTTCATGACGCTTACCCATTTTGTTTTATGAATATTGAGATGTTTCAGAACGGGTTATTAAGAAATTAGGGTGTGATCTTAAATGGGGGTCCTTTTTTGTTTATATCTCTACCAGGTTTATATCTTATTTTCTATATTTGGCTTGCAAATAAATGTTTTTTTTATTCGTATGAACGTTTTCTATGCGGTTGCTTTGTACATGGCAGAAATTGTAACTATTAAATTTCATTTGCGTGTTGGTGGTCTTGTAACTAACAAATATCAGCTATTAAAAATTGCATTATGAAGAGAAGTGGAAGAAGCTGCGTGTGATATAAAGATGGAATTGAAAAATTATTTTCTGTTCTATAGTGATTCGGCTGCTGTTGTCGCCGCCATAACTGTAGGTATTGATGCTTATCCTGCCCAGCCGGGTGACATTGCCCACGCCCTGCCCACCCCACCCTCCTATTGCTTGTGTGAAAGAAATCACCCCGTTTACCTCACAACATTCCATCGGCATTAACCGGATCCTGCATGGCTGCTATTTTACGAAACGTATTGTCCCAACTGCGAATCCGCCTTGCGTGATCTTTGCGGATTCTATGCGACCCTCATATTGGTAAATCCGGATGTCTGCGTGGCAGGCTCTTACTGCGAATTGCAAGAAACAAGACTGATTCGCAGCTCGGACATATCGTCATTACGGCATACAGGGAGAGGCGAACTGCTGAACCTGTATAAATGAAGCGCAGCGAAGAAAAGCGGTCATACACCGATTATTGCATGTATTGCCATCGGCTGAATCGTGTCGCGGTTTGACACTCAAATGGAGATAAACATAGGCTATTGGAGTGTCAATGCAGAAAAGATAGCCGCCGGAAGTGCCGAATCTAAAGTATCTCAAAACAATTTAAAGAAACGTCCTCCTGTTGTTACCTGTATAAATTGGTGTTATTCCTCGAGTTTAAAAATTTTTCACTGTTTACCGGGAGTCGCTGAATATTTTTTGTATAGAAATTATTTGTCAATTCTTCTGCCCATAAACCATATGTCATATTACTGCTGTGAGAATATCCCATGCAGTGGCCAAGCTCATGAAAAATGGTCTTACATGCACCTGCGCTGTGATAATGGTTGATATAGGGATATTGTGCCATTCCCCATGTTTGGCCTCCGCCAAGTCCCAACACTCCCTTCCCTGTAAGTCCGACATTAAATCCGGGAAGGCTATTGATATTGGGAATGATGGACTTTACATCGATCCAATCACCTTTGCCTCTGTTTCCATAGAGGAGGCCCTGATATTTCATCAGCTTCTCCTCAAAATCGGGCAAGGTCATCATATAACCAACATTAAGCCATATGGCAATGCTCTCCCGGATATGCACAGGCCTGATTCCTATCCAGTTACCACTGGGCCCTCCATTTGCTGAATTCGGGTTCCCCCCGTAAGAAGAGAATCTTATCAGCCACTTGCTCTTGATTGACCGGATCTTACGCCAGAAAGGGTCATCCGACTCAATAGACAAAGCGGACTGCTTTAACCGCAAAGCTTGGTTTTCGGAGAGTTGAACATAGTCGCCTCCTTTTGTGTTAAAGACCTGACCGCCTTCCGGCCTCATTATGTATTTCGCATCGGAAAATGCAGGAATGGTATCAAAGAATGCTATAAGAATCTCCTCTGGCAACTCTGGGTGTTTTGCCCAAATCTTGACATTGGATAAAGGGACCGGAGAATAGAAGCGTGTATGGAGTCGGTTATCATCCGTGAGGCTTATTTGTAAGGGCTGATTGATGCGAAAAGAGCGTTGCGATGCATCGTAATATATGGAAGAACTCTCATCGTCCTGCAATATCTGAGGGCGTACGGTTGACCGGTACATATTCGACCTGACAAACAGCAGCCCCGTTTTTGCGTCGGGATGCTTTGATAAGCTGACGTTGATAGTACTATGTGCAGATCTTTCCAGCGATGCTATGCCTTTGAATACATTCGCATAATTAACCCCCTCATGATTAGTCGTTTCCGTTCTGATGGTAAAAGGAACCGATTCTGTGCCATCAGCCGGAAATGTATATACGGGAATTCCCGGGAAGGCTGTAAAATCAGTTACCTCCAGAGGAACTTTCCCCGACAAGGAACCATCGAGCGAAAGAGAACTGAAAGTGGAATATCCCTGCGATGATACCGATATAGTATCCAGGCTACTCCCGACATACTCGCTGGGTATCTGCAGATCAAATGAAACCGAAGAGAAAACATGGCTCAGCAAGATATCCCGGTCGAATTGGGACTGGCCCTGAATTTCAAAGGAGCTTCTTCCGAAAAGAATGCTCCGATTCTTTATCAGGCCGATCTTTTCTTTTGTAAAACGTACCCAAGGCTCGCTTTTATGATTAAGGGACGATGCGACGACAAAGCCTTCCTGTTCCAGAAGTGGAGAATATGCCAGCACAAATAACTCGTATCTGCCCGCCACAACAGGCTCAATAGTTATCCTTTGTTCTTCTTTATCATAGGCTGTAAATTTTTTATCCACTACATTCCCTTCCTCATCAGCTAAAAAATACCTGATGGTATAAGTCTCCAATTTTAATGCCCTGGTTTCCCCTTTCTCCGAGGGGAGGGCATTGTGAGGAAGTACAAGGCGGAACGAACAATTCTCAAGATGAGGGTTGCCTGCAATATTCTCTTTCTGGCAGTCTGCCAGGATGAACGCAAAAATAAATAATACGAACTGTTTTCTTAATTTCATACGGTATCTCACAGCTGCTATTTCTTAAATAATATAAGTTACGGGGGACTTTATGCAACGCACCAGTCTTGTTTTATTTGAATTCTGCGACTCCATCTTAGACAGGTTCCTATTGTTTATAAATGTATAATAGTCGCTACTGCCGGCATTAATAAGCGCATAAATCCAGTAGGATAGATCCACACCTCTATTATCCCACTGATGGCCTGTTCCGGTCCAGACAAGGCTGTTTCCTGTGGATTTCTCAGTGACTCTGGCATGATACATCTGGTTTACCATAACCTCGTCGATAACGATATTATTCCGCTGGTGTCTTTCGATGTCATAGGACGCCGAGGTAGATGAGGTATAGCTGAGCTTGTTGCCATTTTCCGGAAGTGTCAAAGATACGGTCCGATTCATGACTGCTCCGAAATCATTTCTGTGGGGAAGCTCATAACCTTCAGGGCAATGAAGATAGGGGGAGGCATCCGTTATCGAGCCGGCATCGTATTTCGTGTAATCGGGATAAAACAATTGATTATCGGCTGCTCTTTTTCTTAAATACATACCCTGCCGGGAACGTCCTTTATAATTCGCCCCTGCATAGTATACATACATGTTGTGGGGACAGCTTTTAAGATATTCAAATAAGTCGTCCACATCCTTATCGAAACCGATTTGGTCTTCATATCTTTTAGAGTTTCCCCGCATATTAAACTTAGACCAATATTTCCCGGCAATAAGGACGACAGGGATTGAGTAGCGTTTACGTGTGAATTTAAACTCTTCCACCAGGCCGTCCGGATATTCGACCTTAACGCTCGACTCCTGATCTTGTCCCAGGGCTTTCCTGTCATTAGGTTTGAAACCGCCCTGTATCCGGTAGCTTGTTTCGGTGTTCCGGTCAAGGCGTAACCAGTTAAAATCAGCATCAACTGTCTGGCTAATCACTTTAAGAGGGGGAGAGGAAAAAGTGATGTCTGAAATCAAGCCGTCAATATAACCGTCAAAATTTACATTACGCCCATGGATTGCAGCCTTTGAACTCAGGTTCACAAAATGAGTACGGTGGGCCGGACGGGCAACAACCAGGTACTGGTCATAGTATTGGGAAGTACTTTGGTCCTTTATATAGATTTTCGAATAGGTAGATGGCTCATTGATATTCTTATCTACGAAGGTGAGTTTGAATTTATTCCCAAGATATGAAGATCTGGAGGTTGCTTCGCTTACCGGTTCTATTCCGATATTACTTTCCGTACGTAACTCGACCTGGACATTTGCCCTGATATCCAGTAAGCATGAAGCACTCCCCGCAGGAGCGAATATGGTATCCCCCGTAGCGTTCAGATAAATGAACGCCGGGAGTGCCGATTCCACATTCTCCGCCAAGGGAGCAAAGGGTGCGGGGTTTGCATTCAGCTCCGTACCTTTTTCCCATGGCAAAATTTCCAAGGAACCGAAAAGAGTTGCCCCTCGGCTGTTTATTGTTATGCAATAATCCTTGTTGCGTTCTATCCTGGCCGGGAGTGAAACCTCAAGTTTATTTCTTACACCATTGATCTTAACAAAGAAGACCGCCTTCGAATTCGCGTTCTCCGACTCGTACAGGTAGAGAAAACCGCTTTGAGGAGTCGTGGGAGATACTGTGAAATGAGAACCTTCCAACGAGGCCGATATCAGATTCAGACCTGCAGGAGAAACTGTAGAGGAGGGAAATATATAGGACCGGTCTGCAATATTGGAGATTATGCATGAATCTATTTTTATAGTCGTCTCACTTTGCATTTTTAGGCTTAATCGGGCCAAAGATCGGATAATGGGGACATTTATCATTGGTTCGGAAATGCCTGACAGGTCTTTTTCTCCCGTGTAAAATAACATGGGTTGGCCTGCGGCATAATCGACTGCCGGAGTCGTTTTGGACAGGAGATTTTCCAATGTCCCACTCTCCGCTTCTGCAGGTTCTAAAACCATGTCATTATTGACCAGAAATAATAAACGGGTGTTTTGAGGATCTTTTACCAAAACGGGATAAGTGCCACTTTTATTAGCTGCTACACTGGTATATTTTTCTGAAAGCCTACCCTCTCGTAGCAGAAATACATCTACCCGCTTTATTGTGCCCTCAGATGATGGGGAACGGCTGACCAGTTTGAAGTTTAACAATTCCTCTTCCTTATCGTACATCTCTTTTTTACAAGAAGACAAGAGGATCAAAAAAAGAGAGAGACACAAAACATTCTTCATCGCTAACATACTAAAATAATTCGTTCGGTTTTAATATATATTTATGCGGCTATCGCCGCCAATCTGTTTTATCCCTATAGATTCTCCACGTCCCATGTAAGGATATGGATAGGGGAAATTATAACTTTGGATTTATCTATCCGGATGGAGAAACTGAAGTTCTGGATGCGGGTATTGGACAAATCGATATTATTCGCGTTAAAGTATTCATTTAAATCTAATGGTTTAGTCAAGGGCATGAAGTCATCCATCAGCTGAAGATAGGGGACTTTACCCGTTTCAAACCGCATGCACACCGCATCGAAGCGATACGAATGGCCTGAGGGATATAATCGTACATGCTGGTTCCCTTTTTGATCCAACGCAAGGGGGACCGAAAAAGGGGTACCATCTTGCCGGTCCTGGAGGATGGAGGATTGAAGCCTAAAACCGGTAGGTACCCCTTGAAGAACGGCCGACAACTTTTCTGGGTTCCGGGGGATATCCGCCGCGTCCTCCCAGGTTACAAACACCGTAAGCTGGGCATGTGCCGGGGTATAATAGCCCGTAACCTGCCCTTGGGGCAGACCACTCCTAATCTCTAAATTCAGTGAGGAAAAGTATAATTTATCATTGCTGCCAATATATAAGGGGGGTGAGGACCTCATTAATTCGGGGCTGGTGACCCTTACGAGCAAATCCTTCAGGTGTGTCTCACCGGTGATATAAGCGGAAAGACCAGTGTTATTATATTGGTTCGCCAAACTTACGATTATCCATTTTCCATCGGGAAGGTTTATTCCCCGGGAGCGAACATGGGATCCCTTGGCGGGAGGATCAACACGGTAAAGGATAGAGTCCGAGTTAAAAATATAGTCCGTCACGCTGTTTATGTAAAGAGTGGTCTCATCCCGCTCATTCTCGTTGAGATACATAAAATTTATCCGGTTATCCGGGGGACAATCCTCCTCGAACAGCCGCGTGCAGGAAGTCAGCAGCAATACCGGGAGCAAGCTGATCAGATAAAAGAAAATTCTGATTCTCATAAAGCCTTCCATCTTCGTTATATTATTATTGCTCTGACCAGATAATGCGTATGGTATCGATACACAGGTTAGGGCGGGTGGTAGTTTGGAGAGTATCATAAATTGCTAATTCAATTAAATACGTAAATAAAAGAAAGCGCAACGTCTGTAATCCCTAAATAGGACGCTGTTTTTCTGCCGATCAAATTCCCGCAACGGGGTAATTCATACAGCTTGCCACGAGTATCAATATATCCAATTCCGATAAGGGATTCAAAAGACCAGTGTTTGCCGATAGGAAACTGATATCCTCCGATAACGGAAGTACCCCACAAGGTGCCGATATATCGCTTTTCTTTCAGCGAAAAAAACGGAATATTCAGCCCTCCTGCATTAAAGACCCCGTATAGCCCCTGCAAGCCGAAGAAATATTTGCGAAAAACCCGGCACGGATAATATCTCGCTTCCGGTCGGAGAATCAGATGCTGCAACCTCGAGGACGACATATATTGCCATGGATTATAACTACCTCCGAGCCCGGCGCTGACATATGGGGAAACGGGAAACTCCAAGCCGATGTTCAAATTGCCCATAGACCAACCCAGAAGGTTCGTTTTAAGCAACACCTTTTCTTGGGCATTGGCAAAAACAGGGAAAAGAAATAACAAGGACACGACTTGACTTATGAGAAAATATTTTTTCATCTTGATTTTATTTTGGGTATGGGACATGTACTAACAATTCTTTGGTAGCTCTCACCTTAGGACATTCTTTGACTTTTTTTCTCTGCGGTGCAACCTGTCGGTACAGGACTGTATATTATACGAAGGGGAGACTCTTGGGATCTTCCCCTTCCTTATCGCTCACGGTGACGAACTTCCTCAACAAGCGCGGTTCTTCCAGAGTTTTCGGGCAGCAAGATTTTGTCTTCTTTGTTGTCGACGGTGATAGGGTTATCCATCAGGCAGGCTTTTAAAATGTATTCCATAAAGTACAATTATTTTAGTTAAGTGAGTTACTTCATATTTTGAATCAAGATACCAACTACTGATTCGTATTAAGTAAATACGTATCTTGTCTGTAATTAGTGTCTATTTCTACATCTGCTAATCTAAGGGAACGTAGTGAAGAATCTCTTCTCTGCGTGTTCATAAAAGAGTAGATTCTTCCCCTCGTTCTGAATGACAGATACTGGCAATATAAACTAATTTAAATTAATTATTTAGATAAATTTAACTAAACCAACCTTGACCAACATGCGGTTCTACGTAAAGCAATAGCGTATTGCCATCCAGAATATATTGCTATATCAATTCAATACTAAAAGAAAGAAGATAATACTTTCTTCTAGTATTGATTGAAATACTAATCCTAACTCAAGAGGATTAAGAACCTAATTGGTCCAACGATTCGTTATTCGTAAAAAGCGTTCTTTGGTAACGTCATCTTTTTTTATTGTTACTATAATATCCGCATAGCCTTTCTGTAGAGAACCGCATCTAAAGGTTACAGCGTTTTTCTCGGTATTTAAGGTAACTCTAATAGTTTGACCATCCATATCACTACCGTTAGCCGGATTTATCAACAGCTGGAAATCCTTTCCTCTTGCTTCCACTGGTTTTTTTGCTCTAATATTCTGGATCTCCCATCCCTCAGCGAGAGTGAAGATATCATCAAGATTATACTTTACAGTTGGCTCTGAGATTCGATATAGTTGAACAAGATCCATTGCCCTACCTTTGGCATCTGACTGAAGAGCAGGTATCTCGCCATATTTAGTAGACACATTCTTTTTCCAAGTAATATATTGCCCCTCTAACGTTACATCGAATTCCGATTCAGACTCCTGCTTATCTTTATCATTAGTAGTAGTAACCATTAACGTGGCAGTAATATCGTTCAAATTAGGAGTATGTGAGTCCCAGTTAGTCTTGAAAGATGTTCCTTCAGCGGGCGCAGGTATTCCGGCTTCACCATCCATAAGGTTGGGCATAGTCACTTTGGTGATTTTAGCACCACCTAATGTCTCCAACCAGCTCTTTGGTGTGCCATAATCGGTTATACCCGCTGAGCCTATGGCCCCTTCAGGCAAGAGGCGAAGATTGTTATCTTTGACTTCGTAGAGGGGATTGGTAGATAAACCTTTGTTCAAGGCTACGCGGGTATTCCACTCCACATCAAATGTATCTGTAGAATCCCACTCTTCAAATTTTATAGTAAACCCTGTCGCTGTCGAAGAAGGATCGGACTCTTTTGCTTTTTTAGGCAAAAGGGTCAATACATATTTTTTATTGCGCTTCATTGCACTATTTGCCTGAACCTGAACGACACGTGTACCAGCAGAAGCCAATGCGGTACCATTTTGGGGCGCTACTTCAATTGTGAAAGCAGGAGACTGATAAATATAACTCAGTAAGCCACCAACTTTAGCATCCAGAGTTAGATTACTTCCCGAACCATCATCTACAACCATATCTTTAAATAAGTAGCCCTTATCCGTACGCACACCTTTCAACTTATAAGTGAATTCTGCAGCCGTAAATGTTGCACCCTCACCTACTTTAACCAATATGGCAGACATGGCTCTTTTCATCGAAACCGGAACTTCAGCCACGGGGCTGCTCAGATTTAAGTTTACAGGAGGCGATGCCATCGGAATGACCCCTCCCGGTAAATCGCCAGCTTGAATAGTTGAAACGAAGTCTTGCAGTGCTGTTTCTGTAGTCACAGATTCTCCTACAGGAACATTGGCAACCAAATACGCTTTTACGCTATTTTCTTCCATCAGATTTGTAGGAATAGTAACATTTAACTTACCATCACTAATATCGGTTCCTGTATAGTCCTTTTTATAGCCGGTTAGAGAAGTACCGTCTGCTTTGAAGAGATGCACCGACAAGCTGGTAATCTTAGTTTCTGCCTCAGGAAGCGTAGCCCTGGTGAACGAAGCGCTTCCTCCCGTGTCAAGACGAAACACGACTTTACCCGTTTGCCCCTTTACTACGGCTGAATCCGGAGTTTCCAACACCTCTTTTGTACAAGAGGCTCCTCCCACTACCATGGACGCAAGTGCCATGGCCATTAAATAATTCTTTTTCATAAATTAAAATAATTAAATTAATAAATAAATAAACAACTTCTCAATCACATACGAAAAGATCTATATTATTGCGAGCATATAAACTCGTCAAAAACTTGTATTTTTTGTTATTATTACCTGCTCTATTGAGCATTTCGGATCAACCGCTCTCTGTTAGTATATTTTTCAAGTTCCTGAAGATTCCATTCAGCCTCTTCAACTCCGGCGGAACGGGCCTGCAGAAGATACTTTGTAGCCTCCTCAATATCTTCTTGGAAAATGAGAAGGATGGCGTAATTGTTAAAGGCTCTCACGTCCTTATCCAACCCCAAGAGATATTTTTCGGCAGAAGCGATGTCTCCCTTCCCAAGAGCTATGGCGGCGGCATTGATTCGGGCAACCGGATCATCGGGAAACAGGCGTACGGCAACATCAAAAATCTTATGATAGTCAACAGAGCCGACCGGATATGTATTGGCTATTGTAAACAGTTCGTTCAAACTCAATTTGTCCGGAGATACCTTCAAAACCTCTTTTCCCTCTTCGACTGTGAATGCCTTTACAGTATAGCTCAAGGTATAGTCTACCCGCCGTAACCGGGGAAAGTAATTTATGCTGATTGTTTGATAGAGACGTCCCTTGTCCAGTTGCCTGAGGCTGGCGTCTTTTGCATCCAAAGAAAGCGTTGAGTCTATGATTTTCAGAACCGTGTCTTTCCAGGAAAAGTCAGTCGCTTGAATCTCGTTGCGGAGGCCTTCCCAATCCTCTCCTCCGGATTCCGATCTGATTAGCTGTGTATCAATGGAATAATGGGAGGTTAAGTACCTTTTCAACGCTTCCGCTCGGGAACCGGAAAGTTTCAGGTTCAGGGCCGAGCTTCCTTCCAATGACGCGAAACCTTTTACGATAATAGAGGTAATGGCAGCCTCTTTATCAAGCATCAGTGTATCAATACGACGGCGGATACGCTCTATTTCTCGGGAATTATTCGCATAGTCGGGTAAAAGTTCTGATGAGCCTTGCTTGAACTCAAGAAAAGCACTGCCCGTATTGCTGCGATTCTTTATGGGAGTTGCATGCGGACGGACAAAAGAAACCTTCGTCCGCATTTTATACGGATCGGGAACGGGTATGAAGTCCATCTTCATGGCTTGTGTAGTGAGCCTCTTCGTCCAAACGGGATCGGTTTTACAACAATCCAGCAACTCTAAACGCAGGGACAGGGGCAGCCCCTTCATCCAGGCATGATAGGGGAAGCAGGTGGCGTACCGAACCTTTGCGCTGGCTTTAGAGCGGTACCAGGTATTCTTTTCCGGAAGGAACCCATGGCGTTGAAGAGAAAGGAACTTACGCCGTCCCAACCAGCTGCCTCTATCCAAACAGACAACCTGGTCACCACTCTGCAAGACAGGGGAGAGTAAAAAAGATTCCCAACCGCGTATCCTTCGATTAAACTGCAAGTCAAGAACGAGATGGACAGAGTCTCCAACCTGCTCATACCGATTCATGCCGATAGAAACAGGTTCGGAAGAATCATTCATTAAACTTTGAGCAAGCAAGTTTAAACAAGAATTTAAAAGTAATATAACAAATGTTAGCTTTTTCATAAGGATATAATTAAATCAATATTATTTTAATAACAGAGAAACCCCGTCGACTTAAGACAGAATACTTGCCAGAATGGTCCATCTCTTCAAAAAAACTCAGCTATATCCCCGATATATGAAATACGCGAATATTAATCTCTAATTAGTTACAAATCTATGGTTTAACCACGGAGATATTGTTTCAGCGAGAAATTGTGTAAAATACGGCAATAACTATTTATGATAAATAACTGATAAATAGTAGATTGTATTTAGTTCTGCTGACGCAGTCGCTGCAACAAGTAAGCTCAATAAAAAAATATAAGTAATGAAACTTTTCTATGTACCCGATCACACCTCGTGTGCCAACCATGTGCCTGACAGTGAAGCAGGCTTTAAATTCATGTCTTTATCTGAGGGAGAATCAATCGAAGGTAGGGATGTAAAGCATAATACAATCGTATTCATACTAAATGGAAAAATAGAGTTGTCCTGTAACGAATTTCTCAACAAGAAATTTGTTACGGGGGATATCCTATTTTTAGTGCAAGCGTCTGATATCACAGGCAGAACCCTAAGTCCGGTGGAGATGGTGCTGTGTATTTTCAGTTCACCGACTATATCCTTATGCGAGAAGTATACGCTCAATTCTTATGTAAAAGATTGTATCAAAACGGTATACAACTTTAAACCGCTTGTATGCAGGGGAGTCATCCGAGAATTTCTGAAACTGATGAAGGAGTATTTAAGAGTCGGAATTAGTTGTACCCACTTGCATGAGATTAAGCAAAAGGAATTGTTTATCCTATTAAGAGCAATTTATACAAAAGAGGAACTTGCGGAATTTTTCCATCCCATTATTGGAGCGGACATCGATTTCAGGGCAAAGATACTCGAAAAGTTTCACCTGGAATATACCATATCCCAGATTGCACATGAGCTGGCAATGAGCTCCAGTCTGTTTGCCCGGAAGTTCAACAGGGAATTCGGACTGACCTACTATCAGTGGGTGCTGAAACAAAAGGCCAAGCATATTAAGCACAAACTAATGGTTCATACCACAACGATAGGGGATATTATTAATGAGTTTCACTTTTCATCCCCATCACACTTTACCAAATACTGCAAGGCACAATTTAATTGTACACCCGTGGAACTAATAAAGAAACTAAGGAACTATGGATCAAAAAACTGAATCAAAACGGATTAAAAGGTTTTATATAATAATTGTCCTTTTTTGTATAACGGGTAAGTCTGCGGAAAGGCATATCTTTGCAGTGTTAAAAATATCGGAGAAAACATTTACGGTTCATAAGCGGAGGGAATCAAAAAAGACCTCATATATATCGGGGATATATCCATACAGATGGCAAATATAGCTATTATTTTAAGAATTCCTATTGATACATAAATTAACAACCCGCATATTGATGTCATCAATTACGCCGGCCTCAAAGGACCTGAGATAAATACGGGTCGTTTTTTCAGTGGTATGTCCCAGCCCTTCACTGATAGCAGCAATGGGAGCTCCTTCTTGTTTGGCTATCGTGGCCCAGCTATGCCGTGCCACATAAGTTGTAAGCGGAGTCGAAATGCCAAGCATGCGGCCAACCTCCTTCAAGGAGGAGTTTACCAAAGACAGAAGTTTGCGGTACTCAGTGTAGGACGGCTCACCTTGAGAAGACCCTATAAAAGGCAAAACGTAAACAGAGTCATTATCATACTTATCCAACAGACTCTGCAAGGCGGGGATTATCCCTACTCGGATGGGCTGACGGGTTTTAGCGCGGGAGTAATAAATTGCAGTACCAATGATGTTGGACTTCTTGAGCAGAACGATATCTACAAAGGACATGCCACGGGTATAAAAACTGAACAGGAACAGATCACGGGCAATCTCTAACCTGGGATTATCCGACAAATCAAGGGTGGAAAGACGATAGATACTCTCTTTCGGAAGGGCCCGTTTAACGGTAGGGAGAACATTCATCCGGACCTCATTAAAAGGATTGATGCTGCCCAAAGCAACCCCTTCTCTGCGGGCCTTGTTATAAATCGAACGCAAATTACGGAGATACATATGGATCGTATTGCCACAAACCCCTGATTTTTCGAGGAAACAGATATAGCGATACAAGAAACGATAAGTGATCTCACGAAAGGTCAAACTCTCTTTAGGGCAAAAGCGCTTCAGAGAATTGACCGTGCTTTGATAAAGGTTGGCAGTACCAAATCTGCCGGAAGCATGCTTGAGAAGAATTTCATTTGCCGCATAGACAAATACATATTGCTCACCACGGGAACGGGTTACCTGTGTAGTGAGAGTTTCAAGGGTAAAATTCTCAGCGCCCTGTTGGGCTATGCTACGCTCCAAAGCGTTCTTTTCAGAAAGAATGAAAAGGTTCATTTTCTTGGCATGAGCTTTCTTAAAAGGACTGTCCGGATGCCACAGAACACGTTCGGAAAGAGAATCGAAATCTTCCTCTCTGAGTTTGAAGCCTGAATAAATTAGTTTCTTACGCCGTTTGTGAATGATCCGGATAACCAAAGGGTATAAACCGCTGACCGATCTGCGGTCAGTATTAAGCATTGCTTTAATTGTTGTTCCCATACTTCATTAATTAATTTGGAACAAAGATACGTTACAGAAAGGAAAGCAAAAAAAGAAATCGCTATCAAAAACAGTATCTCTGTTACTTACGCTTTCTTTCAGCCACTCTTTCGGATTATACGGATCCACTCCATCTTATTTATATATAAACCCTTAAATAGGATAAGATTGAAAGAGCTGTGCTCCATGATAAAAGCCACAAAGAAAGTCTTTCCGGACTTTTCTCTTGTAAAGGGGAAGAAAAAACAGTTGAAACTTCTTCCTGAAGGTACTTTAGGTTACTTTGATCTTGTAAACGTCTAGGAAATCGCCAATAAGGCTGTTATTTATCTTGAAGAAAAGAATGTTGTTTCCGGGGAATATTCCGGTCAGTAAACTGAGAGGAAAGGATTCTATGATCCTGTCGTTGTTCAAGATTTCCCTCTTTGCGGTAAGAAGCTTTTCCTGAACATTCGTCGTCGGATTTTGAAGGAGAGTAATGAGTATATCAGCCGTAACTGGTGCATGGTCGCTAAAGATACGCGTATGACGCAGGGTTTTGGGTCTTTTTTAAAGAGTTATATTGATAATTATACAATGCTTCTTCCTCTTTTCCCAATAGTGCATTTTTCACGCTTTCGGGTGTAACATAGCTATCCCGCATTAATTGATTGTGGAAGTGTGAACGGATATTTGCTTTGATGTCGTCCAGCATGGAATTAAGCCTTTGTATCTCCATTGATTTACCTATGGCTCTGCCGGATTTCCAGTTAGTTTCTAATACTTCTAACTTGGTATTGAATTGGGTCTGTTTGCCGTTGATTGTGATACGGGCATGAATGGGTACTAAACCATTCTTTTTCATCTTGTCTTTTTTCAGGTAAAACAATACGCTGAAAGTACTTTTTTCATACTTCATAATCTCACTTTTTTTAGATTGCAAAACTAATTTTAATCACTGTAAATGAGATAAATAGAGTATATACAAATCACGTCAAAAGTAAGCCATTTTCCGACAATCGTACCCCCTAATCGTTTTTTGGGGAAGGGGGTACGATTTGGATACTCAACCGTGTCTTTTCGTGCCCCTTTTTTGGGATCAATGAATAACTCTGAGGGGTGAAATT